>Ga0180221_1000083_pt1 | contig 165493 bp, 184 predicted proteins | sample eDN5th37CKraftMG_FD_151339 | JGI IMG/M metagenome (GOLD analysis project Ga0180221, IMG submission 151339) | Enriched Miracle-Growth compost microbial communities from Emeryville, California, USA - eDNA 5th pass 37_C Kraft MG (version 2) (version 2) ... | reverse complement strand
GAACGTAGATACCGCAGGTAAAGCACTATCTTCTTTGGCTCTCTTTACCCACTTGCGAACGAGATTGGCGTTGACGCCGTGCTCCAGAGCTAGACGCGAAACCGAAACGCCGGGCTCTAAACACGCTTGCGACAAGCCGATCTCGGGAGGCAGGGTCATATCGACGGCGGCCGTCGCGGCCAACAAGCCGCACCTGCAGTTTAGGAGTATCGTCCATGATTTGGTGTCCACCTCTTTTTGGTGGTGAACTGCATGCATCAGAGCACTGCGCTTCAGAAGGTGCACAGAAATTCGCGCTTACGAATTTGGGCCTGCGCCGGATATGTCAGTCCGGCGAACGCAAATAATCCGGCCATGGTTGCCCAGAGTAGTCGTTTTTTCACGCGATGTGGTGCTTCGGGGAGGATGTCAGGAATCATCTAGCGTACCCAGGTTGATGCACTAGTGATGCTATCCGAGAAAGTGCGCGTGTATGCGTATGCGAGACGTAACTAACTGTAGTCCTTACGCATCAGCCGACAGAAAGTGTGTATCTGACCAGATGAGGAACTGACTGTGAGCGGTTAGCGGACCTGGAGTGTCGGCGTAAACTTAACCCAACCATTGGGGCCGAGGTGCTCCTGGGGCTGGTAGCGGATCTTGTAGCCCATCTTTTTCGAACCGTTTACCCAGTACCCGAGATAAACATGAGGTAGACCGCGGGCCTGCGCCCGCCGGATGTGGTCGAGGATCAGGTAAGAGCCCAGCGAACGCCTTTCCAATTCCGGATTGTAGAAGGAATAGACCATCGACAGGCCGTCAGACATCTCGTCCGTCAGCGCCACTGCGATCAATTCGCCTTCGCCCTTGCCGGTCACGAAGGAGTCGGGGCCACGAAGGCGGTACTCGATGACCCTGGTGGAGACGTGGGAGTCCTCCACCATCATCGCATAATCGAGCATGGTCATGTCCGACATGCCGCCGCCGCGATGGCGGACATCGAGATAGGCGCGGAAGAGCGAATATTGCTCGCTGCTGGGCTCGGGACCGCGTTCCTCACCGATCAGGTCGGCATTGGTCTTCAGCACGCGCTTCATGTTCTTTGTTGGCTGGAACTGCTGGGCGAGGATGCGCACGGAGACGCAGGCCCGGCAGGTCTCGCAGGCGGGGCGATAGGCGATATTCTGGGAGCGACGGAACCCGCCCTGGGTCAGGATGTCGTTCAGTTCCATCGCCTTGTCACCGACCAGGTGGGTGAACACCTTCCGCTCGTACTGGCCCGCAAGATAGGGGCAGGGCGAGGGCGCCGTCAGGAAGAATTGCGGGGAGTGACTTGGTTGTTGCGTCATCTTGGGGCGTTCTACTCAAAACCAGTCGTTGTCCTGGCACCGCGGCATCTGCACAGTTTCAATTGTAAGTAAGAACGCGTTATGCGCAACTCAACCTCGCTTGATTGCCTTCCCTCACAATGTTGATCGGGGAACCGTGTAAGCGTTCGCGCCGCCCCACGGTTCCATGCGATCAGCCACGCAGACGCTCGGCAACCTCCATGGCGAAATAGGTCAGAATGCCGTCACAGCCGGCGCGCTTGAAGGCGAGCAGACTCTCAAGCATGGCTTTTTCACCGTCGATCCAGCCGTTGGCGGCAGCCGCCTTGATCATCGCATATTCGCCCGACACCTGGTAGGCGAAGGTTGGAACCGCAAACGTGTCCTTCAGTCGGCGGACGATGTCGAGATAGGGCAGGCCGGGCTTGACCATGATCATGTCCGCACCTTCGGCCAGGTCCTGCTCGGTCTCGCGGATTGCCTCGTCGGTGTTGGCGGGATCGATGTAGTAGGTCTTCTTGTCGCCCTTCAGCAGGCCGCTGGTGCCGATCGCATCGCGATAGGGGCCATAGAAGGCCGAGGCAAACTTGGTCGCGTAGGACATGATCGCCACTTCCTGGAAGCCGTTGGCGTCCAGCGCTTCGCGGATGGCGCCGATGCGGCCGTCCATCATATCGGAGGGGGCAATGACATCCGCGCCTGCGGCAGCCTGGAGCACGGCGGCGTCAGCGATCTGCTCGACGGTTTCGTCGTTGAGGATCACACCGTCGACCAGGATGCCGTCATGGCCGTGAGTGGTAAATGGATCAAGCGCGACATCGGTGATGACGCCGATCTCGGGAACCGCCTGCTTGATGGCGCGGGTCGCCTTGTTGATCAGGTTGTCCGCGTCGAGGATCGCCGATCCACGGTCGTCCTTCTTCCCAAGCTCGATCTTCGGGAAGGTCGCGACGGCCGGAATGCCAAGCTTGGCGGCACGCTCCACCTCGCGCACGGCGCGGTCGACGGAGAGGCGCTTCACGCCGGGCATCGCCTCGATGGCTTCCTCGCGGTTCTCGCCTTCAACGAGGAAGATCGGCCAGATCAGGTCGTCCACGCGCAGGTGATTTTCCTGAACCAGCCGGCGTGCCCAATCCGCCTTGCGCATGCGGCGGAGCCGGCGGCTGGACGTGATTTCATCCACAGTCCGGAGAGTAGTTTTGGTACTGACGATCTTGTTCATTGGAACTCTCCTTTTCACAGTACACTATAACGCCGAAGGGCCGGCAGACAAGATTGCCGCTTGGCTTCCGGTACCGGGCGGGTGATGGATTGACGACTGCTACAGCGCTTCCTTAGCAATTACATGGTGAATCATGTACAAGGACTGGCCTTACCCCGCCATAAGACAAATCGAAGCTGAAGGGTGCTGCGAACGCCCGGTTGCCGAAGGAAGCCCGTGTCGGAAAACATCACACGCCAAATTGCAGCAAGACAATCGAACCACCACTTCGGTCTGGAGCTGTTACAGCGCGCCGTAGCCCTGCTCTGTCTTGCGCAGGGTGTACTCTACTGGACGCGGCTTGTGGGTGTTTATCCTTCTGCCGAATGGCGTTTCGATCTGCTGCCCACGCACTGGCAGGCTGCGGCGGGTTCGCTCGCCGTCTTCTTTCCGTTCGCTTCGGTGGGCCTGTGGACGCTTGCCTCGTGGGGGCCAGTGATCTGGTTCGTCTGTGCGGCGATTGAAATCGTGATGTTCAGCTTCCTCCACGATCTGTTCGGTTTCCGGCCGTGGATCGTGGCCGCGCATCTCCTGACAGCAGGCTGCTATGTTGCCCTTCGTCTCGCCATTTATCTCGAGGAGAGGCGGGAGGCCGATTAACCTCGGTTAACGCCTTTTTAGCCACGAAACCGCGCACTGCGCCGTAAGCCTCTGTTAAGTCTGATATTTAAGTACAATTTTAGAGGCCGTCGATAGGTTCGACGCCAAGGTGAAAACAAAAAGAAATCACCAGGCGTCAAACGAAAGGCACTACCATGATCAACTCAGGCGTTGCCCATCAGGGCACGGCAGTTCATCGACCAGGTGAGACAGGCCTCCGGTCGCTCTATCTGGAAGCGCTTCACCTGGTCGAACGTCTGCACCGCCGTTTGCAGGATGTCGTGAAGGACGAGTTCGACCGCCAGGGTCGCGACGACATCAATGCCATCCAGGCGATTCTGCTTTTCAACATCGGCGATGCTGAGCTCTCGGCTGGCGAGCTCCGTTCACGAGGATATTACCAGGGCTCGAACGTCTCCTATAACCTGAAGAAACTGATCGAGCTCGGCTTCATCAATCACCAGCGTTCCGCAACCGACCGTCGCGCGGTACGGGTCAGCCTCACGCCCAAGGGCAAGGAAGTGGCCGAGGTCGTTGCACGGCTCTATGACCGTCACATCGGCACGATTGAACAGGTTGGCGGCATCAACGAGGTCGAGTTCGGCCAGATGAACAAGGCCCTGCAGCGGCTCGATCGCTTCTGGAACGACACCATCGCCTATCGCATGTAGGCGGCGTTCCTTGTAATGTGATCAGCGAGCAACAGGCGGCTGCGAAGGATTGCGGCCGCCACAATCGTTTTGCTTGGCCACGTTAACACCATAATTAAGCCCGATGGAAATGGTCCAATTTTGAACGCAAAGGGCCGGGGCACGTTTTCTGTTCTCAGAAAATTAACGTTGTTCCGACCATTTATGCCGAGTAATCGCGCTGAATTAACAGGTCGGGTAAACAGATGAAATCCAGTCGCCGTCTTTTTCTCGCTGGAGCCGGTGCGGCGGTTGCTTCCGCCGCAGCAGGATCGGCTCACGCTCAGAACCTCATTGACTCTATCATTCGGGCGCCGCGGCGTGGCGCATGGAACGATCAGTTCGATGCGGGAGCCACGACGCCTGAGCGGGTTTCGTCCAATGTGGCAATCCTCAACCCAACCACGATCCCCTACGTCGAGCAGGCGATCGCCCAATACCAGAACATTGCCGCGAGTGGCGGTTGGCCGATCGTTCCGGCAACCAAGAAGCTGCAGACGGGCGTTATCGACCCTGACGTCGAGCTCCTGCGCCAGCGCCTGATGATCTCGGGCGACCTCTCGCCCCAAGCTGGCATGTCTCCGGCGTTCGACACTTATGTCGAGGCAGCGCTCAAGCGCTTCCAGGCCCGTCACGGCCTTCCGGCAGATGGCGTCACCGGCAAGTACACCTACGCCGCCATGAACGTTCCGGCGCACATCCGCCTCGGCCAGCTGCAGACCAACCTGCAGCGTCTGCATGAGTGGACGTCGCGTGACCTCGGCTACCGCTTCGTGATGGTGAATATTCCGGCTGCCCACATCCAGGCGGCGGAGAACGGCCGCGTTGCGTTGAGCCACACCGCTGTCGTCGGCAAGATCGACCGCCAGACGCCGATCCTCTCGTCCAAGATCAACGAGATCATCCTCAACCCATACTGGAACGCGCCGGTGTCGATCATCAAGAAAGACATTATCCCGGTCATGCGTACCAACCCGAACTATCTGAGGGACAATAACATCCGTCTGATTGCACCGGATGGTCGTGAAGTTGACCCGATCACGGTTGACTGGTCGACGGACGAGGCGGCGAAGTACCGTTTCCGTCAGGATCCGGGCAAGATCAATGCAATGGCATCGGTGAAGATCAACTTCCCGAACCAGCATGCGGTCTACATGCACGACACTCCGCAGCAGCAGTTCTTCCGCGATCAGGAACGCTTCCATTCGTCGGGCTGCGTGCGCGTGCAGAACGTGCGTGACCTCGTCACCTGGATCCTGCGTGACACGGCCGGCTGGGACCGCCGCACCATTGAGACGACGATCCAGACCGAGATGGACAAGCGCATTCCGGTCGCTGATCCTGTGCCGGTCCACTTCGCTTATATTTCCAGCTGGTCCAGCACCGATGGTGTGGTCCAGTTCCGCGACGATATCTATGGCATGGACGGCGTGCAGGAACTGCAGATGTCGAGCACGCTGTAGCAGCCAAGGGGCTCTTCACAGCGATTTCGATCGAGGCCGCCGTCATGGCGGCCTTGCTACTTCCGGGTGATGAGCCCGAAATTTCACAGGTGGAGTGCAAAAAGCAACGGATAGGCGTGGTGAGAGCGATTGAAAGGTGCTAATGCGCCCGCATTCCGCCGCCCTCATGAGTGCACAAGTCGAAGGAAGTTAGCGCTATGGCCACAGCCTCAGCCGCCCCGAACGTTACCGAGGCCTTTTTCTCCCGCCCGCTCGAAGAAGCCGACAAGGATATCTTTGGCGCAATTCGCAACGAACTCGGTCGCCAGCGGCATGAGATCGAGCTGATCGCGTCTGAGAACATCGTTTCCCGCGCGGTGATGGAAGCTCAGGGTACTGTCCTGACCAACAAGTACGCTGAAGGTTATCCGGGCAAGCGCTATTATGGTGGATGCCAGTTCGTCGACGTTGTTGAGGAACTCGCGATCGAACGCGCCAAGCAGCTGTTCGACTGCAAGTTCGCCAATGTGCAGCCGAACTCCGGCAGCCAGATGAACCAGGCCGTGTTCCTCGCGCTGCTGCAGCCGGGCGACACGTTCATGGGCCTCGACCTGAACTCCGGTGGTCACCTGACCCACGGTTCTCCGGTCAACATGTCGGGCAAGTGGTTCAATGTGGTTTCCTACGGTGTTCGCCGCGACGATCACCTCCTCGACATGGAAGAAATCGAGCGTCTTGCCCAGGAGCACAAGCCGAAGCTCATCCTTGCCGGCGGCACGGCCTATTCGCGCATTTGGGACTGGAAGCGCTTCCGCGAGATCGCTGACAGCGTGGGCGCATATCTGATGGTCGACATGGCTCACATCGCTGGTCTCGTGGCCGGTGGCGAGCATCCGTCGCCGCTGCCGCACGCCCATGTGGTTACGACCACGACCCACAAGTCGCTTCGCGGTCCGCGCGGCGGCATGATCCTGACCAACGACGAAGATATCGCGAAGAAGATCAACTCAGCCGTGTTCCCGGGTCTGCAGGGCGGACCTCTGATGCACGTCATCGCCGCCAAGGCGGTTGCCCTGGGCGAGGCTCTGCAGCCGAGCTTCAAGGACTATGCCCGTCAGGTCGTGCTCAACGCGAAGGCGCTGGCTGAAAGCCTCAAGGAATCCGGTCTCGACATCGTTTCGGGCGGCACCGACAACCACCTGATGCTGGTCGACCTGCGTCCGAAGAACGCCACGGGCAAGCGTGCGGAAGCCGCACTTGGCCGCGCCAACATCACCTGCAACAAGAACGGTATCCCCTTCGATCCCGAAAAGCCGTTCGTGACCTCCGGTGTCCGTCTCGGTACCCCTGCAGGCACGACGCGCGGCTTCGGCGAAGCGGAGTTCCGCGAAATCGGCAACCTGATCGCCGAAGTTCTGGACGGCCTCAAGGTCGCCAATTCCGACGAAGGCAACCAGGCGGTTGAGGAAGCCGTGAAGCAGAAGGTCGTTGCACTGACCGACCGCTTCCCGATCTATCCGTATCTCTAATCACGGAATCGTGGGGGCGGCCCAGTGGGTCGCCCTTTCGTTCAAATGCACTTGAGGAATATTCGCCGATAGGGCGAATGCTTTGAGGAACCGGATTACATGCGCTGCCCCTATTGCCAGTCTGAAGACACGCAGGTGAAAGACTCACGCCCGGCTGACGATGGCAGCGCGATCCGCCGGCGCCGGTCATGCCCTGTCTGTGGCGGCCGCTTCACCACGTTCGAGCGCGTGCAGCTGCGCGACCTGATCGTCGCCAAGAAGTCCGGCCGCAAGGTCCCGTTCGATCGCGACAAGCTGCTTCGTTCTTTCGACATCGCACTGCGCAAGCGCAACGTGGATCCCGAGCGGATCGAGCGGGCTGTCTCCGGCATCGTCCGCCAGCTTGAGAGCACGGGCGAGAGCGAGGTCACGACCGAACAGATCGGCCTTCTGGTGATGGAAGCGCTGAAATCGCTCGACGACGTAGCCTATGTGCGTTTCGCATCCGTCTATCGGAATTTCCGCGAGGCCCGCGACTTCCAGGAAGTGCTCGGCGAGCTGAAGGGCGAGCCGGAGGTCGACTGAGCCATGCCATTGCAGGACGTTTCGACCGAAACCCAGGAGGAACGCGACCGCCGTTTCATGGCCGCCGCGATCCGCTATTCCCGCCGACATCTTGGACTGACGGGCACCAATCCAGCCGTGGGCACCCTCATTGTGCGGGACGATGGTAACGGTCCAGTCATCGTCGGGCGCGGGGTTACCGCCATCGGTGGACGTCCGCATGCCGAGACGCAGGCGCTTGAAGAAGCGGGCGAGAAGGCGCGGGGTGCTACAGCCTACGTCACGCTCGAGCCCTGCGCGCACCATGGCCGCACGCCGCCCTGCGCCGAGGCGCTGATCCGCGCTGGCATCGCCCGTGTTGTTGGAGCTGCCGGTGATCCTGACGATCGCGTGGCAGGGCGTGGCTACGCGATGCTACGAGAGGCGGGGATCGAAGTCGTCAGTGGCGTGCTTGCCGAGGAAGCTGCCGATCTCATGAGCGGCTACCTCATTCGCTCAGCCAACAAACGCGCGCAGGTGATTCTAAAGCTTGCACTTTCCTCCGATGGCATGATCGGCCGGCAGGGCAGGGGTCAGGTGCAGATCAGCGGCGAGATTTCTTCCCGCCAGGTTCATATGATGCGGGCGGAGGCGGATGCCATCCTGATCGGCGTTGGGACGGCGCTGAACGACGATCCGGCTCTCACCTGTCGCCTGCCGGGGCTGGAAAGCCGTTCGCCAGCCCGTATCGTGCTCGACCGACACCTGCGGCTGCCGCTCAACTCCACGCTCGTCTCTTCCGCGCGCAAGGTGCCTCTGTATCTGACTGCCGCCAGCGACTGTCCGCTGGACCGCAAGGCAGCCTATGTGGAAGCCGGCGTGCAGTTCCTGGCGATCGAGACGGCGGATGGCGAGGTGGCTCTTCCGGAGTTGGTGGAGGATCTCGCGGCCAAAGGTTTTACTTCGGTTCTGGTCGAGGGCGGCGCGCATACCGCGGCGGCCTTCCTGGAAGAGGATCTGGTGGACCGCATCTGCCTCTTCGTTGCACCGAAGACGCTCGGCGAGGATGCTGTTGCCGCCCCGGTCACGCCTGATAATCTGCCTGATGGCTTCCGTCTCGTCCGCCGTGAGCGGTTTGGCGAGGACGACTATTTCGAATTCGTGAAGGAGCGTTGATGTTCACCGGCATCGTCACCGACATCGGCCAAGTTGAATCAATTCAACCACTTGATCAGGGAATTCGCCTAAGGATCGGAACCAATTACGATCCTGCCACGATCGACATCGGTGCTTCCATCGCATGCTCGGGTGTGTGCCTCACCGTCGTGACGCTGCCTGAGACTGCTTCCAACCAGCGCTGGTTCGAGGTTGAGGCCTGGGAAGAAGCGCTGCGGCTCACCACGGCCGGAAGCTGGAAGGAAGGCACGAAGATCAACCTGGAGCGGGCGCTGAAGGTTGGCGACGAACTCGGCGGGCATATCGTGTCCGGACACGTCGATGGTCAGGCGATCATCCGCGAGCGCAAGGACGAGGGCGATGCCGTTCGCTTTGTGCTTGAAGCTCCGGTAGAGTTGGCGAAGTTCATCGCGCCCAAGGGCTCGGTTGCGCTCGACGGAACGTCGCTGACGGTCAACCGCGTCGAGGGCAACCGCTTCGACGTGCTGATCATCCACCATACGCTGACGGTCACGACCTGGGGGCAGCGGCAAGTGGGCGATGCGGTGAACCTCGAGGTGGACACCATGGCGCGCTATGCCGCACGACTGGTTGAAGCCGAACGCGAGGCCCGGGCGGCTGGCTGAAACGCGCCTGCCTAAAGCTTCAAACGCTTGCACCATCTGAAGAATGTGGTGCAAGTGACTCATATGACTCAACAATGAGGTACCGGCGTTCGCGACAGCCCTGCGCCTACCGCATTGCCGGAATCCAAAAAGTACGGCTTGATAAGAATTGGGCTTAGGCCTAAGTCAGCCGCTATCCTGGAGTTACGAATGGCTGATACAGTTTCCCCCAAGCTTCTCATCGTGGAAGCCCGCTTCTATGACCATTTGGCTGATGGTCTTCTTGCTGGTGCAAAGGCTGCGTTGGACGCGGCAGGCGCTAGCTATGATGTTGTGACGGTGCCTGGTGCACTGGAGATTCCCGCTGCGATCGCGTTTGCCGCTGAAGGTGGCGAGAACGGCGGCGTTGAATATGACGGTTATGTTGCTCTCGGCTGCGTGATCCGTGGCGAGACCTACCACTTCGAGGTGGTCTCGAATGAATCCGCTCGCGGCATCATGGACCTTACCACCATGTTCGGCCTTGCAGTCGGCAACGGCATCCTGACGGTTGAGAACGAAGCGCAGGCGCTCGCCCGCATCGCCAAGACCGAAGATGGCAAGGCAGGCGGCAAGGGCTATGCGGCGGCTCAGGCTGCGCTTACAATGATCGCACTCAAGAAACGTTTTGGAGCTTGAGGTGACATCTGCTCCAACTGAAAATTCGGATCACCCCCGTCCGGCCAACAAGCGTGGCGCTGCCCGGCTCTCCGCAGTCCAGGCGCTGTACCAGATGGACATCGGCGGCTCGGGCCTGCTCGAGACCACTGCCGAATACGAGGCGTTCCGTCTTGGCCAGGAAATCGATGGGGTGATGTATCGCGAGGCGGACCCGCAGTGGTTCCGCGCGATCCTTGCCGGCGTCGTGGAAAACCAGAAGCTGATCGACCCGATCATCCGTCAATCGCTGACGGACGACTGGCCGCTTTCGCGCCTCGATTCCACGCTGCGTGCCATCCTGCGTGCCGGCGCCTTCGAGATCATGAAGAAGCAGGACGTTCCGGTCGCCGTGATCATCACGGAATATCTTGATATCGCCAAGGCGTTCTACAGCGAAGACGACGAGCCGAAGCTGGTGAATGCCGTCCTCGACCGTATCGCTCGCAAGCAGCGCGGCCAGAAGAAGCAGGACGAAGCTTCTTGACGGTCACCGACCCCTACCGCCTCGCGAAGCATAACGCACTGGTGCTCTGCGGAGCACAGGCAGTGGTAGGGGCCGGACAGCCCATTGTTCTTTCGATGGGCGGCCTTGCCGGGGCCTATCTTCTCGGCGCTGACAAGTCTCTTGCCACAGCGCCGATCACCACATTCATGCTCGGCACCGCATTTTCGGCCATCCCGGCAGCCATGCTGATGCGCCGTGTTGGCCGTCGTATCGGCTTCATCGGTGGAGCCGCAGCAACTGCACTCGGCGGCTTGATCGCGGTGCTTGCGCTTTTCCAGAACCATTTCTGGATTTTTGCCTTCGGCCTCATGATCATCGGCGGGGGCAGCGCTTTCCTGCAGCAGTATCGCTTTGCGGCAGCCGATGGCGCGCCATCCGATTTCAAGCCCAAGGCAATCTCCTGGGTCATGATGGGGGGGATTTTCGCCGCCATCATCGGTCCGCAACTTGTGATCTACACGCGCGACCTGTTTGAGCCGGTGATGTTCGCCGGCTCCTTTGCCGCTATCATCGGCCTCGCCATTGTCGGAGGGGCGATCCTCTCTCTCCTGCGTCCCACCGAGGCAAAGGGCAGCAAGGCTGGAGACGTCAAGCCGGCGGCCCGCCCTCTGGTTCAAATCATCAAGCAGCCGCGCTTCATCACGGCAATCGTCTGCGGCATCAGCTCGTTCTCGCTGATGAATTTCGTCATGGTGGGCGCGCCGCTTGCCATGATCGGCTGCGGATTTTCGCCGAACGAAGCGGCACTCGGCATCTCCTGGCACATGGTGGCCATGTATGCTCCGAGCTTCGTTACGGGCCACCTGATCGCACGCTTCGGCAAGGACAGGATGATCGCCTTCGGCATGCTGCTCATGATGGCAGCGGGCGGGGTTGCTCTTTCGGGCATCGAACTCTGGCAGTTCTGGCTGGCGCTCGTGCTGCTCGGTCTCGGCTGGAACTTCAGTTTCATCGGCGCCACGGCGATGGTCTCGGAATGCTACCGTCCTTCCGAAAAGAACAAGGTAGAAGGTCTGCACGACTTCCTGCTCTTCTCCATCGTGGCATTTGGCTCGCTCATGTCCGGACGCGTCTACAATGCGTTCGGCTGGGACATGGTGAACTGGATCATTTTCCCCATCGCAGTTCTCTGCCTTGGCCTTCTTGCGCTCAACGCGGTTCGCGCAACCGCTGCAAGATCAGAAGCATAAGCCAAGTTCTTACCTCTTGAGCAAAGATAAAAGGAGCGGAATTTTCATTCCGCTACCTAGACTTGACCTTGCTCAAGGGGTTTCGCATAAATCCTCTCTGAGGCTGTCTTTATCCATCCACAGTCTTTCTCATGGCCCGGGAGGAGTTCGGCGGGCCAAATTCAGAGGGAAATTGGCATGACCATGCTTTATGTCGTCATTGCCTGCGGCTTGCTTTCTGTCCTGTACGCCATTTGGGCGACACAATCCGTTCTCGCGGCGGATCAGGGCAACGCACGCATGCAGGAAATTGCTGCGGCCATTCGGGAGGGGGCGCAGGCATATCTTACCCGTCAGTACACGACCATCGCGATCGTGGGCATTGTTGTCTTCGTCCTGGTGTGGTGGTTTCTGACAGCTACAGCCGCTATTGGCTTTTTGATCGGTGCTGTTCTTTCAGGTGTTGCCGGATTTATCGGCATGTACATTTCCGTGCGCGCGAATGTCCGTACGGCACAGGCAGCTTCCAACAGTCTCGCGGCGGGGCTCGACATCGCTTTCAAGTCCGGTGCAATCACCGGCATGCTCGTGGCCGGCCTCGCACTTCTCGGCGTATCCGTCTACTACTGGGTGCTGGTTGGTGCGATGGGGCTCGATCCTGCGAGCCGCGGTGTCATTGATGCGCTCGTGGCGCTCGGTTTCGGCGCTTCGCTGATTTCCATCTTCGCCCGTCTCGGCGGCGGCATCTTCACCAAGGGTGCCGACGTGGGCGGCGACCTGGTCGGCAAGGTTGAAGCCGGCATCCCCGAGGATGATCCGCGCAACCCTGCTACGATCGCCGACAACGTGGGCGATAACGTCGGCGACTGCGCCGGCATGGCTGCCGACCTTTTCGAAACCTATGCGGTGACGGTCGTGGCGACGATGGTGCTTGCAGCCATCTTCTTCGGCGGCAGCGAAGTGCTCGGCAGCGCGATCCTCTATCCGCTGGCGATCTGCGGCACCTGCATCATTACCTCCATCGTGGGCACCTTCTTCGTCAAGCTCGGCGCGAATGGCTCGATCATGGGCGCGCTCTACAAGGGCCTAATCGTGACCGGCCTGCTGTCGATCCTGGGTGTCGGTGCGGCGACGTCGCTTACCATCGGCTGGGGCGAAGTAGGTGTGGTCGATGGCATTACCATCACCGGCACGAACCTCTTTATCTGCGGCCTGCTCGGGCTCATCGTGACCGGCCTGATCGTGGTGATCACCGAATATTATACCGGCACCAACAAGCGGCCGGTGAACTCGATTGCCCAGGCTTCCGTCACGGGCCACGGCACCAACGTCATCCAGGGCCTCGCGGTTTCGCTGGAATCAACGGCGCTGCCCGCCATCGTGATCGTCGGCGGCATCATCTTCACTTACCAGCTGGGTGGCCTGTTCGGCACGGCTATCGCGGTGACGACCATGCTCGGCCTTGCCGGCATGATCGTTGCGCTCGACGCCTTCGGTCCGGTGACCGACAACGCGGGCGGTATCGCCGAAATGTCCGGCCTGCCGAAGGAGGTCCGTCAATCGACCGACGCTCTGGACGCTGTGGGCAACACGACCAAGGCGGTGACCAAGGGCTATGCCATTGGTTCGGCGGGTCTGGGTGCGCTGGTGCTCTTTGCCGCCTATAGCTACGACCTGCAGTATTTTGCGGCCAACGGCGAACAGTTCCCGTATTTCGCCGACATGGGCACGGTGTCGTTCGATCTCTCCAACCCCTATGTGGTGGCTGGCCTGATCTTCGGCGGCCTGATCCCGTATCTCTTCGGCGGCATCGCCATGACGGCCGTGGGCCGTGCAGGCGGTGCAGTGGTCGAGGAAGTGCGACGTCAGTTCCGCGAGAAGCCCGGCATCATGAAGGGGACGGATCGACCCGACTATGCCCGCGCGGTCGACATGCTGACGAAGGCTGCCATCCGCGAGATGATTATCCCGTCGCTGCTGCCGGTTCTGGCGCCGCTCGTCGTCTATTTCGGCGTGCTGCTCATCTCCGGTTCGAAGGCTTCCGCCTTTGCGGCCCTTGGTGCTTCGCTGCTTGGCGTGATCGTCAACGGTCTGTTCGTGGCAATCTCCATGACCTCGGGCGGCGGCGCCTGGGACAATGCCAAGAAGAGTTTTGAGGACGGCTTTATCGACAAGGATGGCGTGAAGCACGTCAAGGGTTCGGATGCTCACAAGGCTTCCGTCACGGGCGATACAGTGGGCGATCCCTACAAGGATACCGCTGGTCCGGCCGTGAACCCGATGATCAAGATCACCAACATCATGGCGCTGCTGCTGCTCGCAGTTCTCGCGCACTGATTTGTTGACCCACCATAGACAAAAGGCCTGCGGAGTTCGCTCCGCAGGCCTTTCGTTTGGAAATCTCGAAAACTTCTTACTGTGCGCCGAGCGGGTTCATCGGCATCTGGCCGCTGGCCACACCGGAGATCATCTGCGCGATGAAGTTCTGCTCGCGGCCACCGGTCGGTGTGGTGCGCGAGATGAAGTCGAAGACCTTGCCGTCCTGCAGGCCATAATTGGCGATCTGGCGGACGCGGCCATCCGCACCGAAATAGACGGCCAGAACCTTCTGGTCGACCAGCTTCGGCTTCATGAAGGCAGCGCCGCGGCGGCGGGTCTGGGAGATGTAATAGAAGACCTCGTTATCGAACGTCGCAGTCGTTGAAGGCGTGCCCAGCGCCAGCATCACCTGCTCGCGGCTCGAACCGACGGGGATCAGCTCCAGAGCCTGCTCGTCGATGACATAACCCTGCGTGATGGTCTCGCCCGGCGTCAGGGTGGAAACGGTGTTGCAGCCAGCAAGCGCCAGTCCTGCTCCCGCAAGCGTGACGGCCAAAACAAGCCGACTAGCATGGCTGGTCTTGTAATTTCGCACTTGCAACGACATCTCCTTTATCATCATCCAACATCGCAACGGCTCCAAGCCTTGCGTACGTCGACAAAACGGGTAAACCAGCAACCGCGTCGATGCAACAGAATGCTTTCGATTTGCCAACTTTACTGCACCAAAGGGAGCTCTTATCTCCATGTTTCGATGGTTATTCGGCGACGGGCGCAAAGAGCGCCAGGCTATCGTCGACACCCTTTATGAATGTATTGTGGCAAGTGCACGTCAACCGCAGTTCTACGAGCATCTGGAGGTTCCGGACACGCCACTAGGCCGATTCGAGATGCTTTCTGTGCATTTCTTTCTGGTGCTGCACCGCGTGCGGGACAAAGAAGGCGCTCTCAAGGACATCGCCCAGGAGCTGACGGACCACTTCTTCCTCGATCTCGACCACTCGCTACGCGAGTTCGGCATTGGCGACATGGGCGTGCCGAAGCGCATGAAGAAGTTTGCCAAGATGTTCTACGGAAGGCTCGCTTCCTATACCGAAGCGCTCGACGCCAATGACCGGGATGCGCTGGCCAATGCGCTTAAGCGCAACATCCTGCCAGATCAGGTAAACTGGGACGGAGCAGGGCCGCTTGCGGATTACGTTTTCCGCGCAAACGGTGCGCTCAATGATATTACTGATCAGGAACTAGCCGCAGGAAAACTGCGTTTTGTCTCTTTCGAGCAGGAGAAAAACCAATGACCACTGAATCCAAGAGCCCCGTCTCGTTCCGGTTCCAGGTCAACCGCCTGCCGAAGAATGGTGCTGAGGTAACCCTCGATGCGGACGCCGATCAGCGGGCCGGGCTTGCCCAGGCGCATGATCTCCAGACCGTCGAATCCTTCGTCGCGCAGTTCACCATCAAAGGCTGGAAGGGCGATGGCGTGATCGTCAGCGGACGCGTTCAGGCGAAGATCACGCAGCCATGTGTCGTTACGCTCGAGCCGATTGCATCTGAGATCGACGAAGAGATTTCCTCAGTCTTCGTGCCGGAAAATTCGAAGCTTGCACGTCGCGCCGACGAGACCGAGATCGTGCTCGATCCGGAAGCCGACGATCTTCCCGAGACCTTCAGCGGCGACTCAATCGACCTTGGCGCACTGGCCGAGGAGTTCTTTGCACTCGGTATCGATCCCTATCCGCGTAAGGAAGGCATTTCGCTTCAGGACGCGCTGGGTGAGGAAGAGCAGGAAAACCGCGGTCCTCTCTACGAGGAACTGAAGAAGCTGCGCGGAAATCTTTGAGCCAATCTGCCGAAAACATTGTTGTGCTGCCTCATAAAAAAGCTATTTTCGCAGCGCTTTAGAGCGGCCACATGAGTGGTCTGGATAATAGAGGCATATTTCGCGTGATACGCATTTCAGTTGATGCAATGGGCGGTGATCATGGGCCGGCGGTTACGCTTGCCGGTCTGGCGCATGTTGCAACGCGCAGGCCCGATGCAAGGTTTGTGATTTTCGGTCAGCAGGACGCTGTCCTTCCCGTGCTCGAGCAGATGCCGAAGCTCAAGGAAGTCAGCACGTTCGTGCACTGTGACGTCGCCGTCCAGATGGATGCGAAGCCGAGCCAGGCTTTGCGCCACGGCCGCTGGAAGTCCTCCATGTGGAAAGCCATCGAGGCTGTGAAGACCGGCGAGGCCGATGCCTGCATTTCCGCCGGCAACACCGGCGCGCTGATGGCCATGTCGAAATTCTGCCTGCGCACGATGGCCGACATCGAACGTCCCGCGATTGCAGCCATCTGGCCGACGCTGCGTGGTGAGAGCGTCGTACTCGACGTTGGCGCCACCATCGGTGCGGATGCCCAGCTCCTGGTCGATTTTGCCATCATGGGCGCAGCCCTTGCTCACGCGCTTTTCGATATCGAGAAGCCGACCGTTGGTCTGCTCAACGTCGGCGTCGAGGAGATCAAGGGTCAGGAAGAGGTCAAGGAAGCGGGCCGCATGCTGCGCGAGGCCAATCTTGAGACCATGTCCTACCAGGGCTTCGTTGAAGGCAACGATATAGGCAAGGGAACGGTCGACGTCGTCGTGACGGAAGGTTTTTCGGGCAACATCGCGCTCAAGACCGCCGAGGGAACAGCACGCCAGATCGCGGGTTATCTCCGTGAGGCGATGAACAGTTCCTTCCTGTCGCGTCTGGGCTACCTGCTCGCCAAGGGGGCATTCGACCGCCTGCGCGAGAAGATGAATGTGAACAAGACCAATGGCGGTGTCTTCATGGGGTTGAAGGGTATCGTCGTGAAGAGCCATGGGGGGGCGGATGCGGAAGGATTTGCTGCTGCCGTCGAGCTGGGCTATGAGCTGGTGAAGAGCGGTGTTTTCGAGAAGACCCGCACGACGCTCGATCTTTATCACGCGCGCAAGCCAGCAACGCTGGCTGTCAGCGAAGTATCCGGTGCATAGGTGAATTTGATGATTAGGTCCGTTCTTGTCGGCGTCGGTTCCGCCCTGCCGCGCCGTGTCATGACCAACAAGGATTTCGAGAAGCTTGTTGACACGTCGGACGAGTGGATTGTTCAGCGTACGGGTATCCAGCAGCGCCATGTGGCAGGTGACGACGAAACCACTGTCACGCTCGGCGAGGCAGCTGCACGCGCGGCGATCGAGAACGCAGGGCTGAAGCCGGAAGACATTGACCTTATCATTCTCGCGACCGCGACCCCCAACAACACCTTCCCGGCTTCTTCGGTCGAGATCCAGAACCGCCTTGGCATCCATCACGGCTTTGCCTTCGACATCCAGGCAGTCTGCAGCGGCTTCGTCTATGCGATCAGCGTCGCCGACCTCCACATAAAGGCAGGTCAGGCCAAGCGCGCGCTGGTGATCGGCTCGGAAACCTTCTCGCGCATCCTCGACTGGAGCGATCGCACCACCTCCGTGCTCTTCGGTGACGGCGCAGGCGCTGTTGTACTCGAAGCGCAGGAAGGCGAGGGCACGGTTGACGATCGAGGCATTCTCGCCTCGTCGCTGCGTTCGGACGGCGCGCACAAGGAAAAGCTTTTCGTCGATGGCGGTCCTTCCACCACCGGCACGGTCGGCCATCTGCGGATGCAGGGCCGCGAGGTCTTCAAGCATGCTGTCGGCATGATCACGGATGTGATTGTCGATGTTTTCGCTAAGACCGGCATCACCGCAGAGCAGCTGGATTGGTTCGTTCCCCATCAGGCGAACAAGCGCATCATCGATGCATCCGCCAAGAAGCTCGGCATTTCCGAGGAAAAGGTGGTGATCACCGTTCACAAGCACGGCAACACTTCTGCTGCATCCGTGCCTCTGGCGCTGGCCACGGCTGTCGCCGAAGGCAAGATCAAGAAGGGTGACCTGGTGATGCTCGAGGCCATGGGCGGCGGCTTCACCTGGGGTGCTGTATTGCTTCGCTGGTAGATGGTTACTGATTTACTCACTTTTGGGCGCTTGACCTGCATACATCAATTTGGGTAACGTCGCCTTGAGCTTCTTTGTATTTCAATAGTTTGGAAGAAATGGAACCGTCTGATGGGGGGTAAAACCGTCACACGCGCAGACTTGGCCGAGGCAGTCTATCGGAAGATAGGTTTATCGCGCACCGAGTCCGCGCAAATCGTCGAGATGGTTCTGCAGGAAGTCTGCGATGCCATCGTGCGGGGGGAAACCGTAAAGCTGTCGTCCTTCGCCACCTTCCAGGTGCGCGACAAGAACGAACGCATCGGCCGCAATCCGAAGACCGGCGAAGAGGTTCCGATCTCTCCGCGTCGCGTGATGACCTTCAAGGCATCCAACGTGTTGAAGAATCAGATCCTTCGCGCCCACCAGCTGCGCAAGAAGAAGGCTTCCTAGTGAGCCTTGCCGCTCGTCGCCTGCCGGTTGTCGGGGGGCGGCTTGCATTGAACTGCCGTCAAAAGCCACACCATGACGCTTCATGTCAGCTCGACGCACAATGTGTTGTGGCGGGCGGCTTCATGCAGATGAGCATAAACCTCCAATCCACTTGTCATTTTCCGCCGAACATTGCTCTATTAAGCGAATGAGTCGTAACTGAGCGAGAAGGGCATGGACATGGATAAGAGCCCGGACGCATTCCGCACGATCAGTGAAGTTGCGGAGGATCTGGACCTTCCACAGCACGTGCTTCGTTTCTGGGAGACACGTTTCTCGCAGATCAAGCCCCTGAAGCGTGGCGGTGGCCGCCGTTACTACCGGCCGCAGGACGTGGACCTGATCCGCGGCATTCGCTTCATGCTTTATGAACAGGGCTACACGATCAAGGGCGTGCAGAAGATCCTGCGCGAGAACGGCCCGCAGTTCGTCGTGGCGCTCGGTCGTGGCGAAGTGGCCGAAGTCGAGGCCATGAACCAGATGAAGGCCGCCGAGGTTGCTGCGACCGCCGTCCAGCCCGATGACGGCGAAGATCTGGTTGGACAGGCCAAGAAGCCGGCACGGCGCTTCTTTGGTCTCGGATCGTCCCGTGAGGATGAGGGGCAGGGCGCCGGCGAGGGCGGTTCACTCTCTCGCGAGAACCGCGCGCTGCTGCAGGAGACGCTGTTCGACCTCCTCGAATGCAAACGCCTGCTTGATCAGGTGCGCTAGCCGCTTCTACAGCAAATCGCGAACCAGATCGGCGGGACGGCAGAGCCGCGTCCCGCGCGGCGTTTCCACAATCGGGCGCTCGATGAAGATCGGGTGCTCGACCATGAAGCCGATCAGCTGCTCATCCGTCCATTTCGGATCGTCGAGCCCGAGCTCCTCATAGGGCGTACCCTTCTTCCGCAGCAACTCGCGCGGCGACATCTTCATCGCTTTCAGGAGCTCGATCAGCCGCTCGCGCGATGGAGGGTTCTTCAGATATTCCACAACCACGGGTTCAGCACCGCTCTCGCGGATCATCGCAAGGACGTTGCGCGAGGTGCCGCACTTCGGGTTGTGATAGATCGTGACGGTCATCGGGCTACCTTCCATCTGCCAACGGGTATTGCAGTTCCCATAGCATTCTTTGGCGCCGTTCACGACCGGGAGGTCACTAGCAAAAGTCAGAAAGCGTGGAACTCCTTTGTTCATTCCGAGTTGGGTCAGCAACAGAAACAGGGAGATACCGCTAAATGAAACGCCTCATTCTGACGACTGCCTTTGTTGCCCTTGCAGGTTATGCATCTGCACAGACCACGGTCGTCATTTCCCCTGAACAGGAAACCGTCATTCGCGAGTATGTGGTGACGCATCAGCCGGCACCAGTCGAAGTTCCAGCCGATCTCACCCTTGAAGTAGGAACCGCCCTGCCTGAGACAATCGAATTGCAGCCACTCGAAGCACCGAACCTCGAGGTTGAATATCGCTACTTCGTGGTGGATGGCCGCACCGTTCTGGTAGAGCCGGAAACCCGGAAGATCGTACAGATCATCCAGTAAGCTGACGTTCTTGCATGAAGGCGCTGCGTGTCCCCACGCGGCGCTTTTTCATTTGCAAATTGATATTTCCACCGGGTCGCCTGCATCAGCCCCGAGATCGAGACACGTATCGGGCGTGCAAAGGCGCCAACCGCCTCCGGTCATGCCGGAGGACGCGAGAACCAGCTTTTCCTGGCTGGGTAGCTTTGGTTGATAGACCCACCAGCCCTCGACGAACTTTGACCCTTCCGGAGGGTCCATGCCGGCTCCCGACCCCTTCACGCGGGCTTCAGTCAGGAAAATGCCTGTAGAACTCACCTGCCAATCCTCGCGCCATTCGGTCTTCTGCACCGAGTGGGTCCAGGAGAGCGAAAAGAGCGAGGCGGCCAGCACTGTCATCTTGCCGGCCGCGAGGATGCAGAGCGCAGCCATGGCTCGCTATTGAGCGGCCCGCGCCGTCACATGACGGGTGCGCCACCAATGAGTGGCGATGATGGCCAGGCCGAGAATCCAGCCCGCTTCATCCGTCAACGGCAGGGCAAGCACCAGAAGTGCGCCGGCGATAAGGCTGCCGAGCCGTTCCCACCACAGCGCGTTGCTCCGCAGATAGCCGACGACCGCGACGCCCCACAGCGCAATGCTGAAGCAGGCCTTCAGGAAGAGGTAGATGACTTCACCCCAATAACCGATGTAGCCGGTGAGGGTGCCCGCATCCTGCAGCATCAGTGCAGGGGTGTAGACCGCCATGAAGGGCACGAGGAAGCCTGCCGTGGCAAGCTTCACCGCCTGGATGGAGATCTTCAGCCCCGACGTCTTCGCCATGGGGGCGGCGGCAAAGCAGGCAAGTGCCACCGGTGGCGTCAGGTCGGCCATGATGCCGAAATAGAAAACGAACATGTGGCTCACCAGCAGCGGTACGCCAAGTTCCAGCAGGGCAGGGCCGGCGAGCGACGAGGTGATGATGTAGTTCGGGATGGTGGGAATACCCATGCCCAGCACCAGGCAGGTGATCATCGTCAGCACCAGCGACAGGAACAGGTTGTCCTTGCCGATGGCAATGACCCAGCCGATGAAGGTCGAGGCGATGCCGGTGAGCGTCAGCGTGCCGATGACGATGCCGACGATTGCGCAGGCGATGCCAACGGGCAGGGCGTTCTTGGCGCCTTCCGCCATCGAATCGCGGCAGATTACGAGGGTTTCCCGGCCACCCTTGGCGAAGATGCAGGCGATGATCAGCAGGCCGATCAGGGCGGCGAGCACGTTGACGCCGAATTTCATGAACGTGGCTGCGGCGAGCCCGACGGCAACCCAGAACACGACGCGGAAGGCGAAGGGGCCAATCATGGCCGCAAGCGGCGTGCCGAGGATCAGCACGACGATGAGCGCCAGGCCCATGGTTCCGGCAAAGATGGGCGTGTAGCCTGCAAAGAGAAGGTAGACGAGTGCAGCCAGCGGCAGGATCAACGGCCAATGCTCACGCAGCGCTGCCCAGGGGTCCGGAAGGGTTGCGCGATCCATGCCGCCAAGTTTCGCCTTGCCAGCCTCCAGATAGACCATCCAGAAGCAGGTAGCGAAAAACAGGATCGCCGGAATGAGTGCTGCCTTCACTATTTCCACGTAGGGAACGTTCAGCGTTTCGGCCATGATGAAGGCCACGGCGCCCATCACTGGCGGCATGATCTGCCCACCCATGGACGATGTCGCTTCCACGCCGCCGGCGAAGGCCGAGCGGAAACCAAAGCGCTTCATCAATGGAATGGTGAACTGGCCGGAGGCTACGACATTGGCCACGCCGGAGCCCGATATCGTCCCCATCAGTGCAGAGGACATGACGCAGACCTGGGCCGGGCCTCCACGCCAGCCGCCGACGAGGCCCAAGGCAAAATCGTTGAACAGCGCCAGCATGCCCGCACGTTCCAGGAAGGCGGCGAAGACCACGAAAATGAAGATGTAGCTCGCCGAAACGTAGATCGGCGTGCCGTAGATGCCTTCCGTGCCGAAGCCGAAGTGCTCAATGATCTGGGCCACATCGTAGCCGCGGTGGATGAAGGGTGGCGGCAGGTGGTTGCCGAAGAGGCAGTAGGCAAGGAAGAGGCCGGCGATGATGGTGAGCGGCAAGCCCATCAGGCGGCGCGCGCCCTCGAAGACAAGGACGATGACCACCGTTCCCACAATGAGATCCGGCGTCGTGTGGAAGCCGGAGCGCATGATCAGGTCCTTGTAGAAGACCCAGTTGTAGACGCCAGTGAGGAACCCCAGAATGCCAAGCGCCCAGAACCAGGCTCTACCGTAGACCGTTTTCGCCACCAGATTGCCGAAGAGCGCAAAGCCCAGCAGCAGAAGGAAGCCAACGTGCATCGCGCGGATGATCTGGCTGGGCAGCGTTCCATAAGCAGCCGCCCAGAGCTGGAATGCGGTAAAGGCGAAGGCGATCCAGAAAGCTGCCCGACCGGGCAGACCGTTGCCAAAGCCGGCTGGAAGACCTTCGATGACTTCTTCAGCACTATCCTGCGGAATGAAGGTCTTTTCCGGTTTGGCAGACGTGGTCATGGGCGTTCTCCAGGCAAGCAGGCTCCAGGGCTACGCAGCTTCTGAAATGCTCGTATCCGGGGCATCGTTGAGCTGACATCGCAATGCCGTCGTGCCGCCCTTTGGCGGGCGGCAGCTGACGATCCGGTGATGAAGGGAACGCCCCCAATGGAGGCGTTCCGCAAAGGTTAGGTTACTTGAGGATGCCGGCTTCGCGGTAGTATCGCTCCGCTCCCGGGTGCAGCGGCACGGGCATGCCCTCCAGAGCCTTCTGGGGATCGATCGCCTTGGCTGCCGCATGTGCGGCTGCCAGCTGTGGCAGGTTTTCGAAGAGCAGCTTGGTCATCTGGTAGGCTGTTTCCTCGGAAACTCCCTCGTGAGTGATCAGGAAGTTGCCGACTGCAGCCGTTTCCACGTCTTCAGACTGTCCATCATAGGTGCCTGCAGGGATGACGACCGACACATAGGGAGCGCCGATCTTTTCAACGACGTCCTTCGGCACCGCCACCACGTTGATCGCCTGGGTCGTCGCGAGATCGCGGATGGAGGCTACACCAAGTCCCGCTGACTGCAGCGTTGCATCAAGCTGGCGGTTCTTGATCAGCTCCACGGATTCGGCGAAGGGGAGGTACTCGACCTTACCCAGATCCTCGTACTTCATCCCGGCAGCCCCGAAAATTGCTCGGGCGTTGAGCTCTGTGCCGGAAGCCGGTGCGCCGACGGAAAGGCTCTTGCCCTTCAGGTCAGCCAGCGTCTTGATGCCGGACTCCTGGCTTGCGACCACCTGAATGTAGTTCGAATAGATGCCGGCAATGCCGCGCAGCTTGTCGAGCGGCTGCGGGAAACCTGCTTCCTTGTTGCCCTTCACGGCTTCCTGGACAGAGTCGCCCAGCGAGAAGGCGATTTCGCCCTTGCCCTGCTGCAGAAGGTTCAGGTTTTCAACGGAGGCCTTGGTCGCCTGCACCTGCGTGCGGGAGCCTTCAATGCCCTTGGCGTAGATTTCCGATAGAGCGACACCGAGCGGGTAATAGACACCCGACGTGCCACCGGTCAGTACGTTTATGAACTGCTGCGCTTGTGCGCCGGCAGCAGGGATAAGAAATGAGAGGGCCGCGGTTGCCCCAATGAATGTCCGTCTCGAAAATACGTTCATACTCACCTCCTAAAACATTGGAAGTTGAGTGTAGCCACCAGAAATCAAATCGAAAAGTCTTTATTCCGTCCCCTTACAATATTGGGTAAGGGGATTATGGTCCGTTGTTGATAGAATTGAAATTATTAGCGTATATCGCGTTTATTGTCTCGATCCGCGTTCTCCTAGTCTTTCCGCATCCGTCAACATTTATTGTCTGTGGTCAGCGGGGGGCTCCTGCTGGCCACGATCTAGCCAGCCGGTTCCGTTTCTCCGCCGCCATCCACCCAGTCCGTGAAACCGCCAAGGTTGTAGACCTTTTCGTAGCCCATATCCTTCAGCGCCTTGGCGCTCAGAGCCGAGCGTCCGCCTGAGGCGCAGTAGAGGATGATCGGGCGATCGCGGCGGAATTCCGCATTGTGATAAGGCGTATCGGGATCAGCACGAAACTCAAGCATACCGCGCGAGACGTTCAGGGCTCCCTTAACCTTCCCGCTCGCCTGCACCTCTGGTGCGTCGCGGACGTCCACCACCAACGCGTCGGATTCCGCGATCAACTTCCTGGCCTCGTCTGATGTGATCTTGGGCACTGCAGCATTTGCTGCGGCCATCAGTTCTTTGACATTGGCTGCCATGTCCTGCCTCCAGAAAGAACTCCGCGATCACTCTAGCACATACCCCCTCTGCACGGAGAGATCCCCATTTGACGGAGGTCTTTGTGGCCGGTGTTTCCGGGAAGCTCTGAAGTGCAGATACGAAAAAGCCCGCCAGGGAGGAGGTTGGCGGGCTTGATCGGAAATACAACGTTGGGAGGAGGATAACGTTGTAATCTTGGTTGGCATTTCGTCTGGGAGGAGGAAGAGAAACGCCAATAAGGATCTTTTAATATTTTCAGCCGGAACGCGCTAGCGACAAATTTGCAATGCAGCATTGCAATTTGTGCAATGCATAATAACCGGACCGGGCTTCGGGTTGAGGAACAAAGCTGCGGCTCGGCCGTTCCCGCTGAGGCGGAAACCAAGGAGCAGGCCCATGACCCAGCACAAAGTCGGATATTTCGTCGGTAGCCTCGCCAAGGAGTCGATCAACCGGAAACTGGCCCAAGCGCTGGTGAAGCTCGCTCCGCCACAATTGGAGATGACGGAAATCAGCTTCGCGGATCTTCCTCTTTATACATATGACTATGATTCCGATTTTCCGCCGGTCGCCACCGCGTACAAGGATGCGCTGGCCGTTGTGGACGCAGTTCTGTTCGTGACGCCCGAGTACAACCGGTCTATCCCGGGAGGCCTCAAGAACGCCATCGACTGGGCAAGCCGCCCGTACGGGAAAAACTCGTTCACGCGGAAGCCCTCGGCTGTCATCGGGACTTCGCCCGGCGCGATCGGTACGGCCGTCGCCCAGCAGCACCTGCGAAGCATCCTGAGCTTCTGCAACTCGCCCCAGATGAACGCGCCTGAAGCCTATATCCAGTTCAAGCCGGATCTCATCAGTGATGACAGCGAAGTGACGGTCGAGAGCACGCGGGAATTCCTGCGCGGCTTCATGCATGACTTCCACGTCTTCATCACACGCGTCCGCTCGGTGCTGCCACAGGAATAAGTCTGGAGCGCATAGCGAGTTCATAGGTGGCGACAGCGGGCAGGCTTCAGCCGAATCTTTGGCCAGGTGCGATTCTTACGTCACCCAGGGAATCGTCACGGCGTGGCGGGTGCGCGAATGGACCACGTAGCCGGAGAAGGATGCCGCCCAACCGTTACCTTAAGCAGAGCCGTCGTTGAGCCAGACCGAACAAGCGATCGGCACTCACAGCGCGGGGCAGGGCTTGCGGTGACATTTCAATAATGGAAGGGTAAGTTATTGATCACTCTTGAAAAGAGTGGCTCCCCGGGACGGATTCGAACCATCGACCAACCGGTTAACAGCCGGTTGCTCTACCGCTGAGCTACCGGGGAACGGTGTGCTCGTTTGCAACGAGGCTGCGTATAGCAAAGAGCTTTTTGATTTGCAAAGAGCCTTTTTCGCATTTTCCATTTTTTCTTCGATAAGGCTCGATTTACCCACAGGGGCATCGCATATGAGCCTGACGGACGCCGGATACCGCCGCAATACGTGGGAAAGCTGCGGAATGCCGGGATCTGCGGGGTTTCCAGCGCGTCCGGGCAGGGTTTATGACGATGAAATGGGTGGTTGATGAAGGTTTGGTTCTCACCACTGCCTGACCAGAAAGAGGCCGTATGACGCAGGAAGAAGCACGCGAGGGATCCGGCAGCGAGAAGCCAAAACGGCATCATGTGCGCGTCGCCGGGCGTCGGATGCCGATTCCCCAGTCGCGCCGGGCCAGAATCGCGATCGGAATCACCATGGTGATTCTGGGCTGTTTCGGATTTCTGCCGATTCTGGGCTTCTGGATGATTCCCGTCGGACTTCTGATTCTGTCGCACGACATGCCATCCATCCGCCGCAAACGCCGCCAAATGGAGGTCTGGTGGTACCGACGCAAGCAGGCACGGGCCAATCGAGGTGGTGAGAACCTTCCGAAATAGAAAAAGCGCCGGGCAGGGCTCGGCGCTGGACGATTGTCAAAGCCTGACTTTCTCGCCGTCGCGTTCAGCGCACCACGAGAACGGGAATCGAGGAATGTCCCAGAACCTCGGACGTCTGGCTGCCCAGCAGCGTGCGCTTGATTCCCCTGCGGCCGTGGGACGACATGACGATCAGGTCACAGATGAGGCGCTGAGCCGCGTCGATGATGGCAGACGCCGCATTCTGATCCGGAATGTATTCAATGTCTGCCTGGACGCCGAGCTTTGCAGCCTCCGTCCTGATTCTCTCCAGCAGCTCCGATGCCGCCTTGCGGTTTTCGTCGGCGAATCTGTCGTAATCCTCGGGGTTGGGTACCCAGGCGTCGCCATACATGATGGGAAACGGCTCCGTCGCCGTAATGATCGTCACCTTGCTCCCAAGCCCTTTTGCAAGCGCAAGCGCGTGGTTCACGCCCTTCTGTGCGAGTTCGGAGCCGTCGGTTGGAACGAGAATATGCCTGTACATCTGGGCCTCCTGTCATCTCTGCGAGGGTTTCGCACGCGATTGCCTGATTGCGGAGGCAACGCCTGCCTGGAGTAACGGTTGCAACTACCGTAAGCCGGCTCCATCAGCGCTTATATATAGAGCTGCGTCTAGTGGCGGTCCTTGATTGAAGTCATAAGAAAGCTCCTTGCGTCGTCGGTGGAGAGCCCTTGAGGCGGGACCCGCCGGATATACCAGGTGCTATGCGGGGTTCAGGATGCGCTTTGAGCATAGAATGTGTGAAGTCGCTTCCTGATGAGAGATCGCGCTTGACGCCCGCGCTTCGCCAACCTATTGAGTGCCCAACGCGAACAGACGCGTGGGGCCTCGTGGCGGAGTGGTTACGCAGAGGACTGCAAATCCTTGCACCCCGGTTCGATTCCGGGCGAGGCCTCCAACAATTCCACAAAACTATTTCGTTTCAACCACTTAGATGGTGGCGTTACACACCCCGGGGTGAAACGCCGGATGCGCGTTACACACGCGACATTTTCTCGGCCGCTTCATGGGCCAACCTTTTCCGACTTGCCGACTGCACATAGGGTCTGGCTTCCTTCGGATCTCGCCACCCGAATGATGCCATCAACTCATATTCGGTAGCGCCAGCCTCTGCCATTTTGATGGCGCGCCATTTGCGGACGCTGTGGGCGGTGATGCCTGTGATCCCAGCTTGCTGAAACCACTTCGAGACGCGCTGTGAGAGAGCCTTGTCACTCTCGAAAGGCTTCCCGGCTTCACTCAGCAGAAACGTCATGTTGTCTCGGGGCAGGGCGGAATGTAGCTCGGGGTGGATCGGGAGCTCGCATAGGACGCCGGTCTTGACCGTCTCAAAGGCCAGCAGGCCTTTCTTGATGTGCTGTCGGCCTAGCAGCCGCAGATCAGAGATGCGGACGCCGGTGTGTTTCAAGATCATCATAGCGAGCCAGGCGGGGCCGCCGGTGTGCTTCGTGAGGTATTGTTCGATGTGGTCATCGGTCGCGGTGTCGTGCCCGCCACGGGGCACACGCAGGCGCTCCACGTCACGAATGTGGTTGTAGTCCACCCAGCGGTTTGCCACCGCCAGCTTGAACACTTGCCCGAGGATCTTGAGACGTTCGTTGCCAGCGTTCGGGTTGTCTGCTTTTCGGTCGCGAAGCACCTCGATGTGGGCCCTGCTGATCAGCTTGGCGCGCTCGTCACCGAAGGTCTCAGGCTTGCCCCGCTCAAGGGGCTCACTCATCATCGACAGGATCACACGTCGGCGAGCATCGCGAGTAGCCTTGGCCTTCGACGTGAAAGATGTCGATTCCATGTACTGGTCGCAGATCCACCGGAACGATCCTTCAGCCGCAGCTGCGTGACGCCCGTCCCATTGCTCGCACTCCCGATACTTTTCCATAAACTCTGCTGACAGAGGCTCGCCGGGTAGGCGGCACAAAGGCTGTCCCCGGCGGCGGAAATAGTATCGCTTTGTCCCGTCGCGATTCGTGCGCACGGTGAGGTGTTCGAGCTCAAACAGCATTGCAGGAGTGTTCACAGTTTCGGCTCTCGAATTAGCGCGAGCGATTCTGTTTCCTGTCTAGCTACCTTCTCGGAGATTTCCCCGCTATCCCCGCCGATCACAACCGATAGCTCTGTACCGTTGAAGATGACACGTCCGATGGGCAAGCCAAGATCCCTCACGGCCTTAACCATTCTGGTGACTTCGTCATGCGTGATCCTAGCGGCGCGCCGGCTCATTCTTCTCTGGTCCTTCGCTTGCTTGGAAATTGGTTACGGCTCTGCATCGGGCGAGAGGGCATGTATGCCTTCTTCTTCGGCCGGTTCTTCGCTGTGATGGGGTTCACGGGAAGGGTTATGAGCCCGGACGAGATCCATATCGACCAGGTGCGCTGCAGGGCGCGTAGCCAGTAGAACTGCTCTTCCTCGCGCGGCAGACGGTGATGGTCGAGGGCTTCGTGGCAGGCATGGCAGCCAAACGCAGCGAACCAGTCGTCGGACTTGTTGCCCATGCCTTTAACCTCTGACGGTGCATGGCAGAGCACCACTGTCTCAGGGTCGTAATCGCAGACGCCTGCAATGCAGAACTGACAATGCTGCCCACGCGCACTGTTGCGGAGCTTGGCTGAGACGACACCCATCAGATCGGCCTCTTGCTCATGAGGAAATCTTTCGCGCGCACCTTCTCTTGCGGTTTGCCGATGATGCGCCGAACCGTCTCAGCACAGAGATCTACAAACTTGGCATGCGAGCCGAGGTTATAAGGCTCCAAGAACACAGCACGAAGTTTCTCGACCTTCGCCGGCCGTTCGATTGCGGGTTCGGAAAATGCATCGCGGATCATCGTGTCGATGCACTCTTCCATCATGAGGCGCACGAGCTCAGGATCTGGCGCAGTCGTGCCATTCTGGTCGCTGTCGTGTGAGGAGACAGAAGGGTCGGCGGCAGCGGACCCGGGGGTGGCTCCGCTGCCGCCCAAGCCCGAGTGAGGCGAGGGGGCGTCTGTCTCGGGCTTCTCTTGTTCGTCGCGACCAACGTCGGACGACTCTTTGTTCCAGTCGAGAGGATCGACGCCGGTTATCTCCCTGACAATTGCGGCCATATCACGAACTGCCGTAGCCAATTCTTGGTCATCAAGCTCCTTGAGCGACTTCGGCCATTGCATGAACTTGCCGTTGACCGTCTTCCCATACTCGACGATGCCGAGCGCTAGCTTGATTGCCTCACTGGCTTGAGCAGGCGTGCGCCATGGCGTCTTCGCGTCCTTAACGGCGCGGTTCAGGATCGCCCACCAGCGGCGGATGTCCTTTCGGTCCGCTTCCTCTACAGGGGTGAGCCGGATGACACGGCCAACCTGATATGTATCCAGCCGCTCGGCGTCGAAGGCTGACGCCGGGACCAGTCGCGGACCGCGTTCGACAATAAGCCGTAGAGCAGGGGCGTCAGACTTCGACATCTCAGCTGGCCACCTTCTTCAGGGCGCGCTTCTTGATCGCGAGCGCAATCGCCTGGTTCGTCTCGTCGCCCTCGAATCGTGCGAGCGGGTCAGCCTCCGTCCAGATCTCCTCGATGCCAGCTTCGTCGCTGGCCTCGGCCATGTCGGCCTCGAGCTTCTCAAAGAAGGCTGTGTCGTCGGGCTCGTCATCCATAAGCGCAGCCGTCTGCTCGCCGGTTTCTTGCACGATCTCGCGCTGGTCGACCACTTCGCCGGTCTCGACATCAATGACGTCGGTGCGGCCGTCGTCCTGGTGCTTGTGCTCGATCGTCTCGCGCGGCGGCACCGGTGGCTTCGGTGGGGTAGGAGGTGCCTTAGGCTCAGCGTGCTCTATCGTCATGCCGTCGATCGAGCGGCCCTCCATCTCCTCAGCCGCGTAAATGTTTCCGAGCTCTTCAGGAAAGGCCTTGCGCAGGGCTGCGGCTTCGACGCACTTGTCGAGCTGACCGCGCGGCCTCTTGGCCCACATTTCGTTTGGAATATCTGTCTTGCCCATCGTAGCATAGGTCTCTTCCCAGAAGACCTTGGCGTGGTACGCGCATCGCTGCCCGCCGACGATCCGGTACACCACAACCGAAGCCCACTCAGGAAAGCGCACCACCTTCTCGACCTTATTCGGCCGCTTGACCTTGCGTCCGCCGCCTTCCGGTTCAACCCACTGTTCCAAGGTCCCTGAGAACGTGCGCTCAACAATGGGGCCGAATTCTACGGCATCGATGCCGGCGTATTCTCCGGTGCGGGCTGCGGTCGTGCGTATCTCAGCGATGCCAGGCCAAACTGTCTCGACCATCTCGCGTTTCGCACTCGACCACATTGGGACGATGTGAACCGGCTTTTTGAAAATGTCGAGATTGCGTTTCCGGCAATAAGCAAGCGCCATCATCACGGATTCGACAGACTGAGCCGAAGGGAAAATTTGATCGACCAAGACCCGCCATTCCGTAGGCTGCAGGTCAAACTCTTTGGCGATAGAGGGCGCGATCGGGAGGCGAGATGGAGCGATGGTAGTTACGGCGTTCATGCGGCTTCTCCGCTAGATCTTCTATTTTGAGGCAGGTGGTACGCCGTCAGAACATCGCTTCCGGTCGGACCAGCGATGCCGTGGCGGCCTCCGACGACTCCTTAACGGCTACGACCTCGACGACGGCTTCGCCCCGCTTGGTCTCAACGACCACCTTCATGCCGACATGGACAGGGAAGGGGGCGATGTAGTCGTAGCTACGGCTGGAGTTGGGGAACTGGACAGAGGCGATCATCGAACAACCTCCCGCTCCTGAGCTTCGACGCCCTCGAGTGGGACGCCCGCCTTCATCACCTTTTTGGCAAGGCGCTCGATCTCTTTTTCCAGATCTTTGCTGTTGTCGCCTTTCATGGAGAGGATGGCGGTTGCTGCCTTCACGTAGTCGGCGACGACGTAGACCGTCTCAGTCCTATAGCCCATGCGCGAGCCAGTACGACCGGCACTGATCTTCCGGGCTTCGGTTTCCTTTTCCGCTTCCTTGGCGCGGCGAGTCGCTTCGATGGCCTCCTGACGCGCCTGCTCGGCGGCGAGATCGCCTTCCTCAGCCTTGGCTGCCGCTTCGCGTGCCGCACGCGCTTTTTCCTCGGCCTCGCGCCTCTCAGCATCAGCCTTTTCACGGGCGAGGCGCTGGCGCTCCTCCTCCTGCCGCTTCAATTCGGCGAAGTAAGGTTTGACGTGAGCGCGGAGCGCATCGACGACTGTGCCAGGCTCTTCTTTCAGCCCTCGCCATTTCTCATCGACTGCGCGGCCACCATCAAGGAATGGCTGCTTCTCAACTTTGTGGAAGGCGACTGCTTTTGAAGCGATTTTCTTCAGTCTGTCTGCCCAGATCGCGGCGCGGTCGGCATCAGCTTTCGTCTTAACGGGCTGCTTCAGGAACTCCTCGGCCATTTCCTTTTCGCCGAGGTACTCCATCATCAGCGCGTCGAAAGGATCCGCATCGCCGGAGTTGTGCCCGATGGTTGGGGCCGGTGCGGGCTCGTCATCAAAGCCACCACCCTCCAGCGCCTTCACATAGGCCTCATACGAGATCGGATAACGGCAGCACCAAAGAAACAGATCGTTCAGATCCAACACCTGCAGGCCGCTGCGGAACCCGACGACGACGCCGTCATCATCCGGATAGATGCCTACCGGTTCCCACGGTCCATTCTTGCGGCGGCAGCGATAGTAGCCGAGCTGATACTCGTTGGCGTGGATGGGAAGATCAGGGGTGCCGATCTTGCCGGGGCTCTTGAGCGCTTCCTGCCACCAGCGCCAACGCTCTACGATCGATACCTGGGCGATTTCGCCGACATTCGTCATGATCATGCTGTTCTGGCTCCGGTGAAATATGCCTCGCACACGCGGATCGCGGACTTGGCTTCAGCTTCAAAAGATTCTCTGGTTGGGTCTGGGAGGCGCTTGAAGCGAGACAAAGCCCGATGAGGATCCCGCTCTCGGCTCCACGTCTGGTAGATCGCGAAGGCGACGGATTCGACGAGATCCGTCGTCACGTCCTCACCTCGCGGTAGTCACCCTTAGCCGTCGGCTCGACTATTCGGAGCGGATCGGAGAAGTAGGCGCGCCAGCGGCTCACCTGCCGCATCGCCTCTCTGTGAGCCTTGGCGAACTTGCGCTCAGCATCGATGGCGTTGTGGCCGGGCTCGTACGCAACGGTGGTGACCTTGCACCAAGCGCCATTGCGGAAAACCTGCACGAGAAGACGGTTCATGGTTGGCGGTACCTTTGCGCACTCAGCCGGAGGTACTCGTCACGCGCTTCGCGCCGACGGCTGATCTCCGTTTCGGTTTTCAGGATTTCCTCGCACTCACGAAGTTGGCGGTCGACGATCTCGATCTGTTTCTTAACGTCGTCGACCCGCCGCTCGCATTCGGCGACCTCAGCCCACATTCGCGCGGTGTTGTCGATCATCTTCGCGCAGAAAAGATCGCGCTCGGCGATTTCAAGCTGCTCTTCGAGGGGAAGAGTGAGGACGGTTTTCATGCCGTCACCTCATGGGAAGGGTTGCCGGAGACAGACGGGAGGAGGGAGCCTGCCTCCGGCTTCACGATCGCTTGGGAGGAGGTAAGCGAGCGCGATATGAAATCGGCATCAGGGCGTGAAGCGTCACCGCGCAAGCGGTCGGTTTCTCGGCGCGCACCGCCTTCCCTGATGATTTGGCCCTGTTCCGCAGCAACAGGTTTGCGCAAATCAGTCCCCGCCGTAACTGCGGCCTCGGCGGGTTCAGTTCGTGCCCGTTCGGGCGAATTGGTGACCGTGTCTACGCCCACGGCCAGGCGACCATTCAGGACAATACGAGCGGGTACGCGCAGCGCGTTGCGGGTTACATCATGGCCTCCAACGGTGTGATCGCCGGAATGATCAGCTGAGGGTACGTCATTGAGGGGGATGAGGTGGCTCGTCAGCATTTCGATCATTCCTGCTTGGATATGATCAACGCTAATGCGCCGACGTATTGCTGTCAATACGTATGCGGATTAAATTTTATACGTATTGACGAGTGAGCCGAGCCGGGCCTACAAAAAAGAAAGCCCCGCACCGTTTCGCTACGGTCGGGGCCAGACTGGATGAAACTGGTTTGGCGGCCGGTATCCAGTGGGCTCAAACATAGAGCGAACCACTGAATTCCTCAAGTCAAACGTCATCCAGGACAGGCAAGGGTGCCTATCCTGAAAGGGACGGCCTCACGGTTGAGCGGCGAAAGCTGCGATTCTCGTGCAGTAGGGGTGCGGTTGTCCGCCCTGCTTGGAAGTGCAAGGACAGGGGCACAAGCGGCTCACCGGCAATCAGGTGAGAAGGGCGCGCAAGCACAGCGGGAGATCGGCCCCGGCGCGTGAGGCACACCAGCCAATAGAAACCGACCATGAACCGCTGGTGGGACAGGCCGTCATATGGCCGGGCGGGGATGCATACGGGAACCTCAAGGCTCTGTCTTGACCGTGCAGTTACCCTTGGCGTCGATGCTCTTCGGCGTGCAAGGGATTACTGCGCCGTTTCCTAAGCCTCTATCCCTGACGGGATAGAATGGAGATAGTTCTCATACGTCTCAGAATACGGCTCTAGAGAAGGAAGATTCTAGTTTCTTCAACGTCTCAGAACTTAGCGTCTACGTGAGAGAAAAGACGGCAACCGAGGTCGTCGTTACACCGTGAATCGGCCGATGTATCTGCCAATGATGTGAATCTCGTCGAGCGTGAGTTCGCGGTCATTGTGGTTTGGATTATCTGAAGAGATCCGCACGGTGACAGTTTCGTCGCTCGGGCGCGATATCACTTCCAGTCGCTTCGTAACTACGCCACCAAACTCATCGGCCAGAACGTAAATGCCAGGAGGCGATGGCACTTTGTGGCGGGTGTCGACGAACACGACATCGCCATCCTGAATCGTCGGCGACATCGAATCACCCTGGGCCGGAAATGCTTTGATGTGCCGCGGCTGAGCATTGAAGCGATTCAGCATGTACTCAGGTATCCGCCAATGATCGCGGATCGCCTCGGTGGCAAATGTCATCCCGTTCTGCGTCGTTGTTTCGACGATCGACAAGCCTCCTCCTCCGAGCCCTGTGTAAACATCTACTTCATCGATGTAGTCCTTGACCGCACCTGGTGCGCGGCTGTGGCTCTCAGCGATCAAGCCGTACTCGCTTGCGAGTTGACGCAAAGCGCGATCCATATCCGCGTTTGTCTGCGAACCCTTCTTGATCCGCGAGATCGTTGCCTGGGTGGTTTTAACGCCTCGCTCACTGACCGCATTGGCGATCATGTTCTGCGTAAGGCCGGCCTTCTCAAGGCCGATGATGATGTCGGTCAGCTTCATGGGCGGAAGCTAGACCGTGTTTCAGCACGTCGCAAACACGTACTCGTATCAGCGGATTGACACAGTGATACGTATACGCTTATACATTGACGTATGAACGTGATAAAGCACATCCGCACAAACCTTTTCGGTATGAACACGCAGGGCGAGTTCGCGAGCGCGATCGGCGTCACGCAAGCAACCGTGTCCCGTCTCGAGGCAGGCTCTGAGATCACCCTGACGGTGGCCAAGTCCATCCGGAAAGCAGCTAAAGATCGTGGCATCGCGTGGAACGACGCGCTGCTCTTTGAGTATGTCGAACTGGCCGATGAGGTCGAGGCTTGACGGCGCTCTGTCTGATCCTCACCCTCTGGGTTGCTATATTGGTTGCGCCGACGGTTCTCACCGCTTGGCGCGACCGTGGCAAGGCCGCTGAGATCGACAGCGAGCAGCCTGCCTCCGTTGAAGACGCTGCGCGTCGGGCAGGGCTCTGATGATGGAGCTTGCAGGTTCAACTCCAACTGCGTCGTTCGGTTTCGGCTCTTCATCTCATCATCCTTTCCATGGCCCTCAGACCACTCATCGGTTCACTTCGATGGATGAGACCTACTCGTCGGCGTTGAGCGGCGGCGGAGAATGCGTTTCCGGTTCCGGAAATTCTCTTCGCCGTACCGACCATGTCGAGGCAGCTCTGGAAGAGGCTCGGTTCTGGGCGGAAGAGTTACAGAAGGCTGAGTACCGCGGGCTTGGTGATACTCGTGAAGCGGCGCGGTACCGCGTGGCTCAAAGAACCGGCATCGCCGAAAGCTACCTCAAGCGTCTCCGCTACAAGTGGCGCGAGATGGGCGAAGTGGCGGGATCACAGTATCGGGCACTGATGCTTGCCTACAACGACATGGTCCATCGTAACGAGGCAGCCGCCCGACAGTACCGGGCAGAGCGCCAGCAACTCAGAGAACTACGGCATGAAGCTGATTTGGAGCGCGCTCTTTCGAGCGTGGGAACGGACGGCGCTTGCCGTCGAGAGATGGCGAAATAGGAGCCGATGAGATGGAGAAAATACTGGGCCTTGCCGCGGCCGTGGTCATCCTGGCCTTCACCGCTCCCATCCTCGGGGTTCTTTTCGGAGCATTCTCGGGATGGGTCGTCGGCCTGTTCTTTACTGACGCCATCCTCAGCTTTCTGACGCGCGTTGGCGTGGACACGTACGACCTAGCTGTCTGGGAGGTCGGCGCGGCCATGGGGTTCTTGGGTGGATTCTTGAAGACGAAAGTCATTGGAAAAGACTGACGAAGGCTAAAGGAGCCGAGCATGGCAAGGGCTGCAAAGAAGGAAGACAACGTGGTCGAGCTAAAGCGGAATGGACCGGCAGAAGACGCCGTTATCGCTCTTCAGCTTGGTAAGATTCAGCGCGCAAAGGCGGAGTTCGAATCCGCCAACGGCAATTACCGGAACACGCTGAAGCACGTCGAAGCGAAGGGGATCCATCTCGGCGCTGCCAAGGACGCTCTATCGATCAAGAAGTCCGGCAAGGTTGAGGATAAGGTCGCCTACCTCAAGGCGCTGACTGAATACCTGATGATCCTGGGCACACCGATCGAGAAGAAGCAGCTCGACATGTTCCGCGTTGAGCAGCCCAGCCGCGATAGCTCAGCCAAAGCGAAAGAGCTCGGCCGCTACGTCGGCATCATGGGGCAGGGCATGGACCAGAACCCCTTCGCGATCGACAGCGAGCAGGGGCAAGCATGGATCGAAGCATTCCATGAAGGCACCAAGGAGCGCGAGCTGATCCTTTCCCTTGAGCCGGCTGGAGATGAGCTGATCAAGGGTGACAGCGAAGACGACGTCTTCAACGAAGACGAAGAATAACGGATCCCATGGGGAGCGCCGTGCGCGCTCCTCCTACGAGGTGGGACGTGACCAAAGAACAAATCCGATTTCTGATCGTGCAATCCATACTCGCACTGGTGGCGGCATCAGCCTTCACCTTTGCCCTTCTGAGCCGGTGCTGATCCATGACCGTTGTCCCTTCCAATTTCCTCCGCAAGGAAAACGATCTCTATCAGACCGAGCCGTGGGCGACTGAAGCTCTGATTCGGAACTTGCCCGTGCACGGTCTAACCGTATGGGAGCCAGCCGCTGGCAACCACATGATGGCAGATGTCCTGGAGGCCGCCGGTGCCCGCGTGGTTACATCCGACATCGTAACCTACGACAAATTTCACAGCGAATTATTCGACTTTCTATCAGACAGGAACGACCACGAAGTCTTCGATGCGATCATCACCAACCCGCCTTATGGCAAGGGGAACCGAGATGCTGTTCGCTTCATCGAACGTTCCCTCGAGCGCTGCTCTGGCTACATCGCTCTCTTGCTGACCGCAAAATTCGACTTCGGGAAAACTCGCCGACGCTTCTTCGCAGACAATCCTCGGTTTATGGCCAAGATAGCTCTGCTCGATCGTATCCAATGGTTCCCCGGCCAGACGACAGGAACAGAGGACCATGCTTGGTACATTTGGGGGCCGTCAGACCGGAACTTCTCAACGAAGAGGTTGCTCTGGGAAGCCAAGGAGCCGCGGCGATGAAAATCCTGTCTCTCGACGTGGCTTCAAAGTGCGGCTGGGCAATCTATGACCTCGACCGGCCGCCGTCCGCCATCGTCTCCAACTCGCTCCACTTTGCCGGCACGAATGCATTCGAGAAGGTTCTCGACATGCGCAGGAAGCTGCCGAAGCTGATCCGCGAGCACCGGCCAGACTTCTGCAGTATCGAAGCGCCACTCTCCTTCATCCCCAGCTTCACGAAGAAGACGAAGACGATGTTCGGGGAGGAGGAGGAAACCACCACGATCAACCCGGGCACCATCATGATGCTGAATCGCCTGGTGGGCGCTGCTCAGATCTGTGTGACCGGTCAGAACGTGCCCTGCATAGAGGTTCAGCCGAAGACCTGGCAGCGGATCATTCCCTCCCACATCAAAGGTCCGCCGAAAGCTCGAGTGAAGCAGTTTATCGAGAGCCTGAAGGTTGTGTCCCCAAACGCTGACTCCCGCGACGCCGTAGCGATAGCGATATGGACCGCCGGTCACTGTCAGCAGCTCAAGATGCTTGAAAGGACGCAGGCATGAACGCTTACGATCCCAACCTCCGGGCCGTGCCTGAGAATGTGGAGGCGGAGGGTGCGCTCCTTGGCGCCATCCTGATCAACAACGCAGCCTTCGATAAGATCAACCGCCTCCTCGAACCCCAGCACTTCTACGAGCCTCTCCACCGCAAGATCTACGAGGTGATTGGGCAGACGCTAGCTTCCGGCCGAGGCGTGAACCCTGTAACCATCCGCAGCCATCTGCCCACGACGATCGATGGCCTGAAGATCGATGGCGAGCAGGCGACGGTAGCGGCATATCTGGCAAGGCTTTGCACGGAAGCGGTCACCATCGTCAACGCGGCCGACTATGCCCTAGCGATCTATGATGCATGGGTTGCTCGGCAGGCAATCAGCGCGCTGCAGGAAGGCGTCGACACGTACTTCAACCTGGCACCGGGTGAGGATCCGCTGAAAGCCTTCGAGCCTATAGAGGAGCGGATGGCCGCTGTCCGTGCTGAGGCTCTGAAGGCAGCCCCGATCAAGAATGCCGGCCAGTCCTACGTTGACGCTCTCTCAGCCTCATACCAGCGCCAAGACGTGAATGGAGTGCCGATCGCGCTCGACGAGATTGCAGAGGTCATCTCTGAACCGTGTTTCGAAGGAGGGAACCTATACGGTCTGCTGTCGTCGTCGGGTGAGGGCAAGACGTCGTTGACCGTGCAGCTGATGCTCCATGCCATGAAGAAAGGTCACCCGGTCTGCTTCCTCTCTTATGACCAGTCATCCGACCAGGTTCTCCGGCAGATGGTAGCGCAGGAGCACGAGATAGAAGCGCGCCGGCAGCGCGACGCCAAGCTCCTATCGGAGCGAGAGTTTGAGACCTGCATGAACTTTGCGCAGTGGGTAGGCTCCCTTCCTTTCGAGGTGGTGAAGTGCACCGACCAGTCAGCGCCGCAGCTTGTCGGCATCGCTCGAACCTTCGTGAAGCGGCATGGGAATGGCAAGGTGCCCTTCATCGTCGTGGATCATATAGGCGTAGTGAAGCCGGAAGACCGCAGGGCAGATGAGGGCACAAAAGCAAAGGGGATCGGCCAGATACTCAAGGCAGGTGCTGAGATGACCGGTGGAGCGTGGCTGGTCCTCAATCAGCGCAATTCGTTCGGCATGAAGCGCGACAATCCCCGGCCGATCTCAATGGACCTGTTTGGGGGCGATCCAGCGAAGACACCTTTCGACGCGATCTTCTATCTCTACCGCTTCATCAAGTTCCTGGAAGAGCGAAAGGCGATCGCGAGTAGCGAGGCCGATTGGAAAAAGATCGAGAAGGTGTTCCCGTCGGCTGTTCGGCAGGACGGGCAAGACATAGCAGAGGTCGGCTCCATCAAGTCGCGCTTCGGCAATCCTCACATCCGCCAACGGCTCGTGTTCGAGGCGCGGCTCACTCGCTACAAGTCCGACCGTGCTCCAGTGGAGCAAGAATACTTGGCAGGTTTCTGATGCGCGATTTTCTACCAGACTACAACGTCTTGCCAGTAGGCAGCATGTACCGACCGCTCTATCGCCTGTTCGCCGAGGAGAACTGGCGTCAGGTGTTCAGGGGTAAGAAGCCCGTGACGTGCAAGACGGCAAGCGAGGCCCTGCGTGTCGCGAAGGAACGGGTGAAGGAGATCCTCAACACACGCATCCGCGTCGAACATGCGCCGGAAATTGAGCAGGACGTACTCGGGATTGAGGAGTGGCGGAAGCAGCGCGAGGAAGCCGCCGCGACCGAGATAGTGAAGGTGTTTGGCGACAAGGAGGGGAAGACGATCTTCGTGAAAGGTGGCCGGCAGGTGCAGGTCGAGAAGCGCCGGAGGAAGGCATGAACAATCCCCGCGGCCGCCCGCCGAAATATTCAGACCGGCACCGGTTCATCATCGAGGTGCTGCATCTTCATGGCCTGACCCCGTCGCGCATTGTCGGTGTCATGCAGTTCTACGGCGTACCGCTCACGATGAAAGCCGTCGAATCCATCATCTACCGGCTGCCGTACCGTCGCAAGGAGATGCCCGCAGCCGTGCGCCAGCGCTTCCTCGATCGACTGAAGGCTCATCGGTTGGACAGCGCCCATGATCAGCCGCCACTTCCGGACGAGTTCTTTATTGCGAGGGAAACGTGACAAGAGTGCACTGGCGAGAACTCTGCAGCCCCATTGATGCCGATCGTCCTGAGCGCTCCAACATCGAACTGGAGCGCTCGACGTTTTATGCGCACTGCGCGCGCGTCTTCGGCTTCGAAGGTTGGACGTTCCCAAAGAAGGTAGAGCCGCTTGACGTGAAGCCGGGTCGTGACAGCGCGCCGACCGAGATCGAGAAGTACGGCCATCCTGGCATCGCCTCCTATCGCAACAATGCGGCTGACGCGATGCAGTGGCTGATCATGAAGGGGCATCTTAACTCACGCATTGAAGGCCCGAGAACGGATAAGGCGATAGAGTTGGCATGGTCAGAGGGCAGGGGCCGGATTAACACTGCGACCAGACTGGCGGACCTGTTCGAGCGGGCCGAGTTGACGCCCCTTCGCAGCCCTGACTTCGAGGCAGTGCCTGGCGGCTCATTCGGGCCCCGCTATGTGGGCCACGGCAAGCTATCCTGCATGAAGATGATTCAGGATCTCCGCCGAGACATTCCGCCGGCCTGCATGGCCATGCTGGAAGCCATCATCTGTCGCAATGAGTTCCCATGGCACAGGTTGTCCAGGAAGCGGGAGCAGGGAGTGTTTCAGATGGTGCGGATGTCCCTCGACTTCGCGTCATGGTCTCTGGACAAGGGCAAGCGGGGCAGCGAGGTCACCCGAGAGGAAATGTGCCGCCGCTGGCCAGAAGCTCAAGACTGGTTCACGGCGACAGATCTGGCTGGCGCTACGATGTCATTTAAGATGGATCGCGTGCCTTAGAGGACTCAACAGGCGGCAACACTTTCCGAATGACCCAATCAGCGCAGGTCTGGCCGCGTGCAACGTTGATACCCGAGCCCATCTCTCCCTTCCCCGTGGGAGTTAGCTGCCATCTTGTTCCGTTCTCAGCCTGAATGGTGATCTCGTCAATGGAAACATCAACAAACCTGGCGCGAAGGCGTTCGTTGTTGCTGAATACGATCACGACAGGTTCATCGATAGGCGGTGGCATGTTGCCAGAAATGGCTAGTACGGCACCAACCTCAAGCGTTTGAAACATGGTTTCGGCTTGGTACATTGTAGTCCCCCGTTTGGTTGAAGAGTTATTTATTTGTAGGCGGTCCATGCACGGAATATGCGAGCCAGAGCGAAGTTCACGACGGATCCTCTTCGATATACCGCTGCGCTGCTTCTCGTGCCGTCTCCAGTCCCCCGGGCAACGACAGTAGCGCGAACAGTGCCGGCAGGTACGTCGGCGCATCCTGTTTTCCATCAAGCCACTTCTGCACCGTCGAATCGTTGGGCCCGTTGTACCTGGCGCCGATAAGACGCGAAAACTGCCCGACGGAAAGCCCTGTCTTCTGAAGTGCTACGGAGATCTCCTCCGGCGTCATCTTGATATAGCGATATCTCGGCATGCGGCCCCCTGTTTGAGGCCGCAGCATATCGAAAAATTCCGCCATGTCAGCGGCGTGATCTTCGTGTGAGGCAGGGAAGTTCTCGCTTTGCCCACGCCTGCCACTCCACAGCATCATCGCACCGGTTAAACTCTCGGTACAGCATGGGCGAGGGTGGTGTGGTGAGCGCGTACAGCGTCACCCTGTGAATTGCTCCTGATGTCTGCATACGAACCTCCTACGGTCGGAGGTCGGGCGCAAGGCCGACGCACAGCATGAAGGCGGAGGCGACGAAGCCGGCGGTCACGACAAGCATGAGCGCGTCCTCGAGGAAGCCTCTCCAGTCAGAAGCTTTGATCGCAGCGAGGAAGGCGAGGATCGTTTCTAGCGTCATCCTTAGCGCTCCCCGATCGAACCCATGAACGCAAAGGCGCGCTTGCCATTGATAGCCTGCCGTCGCTCGTCGCGCCGGATGCGGCCCTTGGTGCCGTGGGTGAAGATGCTCTTTCCGGGCTGGATGTCGAACTTTGCCATGTCTCTCTCCTTTGCTGGTGGGCACGATTGCCCTTGCGGTCTAGCGACCAGATAACCGGCGGAGTGCGCCGGTTACGCCAGGCGTTAGTTCCGAACCACGCTGAGGATATTGAATGGCTGGCCGTCAGTAAGGTCACGTCGCTGATGGTGGATGGCCAACACGCAGGCGGCGGGACACATTTCCCGCCAGTCCTCATAGGAGAAGACGGCGCAACCCTCACCATTCGCTCCAGCAATCCGGATGGAGACGGTCTCGGGTTCAGTGGTGATACGACGGGAATTTTGCATCAGATGGTTCCTTCGTTGGTAGGCACAATCGCCTGAAGCAATACAAATCATACGTAGACGTATAATGCAACAGAAAAAATGCGGAATACTTCTTGAGGTGTCCGTTGCAACACGACGACCTGCATAGAGAAGATGATGAAAGCTGAAAGCTATTGCGCGACGTATAAAATACGTATACGTTTAAATCATGAGCACATTTCAGCCCACACTTCGCGTTCTCGTTGCCTGCGAATTCTCCGGCATCGTCCGGCGAGCCTTTGCCAATCGTGGTCACGATGCATGGTCATGCGACCTGCTGCCCGCCGAGGACCGATCCAACAAGCACATCACTGGCGATGTTCGTGAGATCCTGCATGACGGTTGGGATCTGCTGATCGTCGCGCATCCACCATGCACCCGTTTGTGCAATTCGGGCGTCCGCTGGCTCTCAGTTCCGCCTCGTGGCCGCACAATGGAACAGATGTGGGCTGAGCTGGATGAAGGTGCGGCCCTGTTCTCGGATCTCTGGAACGCGCCAATCGAGCGGATAGCCGTCGAGAACCCCGTCATGCATCGGCACGCGAAGGAGCGCATCCGCAACTATCAGGAGCCTGCTCAGTCCGTGCAGCCATGGCAGTTCGGCCATGGCGAGACAAAGCGCACGTGCTTGTGGCTCAAGAACCTGCCCATCCTCGTACCGACGAATATCGTCGAGGGCAGGGTGCCCCGCGTCCATCACATGAGCCCCGGCCCCGATCGGTGGAAGGAGCGCAGCCGCTTCTTTCCAGGAATCGCCGAAGCCATGGCGGATCAATGGGGCGGGTATGCGATGGAGAAGGCGGCATGACCGATCGTCTCTCCTGTTGCGTTCCTTTCTGCCGGCGGACGCGCAAGGCGGATTGCTCAGAATGGATTTGCAGACCCCATTGGATGGCTGTTCCTGCACATCTTCGTAGGCGCAAATACAAGTTCTTCCGCATCTATAAACGCCGCTTCGGTGACGCTTCGTTTTGGCAGTTTCCGGCTGGATCGAAGAGGCGAATTGAGGCTGTCAGGCTTCATCGTCTGTGCAGGAAGGCATGGGAGCGCTGCAAAGTTGCCGCCATTGAAATTGCGGGAGGCATTGCATGACGCGCCCCGTCCTCGACACCATCCGCGCTCTGCTGAAGTTCAAGGACTTCACTACGATATCCGAGATCGCCTCGACGGCTGGCCTGCCGCGCAAGGTGGTACTTGAGACGATCAACCGGAACGGGCAGTTCGTCTGGCGTGATCGAAAGAACGGCCGGATCACAAGGGTTGACCCCAAATCATCACTCCGCGAGCAGCTTTGGAAGAGTGGCAAGTTCTATTCCGAAGGTACCTATGGCGCGTGGTCAGTCGAGGGGCACTGCCTAAAGTTCGAGGGTAATGATGAGATCCGTGATCGCCTAAAGCAGAAGCGCACGATCGAAACGCTCGTAGAACACTGGCCTGTCGAGGTTGTGCTCGACACCCCTGAGAACCGGACTGCGCTCGAAGCCGCGGGCCTGCGTCCATGGGCCGAGGCGGTGATCGATGACCGGCTTTGGATAGAGCCATCCACATGACCATTCTCAACGTAGGATCAAAAATGACCAATCGCTTCCGCCACGGCGACATTGTCTGCCTCACCGGCACAGTCCGCCACGATCAGAACTTCGACGACAAGCTCATCTTCGTATCAATCGATGGCTACCATTCGCCTCTGATGATTGGCGCCAGCGAGGTCACCCTGATTGCACCTCGGATCGACGCTGGCGAACGCGTCCGTTGGCCGGACGGTGCCGAGGGAAGGGTACTCGCTACAGACGGCGACCAGATCTGGGTGAAGCTCGACGATGGGCAGTATGACATCTGGCCTGCGTTGGAGGTGAAGGTCGTGGCTGCTGAATCGGAAGAGCTGGAGAGGAGCGCTTAGCCTTGTCAACGCTACCTATCGAACGAACCTATCGACACCAGCGCGTCGGGTCGGCTCACATGGAGAACCACATTAGTGTGTCGCTCGCCAGCTATCGTAATGTAGATGTTGTAGCCAGCATATCTCCGCAGTTCAACGTTACCTTCTCTCACCAACTTGGACGCGGGGAACAGGCTAAGGATATCGACCCCCTGCACGGGCGGCGGTTCGGTTCGATTCACCCAACCGGCAATCGGCAGTGGATGTTTAGACAAGCGTTCGTTGTCCAAGTGAATAACGAAGCAGGGGGCGGCTGGCTCCAGCACCAGGCTGTCAGCTGCTGTGTCTCGGTCATGCTCGATCCTGGTAATCGCAATGGGGTTCCGATTCCAGTTAGTGATGAATATCCGATTGAAGCTGCCGCTATTGCGTTCGCCAGCGGGTGTATCGACGATGCTCGCGCTTGGCAGCGCTTCGCCTACGATGAATTCAGTTTGTCGCCTAGCCTCGGAAGCTTGCCGCGCAAGATAGCTGATGGTCGTGAATGCAGCAGCGGCGGCCACCCACCCGCTGAGAGCAGATATCCATTCCCGTACACAGTGATCTTCTCCAGTGATGCACCACGCGCTCTCGCTCATCACGTACCCGGTCAGAAAATAGGCACAGAACCCGCCGGCAAATCCGGCGAAGGCAGCAAAGATAGCGCTGTTAAAATGATAGTGTTCCCCCATGCGGGATCGGATAGCACAAAAATAAGCGCTCTGGCGAGGTGGCAGTGATGCCGATCCGTGCCGAACGAATGGCTTTATATCCCGGGGGCTCGATCAAGTCGCCAGAGTGGCGCGCGATCCGGAAGAGGATCGGTGAGCGGTCGGGATGGCGCTGCGAGGCCTGCGGCGCTCCGCACATGACGGTGGTCGCGCGCGGCACCTATAGCGGCCGTGACGCGTACATGATCGTCGAGACAGGCGAGGTGTTCGACGCCGAGACAGGTCTTTCCATGACGACCATGAAGCTGTCAGCTTTTGGTGCATACCGCGTCCTGAAGATCATTCTGACCGTTGCTCACCTCAACCACGACGAGGCGGATTCGCACGATGAGAACCTGGCTCATCTCTGCCAGCGCCATCACCTCCGCCTTGATGCCAAGCACCACGCACACAATGCAGCTCGCACACGCCGGAACCGTGGCGGACAACTCGATATGGAGGATTTCCTGTGATCACCTTCCGCGTTCATTTCGCCGACGGCAGCACCCTCGACGTGGATGCCGAAAATCCTACCGTCGCGCGCAAGCAAGCCACTGCATTGCGCCCAGTCATCATCAGCAAGGTCAAGGTCGTGAAGGAGAGGGCAGATGCCTAAGAGCGAGTCTGCGCACCACATTTCGTATTTCCGCTGCACCTGCGGTTGTGAAGGGCTCACGCTGCGCCTCCATCGTGAGAACGGAGACGTGTTCGGCACGGCAGAGTTCAATCGTGTTGAAGCATGGAAGATTACCGCGAGTCTGCTGATGATGCTTTCGGAGGATTCGATTGGAAAGGTGGCCGGAAATGCTTGACCTAAGTGTGATTCGCTAAGATCCGTCGCGTGGGTCGAACAAATGCACCTACGCGGCAGAAATATTTAGAGAATTTTCCACATCAGCCCAATGAGTGAAAGCAGAGTCAAATCGGACTCTTGTTCAGGTTTATTCAACGATCACATGACGTTACCGTCGTTTCCTAAGCGATTCTGCCTGTTGACTCCTGCGGGAATTTTGCGGGATAACGCCGGATAGGTGCTGAACTTGCGCCCAAGGTTCGCTTCCCGCGGGCCTTTTGCGTTTCTCAATTCAGTGAGAGTGTCAGCGCGAACTGTATTCTTGAAACGGTCTCTGAAGACCCGCTCACAGTAGCTCCAAGTTTGAAGGGTGCAATCTGGATGCCGCCTCCGCCCTCTGTAGTGTCGGCGGTGGTCACCGCGACATCGAACGAAACCACCGAGTAAAGTTTGCCCGTGCTGTCTTGAACAACGCTGGTTGGAGCATCTCTGAGAGCGTTGTGACCAGTTGTCCCAATCGCCACGGAATCCCCAACGTCAGATTGGGCGGAACGAACTCCCTCAACAATGTCGTTAATCGCCGACTTCACAAAATCTTTGAGTTCCATTGCCCCCTCCGTGTGAGCTTGAAGTTTGGCCCACACCCCCTCGATCTGCAAGGGCAATCTATTTGGCTAAGCTCAAGACCCTGAAGCCACTCGTCGGCAAGATGGCCCCACGCCTAGGCTACCAGTCAGGCAACGAGCAGCAGCGCAGTCGCTTCCGTGACGTTACCCAAGAGTGGAGACGCTGGTACAAGACAGCACGCTGGCAGAAGCTACGCTGGTCAGTGCTGGTACGGGACAACTTCACCTGCAAGATGTGCGGCAGGGTAGACGCAAGCAAAGGCGGTCTGCACTGCGACCACGTAGAGCAGCACCACGGTAACGAGGAAGCCTTCTGGGCTGGCCCGTTCCAGACGTTGTGTGCACACTGTCACAATTCGCTGAAACAGCGGTCCGAACGCCGAGGCTAGCAATGCCGTATCCACCTGGGTCATCCAACCTGACCGGCGCTACACGCTACCGATCAGGGTTCCGAGGTGTGCTGATCCTGCAAGTCGAAGAGACATTAGTCGATCACTACAAGTACATCGGCTCACCATCGCCCGAGCCAGTCCACAGGGCTATGTGGCGGGATGCATCAACCAAAGACCTGCGCGTGCTGGAGTATATAGCACGTCGTGGTGCGGCAGAGATCAACGGACATAATAAGCCACCACCTCCGCCGGACTGGGACGCCTCTGGTAGCCCGATTGTTGGGGAAGGGTGAGCGCAGCAACAGGAGCGCAGGCATGGATAAGAGCACACTTACTGTTGACGGGCGTGAGCTGATGTCCAGCATTACGCTTAGAGTTCGCATGCCCCGCGCCCTTGGCCTGCGTTTATGGCTAGCATGCAAGCTGTTTCATCTCGCTGGGTGGGTGAGCGGCACAACTGTGACCGTCGAGATGGAAGACCAGGACCCATCTGTATTCAGTTTGCCGGCCGGGTACACTTTTACACCATTATGCGAGCATGATGATCCGAATGGTGCCGTACACAATCAGAAGGATGCCGATGCCGTCAAGGATCAGGCCTAACGGCTTAGGCCTCCACGGGTAGCCTGTTACGATACCGTTCAAGCCCCCGAATCCTTGCTGAACCAGCGTCTGCTGCAGCGGCCGGTTGACCCATTCCCCGATGCCGCAGGACAGCGTCCCCAGTCCAAGTAGCAGCAACTGGTTGTGCTTGGCAGCGACCGCAGCGACGCACAGTGCGACGCCTGCCGCCGCCACAGCCTTCCACCAGTGTTCAATATTAAGTGAATCAAGACCCATCGCGCCCTCCAAGCTGGCGTAGGAAAGCATATGCGCAGGCGGTGAGTCGATGGGGGGGGGTAGATCAAACCTCCTAACCCGGGCGCTTCTAGACCCGCCGCTCCCTCACGAACACATTTTTTTCTGCCGTCGGAAATTTCGGCTGAGAAGTGACAAATGACGGAAAAATCCAAGACACCGAAGCGTCCATCGAGAGGTGGCCGTCCAGCCTTTCGCGCCACCATTGAACAGCGCCGCACCGTCGAAGAAATGAAGTTCTGCGGCGAAAGTGACGCCACGATCGCGAGAGCCTTGGGAATTGATCCCGACACGCTCCGCAAGCACTTCGCCGACGAGCTCGCCGACGGCCACGCACAGCGGCGGAAAGAAGTGATTGGTCTGTTGTTCACCTCTGCGCGCGGCGGCAACGTTTCCGCCCAGAAGAAGCTAGAAGAGATGAGCCGCGTTGCCTCGGCAGAGGCTTCGGTGAAGGCTCGCGAGACCAAGGCAGTGAAGCTCGGCAAGAAGGAAGAGCAGCAGCAGGCAGCGGAGCGTGTTGCGGGCAAGTTCGCACCTCCGACGCCGCCGATGTTGGTGGTCAACAACAAATGAAAAGCTGGTCGACCGCGTGCTTGGACTGGGAAGAGCGCATTGTCCAGGGCCGTTCGCTCATCCCGTTCGACCCGCTGTTCCCAGACGAGGCCGAAGCAGCGCTCGAGGTCTTCAAGTCCCTAAAGATTGTCGATGTAGCAGGGCAACCAACATTCGGCGAGGCTTGCGAGGAGTACGTCTTCGATTTTGTCCGGGCGGTCTTCGGCGCTTATGATGCTGAGACAGGCCAACGGATGATCGAGGAGTTCTTCCTCCTCATCTCGAAGAAGAACATCAAGAGCACCTTGGCTGCCGGGATCATGCTGACGGCATTGATCCGCAACTGGCGCGACTCGCAGGAGCTGACGATCCTCGCACCGACGCAAGAGATCGCAGGCAATTCGTTCAACCCGGCCGCCGACATGGTCGATGCGGATCCCGAACTGAAGGATCTGCTGCACGTCAACCGCAACCTGAAGCAAATCAAGCATCGACGCACGAACGCGGTCCTCAAGGTCATTTCGGCGGATTCATCGACAGCCGCCGGTAAAAAGTCAGGTTTCGTGCTCATCGAAGAGCTTTGGCTATTCGGCAAGAAGGCTGGCGCCAGCTCTATGCTGCAGGAGGCGACGGGTGGCCTGATATCTCGGCCGGAAGGCTTTGTGATCTACATCTCGACGCAATCGGATTCGCCGCCGGCGGGCGTCTTCAAAGAGAAGCTGGACTACTTCCGCAACGTGCGTGACGGCATCATCGACGATCCGCGCAGCTTGCCGGTGCTGTATGAATTCCCAGACAAGATGGTCGAGGCGCAGGCGTATCTGGAGCCGCCAAACTTCTACATCACTAACCCCAACATGGGCCGGTCTGTCCGGCAGGACTGGTTAGAGCGGAAGCTCGCCAAGGTCAGGGCAGGGGACGACGAGGAGGGCGACACCCTCCAGACGTTCCTTGCCAAGCATTTGAACGTCGAGATCGGCATGAACCTGCGCGCCAACCGGTGGCCGGGTGCGGATTTCTGGGAGCGCCGAACAGACAATACCATCACGCTGCAGCACATCCTCGATACGTGCGAGGTGGTGGTGGTAGGCATCGACGGCGGCGGTCTCGACGATCTCTTCGGTTTGGCCGTAGTCGGCCGGCATAAGGGAACACGTGACTGGCTGGTCTGGACGCATGCCTGGTGTCATGAGGGAGTTCTTGTTCGCCGAAAGACGATCGCTGACCGACTGCGGGACTTTGCTGGCGTAGGCGAGCTGACCATTGTCGACGACGAGTTGAAAGACATCTCGGAGATCGTCCGCATCATCGACGACATCAACCAGACTGGCTTGCTCGCCTCGGTAGCTGTCGACCCCGCCGGTCTCGGCGAAATGATTGAGGCTCTGGACGAAATTGGCGTAACGCAAGAAGCCGGCAACCTGATTGGTGCACCTCAGGGCTACGCCATGATGAATGCAATCAAGACAGCCGAGCGGAAACTAACGAACGGCACGCTCCGCCACAGCGCCTCGAGTATGATGACTTGGTGCGTTGGCAACCTGAAAATCGAGCCGACTGCGACAGCGATCCGCGCCACCAAGCAGAACGCGGGCGATGCCAAGATCGACCCGGTGATGGCGCTGTTTGATGCAGTGACAGTCATGAGTCGCAACCCGGAAGCACAGGATGCCGGCATGAATGACTATTTCAAGAGCCTGGCAGGTGCAGCGTGAACCTAATACAACGCATGGCCTATAAGGCCGCAACGACGGTCCTCCGCAGCCTGACCGTTCGCGAGCCTGACGGCTGGCACACGGACGCAATGCGCGGCGATGCCGGCGAGGTCGTGACCAGCGAGTCCGTACTCGGCCTGTCTGCCGTATGGGCGTGCGTGAACCTGCTCTCCGGCACCATTGCCAGCCTGCCGCTGATGGTCTACCGACGTGACGCCAACGGCGAGCGTGTTGTTGCGAAGGATCACCCGCTCTATCGAGTCCTGCACGATAGCCCCAACTACGATCAGACGTCTCTAGATTTCTGGGAGTTTTCCTGCGCGGCCATTGAGCTATGGGGCAACGCCTACGCCCTCGTCGAGCGCAGCGCTGGTCAAGTGCGTGGACTCCACCCGATCAACCCCGCGAATGTTTCGGTTCGTCGCCTGTCTAACGGAACGCTTGAATATCGCTGGTCGGAAGACGGCAAGTCATACGTCGAGACCGACCGAACGATGCTGCACATCCGCGGCTTCGGCGGCAATCCACTCGGCGGCATGTCGACGCTCCATTTCGGCCGGAACACATTTAGCCTTGCTCGGGCAATCGATCGTTCGGCGGGAGGCACATTCAGGAATGGACTCCGCCCATCCTTTCAGCTGGTCTTTGAAAAGTGGTTGACGCAAGAGCAGCGGCAGCTCGCTGAGACCGTCTTGATGGAGAAGTACGTCGGCGCGATGAACTCGGGCCGCCCATACATATCCGAGGGTGGTGCGAAGCTAGAAACGCTGTCCATCAACCCGGAAGACGCGCAGATGCTGGAGTCGCGCGGCTTCTCAGTTGAAGAGATCTGCCGCTTCTTCGGCGTCCCACCGTTCATGATCGGCCACACTGAGAAGTCCACCAGCTGGGGGACCGGCCTTGAGCAACAGACGCTCGGGTTCCAGAAGTTCACGCTGCGCCGCCGTCTGAAGCGCATCGAGCAAGCCTGCGAAAAGCAACTGCTCACGCCAGACGACAGGGCGCGCGGCGTCACCATCGAATTCAACCTTGAAGGTCTCTTGCGCGCCGACAGTGCGGGCAGGGCGCGCTTCTACCAGCAGATGACCGCCATCGGGGCCATGACCATCAACGAGGTCCGCGCGCTGGAAAACTTGCCTCCTGTAGAGGGTGGTTCGGTCCCGAGGATGCAGATGCAGAACGTTCCTATTACCGAAGGCGACCGCGAGGCCGTTCGCCAGATCATCGCGGAAGAACAGGAATAGCCGATATGAAAACCAAGGACTTCGCCCTGCAGGTCAAAGACCTGTCGGAAGACGGCATCTTTGAAGGCTACGCCAGTACATTCGGCGGATCCCCAGACTCGTATGGGGATGTGGTGGCCCCCGGCGCTTTCGCGGAAAGTCTCGTAAAGCATCGGCGCGACGGCACCATGCCGATGATGTTTTTCGGCCATGACGCTAGCGAGTTGCCGATCGGTGACTGGTTGGAGTTCGCGGAAGATGGAAAGGGCCTGTGGGCCAAAGGCGCTCTCGACTTGGAAGACCCGGTGAGCATTCGCGTCCACCGCGCAATGAAGCGCAAGCGCGTACGTGGATTGTCAATCGGGTATCGCATCCCCGCGGGCGGCTCAAAGCCCGACGAGAAGCGACCGGGCGTCACGATCCTTGAGAAGGTCGATCTTGTCGAAGTCTCTGTCGTCAACATGCCGGCGAACAAGCGGTCGCTGGTGGATGTGGTCAAAGCAGGGGTGTTGACCGTCAACGAGGCCCGCGCCCTCGAAGGTCTACCCCCTTTAGAAAAACAAAGCCGCATGGATGAATTCGCCCGTCGTCTGCGCGATGGCGACCCCATGCCCATCAAGGAATTCGAGGACATCCTGCGTGAGGCAGGGGTTCCGAAAAGCATGGCTACTGCGATTGCCTCGCATGGCTATGCGAAAGCAGCTTTTCGGGGCGATCCCGAGAGCGATCAGGCAAATGACGCCGTGGCCTTGCTGAAAGCACTGCTCGGCTAATCCCAACCCCATCGCTCTAGGAGATAACCATGAGCAACGAAACCAAGTCTGCAGCCGAACTCGCTGCCGAAATCAAGGCCGAGCATCAGAAGTCTGTTGATGTCGTGAAAGCGATTGCCGAGGAAGCGCTCGGCAAGGCCAAATCCGGTGAGGAAGTGACCAACTCTCTGAAGGAGAAGGCTGACGAGGCGCTTCTTAAGATGAACGGCCTTACCGAGCAGGTCGCTGAACTTGAGCAGAAGATGGCTCGGGGCGGCAGGGGCGGCGACGAGCGCGAAAAGTCGCTCGGTGAACAGTTCGTAGAGTCGGAAGGCTTCAAGTCCTTTGCTGACAGCGGCTTTGCCAAGAGTGCCCGTGGCGCGGATATCCGCATCAAGGCAACGCTCACTTCCCTCACGAGCGATGCGGCTGGTTCTGTCGGTGACGCGATCGCGCCAACGCGCCTGCCTGGTATTCTTCCCCTCCCTCAGCGCCGGCTTACCGTTCGCGATCTCCTGACCCAGGGGCAGATGGACGGTAATGCGCTGGAGTACGTCAAGGAAACTGGCTTCACCAATAGCGCCGCTCCGGTCGCTGAAGGTGCGGCCAAGCCGGAGTCGGACCTGAAGTTCGACATTGTCACCACGTCCGCCAAGGTCATCGCGCATTGGATGAAGGCATCCAAGCAGGTTCTGTCTGATATCGCGCAGCTTCGCTCGATGATTGACCAGCGCCTGCTCTATGGTCTTGCCTACGTAGAGGAAACCCAGCTCCTCAACGGCGATGGAACCGGCCAGAACCTGCACGGGCTCATCCCGCAGGCGACGGCTTACTCGGCTCCGTTCACGACGACCGACGGCACGGCGATCGACACCATCCGCCTCGCCGCCCTCCAGGCTGCTCTCGCGGAATATCCGGCCACCGGTATCGTCATGAACCCGACCGACTGGGCTCGCATCGAACTGACCAAGGATGCTGGCGGAAACTACATCATCGGCGTACCGCAGGGCGGCATTAATCCGACCCTCTGGGGCCTGCCGGTCGTCGCAACGAAGGCGATCACCGTGGACAAATTCCTGGTGGGTGCGTTCAAGCTCGGTGCTCAGGTCTTTGATCGGTGGGATGCTCGCGTCGAGACAGGCTACGTGAACGACGACTTCACCAAGAACCTTGTCACGATCCTGGCTGAAGAGCGGCTTGCGCTGGCCGTGTATCGGCCAGAAGCCTTCATCTACGGCGATCTCGGGTATGTCTCCTAAGAGATCGGCTCGGTAAGGCGGGCGGCTTCGGCTGCCCGCTCTCTGAACTGATGGAAGGAATTCCCATGGCAATCAAATCCAAGCAGCAGGCCAAGCGGAGCTTTGCGGGCTTCCTCGGCGCGAACGAAGGCGATCGGCCGGAAGCGCCTGAGAATACGACGGCCCCGGCTATCACCGGAACCGCTCAGGTAGGTGAAACCCTCTCAGTAACCCCGGGCGAATGGGCTGGGGTCGCTGCGCCGTCGCTGTCCTATCAGTGGGAAGCAGACGGCGAGCCGATTTCAGGCGCTACCGGGACAACCTACGCGCCTGTTGAAGATGACGTTGGAGTGGAGATCACTGTGACCGAGACGGCTGTGAACTGGAAAGGGTCCGCGTCTGTGACGAGCGCCCCGACGGATGCAGTCATCGCAGCTGAAGAGGAGTAGCAGCCATGAAATACACCGTCATCCGCCAGCATTTTGGCGACCGGATGTATATGCCGGGCGAAGAACGCGATGCAACTGCCAGCGACGTGCAGCATCTGGTGAAAGCAGGCGTCCTGGAGGAGGCTAAGGCCAAGGCCGAAAAGCCCGTGGCCAACAAAGCCGAGAAGTCGGCCCCGAAGAACAAAAGCGAGTAGCCTTGATGCACCGTCCCATCCTCGTGGAAGCGCCAGCAGTTCTCCCGGTCTCTCTGCCAGACGTAAAGCAGGCGCTGCGCATCGAACATAGCGACGATGATATGGTCCTCGAGGGTCTCATTCGCTCTGCTGTGGATCACTACGAGGGCTGGAACGGCATCCTTGGTATCGTGCTGGTCGAGCAGACGTGGCGCCAGGACTTCGACAGCTTAAGCGAGTGCCTGCGCCTGCCTCTTGGGCCGGTGCAGGAAGTTGTCTCGGTGAAGTGGCGCAACAGACTGGGCCAGTTGTTCACTGTTGCGGCGAGTGATTACGCGCTGCGCACCGACGGCGGGGGCCGGTCATTCGTCCGTTTCGGTAGCGGCTATTCGCGCCCGAGCGATTTCTACGAGAGCGCGGCGGTGCAGGTGGAATACAAAGCCGGGTGGCCTGTCGTTGATGGCCGCAGCACTGTTCCTCACGATCTCCGCACGGCCATCATTCTCCGGGTCCAGTTGTCCTACGATGAGGCCGCCGAGAACAATTCGGCCAATGTCCAGCGGGTAGAGGACGCTCTGATCTCGAAATATCGCAGGATGTATATCTAATGGCCATCACGGCACATTCTCTCCAGCAAAGCATCGCTTTCGACGCGCCGACCGAAGTCAGTGACGGGCAGGGTGGCGTCATCCAGGGATGGCAGGAGCGTTTCCGGTACCGCGCGCATTACCGCTTCCTGCGCGGCGGCGAGACAGTCCAGGCCGCACGTTTGGAAGGTCGCCAGCCGGTAGTCATCACCGTTCGTGCATCCAGCGAGACGAAGCAGGTGAGAACGGAGTGGCGCATTCGCGACACGCGCACCGGCATGCTCTACAACATCCGCGGCATCACCCCGACAGACGACCGCCGGTTCATCGAGATCCTTGCCGAGAGTGGGGTGGCCGTCTGATGGCGATCGAAGGCCTCGCTAGGCTCAAGCGCAAGCTGTCCAAGTCCATACCCGAGCGGGTGAGGAAGAACACCGAGGAAGCCCTGAAACGGGCGGCGCGATCTATCACGGACACGATGGAAGCCTTTGCACCGCAAGATACCGGTCGGCTCAAAGGGTCTATTGGCTGGACGATGGGAGATCCCCCGCCTGGGAGCATATCATCAAAGCGCAAGTCTGAGCCGGGGGACATCGCCGCCACGATCTACGCGGGCGACGAAAGCACGATGGTCACAAACAAGCGCGGCGTTCGTTTCCAGAATGCACGGTTGCAGGAGTTCGGGACGCAGAATATGCCACCCAACCCCTTCTTTTACCCTGCCTATAGGGCACACAAAAAGAGCGTCAAAAGTCGCGTCTCCAGGGCGATCAAGAAGGGCTTGAAGGAGGGCGCGAAGTGAGTGCTTCGAACGAATTGCAGGCGCTCATCTACCAGCGCCTGACCGGCAACACTGGCGTGACGGCCATCGTCGGCAGCCGCGTCTATGACAACCCGATCGGCAAGGACGCGTTCCCCTACATCTCCTTTGGGCCCTCTGACGTGGTGGAGGATGACGCAGACTGCATCACCGGCCGCATTGAGACGGTCCAGATCGATTGCTGGTCTCGGTATCAGGGCGGTTTCCGTGAAGTGAAAGACCTCGCCGACGCGGTCAAGAAGGCGCTGCATCGCTACGCCGGAACGCTGACCGTGAATGCCCTCGTCGAGATGACCGTCGAAAGCATCCGATACTTCCGCGACCCCGACGGCCTGACATCTCACGGCGTCGTCACAGTGCAAGCTATCGTAGAGGAAAACTGATGGCCTGGGCGATCTTTCAAGAAAGAATTTAATTTCGATCATCGCCCACAGAAGGCGGTGAGCCAACTCATTCGGCCCTCCGACGTGCCGCAGCAGTTCCCCGAGCGGGTCATCGCTGCCGCCGTAGCGGCGGGTAAGGCGGAGCGGGTGGAAAGCCCCACCGCTGACCAGAAACGCGCTCTGAAGCGCGGCAAGCGGGCAGACGAGCCCAACCCAGAGGGCATCGAGGCCCAGTAACCACGGCTAGTCGAGCACTGGCCCGCTTTCACTAGGAGAAATTGCAATGGCGCGCGCCACCACAGCACGTTTTGAGGAAATGATTCTGGAGGTTGAGACCACCCCAGGCTCCGGTACCTTCGCCGCGATCTGCGGCCTGACTGATGTCACGATCAACCGGACGTCGAACATCGACACGTCTGAAATCCCGGACTGCGCCGATGAGAGTCTGCCGCTCGCACTTGAGCGCCAAGTCCGCTCGCAGGAAGTGACAGTATCCGCGACCGGCGTCTGGGCGCTGCAGAGCAGTGAAACCGTTCTGGACTGGTGGTATAGCGGTTCGACCCGCAACATCCGCATCCGGAACGCGAAGGCGGAGAATGACGGCGACTCGGGCGATACCTACGCCGAAGAAGGGCCGGCCCTCCTTGCCAGCGTCAATAACAGCCGCACGAAGGGGCAGAAGGTTTCTGCGGAGATCGAGATCCAGTTCGACGGCGTACCGACCCGCGCCGTAGTGGATGCTTCGTCCTAATGCGCGGCATGGAGCTAACCTGGGCAGGTGGGGAGCACACCTTCCTGCTCACGATCGACCTGCTGCGGGCGTTGCAAGACAAGTGCGATGCAGGACCGGCCTTCATCCTTCAGCGGCTGACGCAAAACCGCTGGTTTGTCGATGACGTGATCCAGCCCATCCGCCTCGGCCTCGAAGGCGGCGGCATGAGCAAGGAAGACGCGCGCAAGCTCGTCAAGAAGTTCGTGGAGGATCGCCCACTCACGGAAAGCGTTCTGACCGCCCAGGCGGTTCTCGCGGGCGCTCTGTTCGGTGCGGAGGAAGACCCCACGGGGGAGTCTCAAGCGGGGGAGAACGGCAAAGCCGGGAACCTCTCCCGCGAGGAAAATGGCGGTTCTCCAGCTTCTACAACTGGTCGGGAATAGTCCCGCGTGACATCGGGCAAATGACGCTTTGGGAGTTCGGCGCGATGGTTGACGGGTATCTCCTCGCCAACAATCCGAAGGCGAAGCCCAAGGGCGGCGACATGGACGAAGGCCGTCTGGCCGAGCTTGGGATCGAGGGTTTTTAGTCGTCGTGATACTTTAGCCGGCACTGGGCTTTCTCAACGCCGACCACGTGACGCGGAGAGAACGTATTCCCGTAAGCGACTTCGCCTGCAGCCACGTTCTGCGCGACTATGGGCAAGACGGTGAGGGCCTTCCCGTCCGCTCCCAAGAATGCGCAATCCGCTGAAATGAGGCTTAACGGCTTCGACGTGTTGTTGGTGAACTTTAGAACGATTTCTGTGGCCCCGTTCGGAAGCCGTTGGAAGTTTTCGTACTCTAGAGTGACGGGATCGGCGGCTATAGCCGGATTGAGCACGGCGGCAAGAGCGGCCACAGCGTAAAGCAAACGGTTCATTCCAAAGACCTCTTAAATGGCGTTGACGCAAGGTTTGCACCGACCTGAGCTGAGGTCAATGAGTGCAGCACTAATGCTGGGAGAAGTGTCATAGCTACCGATGTCGAGAGACTAATCGTTCGGCTGGAAGCCACCCAGCGGGGTTTCGAGCGCCAGATGGCGGCGGCCAGCAGCACCGCTGACCGCCGCGCGCGTCAGATTGAGAGCCGCTTTCAGAGGATGAATAAATCTCTGAACAGCCAGTTTGTAGGGCTTGGCCGTTCAATGGCAGGAGCCTTCGCTGGTGCGGCGAGTATTCGGGCGGCGCAGCAGCTTATTGATGCGTCGACGCGAATACAGAATGCGCTGAAGGTAACGGGGTTGGCTGGCGAGGACCTGAACAAGGTCTATGACAAGCTGTTCGCTAGTGCGCAACGGAACGCGGTTCCCCTCGAAGCTCTTGTGAGCCTCTATGGCCGCGCGGCTCAGGCTCAGTCAACCCTCAAAGCATCTACCGAAGAGCTTACCCAGTTATCCGAAACCGTGGCTATGGCGATGCGCGTTCAGGGTGGAGACGCGCAGGCGGCTAGCGGCGCGCTTCTCCAGCTAGGGCAGGCACTGTCCAACGGCGTTGTCCAGGCTGAAGAATACAACAGCATGCTCGACAGCATGTATCCGCTTCTGCAAGCTGCGGCGGCGGGGATGAAGGAAGCTGGCGGGGATGTTGCTACCCTAACTCGGCTGGTGAAAGACGGGCAGGTTTCATCTGAAGCGTTTTTCCGGGCAATCGAAGCGGGCTCATACACGCTCGAAGAGAAGCTGGCTGGAGCCGAACTGACTGTAAGCCAAGCATTTGTTCGACTGCAGAACGTGCTGGTAGACACGGCCAGAGAGTTCAATGAAGGGTCCGGTGCGAGTGAGCGGTTGGCAGATGCCATCGAAGACTTGGCAGGGATGGTCGAGTCCTTTGACTGGGGTCCGATCATCAATGGAACGCTCGACTTTATCGATGGCGTTCGTGGCGCAGTCGAGTGGGTTCTCAATCTCACCAACGCACTAAACCAACTCGGACAGCAATGGGGGAAGGCGCTCGGTACTGACCGTATAGGGAAAAGCATCCTGGGAGAGCTACAGGACTCAGTTTCGCAGAGTCGGGTGGACAATGCGTTCTCGAATGGCAGCACGCCCACTACGGATCGGCTTGGCCCCGCGACAGCAGGCCCCACCGTCCTGCCACAGATATCTATCAAGGATTACGCTCTGCCGGCGCGCGGCGGTGGTGGCGGCGGCAAGAAGGGCCGGGCTGGTGGCGCGCGTCAGAATGACTACGAGCGGGAAGTGCAACAGCTCCGCGACCGGATTGCACTAACGCAGGCGATGACGGCAGCGCAGGCAGAGCTTAACCCGCTCGTTGATGACTACGGATTTAGCCTCGAGCGGGCAGCAACCATCGTCGAGCTCGAAAACGCCGCCAAGCGGGCGGGGTTGGAAATCACTCCGCAGCTACGGCAGCAGATCGAGGAACTGGCCGGGGCATATGCGACCGCAACGGCAGAGGCCGCACGGCTAGCCGAGGAGCAAGACCGTGTTCGCCAGACCGCCGAAGAGATGCGCGAGCTTGGCAAGAATGTCATGGGTGGCTTCATCCAAGATATGATGAACGGGGTGGACGCGACAGAAGCTCTCGCGAACGCTCTTGGCAAGGTGGCAGACAAACTGCTTGAGATGGCGCTGAACAGCCTGTTTTCAGGCACCGGCTCTCGCGGGGGCGGCCTGCTTGGCGGCGTGCTTATCCCCGGCATCCTCCACAGCGGCGGCGTGGCGGGTAAGGATGGCTACGGCCACGGCCGCGCGGTCTCGCCTTCGGTGTTCACTGGTGCCAAACGATATCACCGGGGCGGCGTTGCAGGTCTTCAGCCTGGCGAAGTCCCAGCGATCTTGCAGAAGGGCGAGGTTGTGCTGCCACGTGGTGCGCAGATGGGCGCGCAACCGCAGCAGGTCGAGGTCACGGTGTCCGGGGTTTTCGTCGATGACAATGGCGTCGTGCGAGCGCAGGTAACGCAGATGGGCGCGCAGGCTGCGCAGGCGGGTGCTACCATCGCAGTGAGGCAGGTGAACCAAGGGCTACCAAGCATGTTGGCCGACGCTCAAGCGAGGAAGATGTAATGGCGTTAGTGCTTTGGCCGATCGGGGTTCTCAAGCCGCAGAGCGTCACGTTTGAGATCGCAGCGAGAACCCTTGCAGGGCCGTCCAGCGTCTCCGGAGTGTCGCAAGTAGTCGCGTCCGACGCTGGCATCTGGAAGGCGACATTCGCCAACGTCATCACGAACACCAGAAAACGCGAGCCTGTTCTAGCGTTCAGGGCGCTTGCAGCTTTGCTTGAGGGGCGGATGAACCCGATCCTTGTTCCCTTGTGCCGATCCTACCAACCATATTCGCCTGAGTGGCAGGTCCTCTATGAACCCGTCCCGCATTCAGATGGCAGCCAATTCGGAGATGGAAGCGAGTATCAGGGGACCGTGATCGATGTCACGCTCGCGAGCAACATCCCAGTGCGCGGCACCACGGCCAATATCACGATCAACGTGGCGCATGAAATCCAGCCGGGGCAGCACTTTTCCATTGGGGAACGCCTCTATCGTATCCGCACCCTCGAGCAGACGGGGACGGGAACGGCGACCATCACCTTCCGGCCGCCTGCACGAGAAGCGGCAAGCATCGGCACCAAGCTGGAGTTTGACAAACCGGTCTGCCGGATGCGGCTTGCAAGCGACGGCGAGCTTGATCTGCCGCTCGCTCGCGGTACCTGGACCTACCCGACTGTCAACTTCATCGAGGATGTCTGATGGCCTTCTTTACGCCTGAACAGGTGGGCGAGTTCGCCAAGCGTCAAGTGCGCCTCGATCTGCTTGTTGAGTTCCGCTTCGCCTCTGAGACGATGCGCGTCTGGAACGGCAACACGGCGCTTGAGGCGGGCGGGAACACCTATCTCCCCATGTACGGCTACGGCTCGATTGACGGCCTCGGCATGACGACTGGGACGGCATCGGAGGCGGTCACGTTCAATATGAGCGGCCTTCCAAGTCAGGCGCTTGACTTCCTGGCTATGGCCCTTGATGCGAACAACGAGGTCGATCAGCGGATCGTCGTCATTTCGATGCAGCTATTTGACGAGGAATGGCAAACGCTCGGCAACCCCGCGCCGATCTGGTGGGGGTTCATGCAGCCGCCGCGGATCGCCCGCACAGAGATGGGGGGCGCTGAGGGAGCCATCCAGTCAATTTCGATGACTGCTGAGAATGCCTTCTTCAATCGTTCTCGGCCGGCGTACGGCAAGTATACAGACCGCGACCAGCAGGTCAGGTCTCCCGGCGATAGGTTTTTCCAGTTCACGCCGAAGCTCGTCAACAAAGTCTTCGTGTACCCGGATTACTGACCGCATGAACATTCAGGAATTCATTGCCGCCGAGGCCGAGAAGCCTTTCCGGTGGGGCGAGACTGATTGCGTCTCGACGGCTGCCCGTTGGCTGAAGATCAAGACCGGCAAGGACTTCTCTCCGCTCATCGCGGCCTATGAAACAGCCGAGGAAGCCCAACGAGCGCTGTCAGACTTCGGCGGCCTTGCGGTGGCTGTCAATCGCGTGATGCGCGCAGCCGGCTTCAGCAAGACGGAAGATCCGCTGCCCGGCGATGTCGGCTTGGTGATCCACGGCGGCAAGCTCTGCGTGGCGGTTAACAGCGGGCAGTACTGGTTTTCACACGACGAGAACGGCCTGATTGGTGCACCGCTCAATGCGGTGTGGAAGGCATGGAGCACTGAATGCCAGTAGCGATTTCCGGGCTCATTGCGAGCGTTCTCGGCACCTCGGCTGTAGCTGTGGCCCTCCAGACCGGGCTTGCCTGGATGGCGATCGGCGGGGCGACCGCGATCGGCGGCGCGCTGATAAACATCGGACTCTCAGTGGGGTTGTCGGCACTGGCCTCGTTCCTGTTCCGGCCGCAACAGCCCAAGCCAGAAGATGTGCAGCAATCGTTTCGGCAGAATACGGCCCCTCGCTATCGCCATTATGGACGGGTGAAAACCTCTGGCATCTGGGTATTCGCGGAAGCGAAAAGCGGCAACTTCCATAAGGTTCTCGCACTCGGTCAGGGCCCGTTCGATGCCATCGAAGAGGTCTGGGTGGACGACAAGAACGTTACCGGCACCATTGATGCGAACGGGCGCGTCCAGAGAGCACCGTGGACCGGCAGCGGCCACGACTCCTTGCTGCGTATACATTTCCGTCTAGGGCAGCCCACGGAGACTTACTACAACGTTCTGGCTTCGACATTCCCGGAGTGGACACCAGCGCACCGTGGGGACGGGGTGGCATCTCTTTACGCCACGCAGTTTGCGACCCCGCAAGACTGGTATCTGCATCGGTTCCCGAACGGCATCAACATGAACTACCGCGTTGTCGCCCGAACCTCGAAGGTCAAAAACCCAGTGACGGGCGTCGTGGCTTGGAGCGACAATGCTGCTGCTGTCATTCGGGATTACATGACGCACCGAGACGGGATGCGCTTGCCGGAAAGCCTGTTCACAACCCCGCTTGCACAAGCGGGATGGGTGGCCGCCTACAACCGCGCAAATGAGGATATTCCAATCGCGGCGGGCGGGACGGAGAAGCGTTACCGCCTCTGGGGATCGTATCGTCTCGACGAGCGGCCTGCCGATGTTCTGGGCCGGATGCTCAACTGCTGCGATGGCCGCATCGTCCCGACGCCAGATGGCGGAATTACCCTCGACATCGGCACTTGGGCGGAGCCGTCGGTCATCATCAACGCAGACGCCATAGTAGGATTTTCTCAGCTTGGACGAGGCCGGGACATCATGACTACGGCCAACGCCATCCGCGCCACCTACCTCGCGACAGATCAGGACTATCAGGCCGCCGACGCAGATCCATGGATCGATGAGGCAGATGTTTCAGAACGCGGTGAGATCGCGAAGGACATCCAAATCAACATGGCCCCGTCGCACAGCCAGGCGCGGCGGCTGATGAAACTGGAGTGGTATCGATCGAACCCGTCATGGGTTGGAACCTTCACCTGCAATCTGCGGGCGCTCGCTGCCTTCGGGGAGCGCTTCGTTCGCATTCAGTATCCGCTGTTCGGCATCAACAGCGTGTTTGAGGTTCAAGATTTCCGCTTCATTCTGGGCGAGGGCGGCATCGTGCAGGGCGTGACCTTGCAGGTGCAGTCCATGCCCTCTGCGGCCTACCAATGGGATACGTCGCAGGAAGGAACTGCCGCCATTGTCGAGCGGGGCAAGCCGTCCGAAGGCAGCGATTGTAGTGCTGTTGGGCCAGTCCCTGAATGCACCCTGGTCTACCGCGGTGGAAACCAAAGCTGCCCCTATAGCCAAGATACCAGTTGGCGGCTTGGCTATAACGACTTGGGATTACAACACGACCAACCCACTGTGGGCAGGGAACTGGGGGGAGTTAGCGTCGGTCGCGGACTTCACCGAAGGAGCTGGCCAGACACCGGCCAGCGGAATAGTGAATACCCTTGCTGGCGGAAAATATTCCCGCATCTACATCGGCAACGCAGCCATTGGTGCGCGTACATTGCAGGTGCTGATGGGCGCTCCGATCATGAACCCGAATGCCATCTTGCACCGGCTTTGCCAAATTGCACGCGAAGACGGCTATGACCCAGAGGCTATGTTCTATACCGCGCACGGTGAAGCAAACGCGGCAGCGAACACACCCGAGAGCGAGTACTACGACCTCGGCATGGAGTATTACGGGAAGATGCAGCTTTACGCTGCTCAAGCGATGCGGAAGCCTGGCTATCTTGCTCCAGTTGTCTTCACGTACCCTAACCAGTCCAATAATGGTGACGCCGGCCAGCGGGATATTGCCATCAAGGCGGCGATCAAACGCATTGCAGAAGCTCTACCGAATGCCATTAATCTTGGCCCCATCTACCAGTGGCCAATGGAGTCGGACCGGGTGCACCCGCTCCCCGCGTCTTATGTCATGCGTGGCGAAGCTGTTGGTAAGGTGCTTAAAGAGTACGCTACGTTTGGTTCCATCTACCAGCCGCTCCGCATCATTGATGTCACGCTCAACGGAACAGAGTTCGTGGCCACTTTTTCAGAGCCGGTAGTGAGAGATGACGCAGTTCCCTACGGTCAATCGTTGAATGCTGCAAACGCCGAAGACGGTATGGAATGGTTCGATAACGGAACGAACATAGCCATTTCGACGCTGGTCTATGAAGGTTGGAGAGTGCGCGGAACCTTAGCTTCGGTCCCGACTGGTGCGGTCGAGCAACAAGCCCTTCGCGTAGCATCGCAGGCGACACCAGCAACACTCATGAACGGTCCGGAAAACAATGCTGGCTCGCTAATCCGCGCTCAGTCCCCAGGCTGGCCCTCAATCTTCGACCCCTCCTACATCAACTACAAATGGGCCATGCCCCAATCCTACAACAAAGTGAGGCAAGGCTAATGATCCCCGCGAGAGACGTTCCAAGTTATGTCCAGGGTTATCGCTTTTCGGACGAACCATACTTCTATGACGCTGATCGCCAAGCCTTTCGGGACATGGCCGGATACGGCGACAGAGCCGAGCTGCTTATCGACGTAGGCAGCCCGATCTTCGAAACCATAGATGGCCATCGTTGCTTGAAGCTCGACAACACCTTCCACGGCGGCGGTATCATGCCGATCCCTTGGCATGGCTCATTGGTCACGGTCTGCAAGCCGATGTATTCGGGCGCAGGAACCACAGTCAGCGTGTACCCGCTTCTTTTCGGAGATGCCACGCTCCTGTCGAGTAACGGTGCTGTCTTGGTGCAGCATTTCGGGGGGGCGAGGCGTCTGTACTTCACGTCTCCTAGTTTCGCCCTCAACCAAGTTGATGCGCAGAACAACAATGGGCTCAGAGTAACAGGCTTCGCCTTGGATCAGGAGACGCGCCGCGCCTATTCTACGAAGGACGGGGTGACTATTTCTACGAGTTCGCCGTTAGCAACGAACACGCATTCCGGGTCTTCAGTCGGCCCCAGTGCTTCCTCTCGCGGTTTTAGGTTTGGCAACTTAGACGGCAATCCGGAAAGCACTACGCCACCAGCGGAGCTGTACCTCTATATGCATGAGCTGCACTTTTTCTCAGAGAACATCTGGACCAAATATCCAAATGAGGCAGCGCAGATGATGGCGAGCTTGCGAGCGCAATACGGTCTTTAGTTGAAGCGGTACGGGCAGCACCGGACATCATCTTTGAAGTGGGCTCCTGAATTTTGCGGCTGTGAAACCCGCGAACCTATGTTAGATGCCTCCTGTCTTTACGGGGGCAGGAATGAGCACGCTGAAGTACCGACCCGAAGTCGACGGCCTTCGAGCAGTGGCAGTATTGCCCGTCATACTTTTCCACGCGGGTGTCCCGGGCTTTTCGGGCGGGTACATCGGCGTGGATGTGTTCTTTGTCATAAGCGGCTATCTTATAACCTCCATTCTTATCAGCGACCTTGAGGCGGACCGGTTCTCTTTAGTCTCGTTCTATGAACGTCGGGCGCGGAGAATTCTGCCCGCACTGGTCTTGGTAATCCTTGCATGCCTGCCATTCGCGTGGCTCTGGATGCTGCCGAACGAACTTGTCTCGTTCGGGAAGAGCGGCGCGGCCTCCTTGCTCTTTATTTCAAACGTGTTTTTTTGGAGCGAGTCGGGGTACTTTAATCCTGTCAGCGATCTCATGCCGCTTCTGCATACATGGAGCCTCGCAGTTGAGGAGCAGTACTACCTACTGTTCCCAATCGTTCTGGCGCTTCTGTGGCGATTTTCCCGGAGGATGATCGTCCCACTACTGCTGATCACAATTGTTTGTAGTCTTGCTTTAGCGGAGTGGGGATGGCGAAATGCGCCATCTGCAGCCTTCTATCTTACGCCAACTCGAGTATGGGAGATCTTAACCGGTGCGGTGTGCGCGTTTGTTGCGCGGCGCGACGAAAGAAAGAGCCAGATCCTGAGCTTGACCGGGCTATTGATGATCTTGAGTTCTGTGTTTTGGTTCGGCCCTGAGATACCCGTGCCAAGTATATGGACGGCCGTCCCGGTGATTGGTACCGGACTGATTTTGGTATTTGCTAGTTCGGGAACCTGGGCGGCCCGGATACTGAGCTTACGTGTCTTCGTCCTCATAGGACTTATCAGCTACAGCGCATATTTATGGCATCAGCCGCTTCTTGCATTCGCCCGCATCAGGTCGGTCACCGAGCCTTCGCCGTTGATATTGACCGCGATTGTGGGGCTTACGTTCCTCATTGCATGGTTGAGCTGGAAGTATGTGGAACAGCCATTCCGGGGGAAGTCGCAACTGTTAAGCCGCGCTGGCATTTTTGCCTTCTCCAGCGGTGCCATGGTTCTGGTCCCTTTAGTAGGCTTTCTCATCGTCATGACGGATGGGGCCGATTGGCGAAGGACACCTGCAGGGCTTCGGTATTCTGAAATCGCACAGCTCGAAGAAACACTTGAGGTCAACTATGGCTTGCATCCAAGTTGCGACTCCTCAAATTTCTCAGCGTTGCCCGATTGCCGAACTGACGATCAGCCTGAAGCCGTAGTCTGGGGCGATAGCTTCGCGATGCATCTTGTTCCTGCATTGCGGAGCAGCGCCACACATTTATCGTTCGCGCAAGCGACCTATAGTCAATGCGGGCCAATACCTTCCCTAGCGGCTCAAGGATCGGTCACTTCATGGCGAAGTTGCATGGAGTTCAACGATTCGGTTCTGGAATGGGTACTAGATGCACCCTCCGTCAATGTAGTTGTTTTGAGTTCTCCATTTGGGCAGATGCAAAGAGATGTCTATAGGCGTGACGGAACGGCAATCACTGACCCGGACGAACGACGTTCCGCGATCGTAGAAAGCTTCCGTGAACTATCCGACTTGTTAGCAACGCACGGTAAGTCCTTGGTGATCGTGTCCGCACCAGCTCAAAATGGCGTCGATTTGGGGATTTGCTCGCTTCGGCGCCAAGCGATGAATAGCAGCCAAGATGCGTGCGATTTCGCGGTGGAAGAGTACGAATTATTCCGCTCCGATATGATCGCGCTCCTGCGTGGAGTTGAACCGTATGTTCCAGTGATCTGGCTATCCGAGCTGACGTGTTATCAAGGGCTATGTAATTCATCTGAACAGGGTGAAACCCTGTATCGTGATCATGGACACCTTTCGATTAAAGGAGCAGAGGCATTAGGCGCGCGCGTGGACTTGGCAGGACGAATTAAAGCGATGATATCAACAACAGATCAGCAGCAGGCGGCCACCAAACAAACATCGCGTTGACTAAGCTATCGTGAGAGTGGATTTTGAAGGTTAAGCTTTTTTAGCCTTGTTCGCTAATATCCGGATAATCGCCTGCGCAAAGCTTTCGACATCATCAACAGGAACAAGCGTTCCAACTTTCCCGTTCTGTAGAACCTCTCGTGGGCCACTTTCACAGTCAGTTGCGACAATAGGCTTGTTTAGGGCAAGCGCTTCGGCAAGAACAATTCCAAAGCCCTCCCGTCTGGAGGAGAGGCAGAATACGTCGCAGGCTGCCATATATGGATACGGGTTAACTCGAGCACCAGCCAGATCAACGTATTGAGACAACTTCAGTTTACGGATGAGTTGCTCTAGGCGTCCTCTTTCTTGGCCTTCGCCAATGATAATCAAGCGTGCCGGGATCTTTTGAACCACCCGCGAAAACGCTGTGAGAAGGGTATCATAGCCCTTCGCCTCTTTGAGATTGCCTACTGCGAGAGCAACGGGAATGGTTCTCTCTGGGGGGAGCCAAGCATGATCTATCGGGCACTTAGACTTATCCAGAATGTCTTCGATATCGATAGGATTATATATGACCTTGATCTTTTCGGGTTGGATGCCTGTGAAATTCGAAAAGTCCCCTGCAACGCCGTGCGAAACGGCGATAATACTGTCGACACTATGACGGTGCACCCACGTTGAAAGTGCGCGGTTCAGCCGCCACTTCACTCCGCCTGGCGACATCTTTTCCGACTCCCGGGCCTGGACACTAAGCGTCGAGTGTATGGTTGAGGAGAGCTTTACCGGCACGCCTGAGAGTTTAATACCCGCAGCGGCAAAGACAGCCAAATCGAACATATGAGAGTACAGGGCCTGAGGGCGCTCAGATTTGATATATTGGGCCAGCTTAGGGACGCTCGTGATGAACCGATCCGATGCTAGATCAACAACCCTGACGGCGGGAGTGAGCTCTTTCAAGAGTTCGCCCCGCGCTTTCACGAGCACCAAATCCACTCGTGCGCCTTCTTTAGCCATTGTTCTCGCGAGGGTTGCTACGGCCCTTTCCGCACCTCCGAGTCTCATATCCGGAAGGAAAAAGCTGACATGCGGACTGGTGTTCATAGCGGATATTCATTCTGCTTGAGTGATCACATGTTCGTCTAAGATGAGAAGCGCCTAAGCGTCAATGCGGTCGTTCAAGGCGCACGTGGGCAGCGACAGCGTGACTACCGTCGCCGGGGCTTGCGCAACAGTGTCAGCGCCGCCTGCTGAAAACGGCACAGCACGCGTTCTGTCGATCTGACAGCGTAAATCGGTTTGAACTTCAGCCTTCCCAAGAACGGCACATAGATCGACATAGCGATTACCTCCCACCCAGCATCATTGATGCGGTCCCCCGACCGTGCTGTGCTTATAGCGCATCAGAACCGAAACAGAAAGGCGAAGACAGTTGGCTAGGCGCTTCATCCCTTCTGCGACGGGCGCGCCGGGTTTGAAGGAATTACCTTCCCGTACGTAAGCGGAAGCGATACCCGAGCATGGCGAGGGTGGCGATGGTTGGAACGAGCATTGTCAGGAAAATATCCTGGAAGGCATCAGTCGTGTTGATATGGCCGGTCCACCTGATCCAATCGTAAGCATCCGCGGCTTCGTTGATCACTTCAAGCGCGAACACCGATGCCCACGCGTAGAATAGCCCGTGCCGGACCCGGCGGAGCGTCCAGGCGATCACGACATATGCCACCGCCCCAAGCAGCACATGTAGAAGCGGCCTCGATAGGCCAATCGCATCTGCTACGGGCTCTTTAAGTGCGTACCAAGTGAAATCCATAGCCTGCGTAGGAGAATTCGCTGCTCAGGTCAAAAGCAAGTAACAGCGGCCAGCCTAGCTTACGCTTCCTGGGACGGGGTGGCCGACCGCTGCCGATGGGAAGCGTACCACATGTGCCGGCGGATGGAAGTCGGGAGCAGCAGCCAGCCTGAGGTTTTGCCGTGAGGAGAATAAGGGGGCCAACTGCTGCCCGGCACTTTTACCACATTTTCGAGAGAGTGGCAGTAGCCAGCCGGTGACTGGGCTTTCAGCCGCTATGGCCGCAGGCGTACTTGGCTCTCGCAGGGCAGGAGAGCTTGGACACGACCGAGGTGTGATGCTTCTTCTCGTCGCGCCATTCAGGCGATGCGCGGGTTAGCCCGGAAGGACGTTGTAGATCAACTGCTTCACGTCAAAATCTGGTACAGGTGTGTACGGCTCGTAAAATTCCCCGTGCCTAGAGTATAATCCATATACGTACGTGAAGTCTGTCTCGAATATTTCGAGAGGCTGACCTGACGCCCATTCATAGTGCGAACCGAGGTCTTTCACACCAACGACGTCTCCATCCTTCGTCAACCCGATCCAAGGAACGTTTGAGTCGATGACCATCCATCCGCGGGTGGTAAGGGCTTCAGATAGTGCGTGAGAGGGGACTTGCGGCGTAAGGAGCGCCCTGAAGGCAGTGCCGGTTGTTGCGGTGGAGTATACCGAGACATGCCTCACCTTGAACCCAGCCATCGTGAGTAATTTTTCGATCGCACGACTGCGGTCGAAGCAAAGCCCGTGCCCCGCCTCTATCAACTGCGTTAATTCGCGCGGGCTATTGTGAGCTATAGGCTTATTGACAGGGGCGGCCCCCAGGACCGCCATCTGGACCGTTTTGATAGTAGCAACTTCGTCCTCAAACGAGTCCGGTGTGGATGAGAGAAGATTTTCATTATCTGCCATCATCTGAACTGCTGCTTGGCGGTCTTCTTGCGTTATTGCTGTGGGAACCTGTCCCAATAATGTGATCGCAACAGCGCCGAGTATCATGAGTGCTGCGGCGGCAATGGCGATTTTCTTCATTCTTGAGTCCCCTACTTTTAGGAATAATGGAGCAGCCGCCAACCGTAGCTGATGAAGGCTACCCTCGTGGGTGGCTGACCGATGGCGTCCGCGCGGATCTCAGCGCATTGAGGCCCGAGGCAAGAACGCGAGAGCCATTCGATCAGAGCGGAACAGCACCCGCTCACCGGGCCTTACAGCATAAATCGGCTTGAACTTCAGTCTGCCCAGAAACGGCACATAGATCGACATAGCGATTATCTCCCACCCAGCATCATTGATGCGGTCCCCCGACCGTCTAGTGTCTATAGCGCATTGTGGCGGGTTGGGGAAGCAACGTAGCAGCGGCCAGCCTAGCTTACGCTGCCCTGGGACGGGTGGCCGACCGCTACCGCCAGCAATCTAGCACGACAATCTAAAAGGAACAGACCGATGGAAGCAAACTTCCAGCGGGCGTTGACGCTTGTGCTGAAGCACGAGGGCGGCTTCGTCAATCACCCGAAGGACCCGGGTGGAGCCACCAACAAGGGCATCACGCTCGCCACTTACCGCCAGTACGTCAAGAAAAGCGGCACGGTCGATGATCTGAAGAACATCTCCGACGCTCAGGTGGCAGAGGTCTACAAGCGGCACTATTGGAACTCGGTTCGGGCCGACATGATGCCGAGCGGCGTGGACTTTGCCGTCTTCGATTACGCAGTGAACAGCGGGCCGGGGCGAGCCATCAAGCATCTGCAACGGGTGTTGGGCGTGGCCGAGGACGGCATCATCGGCCAGATGACGCTCGCCGCGGTTCGGGCGGCAACCCCGGAGCAAATCATCAACAAGCTGTGTGACCAGCGCATGGCGTTCCTGAAGGGCCTGCCGACCTGGAGCACGTTCGGCAACGGCTGGACTAGGCGCGTCTCTGACGTGCGCACCCATGCTCTCGCTATGGTCATGGACGACCGGCTGGCTACGAACCCGCCTGCGCCCACACCAAGACCGCAAACCTCGCCAACGGCCACGCCTACGCCTGTTCCGGCCAAGGGCAAGGGTGGGCTTATCGGCCTCATCATCGCGGCGATCGCAGCTGCGGCAGCCATCTTCTTCGGCATCACAGGAGACTGACCCATGTGGCAGCGTATCAAGGCTCTCTGGAGCACAAACCACACCATCGTTTGGGGCCGCCTGCAGGTTCTGGCGGGGATATTGATTACCGCCTTCGCAGCACTGGACCCGAGCCTTTTCGCCCAGTACGTGCCGACGGCTTACCTCCCGATCTACTTCGTCTTCGCAGGAGCCGTCACCGAGGCAGTGCGTCGGTATAAGGCGAGGGATCTGGAGTGATGGAAGCGCTCATCGCATGGGCATGGCCTTACCTGCTGGCCGCTGGCGTGGCTCTCGCCGGCGCATGGCAGCTATTCGCATCAGGCAAGAGAGCAGGGCGTGACGCAGAAAGGGCGAGCAATGCCAAGCAGCGCGAAAAGGATCTCGATCGCATCAAGCGGGCTGCTGATGCTCGGCCTACTACTGACATCGTGTCAGACCCCTTCAACAGGGACAACGGCTGACGTGTGCATCATTTGGCGACCGGTGACCTATTCGGCCAGCCAGGACAGCGCACAGACGATCGACGAAGCGCGAGAAAACAACGCAAGACGTGCCGCTTATTGCAAGGCGAGCTGACAACAAGGGGGCGGAATGCCAACCAGCGGGAATATCGAGCGGGCGCTGGGCGTCGTGATAGGAAAACTCGAAAGCATTGAGGTGCGATTGGGAAAGCAAGACGAGAGCCGCGCAGTTCTTCACAAGCGCCTGGATGATCTCGTAATGCGAACCACGCACTTGGAGTCTGATCTCATGTCGGTCAAGAACCAGGTCAAAGGCGTTGAACAGGTGACAGACGACGTGAAGGTGCTGCGGCAGCAAGCGCAAGGTGCCGGAACCCTCGGAAAATGGCTGATCCGTTTTGGTATCGGTGTGGTTGGTTTTGCGGGGTGGCTCGTCGGGATCTACACATGGTTCACAGGCCGGCCACCCCCGTAGATCAGGGGGTATCCACCGGTCGGTGTGAGCGCCAAAATAATTGTGGAACAGGGTGGCAACTCGCGTTACACACGGCTATGGAATAGCGGCGCAACTAAGGGGTTGCGTTACACAAAAAGGGTAAGTAGTTCAACGACAGTGGAAATGCGGGCGAGGCCTCCATTAAAAGTCTGATCCGCGTTGCGGCATTTGACTGGCCGCTCTGGCTGTCTTTTTCCGCTTACCCAAGAAGATCTGGAACGGGCGTGATGAGCAGCAATTTCTCCCAACTGCGCGATACCATGGTTGAAGGTCAGCTTCGTACACGTGACGTGACTCACGTCCCTGTGCTGAACGCATTCCGCTCCATCCCGCGCGAATATTTCGTTCCTGAATCGCGCCGCAGCCTCGCCTATCTCGACGAGGATCTGGAGGTTGCTCCCCGCAGCGCCGAATCCCCGGCACGCTACCTTGTGGAGCCGGCCGTTTTTGCCCGGCTGCTGCAGCTGGCCGGCATCAAGTCGACCGACCTGGTACTGGATGTGGGTTGCGCGACCGGTTATTCGACCGCCATCCTCGCCCATATCGCTAGTTTCGTCGTCGGCCTGGAGTCCGATGCGGATCTCGCCCAGAAGGCATCAGCGACCCTTTCGGAGCTGGACTGCGGCAACGCCACGATCGTCAACGGTCCGCTCACCGCAGGCTACGCAGGCCATGCTCCCTATGATCTCATCATTCTTCAGGGCAGTGTGGACTATGTACCGGACGCGCTTCTGGAGCAGCTCAGCGATGGCGGCCGCCTCGTGGCCGTGATCGGCACAGGCAACTCCGCCCGTGCACATATCTATGTGAAGACTGACGGTGTCGTTTCGCAACGCGCTGATTTCAATGCAGCAATCCATCCACTGCCAGGTTTCCAGTTGGAAACAGGTTTTGTATTTTGATGTGACGGCTGTTGCTCTATTGCAACGGTTTTCATTTCAGTTCTGATGTAGCATTTTTAATGGTACTGCTTCGAAGGAGAGAATCGGCAGGTTCGCTTGACTTCGAGCGCTAATAATTTTGGGGACGGGGCGCATCGGAAGTTCCAGCGCTGACGAGACGAGGTTGAACGTGGCTTCACGCAAATTCTTCTTGGCAGGACTATCTGCCTTCGCCTTAGCTCTATCAGTCGCGCAAGTGAGTGCGGAGACACTGCAGGGCGCACTTGCAAAAGCTTACCAGAACAATTCTACGATGAACTATAACCGGGCGGGCGTCCGGGTCGTTGATGAAACTGTTCCGCTTGCGAAGTCGGGCATGCGGCCCCGGATAGATGCGGTTGGCTCCGCTAGCTGGCAGACCGACAATACCGGTGAAATCCGCGTGGGTTCCTTCGGCATCGAGCTTGCCCAGCCGATCTTCGACGGGTTTCGCACCAAGAACAATGTTGCCGGAGCCGAAGCCCGGGTGCGCGCGGCCCAGGCTGGTCTGCGCAACAACGAGCTGAACCTGTTGCTCGACGCTACGACAGCTTACATGGATGTGATCCGTGCCCGGCAGATCGCAGTCCTGCGAGCACAGAACATCGAATTCCTGCAGGAGCAGCTTCGCTCGTCCCGGTCGCGCTTCGAGGTGGGTGAAGGCACCCGCACGGACGTGGCTCAGGCTGAGGCAGCGCTCCAGATCGCGCTCGCACAACGAGCAACTGCCGAGGCACAAGCTCGCTCAGCCGAGGCGACCTATCGCCAGATCATTGGCGAAAACCCCGGATCACTCCAGATGCCGGAGCCGCTGAAGTCGCTCATTCCTGGCGGGCTTGAGACAGCTTACTCCATCGCTTTCGCTGAACATCCGGCCCTGATCGCCCGTGCACACGAAGTTGATGCTGCTTCCTTTGGGGTCAAAGTGGATGAAGGGGCTCTCTTGCCTCAGCTGTCTGCTACTGCCGGCGTAAGCGCCAGCGCGGGGGATCGCTATGGGGTTGATACCGATAGCCAGTCTGCTTCCGTGGGGCTTCGCCTCACCATTCCGATCTATCAGGGTGGACAGGACGCTGCACAGGTCCGTCAGTCCAAGGAGACGCTGGGCCAGGCCCGCATCAACGTCGATGTGACGCGTGATCAGGTTCGCGCAGCTGTTGCTTCCGCCTGGGCAAACTACTTCGCTGCGATTGAAACCGTCCGTGCCAACCGCGAGGCGCTGTCTGCCGCTCGGCTCGCACTTAGTGGCGTCATTGAAGAGCGTGACGTCGGCCAGCGTACCACGCTTGATGTGTTGCAGGGGCAGGCTGACGTCATCAACGCGCAGATTAACCTGCTGAACGCTCAGCGCGATGTGGTTGTTGCAAGTTACGCCATCGCTTCGGCGACCGGTCGCCTGACTGCTGAACGCCTTCGCCTGCCGGTGACGCTCCATAAGCCAGAGGAGCACTACAACGCGGTCAAGGATAAGTGGAGTGGGCTGCGGACGCCGGACGGCCGCTGATCTTCCCTTCGTTTAACTGCAATATAAGTTCTACAGAGAACCCGCTTCATATATCGATATGGGCGGGTTTTTACTTTCTGTGCGCAACTAACTGTTTCTTAGTTAATGGATTCTCAGCGCCGCAATCATCCGGTACGCTGCCCTTGATTCGCATCAACCCGAATACAGGCGGGTAAACAGTGGATGAAGGCACCGGAATGACCATGGCACAACCAAGCAGTGTGCAGCGTGAGCCCTCGATGGAAGAAATTCTCGCTTCGATCCGGCGTATCATCGAGGATAACGAAACTTCACGGAAGGACGAGAAGCCGGCCGCGCAGCCGGAGGCTCCCAAGGCTATGGAGCCATCGCCAGTCAGCGTTGATGAGCCTTCCGTTCAGGAGCAGCCGGCCCAGCCGGTGGCCGTTTCGCAGGTTGCAAAGCCCGCGAACATCGCCAATGAGATGGTCTCTATCAAGCCGGCACCCTACAAGCCGGAGGTTGTGACCCTGGAGCGTCCATCGCCGGCTCCTGTCATTGAGGAAGCTGAGGAAGAGGACGTGTTCGAGCCTGAAGTGGAATTGAAAAGCGCTGACGTCGAGCCTGTGGCTGAGGCAGAGCCGGAGCCAGTGGTGGAGCCGAAGGTCGCGACCGAGATCTCCGATGTTGCGGTCAACTCGGCGCCGATCGTCTCCGAGCAGTCAGAGCGCAAGATCGCAATGGCCTTCAGCGAACTCAACGAGGCTTACCAGTCCGTTCGCCGTAAGACGCTTGCGGATGCCGCCGAAGAAATGCTTCGCCCGATGCTGCGGGAATGGATCGACGAAAATCTTCCGCAGCTGGTGGAAAAGCTCGTACGCGAGGAAATCGAGCGTATCGCTCGCGGAAGCTGATAACAATTTTTTCAAACTGTCCGTGCCGCACAAGATGTGGCACGGCTTTGCTGCGCCCGCAGAATGGTGGGCTAGCCGCAATCTGCCATCCTGATTGGCAGGCTGCCTTGCGCTCTCACCCTTGACCGTGGTTGACTCACTTCAACCCTTCGGCTTTACACGCGGGTACCAACCGGCGCACGGAAACACCACTATGCTCGAGAAAACCTATGACGCCAAAGGCGTCGAAACAAAAATCACACAGCTATGGGAAGATGCTGGGGCATTCAACGCTGGCGCGGGCTCCGCACCCGGCGCCGAGGCATTCACCATTGTGATTCCGCCGCCGAACGTGACCGGCTCGCTCCATATGGGTCACGCGCTCAACAACACGCTGCAGGACATGATGGTCCGCTTCGAGCGCATGCGCGGCAAGAACGTTCTCTGGCAGCCCGGCATGGACCACGCTGGCATCGCGACCCAGATGGTCGTCGAACGTCAGCTGGCTGCCAAGGGCATCCACCGTCGCGACCTTGGCCGCGAGGAGTTCATTGACCGCATCTGGGAATGGAAGGCCGAATCCGGCGGCGCGATCTTCAACCAGTTGAAGCGCCTTGGTGCTTCGGCCGACTGGAGCCGTGAGCGTTTCACAATGGATGAGGGTCTGTCGAAGGCTGTCATCGAGGTTTTCGTCACGCTCTACAAACAGGGCCTGATCTACAAGGACAAGCGTCTGGTCAATTGGGACCCGAAGCTGCTCACCGCAATCTCTGACCTTGAGGTCGAGCAGCGGGAGATCAACGGAAACCTCTGGCACTTCCGCTATCCTATCGAAGGCGTAACCTTCGATCCCGAGAACCCGGCGACCTACATCACCGTCGCAACCACGCGTCCCGAGACGATGCTGGGCGATACGGGTGTTGCCGTTCATCCTGAGGATGAGCGCTACAAGCACCTCATCGGCAAGAACGTCGTTCTGCCCATCGTCGGCCGCTTGGTTCCGATCGTTGCAGACGAGTACTCCGATCCCGAGAAGGGAACGGGTGCGGTGAAGATCACGCCCGCGCATGACTTCAACGACTTTGAAGTCGGCAAGCGCCACAGCCTGCGTGCAATCAATATCCTGACGGTCGACGCCAAGGTCACGCTGCAGGAGAACGAGGATTTCCTGGAAGGTCTCAACCCGACGGCGGAACAGCAGGCTTTCTGGGCGCAGTTGCATGGCCAGGATCGCTTCGAGGCGCGCAACCAGATCGTCGCGATCATGGAAGAGGGCGGGTTCCTCGCCAAGATCGAGCCGCACCGCCACATGGTTCCGCATGGCGACCGCGGCGGCGTTCCGATCGAGCCGTTCCTGACCGACCAGTGGTATGTCGACGCCAAGACGCTGGCGCAGCCGGCGATCGCTTCCGTCCGCGAGGGCCGCACCAATTTCGTCCCGAAGAACTGGGAGAAGACCTATTTCGAGTGGATGGAAAACATCCAGCCGTGGTGCGTCTCCCGACAGCTCTGGTGGGGTCATCAGATCCCGGCCTGGTATGGTCCTGACGGCACGGTCTTCGTCGAAAAGGACGAAGAGGCAGCGCTTGACGCGGCGATCCAGCACTATCTGGCGCTCGAAGGTCCGTGGAAGGCGTGGGTCGAGGAGAAGCTTGAGAATTTTGCTCCCGGCGAGATCCTGACGCGTGACGAGGATGTTCTCGATACGTGGTTCTCGTCGGCGCTCTGGCCGTTCTCCACGCTCGGCTGGCCGGACAAGACGCCGGAACTTGCGACCTACTACCCGACCTCGGTGCTGGTCACTGGCTTCGACATCATCTTCTTCTGGGTTGCCCGGATGATGATGATGGGCCTGCACTTCACCGGCAAGGAGCCGTTCCACACGGTCTACGTCCACGCGCTCGTTCGCGACAAGAACGGCGCGAAGATGTCGAAGTCCAAGGGCAACGTCATCGATCCGCTGGAGCTGATCGACGAGTACGGCGCCGACGCGCTGCGCTTCACGCTCGCCATCATGGCGGCGCAGGGTCGTGACGTGAAGCTCGATCCCGCCCGTATCGCGGGTTACCGGAACTTCGGCACCAAGCTCTGGAATGCGACACGCTTTGCGCAGATGAACGGCGTGGCGCACGATGCGAGCTTCAAGCCGGAGAATGCTAGCCTTGCCATCAACCGCTGGATCCTTACGGAGCTTACGCGCGCCTCCCGTGCGATCACAGACGGCATCGCCAACTACCGCTTCAATGAAGCGGCCGGATCAGCCTATCGCTTTGTCTGGAGCCTCTTCTGCGACTGGTACCTGGAGCTTCTGAAGCCGGTGTTCAACGGCGAGGACGAGGCCGCCAAGGCCGAGTCGCGCGCCTGCGCAGCATATGTCCTGGACGAGATCTACAAGCTCCTGCATCCGATGATGCCGTTCATGACGGAAGAGCTGTGGCAGCTGACGGCGGCTGAGGGCGGACGTCCGGATGTTCTGGCGCTCACCCCATGGCCGTCGCTCTCCTTCGAGGACGATGAGGCTGCTGCCGACCTGAACTGGCTGGTTGATCTCGTCTCCGGCATCCGCTCTGTCCGCGCCGAGATGAACGTTCCGCCTTCAGCGCAGGCTCCGCTCATCGCCGTCGGTGCTGACGAGCTCACGCGGGAGCGTTTGGCGCGTCACGATCCGGCGATCCGTCGTCTGTCGCGCGTTCGCGAGGTTGGCTTCTCGACGGATGTGCCGAAAGGTTCGGCGCAGCTCGTCATCTCGGGCACGACGTTCTGCTTGCCGCTTGGCGAGTTGATCGATCTTCAGGCTGAGGCCGCAAGGCTCGAGAAGGAGCTTGGCAAGGTCGCTGCCGAAATGGAGCGCATTGACAAGAAGCTCTCCAACGAGAAGTTCGTCGCCAACGCCAAGGAAGAGGTGGTTGCCGCCGAACGCGAGCGTCATGCGGAGCTTCTCGATTCCCGTGCGCGGCTTGAGGCTGCGCTCCAGCGGGTGCGGGAGGCGTCCTGATTCGCAGCTTTGGGGCGTCCGGAAGGCAAGTCCGGGCGCTAAAGCGGCGTGTTTTTTACATCCTGTTTAGGGTAATCGAAGTTCAGCCGGGGCCATGCGTGGTCCCGGCTTTTTTGTTCCCTTAGATTCCTTGAGAAAGCGGGGCCCGGGGCGGCCATAACAATTCTCAATCGCGTTTTGTGACCAAATCGCAACAGTCACTGAGGATGTAATAAGCTACAACAGCTCGGGGATGAAAAGTCAATTTCCCGCCATAAAGGGGGCGCACCGATTACATGTTGGCGTGCAACCGTACGTTATGGATTTGTTAAATAAGCTGTGCATGCAGCAAGGGTTCTAAATGAAGGCTCGAGCAATTTCAGGTTTTCATCTCCCGGCAGCCCCCAAGGGTCGACTGCCCGGTCATGAACTTGCAATTGAAAGCGTTCGGGCCTTTCGGAAGCCTGTTTGTAAGCCAGGTGCGGCATTGGGAAAAGTCGGTGTCATGTGCAAGTCTGAGTGTCTGGGGCGGGTTGTTTTTGGCGCGCTGATGATGCTCGCAGTTGCGGGCCCGGCAGCGGCGCTTGATGACAAGATCGTCGTCCAGCAGCAGGAAAAGAGCCCGTGGGCGGTCTTCAAATTCGGCTTCTCGGCTTACAAGAGCGGCAAGAAGGAAGAAGCCGTCGAGGCCTACCGCTATGCGGCTGAAAATGGGCAGGTTGGCGCCCGCTGGAAGCTTGCACGCATGTATGCGGATGGCGATGGCGTTGCCCGCAACGACTATGAAGCATTCCGGTTCTTCAGTGCCGTGGCGCAGCTCGACGTGCAGCCTGGCAGCGAGGATGAAACCTATGTGGCCGATGCCCTGGTGGCGGTCGCACAGTATCTGAAGTCCGGCATTCCCGGTTCTGCCATCCAGGCAAACCCAGGGCTTGCGCAGGAATATTTCATGCGCGCGGCAGCGACCTATCGGCATCCCGGTGCTCAGTATGAGCTGGGTGTGATGCTGCTCAAGGGTGAGGGTGTCGCCCGCAACGTGACACAGGCGGCCCGCTGGCTGCAGCTTTCCTCAGAGAAGGGACATGTCGGCGCGCAGGCGACCCTTGGCAACCTTCTGTTCCAGAGCGGACAGACGGTTCGTGGCCTTGCCTTGATGACGACCGCCCTGGAGCATGCCGCACCGAAGGACATGGCTTGGATCCGCGCCATGCAGGAACAGGCATTCGCACTCTCCGCGGAATCCGATCGCCGGACCGCCATCGCGCTTGCTGAAGATTATCTGAAAAACGGCGTACGCTGAACTCAACGCACTCGCTTGCTGGGCTTGTCAAAGAACAGCCCAGCCTTTGCGTTTTCAAGCGGCTTCGAGATCCAGTTCAATGACGACAGGCACGTGGTCGGAAGGCTTTTCCCATGACCGTGTGTGCTTCTCTACCCTGGTCGTGATCAGATGATCGGCTGCCTCCGGTGAGAGCATCAGGTGGTCGATGCGGATGCCGTTGTTCTTCTGCCAGGCGCCGGCCTGATAATCCCAAAAGGTGTAGGTTTCAGGCCGCCCGTTTACGGCGCGCAGCGCGTCCGTCATGCCGAGGTTGCGCAGACGGCGGAAGGCCTGCCGGCTTTCGGGTTGGTACAGCGCATCGCCCAGCCAGGCTTCAGGGTTCCTGGCGTCTTCCGGCTCGGGGATGATGTTGTAGTCGCCGGCGAGCACCAGCGGTTCTTCGAGGTCGAGCCGCGCTTCCGTCCACTTTTCGAGACGGTCCATCCAGTTGAGCTTGTAGCTGAACTTCTCGCCGGGGAACGGGTTGCCGTTCGGCAGGTAGAGAGAGACAACGCGGATCGCGCCCCTGTTGGTCGAGAACACACCTTCGATGAAACGGGAATGGTCATCGGCGTCGTTGCCGGGCAGGCCGCGTGAGACCTCATCGAAACGCAGCTTCGACAGGATTGCGACGCCGTTGAAACCCTTCTGGCCGTGCGTCTCGACATTGTAGCCCATTGCCTCGATCTCGAAGCGCGGAAAGAGCTCGTCCACGGTCTTGATTTCCTGGAGGCAGACGATGTCCGGGGCCGACTCTTCCAGCCAATGCATCAGGCTTTCGATACGCGCCTTCACGCCATTGATGTTCCAGGTGGCAATCTTCATCGGTTGATCCCGTGGGTTTCTTGGACGGTGACGGCTGCGCCCGCGTCGTCATGCGCGCTCGGACAATCGGTCTTCAGGCGAAGGTTTAGACCGAAAGCGGAACCGTTCCAATATGTGCCTGTGGACTAATCTTAATGGGGAACCTGTTGGCCCTCGTCGCGTTAATCAGCGTCGCTTGTTCTGGAAGGGTCCACAATGCGTTTCATCCTGGTGCTCCTCGGTCTGTGGGGTGTTTTTTCCTATCTGCGCGGGCGTCGCCAGCAGCAGAAGCCACGGGCCCTCATCACCGACGGTCGGAGCAAGAGGAAACCGCCGCATATAGTCTACGAGATCGTGGAGCATGATGGCGGCTGGGCCTACAAGGTAGGCGATGTCTTCTCCGAAACACATCCGACGCGGCGGGAAGCGGTGATAGCCGCGCAGAATGCCGCCGAGGCGCATGAGATGAGCGGGGAGGACTCCTTCATCGAATACCAGGACGAGCGTGGCAGGTGGCACGAGGAAATTGAATCCGGCGACGACAGGCCGGAAGTGGATGTCGAAAACCAAACGATGGCGAGCTCACGATGACCTTTACCTCAGCGGCAGAGAGGCACCCCTTCCACTTGGTCGACACCATCGTCAAGCGGGAGGCCCCCAACAGCCCATGGCTGACGGTAGAATTCGTGGGAGAGGGCGGCGAGACGGTTTCGATCCGCATGCCGTTCTCCGTGGCTTATCCGGACGAACTCGGACGCAGCCGTGCGGTGGGACGCGCCATCCAGCTCATGAAGAAGATCGTCGCGACGAGCGGTGAGGTCGAGATCGCCCTTCCGAAGACGGGACGGTTCGGCATTCCTACCCCATAGATGGTGATCAGTCTGCGTTGTTCGCTTCCCACTGGTCGCGCGTGATCGCATAGAACACGTGCGGACGCAGGTGCGGGAACTCATCGCCAACCTTCGGGTGCAGGAAATCGCCTTCGGGTCGATGTTCCATGCCAAGGCGCTTCATGACGGCGGTCGAACGATGATTGTCCTGCACGGCGAAGGCGATGATTTCCCGAAGCTTCAGCGTTTCAAAACCGAAGCGGAGCCACGCTCTTGCCGCCTCTGAGGCGTATCCCATGCCCCAGTGCCCGGCGCCCAGTCGCCAGCCGATTTCGATTGACCCGTCCGGCACCGGCGGGGTGTCCGTAACGATCGAGAGCCCGGCAAAGCCCAGGCACTCGCCAGTCTCTTTCAGTTCGATCGCAGCGAAGCCGAACCCATTGCGGTCAATGCCATCGCGGATGCGATCCATGACGCGATCGGCTTCTTCGCGGTTGCGCCTGAACTCGAAGAACTCCATGACCGTGTCATCGGAGTTGATGTGATGAAACAGCTCACGGTCGCGATCTTCCCAGTTGCGCAGGATCAGTCGGTCCGTGACGATCGGTTTCATCCAGCAAACTCCTCTTGTCTGTAGCCCTGCAGGTAAAGAAGCGCAGTCAGGTCGCCGTGGTCAATGCGAATCTGCGCCTGCGCGGCAACGGACGGCTTGGCGTGGAGAGCGACACCAGCGCCTGCGATGCGCAGCATGTCGAGATCGTTAGCGCCGTCGCCTACTGCCATGACCTCTGCGGGCGTGATGCCGAGGCGGTCAGCGATCTCGTTCAGCGAATTTGCCTTGGCTTCGCGACCGAGGATCGGTTCAGCGACGAGACCGGCAAGCTTGCCGTCCTCCTCGATCAGCGTGTTGGACCGATGCTCGTGAAAGCCCAGCATTTCGGCGATGCGTCCGGTGAAGACCGTGAAGCCGCCAGAGACCAGCGCCGCATAGGCGCCATTGGCGCGCATGGTGGCGATCAGCTCGCGTCCACCGGAGGCAAGCGTGATACGTCCCTCGATGACGCGGTCGATGACGGAGAGCTCCAGCCCCTTCAAGAGCGCGACGCGCTCGCGAAGCGCTGGTTCGAAGGCGATCTCGCCATTCATGGCGCGCGCGGTGATGGCGGCGACGTGGTCCTTGATGCCAACCTCGGCGGCGAGCTCGTCAATGCACTCCTGGTCGATCATGGTCGAATCCATGTCCGCGATGAGCATCTTCTTGCGACGGCCATCGGCTTCCTGCACGGCCACGTCGATCGGCGCGTCACCAAGCGCGGCGCGGATTGCCTGCTCGGCAGCTTCGCGCGACAGACCTTCCGGAACGGCAATGTCACAGGCGATTTCCGGTGCGAGCCACTCAATGGTGGTTGCGCCAAGGGCGTTGCCTGCCATATTCGCCACTGACTGGCTGAGATTTGCGGCCTTGGGATTGGAGATAAGCGTTGCGACAAGTGCCATTGGAGTGTCCGGTTTTGCTGGCGAAGGTGCCATGCTGAAAGGTGCCACCCTGATAGCGGGCCCAACCGCAAGCGGCAAGTCCGCTCGCGCAGTGGAACTCGCCCGGCGCAACGGCGGCGTCATCATCAACACCGACTCCATGCAGGTCTATTCGGTCCTGCGGCTGCTGACGGCGCGTCCCGGCGAGGTGGAGATGGCAGAGGCGCCGCATAGGCTGTTCGGCCATGTGCATCCTTCCCAGCCCTATTCCACTGGGGGGTGGATGAGGGATGTCGAGGCTCTGCTGCTGGATCCGATCCTTGAAGGACGGCCGGCAATCTTCGTGGGTGGAACCGGTCTCTATTTTCGCGGCCTCGTCGAGGGTCTCTCTCCCATGCCGACAATTCCGGACGAAGTGCGGGAGCATTGGCGCGGACGGCTAGCTGAAGACGGGCCGGAAATTCTGCACCGCATTCTGCAGGAAAGGGACCCGGAGACAGCCGCCCGCCTCAAGCCCTCCGACAGCCAACGGATCGCGCGGGCTCTCGAGGTGGTCGAGGCCTCAGGACGGCCAATTTCCAGCTGGCAGAAGGAGCGGACCGTGCCGCTTGTGGATGGCGAGAGTGCGGAAAAGATCGTGCTGGAGCCGGATCGCGCAGCGCTTGCGCGCAGGATTTCCGATCGGTTCGACGCGATGCTCGAACAAGGCGCGATCGAGGAGGTGAAGGCGCTCAACGCGCTCGCTCTCGACCCCGCGCTGCCGGCAGCAAAGGCCATCGGCGTGCCTGAGATCACCGCCTATCTTGCCGGAGAGATCAGCCTGGAAGAGGCAGCGACGCGCGCCAAGGCTGCCAGCCGCCAATATGCCAAGCGCCAGATGACCTGGTTCCGCAATCAGCTCGGGCCGGATTGGATGCGCGTGGCGGCTTGATCAGCTGAAGAAGCGGCTGCCCGTCGGAGTTGAAGGTGTGCTTGCGGGCTCGCTTGCTGCAATCCTCTGGGAGGCGGCTGCAGCCTGGGCCACAGCGGGAGGAGTGATGTTGCGCATCTTGTCCATGATCTTGCGCAGGTCCACGCCGTCCTTCTGGCTGTCGGCCAACGGATCCTCGCTCGCCTTGCCCGGAAGATACATCTCGGGAACCCTCTCGAACTTGAGCCGCATGGTCGTCGCGACCCCTTCACCGAAGGCAATGGCTTCGCGCTGGCCAAGTGCGGGCAGGAAGGCGAGGGTCGAGGCTGAAGCATCGCCGGTTGCCGACTTGATGATCGCCTGGTCCGCCTCGTTGGCCAGTCGCATGGCGAAGATGGTCGAACATTGCGACAGGACCGTCGGATCGAGATCGCCCGGACGCTGGGTAATAACGCCAAGGTAGCAGCCATACTTGCGACCTTCGCGGGCGATGCGGGCGAGTGCGTGACGGGTGGGTGCGAAGCCCAGACGCGGGTCGGAGGGAATGTAACGGTGGGCTTCCTCGCACATGATGAGGATTTTCAGCTTGCCATTGCCCCAGGTGGTGAGATCGAACGCAAGACGCGCCAGCACCGAGCAGACGGCGTTCACGACTTCCCCCGGAACACCCGCCATTTCCATGCAGGTGATGGGCCGGCCATCATTGGGAAGGCGGAAGATCGCACCCAGCGTTTCGTGCACGCTGTCTTCACTCACGTGGGTGCCGAACATGAAGCGATAGAGCGGGTCGTTGAGCGCCGCCTCCAGCCGCAGACGCAGCTGGCGCAGGTGCGGACGCTCGACCTTGGCATCAAGCGCGCCCATTCGGTTGGAGATCTCGGCAATCACGTCTGCAATGCGGTACGGGATGGGCGTATCCGCCGTGATGCCGGTGGCATCGCCCTTTCGGCGTAGCGAGATCGTGGGTTCGCGATAGCCATGCTTGGCGTGGACGATCAGGTCGCGCAGCAGTTCCAGCTCGTCGGCCGGCGCCTCGCGTCCGCGATAGAGAACCTCGGTCAGCTCCTCCATACGGAACAGCCAGAAGGGAAGCACAAGTGTCCCGAGATCCATGCGCATGCAGAGATCTGGCAGCGCCGAGGAGAATTCGTTGTGTGGATCGAAGAGAACAACGCTGAGATCAGGCTTTGCCTCGACGATCTTGCGCAGGAGCAGGGTGACTGCCGTCGACTTGCCGACGCCGGTGGTGCCAACGATGGCGAAGTGGCGACTCAGCACCGTATCGACCGCAACCACCGCATCGACTGCGCTATCCTGTGACAGGGTGCCGACACGGATGGTGCTCGCCCCGCCGAGATCGTAGATCGCCTGCAGGTCGACGGAGCGGATGCGGTGCGCCGGTGCGCCGATGAAGGGGTATTCGGTGATGCCGCGATCGAAGGTCGCCTTGCCGTCGATGTCGCGCACTTCGCCGATAAGCTCGACGGAAATGGCGGTCGGCCCGAGGATGTCTTCCGTCTGTCCGGGTATGCGCTCGATCGAATAGACGAGAGCCACGGTGCGGATGGGCCCCAGGTTGATCGTGATCAGCTTGCCGACTGTCAGCGCCGTATAGGCCTCGTTCGGCGCATAACCTGAAATAACGGCAGTTGCGCCATCGCATCGGCTGACACGGCCAAGGAGTCGATCGTCCCTCTGGCCCTGTCTGCGCCTTTCCTGCGAAGTGAGTTCACTGCGCTGCGATGCGTCTTCTGCGTACATGCGAAATTCCCTGCGTTGCTCCTTGCATACATGCCGGACCCTTAAAACCGCGTGAGCATGAATGGTTGATGGGGGGTTAAGGGAAAAAGCTGCGTAAGGCGAGATGGTAGAAGGTAAGATGTGTAAGAAAACATATAGTGTATGTTCCAAAACCACCATCAATAGATTAATATAGGTTTGTAACATTCGACACATTTTCGAACCGCAATTGCTTTAGTCGGTTATGTGGGCGCAAACAATCGGGTTAACTACATGGATGTTGTTGATAGATTGAGTGCAATGATTGCGGAAATTGGCCAAAAGTTACCATCGGTCAAAGGAATTTTGCAGCGGCCGAACGGAGAGTGGCTGGTTCGGCTCGATGATCTGGATGTCGTGCTCGAACTTGATGAGAAAACGCGACGGATGATGGTGTCTGTCGAGCTCAGTACGCTGTCTGAGCTGAGCGAAGCGGCGGTGCTGACACATCTGTTGCAGTACAGCTTTCTGTGGCGCGAAACAGGCTGCGTCTATGCATCTTTGAATGATGAGCTGCGGCCGGTCCTGATGGTGCCGCTGTTTCAAGAAGAGCTGTCGACAGACTTTCTTACAAATGTCCTTGCCCACATGGTCGAAAAGGCCCGGGCTTTCACTGCGCTGATTGAACATCTGAGCGTTGCATCACCCAAACAGGTGCAACTCGACGAGATAAAGATATAGTCAAGCGAGTATTGCCATGGTTGATGCATCCTACATCTATAAGAAAAATTCCGACCCGATCGCCTTTCTCGAGGCAGCTGCAACGGCGAACAAGGACCAGAAATTCAAGGCCCGCCGGAAAGACGACGGTATAGAGATCTACGCGCGGACTTTTCACACGGGGTTTCGCGGGCAGGCTGTAAAGCTATGGGAATTCGTCTCCGGAAAGGCGCATGACCGTCGCATCCTCGTGCGTGAAGTCATAGAGGATGTCATACGCCAGTGTCGTATCCAGCGCGGTTACGACATGAGCCAGGCAATCCAGGATCGGCTCCTGTCTAATGTCATCGACAAGGACATTACTGGGGCAGACATCCAAGTATTGCTTAAGGATATTCTGTTTTCCTTTGCTCCGCTCCCTGACGGGCCTGCTGGAAGCGAATTTGCGCTTCTTGGCGCAAGGCTACAAGAGGCAACTATCCTTGTCATTGGCACCTATAAGGAGAAAATTACCAAGGACGAGCTCGAAGGAGGTACGGCCAAGAAGTACTACAAGAATTTCACAAGCACCATCTCTTCTTGGGGTTCCAGCGCGAAGAACTATCTGTTGGAGAACGTGTGCGGGCCCGTAGGCCGGCTTTTCAGCAGGACGGATGATGTTGAAGGAGAGGCGGTCGCTGTTGATCCGGAAAAAAAAGAAGGGAAGCCTTCGAAGGAAAAAAAGCTTGCCAATGCCCTCGCGGCGGCGTGGTCTGAGGTTCTCGACAATGATGCGCTTGGCACCAAGTTCACCGAGTTTCGCACGAGGCTGGTGAACTCTTCGGGATCAAGGTTTCAGTTTGACCTGATCGAGTCCCTCGTCATCAAGGAAAACTTTGAGGATAAGGGTTCCATGAGGCGGATCTTCAAGAACGCCTTCGCGCAGGTGAAGGAAAAGTTTGTACCCGATTTTGAAGACGACAAGGGTATCATTAAGCGCTCGGGGACACTTTACGTGCGCGACGGCCAGAAGAGCGCGGATGGCGATTGCTTTTACACATACTACAGGGCCGAAAGCAACAAGTCCCCAACTGCGCCCCGGATCGTGGTCAAGTCCATCCAAGATCCGATGGCTTCCCTGGAAAAAATGCGCAGGATCAACGCCAACTTGTTGAACGAGGCCTCCTACTACGTCTCAGACAAGGATCTGTATCGGGGAAATGTGATAGGATTGCCAGTATTTGGCGGTACCGTTCGTATGCAAAGTGGCGGGATCGGATTGGTATTCAAGGAGCCCAAAGATGGGCCATCCGCCAAAGACCTTGTTGGCTTGATGCGCAGAATGGAAGGTGTAGAGTTACTCGGGAAGAGTAATAGCATTGATCTGCGTACGCTCATCCTGAAGGACCTTTTGAGTGGTGCCTCATTTATTGAGGGTCATCCCTTCACCAACGCGGGGATTTCGATACGCACGTTCGATCTGGCGAATGTCACGATCGGAACGGATAATATAGCGCGTGTTTCTCTCAATATGACGGGTTATTCGCCGAATGAAGCGCAGCCTGCGGGATCTCAGTACAGCACTCCGACGGAGGTACTGAGGTCTGCACCCCCGGAAAGCCAGCTCGGCCCTAAGATCAATGATCGGTTCGAGGAAAATGTATATTCGGGACCCATTATCACGGAGGTGTCGGATGACGAGGAGGTCAGCTATGCTGACGTAATAGATCCTCTGTTGCACTCTCCTGGCATTTCGGAGGATTCCGATAGGGCAGTTGTATCGTTTGATGATGTCTCCCAGGCATCCGCCACGCCCTCGGAGTCATTGTTGATGCCGTGGGCCCTTCTGGGTTCGCTTTTTGGGCCAGACGCCTTTGCCTCTAATCCGCAGATCGGCGAGCTGGCGGCCGCACTCGCCCCGGGTGGCAGGCTATATGGTCAACGACTGCAGGAAGTTCTCAAGCATGATGCGTTCAAGCGTATCGCTCTTCGGGAAAAGGAACTTCGCGATGACTTGGGGAAGCTCATCAAAGAGTCGCGCACAACGGAGGCGGACAAAAAGCTCAAGAAGCTGGAAGCTAAAGAGGACAAAAAGCTCAAGAAGCTGGAAGCTAAAGAGCCTGCAGTGCAATCGTCAGAGCAGCAACTTCAGGTTGTGAAGTCGAAAACCAAGCAGGGATTGGCCTCCAGGATACGTCGCACTTTCAGTGGTCAGGTTAAAATTAGTAAGGACGCCACCAACTGAATGCTGCCGAGCTGGGCGCGATATCGCCCAGTTCTGCGTGACCAGACCAGAATTTCCTCAGGCTGTGCCGCCCTTGCATTCGGTCGGCGCGGCTTTTTTGTTACTGGTTTCGGACCAAACTTCGTCCGGTCAATTCAACCCGTCCGGGCCGGAACGCGTTATGTACCAAAAATGACAGTTACGATCTCAGTGGCCGTATACCCTAAACTATCAACGTTTGAAAAGTTTGCGCAGACGGAGCGGTGAGGGGCATACAATGGCAGAAGAACACAAGCTGGTCGAAGAGCTTATTCAATCTGCCCTGCCTGAGGCGTTCGCCGCCAAACAAGTCGAAAAGGTCGAGGATGCATGGAAGATCCTGATCGGTGACCACCTCCTGACCGTCGAGGTTGAGGACCGTGTCCAGCGAATATGCCTATCCGTCCAGTCAATGCATGATGTGGGGGAGCTGACGCGGGATCGGCTGATCCTGCTGATGCAGTACTCTTCCCTGTGGCGCATGACAGATGGGGTTTACTTCGCCCTTGATGAAAACGAGCAGCCGATCATGATGTCATATTTCAACTTCGTTGAATTGAATCAGCCATCAGTCAGAAGCATCATTTTCAATTTACTCGATAAATTCAGCATTTGGTCGGATGTAATCAATTCATAAAGCAAACAATTTTTAGGGGTGGTGCTGTGTCCGGTTCAATCATCAACAAAGCCTTCGGCGTCCGCAGCGGTGATCCAGCAGATTTCTGGAACAAGGCTGCTCAGTTCGCCGATCACGAACACGGCAATCTTCTTGATCTGATTGATGGTCCGAACGGTCAGCTCATCATCACCTACAGGAAAAACGACCGCACCTGCTGGAGTCGCGTCAGGGATTTCGCGCACTGCCCCAAGAAGTCCATCGTCGAGACCAGGCTGCGGGTGACCGATCGCATCCGCGAGCGTCTGGATGAACTTCGACAGGAGACCGGTTACGTCCTGCCGCGGAAGGCTCACTCAAAGCTCTTTGGCTCGCGGAAATACCGGGACGTGACCGTTGGAGACATGCAGGACCTGGTCAGGACCATCAAAGACAACGTCAAGCTCCAGCCTGATGGCGTTGGAGCTGCCGCCTTCTCACGCGATCAATGGTCGAGGATCGTCGAAGCGACCCGGGTAATCGTCAAGGAATCCATAGCCGGCGCCCAAGAGCCGAGTGCGATGGAGAAGGTGCGGACGCACTTGAGGGGCCATCTTCCGGGATGGATGGCCAACCGGCTGATTGCCGTCCTGAACAAACTGGCCAGTTGTTCGTCATTCTTCAAGAACCCTGGCCTTCACGCTGCGGTGCTGCTGGTCAGTGTCTTTGGCATCGGAGCAAGCGCCGGAGTAGGGATAGCCGTGGTAACCGCTGTCACATCGCTCGGTCTCTATGCTGCATTTCACGTCTACCAGGCTGCCAGGCAGACCCCCGAAATGCAGGAAGCGAACTTTGTCCAGAATCTCGCCAAGGCGTGGGGCAATGAGTTCAACGAGGGGCGCATTCACCAACCCGGCGACTGCAACTGGAACCTGATGCTACTGTCGAATGGCGAGCGCTTCATCTCCGACATTCTGAGCTCCGTCTACAACCACGGTCAGCGGACGAACCGGGACGAACTGCGCAGTTACTTCCGTCTGGCCTTCAGGCAAGCCGCCGATGACTGCCGGCCGGTCAAACTCATTCATCGTGAATCCCGAGTCGCGGATCTCAAGCTGGAGCTTGGCCGCACCAAGTACAGGGAAGGCAAGAAGTATGTGGAAGACGCGGGTCACCGGACGGTGGATGGCGTGCTGTGGAGGACGTTTTCGCGGGAGACGAACAAGGATCGCAAGATCGTCGTGCGGGAATTCATCGCTCTCAGCAATGACCCGATCGAACTTCGCCTGCAGAACAACCGGGTGTGGGACAGGATCAGTTTTCTCCAGGAGACCAAGGCTCGGGGCGAGGAAGCCAAGCTTGAAACCAAGCTCAATCAATCGCTGACGGGCTACATTGGCGCGGTCAAACTGCCAAACGGCTCCGTTGCCGAAATTTATCGGGATGACAGTCGCCTGCTCAAGCTTTCGGATGTTCACCGGTGGGTTGATTGGCTGGGCGCAAATCCGAAGGTGAAGCATTTCAAATACGCGGCAGAGATCAGGGACCTTCTGGTGAGAGAGGAGGCTCAACTGAGAAACAACCTCGTCCAGACGATCGGGATCCCGGAGGAGCTCCTGACCCATGATGCGTTTCGGGTCGGCAAGCAGGGGCAGGTGCTGTTCAATCTGAGTCTGGTTGAAGAATGGGCTTCCAACACGGATTCAAAACGCCAGCTTTCAGGCCTCAACTCGAAGCGATCGTCAATGTTCAGCGATGGCTCTTTTGCCTCCACCTCGCGTGCGACGTTCGACAGCGGATATACGGGTTCAGTGCTGACGTCGTCCTCCACCACGTCCAGCAGTTCAGCGACTACCGCCGTCACGCCGACGGACGTGGATGCCAAGATGGAAGAGAAGTTGCGGAAGAAGCTTGCGGACCTGCTGAACACCAGACCCAAGGGTGACGTTCCAGAAGCGACCTTGACCAGCGCATCATCCGAGGCCGCAACCGCGGTAGCCGAGAAGACCGGCAAGAAGCGAATGTCCTTCTTCGGGAAGTCGAACCGCGCTGACGACAAGCCGGGGCAGGTCAAGGCCGACAAGGGAAGCAGGGCGGTAGATCGCACAGGCTATTTCAACCCCACAGAAGAAGCAGCGTGGTTCATCCAGACCGGCGGCAAGTTAAACAAGCCGGTCTAGATCCGGTGCAGGCGGTGAGGGGCCTTGCTCTATCTCGCAGATTCCGGATTGACAGACCAAAAGCACTGCCATTAATGTCGCCGCCATGACAACGAACATTCTTCTCGTGGTGGGTAGGCACATGGGCAAGGCGGCGTAGCCGCCAGGCATCAGCCGCTCATGTGCAAACAAAGGCTCCTTCGGGGGCCTTTTTTATTGTCGATTTGCCAGAAATGGCAGTATTAGGTCCGTGGATCAAATGGGGCAGGAAAGCAGATGAATGCACAAGCGCCAGCGCCCAAGTGGCAGGAGACAAAAATGCAAGAGATGACGGGCGCCGAGATGGTGGTACAGGCGCTGAGGGACAACGGTGTAAAGCACATTTTCGGCTACCCCGGTGGCGCCGTCCTCCCGATCTATGACGAGCTGTTTCAGCAGGAAGACATCGAGCACATCCTTGTTCGTCACGAGCAGGGCGCTGGCCATGCTGCCGAGGGTTACGCCCGGTCTACCGGAAACGTCGGCGTGATGCTCGTCACCTCCGGCCCTGGCGCCACCAATGCCGTCACGCCCCTGCAGGACGCGCTGATGGACTCCATCCCGCTCGTCTGCATCACCGGCCAGGTTCCGACTACGCTGATCGGCTCGGACGCATTCCAGGAATGCGACACCGTCGGCATCACGCGTCCCTGCACCAAGCACAACTGGCTGGTTCGCGACGTCAACGAGCTGGCGGCCATCCTGCACGAAGCTTTCCACGTTGCCAGAACGGGGCGTCCGGGACCTGTCGTCGTCGACATCCCGAAGGACATCCAGTTCTCTACGGGGACCTATACGCCGCCGCAGACCGCACCCCGCACCAGCTACCATCCGCGCGTCCATGGCGATGCGGAAGCCATCAAGGCTGCGATCGAGCTGATGAAGACGGCCAAGCGCCCGGTCATCTATTCCGGCGGTGGCGTCGTCAACGCGGGTACTGAAGCCTCGTTGCTGCTGCGCGAGCTGGTCAACCTGACGGGCTTCCCGATCACGTCTACGCTGATGGGCCTCGGCGCCTATCCGGCCTCCGGTGAGAACTGGCTCGGCATGCTGGGTATGCATGGTACTTACGAAGCCAATATGGTCATGCACGACTGCGACGTGATGCTCTGCATCGGCGCGCGGTTCGACGACCGTATCACCGGTCGTATCGACGCGTTCTCACCCAACTCGAAGAAGATCCACATCGACGTCGATCCGTCCTCGATCAACAAGAACGTCCGCGTCGATATCCCGATCATCGGCGATGCCGGCACGGTGCTCGAGGACATGGTTCGCCTTTGGCGGGCGACGGCAAAGGCCGACAAGGATGGCCTGAAACCCTGGTGGGATCAGATCAACCGGTGGCGCAGCCGCAATTCGCTGGCCTACAAGCACAGCGACGACGTGATCATGCCGCAGTACGCGATCCAGCGTCTCTACGAGCTGACCAAGGACCGCAAGACCTACATCACGACGGAAGTCGGCCAGCATCAGATGTGGGCGGCGCAGCACTTCGGCTTCGAGGAGCCGAACCGCTGGATGACTTCCGGAGGTCTCGGCACGATGGGTTACGGCCTGCCGGCGGCACTTGGCGTTCAGATAGCCCATCCGGACGCGCTGGTCATCGACGTTGCCGGTGACGCATCTGTCCAGATGACGATCCAGGAGATGAGCTCGGCCGTTCAGTACAACGCGGCTATCAAGATCTTCATCCTGAACAACCAGTACATGGGCATGGTGCGCCAGTGGCAGCAGCTGCTCCATGGCAACCGCCTGTCGCACTCCTACACGGAAGCGATGCCGGACTTCGTGAAGCTGGCTGAAGCCTACGGCTGCCATGGCATCCGTTGTGACAAGCCGAGCGAGCTCGACGCCGCCATCAAGGAGATGATCGAGACGCCGGGACCGGTGATCTTCGATTGCCGCGTGGCGAACCTCGCCAACTGCTTCCCGATGATCCCGTCGGGCAAGGCGCATAACGAGATGCTGCTGCCGGACGAGGCAACGGACGAAGCCGTCGCCAACGCCATCGACGAAAAGGGCCGGATGCTGGTTTAACATCCAGGGACCAATGGTGTCGGCCAGCGATATACCGAGGGCCGACGCCGAACGTGACACGGGGAGCGCCTGCCGCCTATCAAGCGAGCAGGGCACTCCAGGGGCAAAAGCTTTTCCGAGAGAGTAATATGAGCGCTCACCTACAACCGACCGGCTCCGCCTACTTCATTACCAAGGAAACTTCCAAGGCAGAGAAGCGTACGCTGGCCGTGCTGGTCGACAATGAGCCTGGCGTGCTTGCGCGCGTCATCGGCCTGTTCTCCGGCCGCGGCTACAACATCGACAGCCTGACTGTTTCCGAAACCGAGCACGAGCAGCACCTGTCGCGCATCACCATCGTGACGCATGGCACGCCGAACGTCATCGAGCAGATCAAGCATCAGCTCGAGCGCATCGTTCCCGTGCATCGCGTTGTGGACCTCTCCGAAGTTGCGCAGGAGCGCAATCAGGACAATCCGCTCGAGCGCGAACTTGCGATGATCAAGGTGAAAGGCAAGGGCGACGCCCGTGTGGAGGCACTGCGCCTCGCTGATGCTTTCAGGGCGCATGTCATCGACGCCAACACCGAGCACTTCATCTTCGAGATCACGGGACGAGTTTCCAAGATCGAGCAGTTCATCGCGATCATGAAGCCGCTCGGCCTCGTGGAAGTGTGCCGCACCGGTGTGGCCGCCATGAATCGCGGTCCGGAAGGCCTCTAAAGCAACAGTAGTTCCGGCGGCGACATATTCCTGCCGGAACTATTCTACATCTTCAGCGCGAACCTTCCCTCCGGGGAAGGGGAGCGTCACTAGATCATCGTTTTAACGCAATTCCGGACGGAAAACCGGCCCCACTTTTCCTGGAATTGCTCTAGTTCCAACCTGAAATTTCCCAAGGTTCCCCGTTGCAGTCCGAGACTTTCGCAGCATTGCTGGTCTTTTCGTTCGTCTCGTCGATAACGCCGGGACCGAACAACTTCATGCTGCTCGCTTCGGGAGTGAATTTCGGGTTCAAGCGCAGTATCCCGCACATGCTGGGCATCGGCATTGGCTTTGCCTCACTGCTGCTGGGGGTGGGTTTCGGGCTTGGCGCATTGCTCACCGCCTATCCAAGCATGCACTTTGGATTGAAGGTCGCCGGTGGTGCCTACCTTCTTTACCTCGCCTGGCGGATCGCCATGTCCCGCTCCATGGGCTCCGGCAAGCAAGAGAAGCAGCGGCCGATGCGCTTCATCGAAGCTGCCGCATTCCAGTGGATCAATCCGAAGGCCTGGGTGATGGCCGTCACCGCGATGGCGCTCTATACGGACCCGCAGACGCCCTTCGTGTCCGTGCTACTGGTGACGCTAGCGTTTGCACTCGTCAACCTGCCCTGCGTCTCCAGCTGGACTGCCTTCGGCATGGCGCTCCGAGGCTTCCTCTCCGATCCGGTACGTCTCAAGTGGTTCAACATCGTGATGGGTGTTTTGCTGGCGCTGACGCTCTGGCCGATGCTGGCTTAAGCGATAGCAAGTTCTTCAAAAGCAAAGCGCCGCCGTGAGGGACACGGGCGGCGCGGAAATCAGCAAATACGAGAGTAGATCAGTCGGGTACGCTGGTCTGAAGCGCAAGGGCGTGCAGTGCCCCGCCCATGTTGCCCTTCAGCGCCTCATAGATCATTTGATGCTGCTGTACCCGGCTCTTTCCACGGAAGCTCTCCGCGACGACTTCGGCGGCGTAGTGGTCACCATCGCCGGCAAGGTCGCGAATCGTCACCTTGGCATCCGGGATGCTCTCCTTGATGAGGCGTTCGATCTCTTTAGCGTCCATTGCCACCAGAAAATACTCCTTCTTTCAACGAGTCGGAGAATGCCGCGAATGGCAGGGAAAAGCAAACCAATGCAGCGGTGATTTCCCCACAGCAAAGGCGTGGGGGAGCCGTTGGATCTCAGCCTTCGCGCCAATGAAAAACGGCGGGACAGAGCCCGCCGTCGATCGAGATTTTATAAGCTGCTCGGCTAGTGCGAAGCACCATCCATGAAGGCCGGGAACCAGCCATCGTGCGAGCTCTTGAGCGCTGCAACGGAGACCGCCTTTGCGTCGCCAAGCTTCACATCCGTGCCACCGGTGACACCGATTACCTGAACGCCGACGCCATCGGTCGCGAGCTTCGCTGCCGTACCCTTCGGGGCGGTCAGGACGTAACGGCCCTGATCCTCACCGAAGAAGGCTGCGATCGGAGAGGCGTTCTGCGGCTGGTCGATCGTTGCACCGATGCCGGAGGCGATCGCCATCTCGGCAACGGCAACAGCAAGGCCACCATCGGAGATGTCGTGCGATGCCGTCACAATGCCATCAGCGATCAGCTTGCGGACGAAGTCGCCGGTCTTGCGCTCGTGCGCGAGGTCAACCTTCGGGGCAGGGCCGATCTTCTTGCCATGCAGCTCGCGCAGATAGGCAGACTGACCAAGGTGTGTGCCCCATTCCTCGGATGCGCCGACGAGCAGGATTTCTTCGCCTTCGGCGGCGAAGCGAACGCGTGCCATGCGCGACCAGTCTTTGATCAGGCCAACGCCACCGATGGTGGGCGTCGGCAGGATGCCCTGACCAAGCGTCTCGTTGTAGAGTGAGACGTTGCCGGAGACGATCGGGAAGTCGAGCGCGCGGCAGGCTTCGCCGATGCCTTTGATGGCGAAGACGAACTGGCCCATGATCTCAGGACGCTCAGGATTGCCGAAGTTCAGGTTGTCGGTCGATGCGAGCGGCAGCGCGCCGCTGGCCGTCAGATTGCGCCAGCACTCGGCCACAGCCTGCTTGCCGCCTTCGTACGGATCGGCTTCGCAGTAGAACGGGTTCACGTCGGAGGAGAAGGCCAGCGCCTTCTTCTCGCTGCCCTCGACACGGACAACACCGGCGTCGGCACCCGGAAGCTGCAGCGAGTTGCCCTGGATGAGCGTGTCGTACTGCTCCCAGACCCAGCGGCGGGACGAGAGGTTCGGCGAACCCAGTAGCTTCACCAGAGCGTCAGCCACGTCGGCCTGCGGGATGTCTGCATCGGTCAAGGCCGCGGCTGGCTTCGGCTCGACCCATGGACGGTCGTATTCCGGAGCCTCGTCGCCGAGTTCCTTGATCGGGAGGTTGGCAACTTCCTCGCCCTGATGGAAGACGCGGAAGCGCAGGTCGTCGGTGGTCTCGCCAACGATGGCGAAGTCCAGACCCCACTTGCGGAAGATGGCTTCGGCTTCTTCCTCCTGCTCCGGACGCAGCACCATGAGCATGCGCTCCTGGCTCTCCGAGAGCATCATCTCGTAGGCGGTCATGCGCTCTTCGCGTACCGGAACCTTGTCGAGGTCGAGGCGGATACCGAGGTCGCCCTTGGCGCCCATTTCCACGGCCGAGCAGGTGAGACCGGCTGCACCCATGTCCTGGATGGCGATGACGGCGCCGGAGGCCATCAGTTCAAGGCAGGCTTCCAGCAGGCACTTCTCGGTGAAGGGGTCACCAACCTGAACAGTCGGGCGCTTCTCCTCGATGGTCTCGTCGAACTCTGCCGATGCCATGGTTGCGCCGCCGACACCGTCGCGGCCGGTCTTGGCACCGAGGTAGACGACGGGGAGGCCAACGCCTTCCGCCTTGGAGTAGAAGATCTTGTCCGCGTCAGCGAGGCCTGCAGCGAAGGCATTGACGAGGATGTTGCCGTTGTAGCGCTCGTCGAACTGCACTTCACCGCCAACGGTCGGAACGCCGAAGGAATTGCCATAGCCGCCAACGCCTGCAACGACGCCGGAAACAAGGTGCCTGGTCTTTGGATGGTCAGGCTCACCAAAACGCAGCGCATTCATGGCAGCGATCGGACGCGCGCCCATGGTGAAGACGTCGCGCAGAATGCCGCCCACGCCCGTCGCCGCACCCTGATAGGGCTCGATGAAGGACGGATGGTTGTGGCTTTCCATCTTGAAGATGACCGTCTGGCCGTCACCGATATCAACGACGCCCGCGTTTTCGCCCGGGCCCTGGATGACCTGCGGACCGGAGGTCGGAAGCGTGCGCAGCCACTTCTTCGAGCTCTTGTAGGAGCAATGCTCGTTCCACATGGCCGAGAAGATGCCGAGCTCGGTGAAAGTAGGCTCCCTGCCGATCAGGTCGAGAATACGCTGATATTCGTCAGGCTTCAGCCCATGCGCGGCCACCAGCTCCGGGGTGATGGGGATCGCGTTCGGGATGCTCATTACGCTTCAACCTTTCAAAGAAATAATTCGCGCTTTTCCTGCCGGTCAGGCGACGCATGCCTGTGAGCCCGTCGACCAACGCCGGATATCCTGCTCGATACGGCTGCCGACCGGACCCTGGGTCAGGGGACCATAGGTTTCAATTTTCGCCGGGCTGCCTTGAGCCTCTACGACGAGGACCGGCAAGCCATACTGGCTATTCTTCTTCAACAGCAGCAGGCGAGGGCGCCCGTATTGCGTATCCAGTTCCGGGATCAGCCGGAGACCCGCGAAAGCCGGGTCCTTGGACCGCATCCAGCAGGTCGCCGCCTTGCTGTTGATTGCCTGAAGCGTTGCGATCGCCGCTGCCTGTCCCGTCTGAGGGGCCTCTACGGGGCTCACCTTCTCATCCCGGCACCCGGCGACAGCCAGGGCAGCCAGAAGAACGGCGGCGCAGCCAAGCAGTCCGGCCCGAACGGGAAGAGGCGATCGGCTCACGCAGCTTTTCCCAGAACGCTCTCAAACAGGCCCCGACCGTCGGAACCACCATGGGCGGCTTCGATCAGGTTCTCGGGGTGCGGCATCAGGCCAAGCACGTTGCCGTTCTCGTTCATGACGCCAGCGATGTCGTTGATCGAACCGTTCGGATTCGTGCCGTCGGCGTAGCGGAACACCACCTGGCCGTTGCCTTCGATCCGCTCAAGCGTGGCGGCATCGGCAAAGTAGTTGCCGTCGTGATGGGCTACCGGGCAGCGGATGATCTGGTTCGGCTGATAGGCGTTGGTGAAGACGGTGTTCGCGTTGGCGATCTGCAGCTTCACTTCGCGGCAGACAAACTTGAGCGATGCATTGCGCATCAGAGCGCCGGGCAGAAGGCCAGCCTCAAGCAGGATCTGGAAGCCGTTGCAGACGCCGATGACCTTGACGCCCTTGGCAGCCTTTTCGGCCACGGCCCGCATCACGGGCATGCGTGCAGCGATCGCGCCGCAGCGCAGGTAGTCGCCATAGGAGAAGCCGCCGGGGATGACGATCAGATCGACATCGGGCAGGTCGGTGTCCGTCTGCCAGACGGTGACTGGAGCCTTGCCGGAAATCTTCGTAAGCGCGGCGATCATGTCGCGGTCGCGATTGAGGCCCGGGAGCTGGATGACTGCAGATTTCATGGCATTCGTTCCAGAGTGTTTTGGGGGAGCCGGGTGTCTGGCAATCAGCCGATGCTGATGCTGAAGTCTTCGATCACCGTGTTGGCGAGAAGCTGTTCGCACATCTTGCGAAGGGCTTCCTCAGCCTTGGCCGGATCGGTTTCCTCGAGCACGACATCGAACACCTTGCCCTGACGAACACCGGCAACACCGGCAAAGCCAAGCCCGCCGAGCGCGCTTTCGATCGCCTTGCCCTGAGGGTCCAGGACGCCATTCTTCAACGTAACAATAACACGGGCCTTGGTCACTATGCCTACTCCAAAGAAGATACCGAGGCGGCTCCGGCGGCCTTGAAGAAGGCGGCCGGAGCGGCAGTCATCAGATGCTTAGTGGCGCGTCTCGCCATCGTCCGGCTTGGACGTCACCAGAACCGGGCTTGCAGGCTTGCCGTTGTCGTTCTCGTTCATGATGCCGAGACGACGGGCAACTTCCTGATAGGCTTCGACGAGGCCACCCATGTCGCGACGGAAACGGTCCTTATCCAGCTTGTCCTTGGTCGCGACGTCCCAGAGGCGGCAGGAGTCCGGAGAGATCTCGTCGGCGAGAACGATGCGCATCATCTCGCCTTCCCAGAGGCGGCCGCACTCGATCTTGAAGTCGACGAGCTGGATGCCCGCGCCAAGGAAGAGGCCGGAGAGGAAGTCGTTGATGCGGATGGCGAGCGACATGATGTCGTCGAGTTCCGGCGGGGTCGCCCAGCCGAAGGCCGTGATGTGCTCTTCCGAGACCATCGGGTCGTTCAGGGCGTCGGCCTTGTAGTAGAACTCGATGATCGAGCGCGGCAGGACAGTGCCTTCTTCGAGACCAAGGCGCGTAGCGAGCGAGCCGGCAGCGATATTGCGGACCACGACCTCGAGCGGGATGATTTCCACTTCCTTGATCAGCTGCTCACGCATGTTGAGGCGGCGGATGAAGTGGGTCGGGATGCCGATCCGGTTCAGGTTTTCGAAGATGTGCTCGGAAATACGGTTGTTGAGAACACCCTTGCCGTCAATGACCTCGTGCTTTTGCGCGTTGAACGCAGTCGCGTCGTCCTTGAAAAACTGGATGAGGGTACCAGGCTCCGGGCCTTCATAAAGAATTTTGGCCTTGCCTTCATAGATGCGGCGGCGACGGGTCATAGCGTTAACTCTGGGTTTGGGTGCCGGTCTTCAAATGGTGATCATAGCCTGACTCGGCAAGATAAATACGGCCAGTGCGGCTCTGCGGGGCTCTTAGCGCAAATGCGGTCCCATCTCAATCACCATTTGCGTTAATCAACCGTCATGCGGCAAGATGCGTACTTCACTTGACCGAAAGAGCATCTTCGGCTTCGCTGTAACTGGGGCTAACGAGTTGAGGGATACTCCCATGACCACTCTCAAGGAACGTGAGGAAGCCTTTGAACGGAAGTTCGCGCATGATGAGGAGACAAAGTTCAAGATCATCTCGCGACGCAACAAGCTCCTAGGCCTCTGGGCCGCCGCGCTGCTTAACAAAGCTGACGCGGACGCCTATGCCAAGGAAGTCATTCTGGCAGAGTTCGAGGAGGCGGGGGACGAAGATGTCTTCCGCAAGCTGCGCGCTGATTTCGACGCCGCCGGTGTTTCCGTGTCGGATGAGGAGCTTCGCACCAAGATGGTGGATCTCCTGAGAGATGCAACCCTTCAGATCAATCCTCCGGTGTGATCCATGCAGAAGCTCGCTGAACGTCTCTTACGCGGTGAAAACATCATTACCGCCTGGTCTGGCATCGCCGATGCCTCCACGGTGGAAGCGGTCGCCACGCTCGGGTTCGATGCTGTGACACTCGACATGCAGCATGGCGCTCACCACGAGGGGAGCGTTCAGCAGGCGCTTCAGCCCATCATCGCCCAGCGCAAACCTGCGCTCGTGCGGATACCCGTCGGGCGGTTCGACATGGCAAGCCGCGCTCTCGACTTTGGTGCCGAGAGCGTCATCGCTCCGATGATCAACTCGATCGAGGATGCCCGAAGGTTTGCCGCCTCGATGAAATATCCGCCCGTGGGCGAACGCTCCTGGGGACCGCATCTCGCCATGCATCGGGTGGGAAGTTCCAGTGCGCAGGAATGGCTTGAGCAGGCGAACCGCAAGACCGTTGCCTTTGCGATGGTGGAGACGCGGGAAGCCTTTGCCATCGTCGATGACATCCTGGCGGTTGATGGCATTGATGGGGTGTTCGTCGGGCCGTCTGATTTTTCGATCGCCTGGTTCCGTGGCGCGCGCATCGATCCGTTGAGCGAAGACATCATGGAGGCAATCGCGACCATTGCGGAGCGTGCAACGGCGGCGGGCAAGTTCGCCGGGATATATGTCACGGATCCCCATACCGTCGGGCGCTTCCATGGTATGGGCTACCGGCTGTTTGCGATCGGCAATGAACACGTTTATATGGCGCAGGGCGCCAACAATCTTCTCTCTGCCGCGCGCGAAAGCCTGCCCAAGGCCTGAGCGAACAACCCTACGATCGTGAAATTCATGAATGCCAGCGTCATTGCGGTCGCGTCATCGCCGCGCCACAGCTTTACGAAGCCCGTCCAGCTTTTTATCAACCTTCTGGCGGGGCTAGGGGTGGAGAGTGACGCGCATGCCGGCGAGACCGTCATGCACCGCTACGCAAAGGCCAAGGACCCGACGAAGCCTAATCTGCGGCAGGTGCATCTTGTCCATCAGGAGTTGCTGGATGAGCTGAAAGCCACCGGCTTTGAAGTCTACCCTGGCGCGATAGGTGAAAACATTACGACGCAAGGCATCCCGCTTCTTGATCTGCCGACCGGCACGATCCTGCGGATCGGCCCGGAAGCCGTGGTAGAGGTCACCGGCCTGCGCAGCCCGTGCAAGCTTCTTGAAAATTTCCAGAAGGGGCTGATGTACGCGCTGATCGACAAGGCTGCTGACGGCCGCGTCATCCGCAAGAGCGGCGTGATGGGTGTCGTCCGTCAAAGCGGTGCGGTACGGTCGGGCGATGCAATTGTCGTGGAATTGCCACCGGAGCCGCACCGCCTGCTTGAGGTGGTGTGATCAAGAGGGGCCGAGCGCCCCTTATAGCTTCGCCATGAAGTGAGCGAAGGCGAGGCTTCCCTCCGGCCACGGACCGTAGCCCGCATCGGTGTTGATGTGGCCGGCTTCGCCGGCATCCATCAATAACGCGCCCCAGGCTTCGGCCAGTTCTTCCGCCACCTCGTATGCGCCGTAATGGTCGTTCCGGCTTGCAACGAGCATGGTCGGGAAGGGCAGGCGTTCGCGCGGGTAGGGGCCGAAGGTCATGAAGTGCTTCGGCCGGATATTCGGGTCTGCCACGTCAGGTGGAGCGACCAGGAAGGCTCCGGCAATCTTCGCGGTGATGTGCGGGACGGCGTGGATGATCGTCGGAACTGCGAGCGAATGGCCGACGAGTACGAGCGGCTTTTCGGCTGCATTGGCCTCAGCAACGACCGTGGCGACCCATTCTTCCAGGACAGGCTTCAGCCAGTCGCGCTGCTCAAGCCGGCGCGCGGACGGAATGCGGTTCTGCCAGCGCGTCTGCCAGTGTTCGGGTCCGGAATTGCCGTAACCCGGTACGATGAGAATGTCTGCGTCTCTTGCTTTCATGATTTCGGCTTTACCCACCTCTGCCCGGCGGTGCAACAGCGGTATCCACACTCATTGTTTCCGGATGATGAACACGTTGTTCCGGTTGGAGGTATTGCACAACAGGGTCGACACCGACAAATGACGGTGAGAAAATCAGACGAGCGTCGCTTATCAACATACGGCCCGCTCCATTTCGGCTGGAGGCCTTATCCAAATGACAAACCTGCCTTTTGCTGCGACCACCCCGGTCAGCATCGCTGGCGTGGGGCTGAAGGCCCGCGACGCAGACGCTCTTGCTTCCTATTATCGCGAGTTGCTGGGGCTGGAAGAACTTTCCCGCAGTGTTAGCGAAACTGTACTCGGCGCTGGCGACCAGAAGCTGCTGACGATCGAGGAAGACAAGGCCCTAAAGCCGGACAATCCGCGTGACGCGGGTCTCTTCCACACGGCCTTCCTGTTTCCGGAGCGCGCAGATCTCGCCCGCTGGGTGCAACGCGCGATCCAGAAACGCCTGCCGGTTGATGGCGCGTCCGATCATCTGGTCAGCGAGGCGATCTACCTGACCGACCCCGAGGGCAACGGCATCGAGATCTACTCCGACCGTCCGGCTGACCAGTGGCAATGGGTATCCAGGGAAGTGGAGATGAAGACGCTGCCGCTGGACATCCGCAACCTTATCGAGACGCCCGGCGGCGATCAGCCCTATGACAAGGCTCCAGCGGGTACGGTCGTAGGCCACGTCCACCTGCGCGTGGGCAATCCCGCCGAGGCAGAGCGTTGGTGGAATGAGACCATGGGTTTTGACACTACAGCCCACTACGGCGTGCAGGCCGTGTTCCTCTCAACGGGCGGCTACCACCACCACATCGGCGCCAACTCCTGGCAGAGCGCTGGCGCTGGACGGCGCGACAATGGCCGTAGCGGACTGTCCTGGGTTGCGCTGAAGGGACCAGCCGAGAAGGCGGGCGAGACGCTTGAAGATCCTTGGGGCACGGTCATCAGGACCGTGTAGCCCTCACTCAACTCCGGCTACAGGACCCTCATGCTGAGCTTGTCGAAGCACGAGGGTCTTGTTTCACTGCTCCCCCCCCCTTCGTGGTTCGACAAGCTCACCATGAAGGGGTGGGGGAGACGCAACTCAGTCTTATGCTTCGCCGAAGACGCGCTTGAAGATCGTGTCGACGTGCTTGGTGTGGTAGCCGAGGTCGAACTTCTCACGGATTTCCTCTTCCGAGAGAGCTGCACGGACGTCCTTGTCTGCAAGCAGTTCCTCAAGGAAATCAGCGCCCTGTTCCCAAACCTTCATGGCGTTTCTCTGCACCAGACGGTAGGAATCCTCGCGGCTGACACCAGCCTGGGTCAGCGCCAGCAGAACGCGCTGGGAATGGACGAGACCCCGGAACTTGTTGAGGTTCTTCTCCATGTTCTCAGGGTAGATCACCAGTTTGTCGATCATACCGGTGAGGCGTGCGAGCGCGAAGTCGAGCGTCACGGTGGCGTCTGGGCCGATCATGCGCTCGACCGAGGAGTGGGAGATGTCGCGCTCGTGCCAGAGGGCAACGTTCTCCATTGCGGGCAGGGCGTAGGCGCGGACCATGCGGGCGAGACCCGTCAGGTTTTCCGAAAGAACCGGATTGCGCTTGTGCGGCATCGCCGACGAGCCCTTCTGGCCCGGCGAGAAATACTCTTCGGCTTCCAGAACCTCGGTGCGCTGCAGGTGACGCACTTCGATTGCAAGGCGCTCGATCGACGAGGCGATAACGGCCAGCGTCGCGAAGAACATGGCGTGACGGTCGCGCGGGATGACCTGCGTGGAGACCGGCTCCGGCTTCAGGCCCATCTTCTCGGCAACGTGTGCTTCAACGCGCGGATCGATGTTGGCGAAGGTGCCAACAGCGCCGGAGATGGCGCAGGTGGCGATCTCTTCGCGGGCGCGCTCAAGACGCTCCCGACCACGCGCAAATTCAGCATAGGCCTGAGCCAGCTTGATGCCGAAGGTGACCGGCTCGGCGTGGATGCCGTGGCTGCGCCCGATGGTGACGGTGTCCTTGTGCTCGAAAGCGCGCTTCTTGATCGCAGCAAGCAGGGCGTCCATGTCCTTCAGAAGGATGTCGCTCGCACGCACAAGCTGGATGCTGAGGCAGGTGTCGAGCACGTCCGACGAGGTCATGCCCTGGTGGACGAAGCGGGCTTCCGGGCCAACGATTTCGGACAGATGCGTCAGGAAGGCGATGACGTCGTGCTTGGTCTCGCGCTCGATCTCATCGATGCGGTCGATGTCGAAGGTGGCGGGTCCACCCTTTTCCCAGATGACGCGGGCGGCTTCCTTCGGCACCACGCCAAGTTCTGCGAGCGCGTCAGTGGCGTGAGCTTCGATTTCGAACCAGATCCGGAACCTGGTCTCGGGCGACCAGATTGCGGCCATTTCAGGACGCGAGTAGCGCGGGATCATTGGCTTTCCTACCGTTTGTGAGGGGTTGGCAGGGGTTTAACAGACGGGGCTGCCCTGTCAACGCGCCGGGCCTCCTAACCACAGGGCAGAACCGCAATTTGAACTGCACGATGTGATCTAAGGCAGCTTTACCGTGAAACTAGTACTTTCCGGTGACCGCGATATAGCGATGATCCGGGCCCTCGAAGCCTCCGGCGCGCACCGCAAGGATCACCGCATAGACCGGGTTTCCGCCTTCCGGATAAAATGTCTGAACACCCGCCAGCTGGTAGCCCAGCGGACAGCCGCGGCTTGATGGAACCGACTTGTCGTCGTGGAGCAGCTGTGTCTCCGCGCCTGGTTCTGTGCCGATCCGCAGGAGGCGGAAGCCGACCCGAGGGCCGAACAGCTCGCAGTTTTCCGGCGCGTCCATCACCTTCTCTTCGAGGGTGAACGCAAGCGGTGCGTCGATCGGAGGGAAGACGGGACGAGGGTTGACCGTAATGCGGTGGGGATCTGTCGACAGTTCCGTTACCGGATTTAGGCCAACCGTATAACCCTGGTTCCGCCGCAGGATATCGTCTGAAATGATTGATTGCGCTTTAGTTTTCACCTCGTCGCGAACGGCATCGATGGTTGCCTGTTCGTCATCAAGCCTCACGCGGACCGGCGTGTCGGGCAGGAACTTGTCCGTCTGCGTATCGATGTAGAAGCGATTGGCGTAGGGGAAGCCGGAGCCATCCTGCACGCCATACTCTTCGAAGGCGAAGATCTTGCCGTCCTCGCTGAAGCCAAGGATTTCCAGCGTGGCCGTGTCGCCGCTTCTGGCTGGTGTGAGGGTGAGGGCGGTCAGGGCTACGGCAATGGCAAGGCGTGCAATAGACATGGAGAACTCTCCCGTAAGTTGATCAACCTTGCCACAGGTTTGCCGAGGGGGAAATATCGGTCTAGCGCTGCTGACGGCGCTCGCTCCAGGTGGGAACGAGATCGCGTTCCTCAGGCGTGGCATGGAAGACGCCACGTGCGATGGCGCGCGCCATTGTGGCGCCTGCCGCCGCGTAAAGCTCGATATAGTCCGCCTGATCCAGAACTTTTTCGGTCCGCCCGGTCGCTAGGCTGAAGACGAGGTCACCGTCGAGCGGTGTGTGTGCCGGCCAGATTGCGCGGGTGAAGCCGTCGTGGGCCGAGATTGCGAGGCGCTTGGCTTCCGCCTTGGTGAGCTTGGCATCCGTCGCGATGATGGCGATGGTCGTGTTGGCGATCGCAGGCGTTGCCTTGCTGCGCAAAGTCTGGGCGTTGGCAGGGATCGGAGCGGGCCAGCCGAGGCCACCGAACTCCTCGCCGATCTCGAAGGGTGCGGCCCAAAAATGGTCCGTATCGCCGACAGTCACGCTGCCCAACGCATTGACGGCTACCAGGGCCCCGATGGTGATGCCGTTTGGCAGCACCGTCGAGGCGGAGCCCAAGCCCCCTTTCATGCCGACGATAGTCGCGCCGGTTCCAGCACCAATAGTGCCGAGCGGGAAAGCGCCGGTGGCTGCATTGATGGCTGCCTCGTAGCCAAGCTCGCGATAGGGGGAATAGCGGCCCCAATCCTTGTCGCCGCCGTTGGGCAGGTCGAACAGGATGGCTCCGGGAACGATCGGGACATTGTAGCCTGCTACGGTGAAGCCTAGGCCTTGCTCGCGTAGTGCCGCCTGGACGCCCGAAGGAGCGTCGAGCCCGAAGGCTGAACCACCGGAGAGCGTGATGGCATTCACAGCCTGCACCAGCGTGTGAGGTTCAAGAAGATCCGTCTCGCGGGTGCCCGGCGCGCCGCCCAGCACCTGCACGCCTGCCACCGCCGGTTCCTCACATACGACGACGGAGACGCCCGACTTCAGGCGCTGGTCCTGCGCGTTGCCGACCTTCAGGCCTGCAACATCGGTGATGAGATTGAGCGGACCGGACTTGAACATCAATTTCCCCCCTCAATGAATTCGGTGCCGTCGTAGACATAGAGCTGATACGGGTTCACAGTCAGATCGCCATTGGCGTTGAAGCGTATCTGACCGATGGCCGTGTCGAAGCTGAAATTCCGCAATTGGTCTACGACCGGCTTGCCAGCTGCTTCCGCCGCGCGGATCGCGCCAGCCGCAACATCCACCGCAGCATGGCCCAGCATCGTATAGCCTTCCGGGACGATCCCAGCCTCCTTGTACTGGTTCAGGACCTCGGGAGACGCGAGGTTCTCCCAGAGCGGTGGCCCCACCATCAGCACGCCCTCCGGCAGATGGATGGAGTCTTCCTCCGAACGCAGCGCCTCACCTCCTGCCAGCACCACGTCGTAGTTCAGCTTGCGGGCATCGCGGGCGATGATCGCCATGTCATAACGGTCGCCGCCGACGAATACATGGGTGGCGCCGGACCGGCGCAGACGGCCGACGAGGCCGATCTGGTTGTCCATCTGGGGACGGAATGTATCAAAGAGAACCGGCTCAAGCCGGGCGAGCTCTGCTTCGGCGCGCAGGTTCTCGGCCAGTTCGCGGCCATAGATGGTGCCGTCATCGATGATGGCGAAGTGCTTGTTCCGCCAGGCCTGCACAAGAAGACGCGCAACCGCCCTGGGCTCGTCATCAAGGCGGGGTCCCAAGCGCCAGATCGGCCAGCCGGTGCGGACCCGCGCATCGGTGAGACGTGGCGTACGCAATGGTGTCAAAACCGGAAGGCCGATTTTCGTAAGCTCCGGCATCGCGGCTTCGATCGCAGGCGTGCAGAGGAAGCCGATGACCATGGAGACGTCGGCCTGCGCCATCACATGGGCGGCTTGTTCGCCGCCTTCCGCGGTGCAGCCGTCATCGACTTCGATCAGCTCGATGTCGCCGTCCTTCGCCGCCATGCGCGCGCCGTTGACGAACTGTTCGCCAAGAAGCTGGAACGAGCCGGAGAGTGGCGCCGCAAGCCCGATCCTGATCTCCTGCGCATGAGCGCCCGACACCATTGCTGAAAGCAATAGCGCTGACCCCGCCCAACGCAGCGAATGATGTATGAAACTCAGCACCGTGCCGCACCCACTTAACTCTGCCTCACTGGTAAAGGCTGTAAGGCTGCGGTGCAACAACCTAGCGCTTCCACTTTCCGGTGTAACCCGCGTGAGCAGCGAAACGTCCGGCCTAGGATTAGCCCACCCGATGTGCCACGCTCCTCCACCGGAACCACGGGCGCTTGCAACAAAGCTGGCCGCACCTATCTAGATTCCGAATGAGGATTGCCTTTGCTCAAGACCAACGAAATCTCTTCCCAGCACTACCGCGATGCGATGGCACATTTCGCGGGGGCTGTTCACATCGTCACCACCGATGGCGCGGCAGGAAAGCGGGGCGTGACGGCAATCGCAGCCTGTTCTGTGTCAGACCAACCGCCCACCATTCTCGTCTGCCTGAACAGGCTCAATCCGCATAACGAGCCATTTCTCGAGAACTGCGTGTTTGCGCTCAATACGCTTTCCGCCGGCCAGCGCGAACTCTCCGATGTGTACTCCGGAATGACGGGGGTGCCCAACGAACAGCGCTTCGAGCATGGCGAATGGGAGACGCTTTCGACGGGTTCGCCTGTGTTGAAGGGATCACTCGCGGTCCTCGACTGCGAGCTTGTGGAAGCGAAGGACATGGCCACGCACCGGATCTATTTCGGACGCGTGACAGGCATTCGCATAGGCGATAAGTTGCAGCCGCTCCTTTACCATGACCGCAAATACCGCGTTCTGGCAGAATGAGGATCAGGGGTCCGGATGACGACGACAGCGGCGCGAGTGCTACCACAAAGCATAGATGAAACCCTGGAGCTGCTGGCATCCGGCGGTTACGTAGGCGACCGGGCGTTGGCCACGGTTCTTTTCCTCAGCCTCAAGATGAAGCGGCCGCTCTTCCTCGAAGGTGAGGCGGGCGTCGGCAAGACCGAGATCGCCAAGGTTCTCTCCGAAACGCTCGGACGGCGGCTGATTCGGTTGCAGTGTTACGAAGGTCTCGACATTTCCTCGGCGGTCTACGAGTGGAACTATGCCGCGCAGATGATCGAGATCCGCATGGACGAGGCGTCGGGCATCGCCGACCGAGATGCGATGGAGAAGAACGTCTTCTCCGAAAAGTATCTGATCCGCCGTCCGGTGCTGGAAGCGTTGAGCGGCCTTCCGGGCGAAGCGCCTGTATTCCTCATCGATGAACTCGACCGCACGGATGAAGCCTTCGAGGCGTTCCTGCTCGAAATCCTGTCGGACTATCAGGTGACCGTGCCGGAGCTTGGCACCATCAAGGCTGCCGAACCGCCCATCGTCATCATCACCACCAACCGAACGCGCGAGATCCACGACGCACTGAAGCGCCGCTGCCTCTATCACTGGGTCGATTATCCCAATGCTGAGCGCGAGCTGGAAATCGTCTCGGGGAAGGTTCCGGATGCCAATGCGCAACTTTCGCGCGAGGTGGTCGCCTTCGTCCAGAAACTGCGCCAGATCGATCTTTTCAAGGTGCCGGGCGTGGCCGAATCCATCGACTGGGCAACGGCGCTGACGGAACTCGACAAGCTGGCGCTCGATCCGGAAGTCGTCTCGGACACACTGGGCGTGCTGCTCAAGTATCAGGATGACATCGCGCGCATCCAGTCGGGCGAGAGCGCACGTATTCTCTCCGAGGTGAAGGCCGAGCTGGCGGACGCGGGGTGATGGCGGCCGACCCGAACGGCAAACTTGCCGACAACATCGTCTATTTCGCGCGCGCCCTGCGCAAGGCGGGGCTGCGTGTCGGTCCCGGCAGTGTGGCCGATGCGGTTTCTGCCGTGCTGGCTGCGGGGATCAGCTCTAGAGAGGACTTTTACTGGACGCTTCACGCGGTTCTGGTGAACCGCCACGAGGACCATACGGTCTTTGATTCGGCCTTCCACATGTTCTGGAAATCGCGCGGGCTTGTCGAGAAACTGCTCGCCATGCTGTCTCCAGTCGCTCCGGCAACGAAGGAGAAGGAAAAGCCTGCGGCGGGCGAGAAGCGCGCGAGTGATGCGCTGATGGGGCAGGAGGAAAACGACCGATCGAAGTGGGAAGAGATCGAGATCGACGCCCGTTTCAGTCTCTCGGCCAATGAAGTTCTACGCTCCAAGGACTTTGCGCAGATGTCGGCGGACGAGATCATTGCCGCGCAGCGCGCGATGGCCGAGCTCGTGATGCCGCGCGATATGGTGAAGACTCGCCGGTTCCGCACCGATCCACGCGGGAGCCGCATCGATCCGCGCGCCATGATGAGGACGGGCCTCAGGACTGGCGGCGACATCATCCTGCCGCGCTTCCGCTCCACCCGCGAGATCCATCCGCCGCTCGTGATTCTCGCCGATATCTCGGGCTCCATGAGCCAGTACTCGCGTATCTTCCTGCACTTCCTGCATGCGCTGGCGGAAAAGCGGCGCAGGGTGCACAGCTTCGTGTTCGGCACGCGGCTGACCAATCTCACGCGCCAGCTTCGCCACCGCGATCCTGACGAAGCGCTGGCGGATTGTGCGGCAGCGGTGCAGGACTGGTCAGGCGGAACGCGCATCGGCGAAGCAATCGGGACGTTCAACCGGCTCTGGTCGCGCCGCGTATTGGGGCAGGGCGCTGTGGTGCTGCTCATCACCGACGGGCTTGAGCGCGACGATATCGAGACACTCTCCCGCGAGATGGAGCGACTGCACAAGTCCTGTCGCAGGCTCGTCTGGCTCAATCCGCTGCTGCGCTATTCAGAGTTCCAGCCGCGCGCGCGGGGCATGCAGGCCATGCTGCCGCATGTGGATGAGCTCCGTCCCGTGCACAGTCTCAACTCGCTTGCGGATCTATGCTCCGCGCTGGGGCAGGACGCGCCCAGACCGCGCACGGTAATGCAGCCCAAGGGGTTGGCAGTTGCACATGGTCGGCATCATATTGAACCATGATGACAATGCGTCGCCATCATGTTCTAGGTCATCAGCCTGAGCTGTTGACTCCATCCCACAAGGGAGCACGCACATGAATGATCCACTGACGATTGCAGAGGAATGGATGAAGGAGGGCCGCGACGTGGCCATCGCCACGGTCGTGGAGACGTGGGGTTCTGCGCCGCGTCCGGTCGGTAGTCACCTTGTCATCGATTCGGACGGCAATTTCGAAGGCTCAGTCTCCGGCGGGTGTGTCGAGGGCGCCGTGGTCGCGGAAGCCTCGGAAGTGATCGCGGAAGGCAAGCCGCGCATGATCGAGTTTGGCGTTGCCGATGAGACCGCCTGGCAGGTGGGCCTCTCCTGCGGCGGGCGCATCAGGGTTTATGTGGAACGGTTGGGCTGAGCCGGAATGGATCCGTATTCTCTCAAGAAACTGAATGAGTATCGCCGCACAAGGCGTGCTGCCACCCTGCTCACCGATCTGGAAGATGGGCGCGACCGCGTGGTGGCTGAAGGCGATCAGGTGGCTGGCGAACTGGGCGAGCATATTGCCAAGGCCTTCCGCTCCGGCAAGTCGGGCAGTGTGGAAGCGGATGGACACAGCTACTTTCTCAATGTGCATCTGCCGCCGCCGCGCCTCGTCATCATCGGGGCGGTCCATATCAGTCAGGCGCTGGCGCCGATGGCGAAGATCGCCGGATTCGACGTCCATATCATTGATCCGCGCACGGCCTTCGCTTCCGATGATCGATTCCCGGACGTGCGGCTCGATGCCGAATGGCCGGAAGTGGTGCTGAAGGACAATCCGCTTGATCCTTACTCAGCGGTGGCTGCCGTCACGCATGATCCGAAGATCGATGATTTTCCGCTAAAGGCAGCCCTTGAGTCGGGTTGCTTCTACGTGGGTGCGCTCGGCAGCCGGAAGACCCATGCCAAGCGCGTCGAGCGGCTGACCGAGGCCGGACTGACGCCTGAGGTAATCTCCCGCATCAACGCGCCGATCGGTCTCGATATTGGTGCGGCTAGCCCGCAGGAGATTGCAGTTGCGGTGCTGGCACAGGTGATCCAGGCGCTGCGCACGCGCGGGCTGGAATCCAAGAGGGGAGAAGTGGCTTGAAATTCGGACTCTTCAGAACAGAGGAGGCTGAAGGCGCTCTTCTCGCGCATGCGGTCAATACCGGGGAACGGCGCCTCTCCAAGGCCCATCGACTGACGGCTGAGGACATTGTCTACCTGCGTTCGGCGGGTATCGAGGAAGTCTCGGCCGCGCTGCTCGATGCAGATGATCTCGATGAAGACTCAGCCGCAGCGCGTATTGCATCGGCGCTGCTGTTTGAGAACGTGGAGAAACGTCCACCGGCGACTGGTCGCGTGAACCTGCATGCGACGGAGGCCGGGATTTTTACCGTCGACCGCCATCTCATCAATGCCATCAATGGCGTTGATCCGGCCATCACCATCGCCACGCTTGAGGCGAACGCGCAGGTGGATGCGGGCCGTATGGTTGCGACCGTCAAGATCATTCCCTTTGCCGTGCCCGAACATCTGGTGGCACAGGTCGAGACAATCTGCCGTGGCCGCGAGGCCTTTTCCGTAAAACCGTTCCGACCGCGCAAGGTAGGTCTCGTGCAGACGAAGCTGCCGACGCTCAAGCCCAGCGTGCTCGACAAGACCGCCCATGTGACGGAAGGGCGGCTCGCGCGCTCCAACAGCGTAATCGTTGGCGAGCTGCGAACCGCGCACGAGGCAAGCGCCGTCGCTGAAGCGATCCGCGAGCAGGCGAAGACCTCTGACATGGTGCTCGTCTTCGGCGCTTCGGCTGTCTGTGATGACGAGGATGTCATCCCGGCTGCAATCCGTCTTGCTGGAGGGCAGGTCTCGCGCGTTGGCATGCCGGTGGATCCGGGCAACCTGCTGGTGGTGGGCAACCTTGATGGCAAGCCGGTGCTCGGCGCTCCCGGTTGCGCCAGAAGCCCCAAGCTCAACGGTTTCGATTGGGTGCTCGACCGGATCATCGCGGATATTGACGTCACGCCCGATACAATCGCGGGCATGGGCGTGGGAGGACTTCTCATGGAAATTCCGACGCGTCCGCAGTTGCGCGAGGCGAGCCCAAAAAAGCACCCCGTTCAGGTTTGGGCGATGCTGCTCGCCGCTGGTCGGTCGCGCCGGATGGGCATCGGCAACAAGCTTCTCTCCGAGTTTGACGGCGAGCGTCTGGTGCGCCGCTCCGCAGCCCGCCTGATGGAGAGCAAGGCGGCAGGATCAGTCGCTGTCCTCGGTCACCAGGCGGATGAAATTTCACCATTGCTGGACGGATTGAACATCAAGCAGGTGCGCAATCCGGATTACGTGGAGGGGCTTTCGACCTCGCTCAAGGCTGGCATCCACGTGCTGCCGCCGTCTGCCTCGGGTGCGCTCATCATGCTGGCGGACATGCCGGGTGTGACAACCGAGGATCTCGACCGGATGATCGAGGCCTTCGTGAAGTCTGGTGGCACCGCGATCGTCCGCGCGACCCATTCGGGCAAGCGCGGCAATCCCGTCATCCTTCCGCGCTCGCTCTTCTCCGAAATCGATCTTCTGGAAGGCGATACGGGCGCACGGCAGATTGTTGAAACCGCACCGCTTGAAGTGATTGACGTGGAGCTTGGACCTGCCGCCAGCATCGATGTCGACACGCCGGAAGCGCTGGCGGCGGCCGGCGGAGTGCTGCGGCCTTGAGGGCGGTAGCGCTCGCGGTTATCGCTTCTGTTTTGATCGCCGCTCCTGCGGCAGCCCTTGAGCTGGCACCCTTCAAGGACAAGCTCTTTGCCTATCCAGGCATCCTCGCCGTGGCGGACAATGGCGCTCATGTCACTGTCGATTATCGCGAACTGCGCGACATCAACGAGCGCGATGAGGTGCCGGAGCGGCGCGTGCAGCGGAGCTATGTCGATCTTGCGCCGCGCCGTGTTCAGCGCGAAGCGGCGATCGAGACGCCCTTGGGCAAGCTGAACTACGTTGCTGTGGGCAGGGAGAAGGGCGCCCGGGTCATCACCATCTACCTGCACGGGAAGGGCGGCAACCGGCAACAGGGCGTCAACGACTATACGTTCGGCGGCAACTTCAACCGCATCAAGAACCTGATGGTCCGCAATGACGGGCTTTATCTATCGCCCGATGTCGTGGACTTCGAAGCGCGGGGGCGCGCGCAGATCTCCGCGCTGATCTCACACTACCGTTCGGCTTCACCCGGTGCTGCGGTCATCCTCGCCTGCGGTTCCATGGGTGGGGCGCTCTGCTGGCAGCTGGCAGGCCAGCCTGATGTGACGGCGGGACTTGCCGGTATGCTGTTCCTGGGATCGATGTGGAACAACGACTTCCGCAAGGTGGAGGCGATCAGGCGGCGCGTGCCGATCGTGCTGGCGCATGGCAGCCGCGACAAGGTATTTCCAGTCGAGGCGCAGGAGGATTTCTATCGCAAGGTGCGCAAGGCGATGCCGGGTTACCCGCTCCGCTTCGTGCGCTTCGAGACGGGCAGCCACGGTACGCCCATCCGGATGATCGACTGGCGCGACAGCATCAACTGGCTTCTGTCTTCACGCTAGTCAGGGTGCCTGCTCATAGTCGAGCACCGTGACCGGTTCGATCTCACCGTCATAGGACGGATCAACCTCATACTTCACCAGCGAGAATTGCCCCTGACGGAAGAGCCATGTGCCGATGGAGGATGCGTCGCCGAGCCCGCGCCACTTGGAATGTGAGATGATGCTCATCGTCTGCGGATCATAATCCGAGTTCACCAGCATGTTTTCAGTCTGATAGCCGACGATGCGGATGTCCGTTGCCGCCTTTTCGCTGTCATCATCTTCGTACTGGATGTCGAGCTCGGGCGAGGCGAATGTGAGGGGGCGGATGGTGCCAGTCGCTTCGTTCGTCATCAGGTAGACGTGGATCTCGTTGTAAGCGCCGCGATAGCAGAAGAAGCGGAAGAGATGGGCAACTTCATCCGGGCTGTCTTCGGAAGCGTAGGAAGGCCGCCAGGTGAGCTGATGATGCACCGGTGCTTCCTGTTCAGCTTCCGTTACCTCGCATTCCTTGCCGTAGATCGCGACAAAGGCTTCGCGCGCTTCCTGCATCAGAAGGGCGTCGGCCTCGCGTTCCGGCTCATCGTTGTTACAGCGGGTGGGCAGCACATCTTCGAGTTCGCCTTCTGCCGGGCGGAGTTCTCCTTCCTCGACGGTGAGCGGTGTGTAGGGCGTGGTCTGCGCCGTCGGGCTTGAGAGCTTCAGCGTGTAGCAGCCTGCAAACACCCTGGACTCGCCGCTCGTACTGGTGGAGCGGATCGCCACCGGAAGCGTGTAGTGGACTGTACCGGCTCCGGCATCTTCCGCAGGCAGGCCGGTCACCAGCTCTACGCTCTCCGTGTCGGCAAAGCCTTTTTCATAATCTTCGAAAGAGGGTGACGGGGGATTGCTGAAGTAGCTGAACGCGCGGCCATATTCGTGCCGGTTGATGGCGTTGTAGAGCGAACGGATCAGCTGCCGGGGATTGGAGCGGTCGTCGAGATAGGGGGGCGCTTCCTGAGCCAGTGCGGGCGCAAGCTGCATGGGAGCAAGCATGGCCGCGGCCGCGAGCAGGTAGATGGGCTTCATGGTGCCTCCTCGATCATCCGACTACTGACAGCGTGAGGATAGCACGGGATCGGAGAAAGAGAAGGCAACCGAAGCGCGGGGTTTATGCCCGCGTGGACTTGAGATGCCGGAGCCGATTGACCCAGCGGAAGTGCAGAAGTACGGCCACGACCAGAAGACCGACGCAGAGGCCTGTCCAGATGCCGGCGCCGCCGAGATCGAAATAGAAGCCGAGAACGAGGCTCAGCGTCAGCCCGATCACCCAGTAACCGAGGCCAGCGTAGATCATGGGCAGCGTCGTGTCGTGCAGACCGCGCAGCATGCCGGCAGTCACCGCCTGCGCGCCATCGGCGATCTGGAAGATTGCCGCGAACACCAGGAAGAGCGTTGCTGTAGTCACCACGGCCTGGTTCTCCGGCGCGTTGACGTTAAGGAAGAGGCCGATCAGCGTATGCGGCACGACCAGCATCAGCGTCGCCATGAAGGCCATGAAAAGGATGCTGAGGACCAGCGTGGCCCAGCCAGCCCGCTCCACGCCAACAATGTCGCCGCGTCCTATCGCGCGTCCGACGCGAACGGTCACCGCCTGTCCGAGCCCCATGGGGAACATGAAGCTGATGGAGGCAATGGAGATCGCGATGCTGTGGGCTGCCACGGTCGCTGTGTCGAAGCGGCCCATCAGCATGCCCGCGATGTTGAAGATCGAGACCTCGAACGCCATGATCGCCGAGATCGGCAGTCCCAGCCGCAGCATGGTCTTGAAGCGCGGCCAGTCTGGCCGCCAGAAGTTGCCGAACAGCTGGAAGCGGCGGAATTGACGGTCAAGGGTGACGACCAGAACGAGCCCAACGAACAGGAGCAGGCTCGACATGCTGGTGGCGAGGCCCGCGCCGTAAAGCCCAAGCTGCGGAAAACCGAACTTGCCGAAGATCAGTGTCCATGCAGCAAGCGCGTTGAAGGCAACCGCCGTCAGCGCAATGACCAGCGCCCAGCGTGGACGCTCGAGTGCGGCGATGAATGAGCGCAGGACGATGTAGCAGAAGAACGGCAGCATCGCCCATTGCAGCGTGCGCATATATTCGCTGGCTGCCTTGCTCAGCGGCGGATTGTTGGTGACCAGGAGCAGGATGTCCTCGGTCCACCAGAGAATTGTCCACATGATCATGCAGATGGCGACAGCCAGCCACAGCGCCTGACGCACGGTGCGGCGCACGTCGCGCACCATGCGATACTTGCCGCCAATCGCACGCGCCATCATCGGCGAGGACGCGAGCACAAGGCCCATCCCGCAGATGGTGAACATGAAATAGAGGTTGTGGCCGAGGGTACCGGCAGCGAGCGCTTCCGGCGAAAGGCGGCCAAGCAGCATGACGTCGGTCGCCGTCATCGCCGTTTGGGCAAGGTTGGTCAGCACCATGGGCCAGGCCAAAGCCAAGGTGGCCTTGATTTCCGCAAACCAAGGATTCTGACGCTGCAGCCGCGTTTCCGCTTCCAGCACACTCATCGCATTGTCTCAAAAAAATGAGCGGCTGCTCCCAGCCGCTTCATAAAACTCTATCGTTGGAGACACTCTTAGGAAATTATTGCCGCAAAGGCCATCCCCTGGTGTCAGTAGCCGGTCATGGCCGGCTCAAATGGAAAAACTCGTTCCGCAGCCGCAAGAGGCAACCGCGTTGGGGTTCTCGATGTGGAAGGACTGGCCAATCAGGTCATCGACAAAATCGACGACCGAACCGCCCATATAGATGAGGGAGATCTCGTCGATAAAGAGCTGGGCGCCGTCGCGCTCGAAGACGATATCATCGGCGTTTTTCGCGTCGGTAAGCTCTATGCGATAGGAAAAACCCGAGCAGCCACCGCCATCCACGGCAACGCGCAGCGCGATCTTGTCCGGTTCTTCCGCAATGATCTGTTTGATGCGCGCGGCGGCAGACTCCGTCAACGTCACACTCTTCATGTCGGACTTCGCATCAATGCCCATGGAGATCACCTTGCATTCGCCTATCTGCCATAGGTATGAACGCGAGGGCATCAAGTCAACAAGCGGCACAATGACCATTTCTTCTTCCCTCGACAGCATCGGCTTCGGATACCGTCCCCGTGCTGCCTACGCCTGCGATCCCGCGAAGACGCGGGGACGCCTGCATCCTGAACCGGCGAGCCCGACGAGAACGCCCTATCAGCGCGACCGGGACCGGATCATCCATTCCACTGCCTTCCGGCGCTTGAAGCACAAGACGCAGGTGTTCATCGCCCATGAAGGCGATCATTTCCGCGAGCGCCTCACCCATACGATCGAGGTGGCGCAGATCGCCCGTGCGCTGGCGCGCGCGCTCTGCTGCGACGAGGACCTGGCGGAGGCCATCGCCCTTGTGCACGATTTCGGCCACACGCCATTCGGCCATACGGGTGAAGACGCGCTCAACGCCAAGATGGCGGCCTGGGGCGGGTTCGACCACAACGCGCAGTCGCTGCGGATCGTGACGAAGCTGGAACAGCGCTACGCGGAGTTCGACGGGCTCAACCTGTCGTGGGAGACGCTGGAAGGTCTGGTCAAGCACAACGGGCCGCTGACGGATGCTTTCGGCAATGGCCTGAAGGGGCCGGTTCCGGGATCGATCCTCTCCTACAACGCCTTGAACGACCTGCAGCTTGCGAGCCACGCCAGCCTTGAGGCGCAATGTGCCGCGATCGCCGACGACATCGCCTATAATGCGCATGATATTGATGATGGGCTCAGGGCAGGGTTGCTGACGCTGCCGATGCTCGAAGGGGTGTCCTTGCCGGGACGAATCCTAGCCGCGGTTCGCAACCGTTACCCGGGCCTTGATGACTCGCGCACGACCCACGAGCTCGTACGCCGGCAAATCACCATGATGGTGGAGGACGTGATCGTCACGGCCAAGGCCAAGCTGGAGCGCATTGCGCCGCAGTCGGCGGATGCCGTGCGTCAGGCTGGGGAGACGATCGTTGCCTTTTCGGACGGGATGGCGGAAGAGGAGAGGGAACTGAAGAAGTTCCTCTACAAGAATCTCTACCGGCATCCGTCCGTGGTTATAGTGCGTGCCAAGGCGGACCAGGTGGTGCGCGACCTTTTCGACGCCTTTTTCCAGGACACGAGCCTTATGCCGGAGGATTGGTGCGCGGGGCTCGACGAGGCGGAAGAAGCGGAGAAGGCAATGGCTATCGCCGATTTTCTGGCGGGGATGACCGATACCTACGCGCTGAAGGAACATCAGCGTTTGTTTGACCATACACCAGAATTGCGATAGGGCGCTGCCTGCTACCGCGTGTCTTGCGCATTCCAAGGAACTGGACCAGTACCTATGAACATCTTCGCTGACTTCTCCGCTCGGGTAAAGAAGGCCATTGAAACACTTGGCTTGCAGCCGAAGGACGGCGGTATTCTTGACGTTACCCGCGTGACCGTGGAGCCTCCGCGCGATGCGAGCCATGGCGACCTTGCCACCAACGCAGCGATGGTTCTGGCGAAGGCCGTGGGTGAGAATCCGCGCGCGCTGGCAGAGAAGCTGGCAGCTGAACTCGCCAAGGATGCAGACGTTGCCGAGACCAGCGTTGCCGGTCCCGGATTCGTCAACCTGAGGCTCGCCCAGTCCTTCTGGCATGCCCGCCTCGGCGAGATTCTCGACAGCGGTACTGAATACGGCCGCTCGACGCTCGGCGGCGGCAAGAAGATCAACGTGGAATATGTGTCGGCGAATCCGACCGGTCCGATGCACGTCGGCCATTGCCGCGGCGCGGTCGTCGGCGATGCGCTGGCCAATCTGATGGCCTTTGCCGGATACGACGTCACACGCGAATATTACATCAATGACGCAGGTGCGCAGATCGACGTTCTGGGCCGCTCCGTGTTGCTGCGCTACCGCGAGGCGCTGGGCGAGAAGATCGACGAGATCCCGGCCGGTCTCTATCCGGGCGACTATCTGGTGCCGGTGGGGCAGGCGCTTGCCAAGGAATTCGGCACGAAGCTCCTCGAAATGCCGGAGCAGGAAGCGCTTTCCATCGTCAAGGATCGAGCAATCGATGCAATGATGGCTATGATCCGCGACGATCTTGCCGCGCTCAATGTGCATCATGACGTGTTCTTCTCCGAGCGCTCGCTGCATGCAGCAAACGGCGGCGCGATCCGTTCGGCGATCAACGACCTGACGCTGAAGGGCCATGTCTACAAGGGTACGCTGCCGCCTCCGAAGGGCCAGTTGCCCGAGGACTGGGAAGATCGTGAGCAGACGCTGTTCCGCTCGACTGACGTCGGTGACGACATCGACCGTCCGTTGATCAAGTCTGACGGCAGCTTCACCTATTTCGCCGCCGACGTGGCCTACATGAAGGACAAGTACGAGCGCGGCTTCGAGCACCTCATCTACATTCTTGGCGCTGACCACGGTGGCTATGTGAAGCGTCTCGAAGCGCTCGCCCGTGCGCTGTCCGGTGGTAAGCTCGAATTAACCGTATTGCTCTGCCAGCTGGTCAAGCTGTTCCGCGCCGGCGAGCCCGTACGCATGTCGAAGCGCTCCGGCGAGTTCGTCACGCTGCGCGACGTGATCGATGAAGTCGGTCGTGATCCGGTCCGTTTCATGATGCTTTACCGTAAGAGCGACGCGCCGCTGGACTTCGATTTCCAGAAGGTCACCGAGCAGTCGAAAGATAATCCGGTATTTTATGTCCAGTATGCGTCGGCCCGCTGCCACTCGGTCTTCCGGCAGGCTAAAGAGCAGTTTGGTGATCTCGACGTTGCCCGTGACGGCCTCAAGAAAAACGCGCATCTCCTTGTAGATGAAGGAGAATTGGCGTTGATCCGGAAGCTGGTCGAGTACCCGAGAATGGTCGAGGGTGCTGCCCAGGCGATGGAGCCACACCGCGTTGCATTCTACCTTTACGACCTTGCCAGCATGCTCCATGGTCAATGGAATAGAGGCACGGATACGGAAAGCTTACGTTTTCTTAAGGTTAACGACCGAGAGTTGACGACCGCCAGGCTGGGATTGGTGCAGGCCGTGTTGGATGTATTGTCATCCGGTCTTGCATTGATTGGGGCAGAAGCACCGGCAGAAATGCGCTAATGACTGTAGCATTTACTGTCACCTTTTGCCCACATTGCATTGCTAGTGGCGATAACAATTCTAACGAGCCGGTGACCGGTCGAGGGTGATATCCATGGCTGACAGCAATCATCTGAGCGCCAGGACGGAAGATCTTGTAGATGACGATCCGTTTGCGGAACTCACGCGTATCATGGGGCAGGGTTCGGTCGTCCGTCCTCGTTCGGAAGATGATAGCGCGCAATCATTCAGCCTGGATCTCGACCTGGAGAAGGAACTTCTGGGCGATCTCGGCAGTGAAGAGGAAACAACTCCCGGCTTCTCCGAGAAGGGCGGGTCGCAGTTCAATGTCGCCGAGGCTTTCGGCGAGAAGTCTGGTGACGACCTGTTCCAGGGTACGGGGCTTGAGGATTTCGAGAGCGATCTTGAGTCCGATCCCATCTTTGCACGGGAAGAAGAAGCCGCCTTCGATCTGGGTCCAAGTTCTGAAGATCTGGCGGGATCGATTGATTCCGCGCTTTCCGATGCAGACTGGAGCCTTTCCTCCAGCAGGCCAGAACCCTTGTTCGGCAGCAGCTTCGGTTCTGCAAAGACTGACGACGAGCCGTTCTCATTCGAGCCTGAGGCGCAGCCCGCTGCCGAGACAGACGCAGATGCGCTTGATCTTTCGGATTCGATGTTCGCGCCGCGTCAGGACGCCAATGTGCTTTCGCCGCGGGTAGACGATTTCCTGGGCGGCCACTTCAACGATGAATCAGCACCGTCTCACGAGCCTGAGCCGTCATTCGATGATCTCATGGATGACGTCGAGCTCGAGGCCGATCATGCTGAACCGGCGGTCCAGTCCGACCCCTTCGATGTGGCTCTCTCGTCCGAACTGTTTGCCAAGGCATTCCAGGATCATGCTCCGGCGAGCCAGCCTGCGGATGCCGGGCGGAGCATTGAGGATGAGCTCGCAAGCGCGCTCAACTTCGACTGGGGCAGCGAGCCGACAGCCCAGACTCCTGACAACCAACCGGCCTGGGCGGAAGCAGACTTCGTGCAGCCTCAGGAGCCGGTAGAACCCGAGTGGGAGTCGACGCCCGCTGCGGAGGAGCAGGACTGGACGGCGGAACTCTCCGACGATTTTGCGGCCGAACAGTCTGGTCAGGTCGATACGTCCTGGATGGACAGCCAGGAGAACTGGAACGAGCCTGCACCGTCGCATGACTGGACGATCGATCCGGCGAGCCTGCGCAACACGGAGCAAGCTGCGGCGGCTCCGGTACACAGCTATGCAGACTATGAACAGTCGCTGCCTCAGGGCAGTGTTCAGGACGAACAGTCCTGGTCGCAGCAGGACGAATCCTATCAGTGGGAAAGCAATGCCGCTGAAGGTGACAGCTTTGACGGCGCTCCGGACATCGAGACCATCGAGATCCCCGAGAAGGCTGTCGCCGTCACCGAGGACCTCGACCTTCCGCACGTCCCCTACCATGAGGACGTGAAGCCTGCGGCACAGCTCGACGACATCGAGGAGCTGCTGTCAGGTGCTTTCGGCAGCCTCGATCAGCCCTCTCAGGAAGAGGAGGAGTGGAGCAAGCCGGATAGCGCTCAGCCCGCGCAGGCTGATGAGGCGGACAATTCCGAGTTCGACGAGTTCTTTAGTGCCGACCTGGCTGCTGCCAGTGCGGCTGCACTTGCCCGCAATGGCTATGGCCAGACTCCCCAGCTCTCCAACGAGTGGGACAGCCCGCTCGGCTATGAGCAGGCAGCGCGTCCGATGCCAGGGACTCCGCCTCCGGCTCCGTCGCGCGAGGGGCTGTTCTCGCGCCGTGGTATCCGGATTGCAGCATTGCTGGCCGGTGTTGCGGTCATTGGCGTCGGCGGCGTGCTTGCCTATAACTTCATGGGCGACGGCAGCAGCGAAACCGTGCTGATCAAGGCCGATAACTCACCGTTGAAGGAGAAGCCGGAAAATCCAGGCGGGCCTACGATCCCGAACCAGGAAAGCCAGGTCTACCGTCAGGTGGCCGGCGAGACTTCCGGCACTCCCGCAGGCGAATCCCAGCTGATCTCGGGTGCCGAAGAGCCGGTTGAGCTGCCGAGCCCGAACGACGATGCCGGAGACGACATCGGCGAGATGCTGGCAGGCGAAGAGGGCGAGGAATTCTCGCAGGAACTCGCCGCTGGCGAGCAAGCCTCCGAGGCCGGTGAGACGGAAGCTGCGACCAAGAGCGAGGAACGTCTCGTCAGCAACGACCAGCAGGAGCAGATTGCATCGCCTGGTTTCGCAACGCTGACGCCGCGCAAGGTCCGCTCCTACATCGTCCGTCCTGACGGAACGATGGTTCCGCGTGAGGTTGAAGCGCCTGCAGCGAACAGTGCCGAACCGCTTCCGGGCGTCCCCAACGACCGGATTGAAGTGGCTGCGCGCACGCCTGCCCAGCAGGAAGAAGGCCTGGTTCCGGGGCAGGAGGTTCCGCCGCTCAATGCTGGGGCGGCCCCTGCCAATGCCCCGACGAACACGGACGCTGCTGCTGGCGCCCCGGCGACGACCATGCCTGCGTCCGCACCCATTCCGGCGGCGCGCCCTGCAAGTGCTCCACGCACCGCAGCCGCTCCGGCAGCTCAGCCAGCTGAAGCTCCTGCACCTGCTGCACCAACACAGGTCGCAGCGGCACAGCCGACGGCTCCGCAGCAGACGGCAGCCGCTTCAGGCTGGTCGGTGCAGATTGCATCGCAGCCCTCGCTTGAGGCTGCCCAGCAGTCCTACCAGAGCATGGCGCAGCGCTATGGCACCATGCTGCAGGGCAAGGGCGTGAATATCGTGAAAGCCGAGGTTCCGGGGAAGGGTACCTACTACCGTGTACGCATCCCGGCCGCTTCGAAGAACGATGCAGTCGCACTCTGCGAACGCCTGAAGTCTCAGGGCGGAACCTGCTTCGTTTCGCAGTAAGGGCTGACAATTCGAGATAAGGGGCCGGCGCTTCAGGGCGCCGGCTTTTTTGTATCGCAGCGGCAGCCGCGGCAATTCCGTGCGCTGCCCGACCGAACGGGATAGATTGAGCCATGACCGAATCAAAAGCGATGATCTTGGGGGCCACGGGCAAGTGCCTGACGGCCGAAGAACTGGACCTCTACCGCAGTGAGCGTCCATGGGGATTCATTCTCTTTGCGCGCAACATTGGCGAGCCCGAACAGATCCGGGATCTTGTCGCCTCCATGCGGGATGCCGTGGGCCGGCAGGACGCGCCTGTGTTCATCGATCAGGAGGGCGGGCGCGTACAGCGACTTCGACCACCACTCGCACCGAACTATCCCACCGGGGCAGCGCTCGGGCGGATCTTCGCCGCGAATCCGGAAGCTGGCCTGCGCGCGGCATGGCTCATGTCGCGTCTGCATGCATTCGATCTGTTGAACCTTGGCATTACGGCGGACTGCCTGCCTGTGCTCGACGTACCGGTGCCGGGCTCCCATGATGTGATTGGCGATCGAGCCTACGGGCATGATGCTGATATGGTCGCGCGCATGGGTCGTGCGGCTGCCGACGGTCTGCTCGCAGCCGGCGTGCTTCCCGTGATGAAGCATATCCCGGGGCATGGGCGCGCCTTCGCCGACAGCCACAAGGAATTGCCGCGCGTCGATGCGTCGATTGAAGAGCTCAGGAACCAGGACTTCCGTCCGTTCAGGATGCTCAACGATCTGCCCATGGCGATGACTGCGCATGTTGTCTACTCGGCGCTTGATCCGGAGTATCCGGCAACGACGTCGAAGCACGTCATTTCCGAGATCATCCGCGGCGAGATCGGCTTTGACGGCCTTCTGATGAGCGATGACGTCTCGATGCATGCACTTTCTGGGGATTTCGGCGATCGGGTGGACGCAATCCTTGCGGCGGGATGCGATGTCGTACTTCACTGCAATGGCGTGATGGATGAGATGCTGGCCGTCGCCAAGAGAACGCCGGAATTGTCGGGCAAGGCGCTTGAGAGAGCCGAGGCGGCTCTTTTGGGGCTGACCGCCGGCGATAGCGCGGATGAAGCTTCGATACGCGCGGAATTTGCCGAGCATTGCGCTCTGGTAGGGTGATTGAAAAGGACGGCTGAACGTGGCCGAACTGCCAAAGGAAGCAGCAGGTAAGGGTGCCCCAGCGCCCATGGAACAGCTTTGGGCTGGCGGCGAGGTCGTCGACCGGGGCGTGGCCGAGCCTGCGCTGACCGTGGACGTGGACGGTTTCGAAGGCCCGCTCGATCTGCTTCTGCACCTGGCGCGCGCCCAGAAGGTTGATCTGGCCAAGATCTCCGTGCTGGCCCTTGCCGAGCAGTACATCGCCTTCATCAATCGCGTGCGGAAGACCAGGCTGGAGCTCGCCGCTGACTACCTGGTCATGGCGGCGTGGCTCGCCTACCTTAAGTCGCGCCTGCTTTTGCCCAAGCCGCATAACGACGATCAGCCGAGCGGCGAAGAGATGGCTGCGATCCTGCAGTTCCGCCTGAAGCGCCTTGAGGCAATGCGCGATGCAGCCTCACGGCTGGTCAATCGCAACCGTCTTGGTCGCGAGGTCTTCCCGCGCGGCATGCCGGAACCGATCCTCGTTTCAAAGAAGAACGCGTTCGAGGCGAGCCTCTATGATTTGCTGACTGCCTATGCCGCGCAACGGCAGCGCCGGGCGATCACCAATGTGCAGATTGCCAAGCGGCATGTCTGGTCGCTAAAGCAGGCGCGCGAGATCCTGACGCGGCTTGTGGGCGCCTCCCTTGACTGGACTCCGCTCGACAGGTTCCTGATCGCCTATCTGACCACGGCGGAAGAGCGGGCGACGGCGCGTGCCAGTACTTTCGCCGCATCGCTGGAACTGGTGCGTGAGGGAGCGCTGGAAATTCGACAGGTTGAACCGTTCGGGGACATTTTCCTCCGCAGCGGACCCAAGGCCGCAGATCTAGTGCGCGGATAGGTTAGATGACTGAACAAACGCCGTTTGTTGACGATGCCGAAAGGCCGGAAGCCAGCCAGTCTGCCAACGGTATGGTTTTCGTTGAGGCAAAGCGTATGGCCGAGGCGCTGGTCTTTGCCAGTGCGACGCCGGTCTCCGAAAAGCTGCTTTCCGAACGGTTGCCCGACAAGGTCGACATACGTGCGGTTATGGAAGCGCTGAAGCAGGATTATGCGCGCCGGGGCGTCAACCTCATTCGTGTTGAGGACAGCTGGGCTTTTCGGACCGCTGGCGACCTTGCGTTCCTCCTCAATCGCGATGCGCTCCAGCAGCGCAAGCTTTCGCGCGCAGCACTCGAGGTGCTCGCCATCATCGCCTATCATCAGCCGGTGACGCGCGCCGAGATCGAAGAGATTCGCGGCGTCGAGACGTCGAAGGGTACGCTTGATCTTCTGCTTGAGACCGGCTGGGTGCGCATGCGTGGTCGCCGGCGGACGCCGGGCCGGCCCGTGACCTATGGCACGACGCTGGATTTCCTCGATCACTTCGGTCTGGAAGAGCTTGGCGACCTGCCGGGAATCGATGAGCTCAAGGGTGCGGGGCTCCTGTCGCCGCGCATGCCGACAAACTTCACCGTGCCGTTGCCGTTCGGGGATGCCGAAGGTCTCACCGACGAAGAAGATCCGTTGACGGATGTCGATCTGGAAGAGCTTGGCCTGTTCTCACCAAAGGTTGATGAAGACTAGGCTTTTTCAGGACCTTTGGTTGCTTTGTCGCACCCGTCCGAACGTGGCAACGCAAGGCTTCGCGCAGATTTCCCGCCACTGTTAACCGTGTCTTCCATGCGCATGAAATTACTGGACATTTTGCTGTGGTAGAAGCTGTCCAGTTTGCTATACCCTTGAGGAAACAATTTCAGGGGGAGAGCAAAATGTGCAATATTGCGGCCAGATGCAGGATGCGCCAGGTTATATGACCATCATACTGACGCACTAATGTTTGAAACCACGCAAGAAAGCGAATAATCAGGGAAAGTCCCTGAACAAGGTAGAGACAAGACATGGGTTCCTTTTCGATCTGGCACTGGCTTATCGTACTCGTAGTGGTTCTGCTGCTCTTCGGACGCGGCAAGATTCCTGAGCTGATGGGCGACATGGCCAAAGGCATCAAGAATTTCCGCAAAGGCATGAGCGATGAAGATGCCCAGACGGAAGAGACGAAGACGGTCGAGCACCAGGCTGATGAGCCCGTGCGCACCACGACTGTAAAGAAGACCAGCAAGAGCTAAGGTCTCGTTTCGATCTCTTTCAGGTAGAATTTAGATGTTTGATCTCGGCTGGTCCGAAATCCTCGTCATTGCCATCGTGATGATCGTCGTTGTCGGTCCAAAAGACCTTCCGCGCGTGCTGCGCAGCTTTGGACGGACGACTTCGAAACTCAGGGCCATGGCAGGCGACTTCCGTCGTCAGTTTGACGATGCCCTGAAAGAGGCTGAGCTCGACGACGTCAAGACGCTGGTGGATGACGTCCGCAAGCTCGACCCGCGCAACGAGATCCGCAAGCATTTCAGTCCGCTGGAACAGGCCGGAAAGGACATCAAGTCCGGTCTGGACGAGGCGTCGCGCACCATGCCGTCGCCGACGCCGTCAACGTCGACGCTGGCCCAGCCAGCCGAGCCGCTGAAGCCCGGCCCGGCAGACATGCCCGGTGAAGCGGCGCCAGCGCCTGAGCCAGCCGCCAGCCCCGCGACCGTGGCGGCAAGCCCGGCCGCAGCCGAAGCCGCCAAGGCGGAGGCGGCAAAACCCAAGACAGCGAAAAAGACTGCAGCGAAGAAGGAGCTTGCTGAAAGCGTGGCGGGGGCTTCTGAACCCAAGCCCAAGGCAGCACCGCGCAGCAGGAAGAAGACCGGGAGCGACGCGCAGTGAGCGCCACCAACGAAGAAGACGAAGTCGAAAAGTCCGCTGCTCCACTTCTAGAACATCTGATCGAGCTGCGTACCCGGTTGATGTGGGCGATCGGTGCGTTCTTCATCGCGTTTCTGGTCTGCTTTTTCTTTGCCAAGCAGATCTTCAACCTGCTTGTGATTCCCTTCCAGTGGGCGACCGAGTGGGCCGGACTTGCGACCGATAAGGTCGACCTGATCTACACGGCGCCGCAGGAATTCTTCTTCACGCAGATCAAGCTCGCCATGTTCGGCGGCATCGTGCTGGCGTTCCCGATGATCGCCACACAGATCTACAAGTTCGTAGCGCCGGGCCTCTACCGAAACGAGCGGATGGCGTTCCTGCCGTTCCTGATCGCTTCGCCGATCCTGTTCCTGATAGGCGCAGCACTCGTCTATTTCTTCTTCACCCCGATGGTGATGTGGTTCTTCCTGAGTATGCAGCAGGTTGGACCAGACGCTGAGGTTCAGATCTCGCTCCTGCCGCGCGTCTCCGAGTACCTCAGCCTGATCATGACGCTGATCCTGTCGTTCGGTCTTGTGTTCCAGTTGCCCGTCGTCACCACGCTGCTGGCGAAGACAGGTCTGCTGACGTCCGAGGCTCTGGCGGGCAAGCGCAAAGTCGCCATCGTCGTCGCCTTCGTGGTGGCTGCCGTGCTGACGCCACCGGACCCGGTAAGCCAGATCGGTCTTGCACTTCCCACCATCCTTCTCTACGAGATCGGCATCTGGTGCGCACGCATGGTGGAGCGCAAGCGAGCGGAAGAAGCTAAGACCGCCGAAGAGGCTTCCGACGAGGTCGACGACGGCGCAGCATCCTGATTAGGGGCCTTCCACGTTTGTTCACGGCGTGTCACCCTCGAAACATCTGGAAGCTGACCTATGCTCGATATCAAGTGGATACGCGAAAATCCTGAGGCTCTCGTACAGGCTCTCACGAACCGGGGGCAGTCCGAGAGCGATTCGCAGGCGCTCGTTGCTTCCATCATCTCGGGGGACGAGGAACGCCGCGCTCATCTGACCAAGTTGCAGGAAGCGCAGGAGCGCCGCAACGCCGCCTCCAAGGAGATCGGCAAGGCGATGGGCTCCGGTGACAAGGACCTAGCCGAGCGACTGAAGGCGGAAGTCGCTGAGCTCAAGTCCTTCGTCCAGAACGGCGAGACCAGGGAACGCGAGCTTGAGGAAGCCCTCAAGGGCGCTCTCGCCGGCATTCCAAATGTTCCACTCGCCGATGTTCCGCTGGGCGCGGACGAGAAGGACAATGTCGAAGTCCGTCGTATCGGCGAGCCGGTGACCCACGACTGGTCGCGCGAACACTTCGACCTCGGCGAAGCCCTTGGCTACATGGATTTCGAGCGGGCCGCCAAGCTTGCGGGCGCGCGTTTCACCGTTCTTTCCGGTCAGCTTGCCCGTCTTGAGCGCGCGCTCGGCCAGTTCATGCTCGACCTGCACACGCAGGAGCATGGCTATACGGAAGTGCAGCCGCCGCTGATGGTGCGCGACGAAGCGCTCTACGGCACCGGTCAGTTGCCCAAGTTTGCCGAAGACCTCTTCCGTACCACCGACGATCGGTGGCTGATCCCGACCGCGGAGGTGCCGCTCACCAACCTGGTCAACGGCGAAATCCTGGAGGGCGAAAAGCTTCCGTTGCGTTTGACGGCGCTGACACCATGCTTCCGATCGGAAGCTGGATCGGCTGGCCGCGACACGCGCGGCATGCTGCGCCAGCACCAGTTCAACAAGGTTGAGCTGGTCTCAATCACTGATGCCGATTCATCCATCGCAGAGCACGAGCGCATGACCGAGTGCGCGGAAACGGTTCTGAAGAAGCTCGAACTGCCTTTCCGCACGGTTGTGCTGTGCACGGGCGACATGGGCTTCGGTTCGCAGAAGACCTACGACATTGAAGTCTGGCTGCCGGGGCAGAAGATGTACCGCGAGATATCATCGTGCTCGGTGTGCGGCGATTTCCAGGCTCGCCGCATGAACACGCGCTATCGTTCTGCCGGCGAGAAGCAGACGCGCTTCGTCCACACGCTGAACGGTTCCGGCGTTGCTGTCGGCCGCGCGCTCATCGCCGTGATGGAAAACTACCAGAACGAGGACGGAAGCATTTCCATTCCCACCGTTCTGCAGCCCTACATGGGAGGGCTCACGCGGATCGAGCGCGTGTGAGCAACTCGACGTTTAAGTGGTTCTTTGAGAAGGCGGGAAAGGGCGAGCGTTGCGTATTCTTCTGACAAACGATGACGGAATACATGCCGAGGGCCTGAAGGTCCTTGAGCGCATCGCTCGTACCCTGACTGATGATGTGTGGGTGGTTGCGCCCGAGACGGACCAGTCCGGCTTTGCCCATTCGCTTTCGCTCTCCGAGCCATTGCGCATGCGCAAGATCGATGATCGTCATTACGCGCTGCGCGGCACGCCGACGGACTGCGTCATCATGGGTGTGCGCAAGGTGATGGATCGGGCGCCGGATCTCATTCTTTCCGGCGTCAACAATGGCTCCAACATGGCCGATGACGTGACCTATTCGGGCACGATCGCCGGCGCCATGGAAGGAACGCTCCTCGGCATCCGCTCGATCGCGCTCAGCCAGGCCTATGACTACACCAACGACATGCGCTACGTGCCGTGGGATACGGTTGAGACGCTCGCTCCGGACCTGCTGAAGCGGCTCATCGATCTTGATGTGCCCAAGGGCGTGTTCCTCAACGTCAATTTCCCGAAGCTTCCGGCTGACGAGGTCAAGGGCGTGCGGGTGACCACACAGGGGCGTCTCACCCACGGGCTCTGGATCGACGAGCGCAAGGACGGACGCGGCTTCCCCTATTACTGGCTGCGCTTCGGACGGGCCGAGGTTGAGCTGCGGGAAGGCAGCGATCAGGCAGCACTTCGCGACGGCTTTGTCTCCGTCACCCCGCTGCACCTCGATCTCACAGCGCATGCGGTCCGTGATCAGCTGGCCAAGGCGCTCGCATGAACGAACGGGTAGGGGAGCGAGAGGGATTTGCAGCGTTCATGCTTCGCATGCGCGCGCGGGGCGTGATCAACAACGCATTGTTTTCCGCCATGGAGGCTACGCCGCGCGGAAGCTTCGTTCCCGTTGAATGGCATGCCTGGACATGGTCGCACCGTTCCGTTCCCATTGATTGCGGTGAATCGATCGAGGGATGCGACCTGCAGGCGGTCGTTCTCGACGCACTGAACGTGGGATCAAATCACAAGGTGCTCGAAATCGGCACCGGTTCCGGATACACGGCGGCCGTCCTGTCGCGAATCTCTTCCAAAGTCGTATCGCTTGACCGCTTCAAGCGGCTGATCGAAGATGCGCGCGTGCGCCACGATGCGCTCGGGATCAAGAACGTCATGTGCCGTCAGGGCAATGGGCTCGACCCGGTCGAGGACAGCCCGTTTGACCGCATTGTCGCGTGGGCAGCCTTCGACGAACCGCCGCGGCGTTACGCGGAAATGCTGACCAGCGGCGGCGTTCTGGTGGCCCCTGTAGGACCTGCCGAAGACGTCCAGATGATCCAGAGATTCGTTAAGACCGGCAGCCGTTTTGAGCGCACCGATATCATGCCGGTGAGGCTGCAACCCCTTGCTAAAGGTATAGCTCAAGCCATCTGATACCGTATTCTTACCCCGTCTTAACCTGCCAGTAACTTTAATACGCTTTTATAACCAAATAGAAAAAAGCGGGACGAGTGCGGGTAAGTTCATGGGTTTCAGTATCTCAGCACAGTTCAAGAGTGGTCTGGCACGGGGCGTGGCAGTAGCCGTCATGTGTGGCGCAGTCGTTGGCTGCAGTCGTGGCATGGACGGGCTGACTGACGGCCTCTCCACCAACTCTGTGGTTAGACCCCAGGTTCCGGTTGGCGGTGGGTATGGCACAATTCAGGAGGCCGCACCGCAGCAGAACTATCAGGTTCCGCCTCCGTCTTCGGTCGCGGCAGCCCCGGTCTCTCCGGTCTATTCTTCACCGGTGTCTTCGCAGCCTCTGCCGCCACCGTCCAGCTCGGCCGCACTCCCGCCGCCCGCAGCTCCGGCTCCCCAGCAGATGGCCGCCGCTTCGAACAGCGTGATGACTGCACCGGCCCCGGCAGCACCTTCCGCGCCCAGGACCTCCAGCCAGGGCAGCGGCAGTTACGTGGTCGCTCCCGGTGACACGCTCTACGGCATTGCAAGGAAGACGGGTGCAAGCGCATCCGCGATCCAGAACGCCAACGGACTGTCGAGCCCGGATTCGATCCGTATCGGCCAGCGCCTGACCATCCCGGGCGGCAGCAGCGTTCCGACGACGACGGTTGCCGCAGCACCTGCACCCGCACCAGCGCCGGTCGCAACACCTGCGGTAGCTTCAGCTCCGCAGCCAAAGCCGATCAAGGTTGCAGCCCCCGTAGATGCTCCGAAGCCTGTGAAGGCATCGCAGCCTGAGACGGTCGCCTCCTACACGCCGCCGACTGCTCCGGCATCGCAGCCGAAGCCAGCTTCCTCGACGGTCAGCGACGTGGCTCAGAAGAGTGCCGAAGTGGCAGCCCTTCCGCCTGAGGCAACCGGTGTCGGTCGCCTGCGCTGGCCGGTTCAGGGACGCGTCATTTCCCAGTTCGGCAGCGGCGGTGGAAAGTCGAACGACGGCATCGATATCGCGGTACCGGAGGGCACCTCCGTCCGTGCAGCCGAGAATGGCGTCGTGATCTATGCCGGTGACGGCCTGAAGGGCTTTGGCAACACGGTGCTCGTCCGTCACGAAGATGGCCTCGTAACGGTCTACGGCCACGCCTCGCAGCTCAAGGTGAAGCGCGGCGACCAGGTGAAGCGCGGCCAGGAAGTCGCCGTCTCCGGCATGACCGGCGACGCGGACCGTCCGAAGCTGCACTTCGAAGTGCGCAAGGGTACGAGCCCGGTCAATCCGATGACCTATCTGAACTGAGCCGCAACGGCTCAGCCTCAGGCAACAAAAAGAAGGGAGCAACTCGCCGGTTGCTCCCTTCGCTGTTTCAAAGGCTGAAAATGTTCAGTCTCAGGCCGAACCTTTCAGAGGCTTGGCTGACCTGACCGGTAAAACCGTAATTTCGGCGAAACGCGCCCATTCTTCTTCGTGATCGAGGCGCTGCTCCACCTCCCGCAGGACACGCTCAAGCTCATCGACACGGCACTCGATCTGGTCAAGATTGCCTGCAAGATCCTTTAGATCGGCAACCAGACGTTCCTTCTCGCGCCTTGCACGACGTACAGATGATCCGGGGACCGGGAGGGGCAGGTCCCGACGCCGGGCCGTATCGATCCATTCGAGGATCGCCTGCTGGGTATTGGCCAGCGCCTCTTCCGCCGTTTCGCCGTCTGACATGCATCCGGGCAAGTCGGGTACGAGGCCAACGAAGCCTCCCCCATCTTCCTCGCTAAGGGGGGCAAGGATGATTGGATAGTCCATGCTCAGTCTCCCAAACTTGCCTGTCTTCGCAATTCCAAGTGTACGTCAATCATCATAACAAGGGAACGAATGTATGGCGTCTTGATCGGACGTGCAGCCGGAATGGTCAAATGGCCCGCTATATGGGGGCTAATCGCCTTGTAGTGACTGCCTCGCGATGGCGTTTCCAGTTCTATCTGATGTTCAGTACAAAGCCTTGCAATATCATCAATGGTCCAGTCCGCTCGCGGGTTGCGGCGCATCTGTTCCAGCAAAGGAACCTTGCCTGCCACGTTGCCCCCTCCGTCCCGACGTGGAGGATCTAGTGTGGATCAGTTGTGGAGGCGATGCAACCAGTGATAGCAAAACCCGATGCGGCCTTGCGCAAGAGATGTTGATCTAATCCGTTTCTTCCATGGCAAAGCAAAGTTCTGCGAAGTCTAACCCTTCAGCTTCTGGCCCAGGCGGCCGGCGAGGTCCTGGATGAACTGCCAGGCAACGCGACCTGATCGGCTGCCGCGGGTGGTCGACCATTCGAGCGCTTCGGCGCGGAGCGTCTCCGGGTCGATCTTCAGCTCGTGGTAGCGGACGTAGCCTTCCACCATCTGCAGGTATTCATCCTGGGAGCACTTGTGGAAGCCGAGCCAGAGGCCGAAACGGTCCGACAGTGAAACCTTTTCCTCGACCGCTTCCGAAGGGTTGATGGCAGTCGAACGCTCGTTCTCCATCATGTCGCGCGGAAGCAGGTGACGGCGGTTGGAGGTCGCGTAAAAGATGACGTTGTCGGGCCGGCCTTCGATGCCGCCTTCCAGCACGGCCTTGAGCGACTTGTAGGACGTGTCGTCGTGATCGAATGACAGGTCGTCGCAGAACAGGATGAACCGGTAGGGCGCGGCCTTGAGCAGGTTCATCAGCCGGGGGAGGGTATCGATGTCTTCGCGGTGGATCTCTACGAGCTTCAGGGGTGAGGCGTCGTCTGCACGGGTGCGGTTGACCTCAGCCTGAGCCGCCTTGACGAGCGACGACTTGCCCATGCCTCGAGCGCCCCAGAGGAGCACGTTGTTGGCCGGAAGCTCTGCGGCAAAGCGTCTGGTGTTGTCGAGAAGAATGTCGCGTACCCGGTCAACGCCGGCGATAAGGCCAATGTCGACGCGGTTGACGTGGGGTACAGGCTGCAGGGTGCTGGTATCGGCAATCCACACGAAGCAATCGGCGGCCGTGAAATCCGGCTCCGGCAACGGTTTCGGCGCCATCCGACCGATCAGCTCGATCAGGCTGTCGAGCTTCTTGTTCAATGTTTCGATTGCATCTTCGGCCATTGCGATCCCCTTGCAGTACAGTACCGTACGGTACGGAGAATTCCATTCTTACTCCCGCTATGGGTTCAAAGGCAAGCAAAGCTTGTGCGCTCAAGGTTTTGTGGGTCCGGGCGCTGTTGCATTGCGGCCCTGAGTATTTATATTCCGCGCAATCTTTAGTGCGCGGAATTCCGGATTCCCGCCGTAATCTCAGGAGCATTTCATGTTTGTAACGCCAGCCTATGCACAGTCAGCCGCCGGGGGTGCACCGGATGTACTGATGAGCATCCTTCCGTTCATCCTGATTTTCGCCGTGATGTACTTCCTTATCATCCGGCCTCAGAGGACTCAGATGAAGAAGCGGGCTGAGATGCTTGCAAACGTCCGCCGTGGTGACTCCGTTGTGACCGGTGGGGGCCTCGTCGGCAAGGTGACCAAGGTCATCAACGACGCGGAAGTGGAAGTCGACCTCGGCAATGGCGTCAAGGTCACTGCGCTACGCGCGATGCTGGCAGACGTTCGCGCCAAGGGTGAGCCCGTCCCGACGGAAGCATCCAAGTAAGCTGACAGACCGCAGATTGACTGGGGCAGCATAACCTAGGCCCGCAAAGGAAACACCGCATGTTATACTTCAAGCGCTGGCAGACGATCCTTATTTGGCTGGCGGTCGCACTCAGCGTCCTTTATGCAGCGCCCAACGTTCTTCCCCAGTCGGTTCTGAACTCCTTGCCAAGCTGGGGGCCAACGCGCCCTATGACGCTTGGCCTCGATCTCCAGGGCGGTTCGCACATCCTGATGCAGGTTGAGCGGCAGGACCTGATCAACGAACGCCTGACCGCGACCCGCGACGATGTTCGCCGCGTGTTGCGCGATGCGAAAGTGGGCTACACTGGTCTCACCATTTCCGGCGGCGCCGTGCAGCTGCGCGTACGTGACGAGGGTCAGCGCGAAGCAGCCCGCACCGCTCTGAACGAGCTCACCCAGCCGATCTCCTCCGGGCTGTTTGGTTCGGGCTCGGTGCGTGAGCTCGATATGAGCGAACCTGAGCCAGGCCTTCTGCGGCTCACGCTTTCGGAAGGGGGGATCAATTACCGTCTTTCCAATGCCGTCAGCCAATCAATCGAAGTCATCAGCCGTCGCGTCAACGAACTCGGCACGACCGAACCGATCATCCAGCGCCAGGGCCTCGATCGCGTCCTCGTGCAGGTGCCGGGACTTGAAGACCCACAGCGCCTGAAGGACATTCTTGGCCAGACCGCCAAGCTTACCTTCCAGATGGTCGACACGACCACCTCACCGCAGGAAGTGGTTGCCTCCGGTGGCCGTGCCCCTGCCGGCACGACCCTGATGTACTCGACCGACAATCCGCCGGTCCCATACGTGATCGAAGATCGCGTCATCGTTTCCGGCGAAAACCTGGTCGATGCACAGCCGGGCTTCGATCAGCGCACGAATGAGCCGATCGTCTCCTTCCGCTTCGATACGCGCGGTGCAACGCGCTTCGGTCAGGCGACGCAGGAAAACGTCGGCCGCCTCTTTGCCATCATCCTCGACAATCAGGTGATCTCCGCTCCGCAGATCCGCGAGCCGATCCTTGGCGGTTCGGGCCAGATCTCCGGCAATTTCACCGTCCAGAGCGCGAACGATCTCGCCGTGCTGCTGCGCGCCGGTGCGCTCCCCGCAACGCTGACGGTCGTTGAAGAACGCACGGTTGGTCCGGGCCTCGGTCAGGACTCGATCGATGCCGGTGTCATGGCTGCGATCATTGGTTCGGTGCTGGTCATAGTCTTCATGCTTGCGGCCTATGGCTTCCTTGGCGTGATTGCCAATGTCGCGCTGATCATCAACGTGGTGATGATCATCGCCATCCTGTCAGTGCTGGGGGCGACACTTACGCTGCCAGGTATCGCCGGTATCGTGCTGACAGTCGGCATGGCGGTGGACTCCAACGTTCTCATATATGAGCGCATACGCGAGGAGCGGCGGCTTGGGCGCACTGTGCTGAAGTCGTTCGATGCCGGCTTCGAGCGGGCTCTGGCAACGATCGTTGACTCCAACCTGACGACCCTGATCGCGGCGCTCGTCCTGTTCCTGGTCGGCACCGGTCCGGTCAAGGGCTTTGCCGTGACGCTCGCCATCGGTATCGGCACGACGCTCTTCACCGCCTTTACCTTTACGCGCTGGATCGTTGCGCTGTGGCTGCGCCGCTCGAAGCCTACGGAATTGCCGAAGGGCTACGTGCAGCTCGTGCCTGAGGTGACGCGGATTCCGTTTATGAAGGTCCGCCTCCATGTCTTTGTATTGTCGATCCTTCTTAGCGTCGCATCCATCGTACTCTTGTTCACGGTCAAGCCGAACTTCGGTATCGACTTCACCGGCGGTACGCTGATCGAAGTGCGGGCGAAGGGCGGCGACGCCGACCTTGGCGACATTCGTCAGAGGCTTGCCGGAGTTGGCATCCACGAAGTTCAGGTTCAGGGTTTTGGTGAGACGAGCGACGCGTTGATCCGTCTTGGCGCTGCCGAGGACGAGGCTGCGGGCAATGCCACCGTGCAGCAGGCACAGCAGATCCTCTCGGCCGATTATGACGTTCGACGCACGGAAGTCGTCGGGCCGACTGTCTCGAACGAGCTGATGTGGTCGGCTGTTCTGGGCGTTTTGGCCGCACTCGGCGGTATCATGCTCTACGTGTGGATACGCTTCGAGTGGCAGTTCGCCATCGGCGCCATCATGTCCACCATCAACGATATCTGTCTGACCCTGGGCTTCCTTGTGGTCACGCAGATCCAGGTGGACCTGACAACCGTGGCGGCATTGCTGACGATTGTCGGCTACTCGCTCAACGATACGGTGGTGATCTACGACCGCGTCCGCGAGAACCTGCGGCGGTTCAAGAAGATGCCGCTCGGACAGCTGCTTGATCTCTCCGATAACGAGATGTTGGCGCGTACGGTGATGACGTCGGTGACGACGTTGCTCGCTCTCGTAGCCCTCTATCTCTTCGGTGGCGAAGTCATCCGCTCCTTCGTGGCGTCCATGATCTTCGGTATCGTCATCGGAACGCTGTCCTCGATCTTCATCTCGGCACCGGCGCTCATCTTCTTCAACCTGCGTTCCACCAAGGGACCGGCGATTTCCGAAGATGAGATCCGCGCAGGCGAGGCCAAGGACCTGAAGACCATCTCGAAGGAGGTCTCGGCGACCTGATGTCGAACGGGATTGAAATACGCGCGGCTCACTTTCCGGGCCGCGCGCCCATCGAAGCCTACGGCAACGGCGGGTTCCGCTTTGCCGACATGTCGCACCGCGGATCGCTGCTCTGCATCCCTTCAGGCATCTACGGCTGGGATCCTGCCGTTTTCGCTGAAATCGACGGCCCGTCGCTTGAACGGGTGATCGCGGAAGCCGCTGAAGTCAGCCTTCTTCTGGTGGGAACCGGTGACAGGCTCCAGCCGTTGCCTGCAGCGTTGCGGGCCATGATCCGCGAAGCAGGGATTTCGGTCGAGGTCATGTCCACAGGAGCCGCAGTGCGCACATACAATGTTCTGCTCGCGGAGGAACGGGCGGTCGCCGCTGCGTTTATCGCAGTTGAGTGATCTCGCTTCCGTCGATCCGGCCGACGACCTGCCTGCTTTTGTCAGGCAAACCGACCCTGACCGCTACCTCTCCATACTCTACGCACCGCAGGAAAAGCGTGAAGCGCTGCTGACGCTGCTCGCCTTCAATGTGGAGATCGCTTCCGTCCGCGAACGCGTGAGCCAGCCCATCCCGGGCGAAATGCGGTTGCAATGGTGGCGCGACGTGCTCACCGCAGGCACTGCGGAAGCTGCTGGCGGTAGCCCGCTTGCCGTGAAGCTCGTGGAGACGGTTCGTACCCATGCCCTGCCGATCGAGCCATTCCTCAATATGCTCGATGCGCGGGTTTTTGATCTCTATGACGATCCGATGCCGGCGCGGAATGATCTCGAAGGCTATTGCGGCGAAACTGCCTCGGCGCTGATCCAGTTGCAGGCTCTGGTGCTCGATCCGAAGGCGGCTGTGGGAACAGGCGAAATGGCCGGCTATGCCGGCTGCGCGCAGGCGATTGCCGGGTTGCTCCGCTCCCTGCCGATCCATCGGACACGGGGGCAATGCTACGTGCCGCAGGATATCCTGCGTTCGGCGGGCATGACTCCGGAAAGCCTCATAGCAGGTGAGGACCGCGCCGGCATTGCGCGCGTTGTTTCCGCCATGGTGGCGCTCGGCCGGGATCATCTGACGAAGTTTGAAGCGCGGGCGAAGGGATTGCCGGCCAGGGTCAGAGCGGCGTTCCTGCCGGTATCGCTGACGAAAGCCTACCTCGACAGGATTGAGGCCAAGGCCGATCGGGTTGCAGACGAGATCGTCGACATTTCCCCGATCCGCAAGCAATGGGCGGTTTTCCGCCGCGCATCTCGCGGCTGGTAGAAATTCGTGATGGTCGCAAAAGTGAAGCCGGACCAATCAATGATCCGGCTTCTTTGTTTTCGGGCTTACTCAGCCGCAGCAGCCTGAGGCAGGCCGAGCCATGCCCTGCAATCGGCAAGCGCGCGGGCTGAGGTTGCCTGCTTCTTGGCAATCGTCTTTTCCTTGCCGCGTAGACGCTTGCCTTCCGTTCTCGGGATCTCGATCGGCGGAAACAGACCGAAGTTGATGTTCATCGGCTGGAACGAGCGCTTACCCGGCTCCTCATCCGTCAGGATGTGTCCCCCGGTGATGTGGTTGATCAGGGCGCCGAAGGCGGTCGTCACTGGCGGCGGCGTCAGGTCGATGCCAAGACGCTGGGCAGCGGCAAAACGGCCGGCCATAAGGCCCATGGCAGCACTCTCCACGTAGCCTTCGCAGCCGGTAATCTGGCCGGCAAAGCGCAGGCCCGGGCGAGACTTCAACTGCAGCGTTCCGTCGAGGAGCGCAGGCGAGTTGATATAGGTGTTGCGGTGCAGGCCGCCGAGGCGGGCAAACTCAGCATTTTCCAGCCCGGGGATCATCTTGAAGATGCGGGTCTGCTCGGCATACTTCAGCTTCGTCTGGAAGCCGACCATATTGTAGAGTGTGCCGAGCGCATTGTCCTGGCGGAGCTGGACGACGGCGTAGGGCTTCACGGTCGGGTTGTGCGCGTTGGTCAAGCCCATAGGCTTCATCGGCCCGTGACGCAGCGTCTCGTGGCCGCGTTCCGCCATGACCTCGATCGGCAGGCAGCCGTCGAAATAGGGCGTACCTTCCCATTCACGGAAACCGGTCTTGTCGCCTTCGATGAGCCCGTGGACGAAGGCGTCATACTGCTCCTTCGTCATCGGGCAGTTGATGTAGTCCTTGCCCGTTCCGCCGGGCCCGACCTTGTCGTAGCGGGACTGGAACCAGCAGATGTCCATGTCGATCGAGTCAAAATAAACGATCGGCGCAATGGCGTCGAAGAAGGCCAGCGCTTCCTCGCCAGTTTCGGCCCGGATTGCCTCGGCGAGCGACGGCGCCGTCAAGGGGCCGGTCGCGATAATGGCGAGATCCCAATCCTCAGGCGGCAGGCCGGTGATTTCCTCGCGCTCTATCGTGATCAGAGGATGCGCGGCAAGCGCGGCCGTGACTGCGTCGGAGAACCCTTCGCGGTCTACGGCGAGAGCGCCGCCTGCTGGTACCTGGTTCGCATCGCCGGAGCGCATGATGACCGATCCGGCAAGGCGCATCTCGGCGTGAAGCAGGCCCACGGCATTGTTGGCCGCGTCATCAGACCGGAAGGAGTTGGAGCAGACGAGTTCCGCCAGCTTCTCGGTCTTGTGTGCTTCGGTACCGCGTACCGGGCGCATTTCATGAACGATAACGGGGACACCAGCCTGGGCAATCTGCCAGGCAGCTTCAGAGCCGGCGAGACCGCCGCCGATAACGTGAATGGGTTTGTGTGTCATGCGTTGGAAATAGGAGGAACTGCCCGCAAATGCAACGCAAACTGTAGCTTCCTCACCGCCGGATCATCGAAGATGATGATGCCGTAGAGGTGTCAGGACGAGAGGGGTTCCTGTGCCCATAAAAAACAGCACTCGCTGGGGGAGGAGGAGCCAGCGAGTGCCGTTTTTGATGACCGGCCCTTTTGGGAGGGGAGGAGGAGTGGGCCGGTCTTATCCGTCGAGTATGGGAGGAGGAGGAGAACTCGACGAAATCTATGTAATTCTTTGCGTTCTTAGAACGAGGCCTTACGGGCAACGTAAGGGATGTCGCTGCGTGCCAGGCCGAGATCGCTAAGCTCACGGTTCGAAAGACGGCTCAGCTCGTTGACGGTCTCGCGGTAACGGCGCCAATTGCGAATGTTCTGGATCAGGCTCATCGTCGTGCTCACTTGTTCATTTGTTCGTCGCTTTGTTGCCGCGTAAATAATCACGACCTGCTCATTTTTGAAGCAACAATGGTGCATGACAGCATTGCGTTTTGTGCATTGCAACATAAACGCCCCGCCTACGCAGCAAGGCTTGCTGATCCGGGAAGCTCCGGGAATCGTCACTAAAGGAGCATGCGCAAAAATCGGGCAGATCCATCAGTCTGCACGAATGGCGGCTGTTAGCCGGCAATGGCGAAGGATGATGATGAGCAGCTTTGAAGAAGAGCGGACAGCGCAAGAAGCCGCTCTAGCGGTGGACGGTGATGCAACCTTGTCCAATGAAAGTGGTGCGGGTGGAGGGACTTGAACCCCCACGCCTCTCGGCGCCAGAACCTAAATCTGGTGCGTCTGCCAATTTCGCCACACCCGCAACGCCGTCGTCCCTAAGATAAGTCTTGCGTGTTTGCAAGCTCTCATTTAACCACTCAACTCGTGTTTGAACATATGGTCGCGGTTCTGGAAAACCACGCCTAGGTTCTAGAAGGAGTGGCAAACCCCTTTGCAACATTAAGGGAAGCGGACTAGGTAGTATCGAATTTCTGGATCCATGGCGTGAGCCAGGGGATTCGGTCCCTTTATCCGCGAAAAGCCGCCCTGAGTGTTCTTCGGCAAGGCTGGACGGTAAGGTAGCCGTTAAGAGCGGCGCATGAAACATAAAAGGTTTGATTGATGCAGGTAAGCGAGATTCTCAATTCCGGCCTGAAGCGCGAGATCAAGGTGGTCGTGCCCGCTCAGGACATGGAAAACCGCCTGGTAGAGCGGCTGCAGGATGCTTCCACGAAGGTTCGCCTCAAGGGCTTCCGTCCGGGAAAGGTGCCGCTTCAGCACCTTCGCCGCATGTACGGCAAGTCCCTCATGGCCGAGATCGTGAACGAGATCCTGTCGAACTCGACGCGCGACATCATCACCGAGCGCGGTGAAAAGGCTGCCATGCAGCCTGAAGTCAAGATGACTGAGGATGAGCAGGAAGCCGAGAAGATTCTGGCCGGCGGCGCCGACTTTGAATTCTCTCTTTCCTACGAAGTCATCCCGGCCATCGAGCTGCAGGACTTCTCCAACATCAAGATCACCCGCCAGGTCTATGACGTGACGGATGAAGAAATCGACGAGCAGGTCAAGCGCGTTGCTGACTCCACCCGCACCTATGCCGAGAAGGATGGTGCTGCGGAGAACGGCGACAAGGTCACGCTCGACTACCTCGGCAAGCTCGACGGCGAGCCCTTCGAAGGCGGTGCTGCCGAAGATTCCGACGTGGTGATCGGCCATGGCCAGTTCATCCCCGGCTTTGAAGAGCAGCTCATTGGCCTCAAGGCCGGCGACAAGAAGACCTTCAAGATCACCTTCCCGGAGAGCTATGCGGCTACGCACCTTGCCGGCAAGGAAACCGAGTTCGACGTCACCGTGAAGAAGGTGTCGGCCGGCGAAGAGATCGAGATCAACGACGCTCTGGCCGAGAAGCTTGGCCTTGAGTCCGCTGAGAAGCTGCGCGAGATCATCCGCAGCCAGCTCGAAAACCAGTTTGGTTCGGTTACCCGCCAGAAGGCAAAGCGCCAGCTGCTCGACGCTCTCGACGCTGCCTACAAGTTCGAGGCTCCGTCCAAGCTCGTAGAGGCTGAGTTCAACAACATCTGGACCCAGGTCACCCGTGAGCTGGAGCAGGCTGGCCGTACCTTCGAAGACGAAGACACCACGGAAGAGGCTGCCCGCGAAGAGTACCAGGGTCTTGCTGAGCGCCGCGTCCGCCTCGGTCTCGTGCTCGCGCAGATCGGTGAGGAAGCCGGCGTGCAGATCTCTGAAGAAGAGATGCAGCGCGCTCTGTTCGACACGATCCGCCGCTTCCCGGCTGACCAGCAGCAGCAGGTCTTCGAGTTCTACCGTCAGAATCCGCAGGCTCTCGCAAGCGTTCGCGCACCGCTCTACGAGGAGAAGGTCGTTGACCATCTGCTCACGAAGATCGATGTCACCGACAACAAGGTGAGCCGCGAAGAGCTGCTGGCTGAGGACGAGGAAGAGACGACCGAAGCTGCTGCCAAGGAAAAGCCTGCAAAGAAGGCTCCGGCCAAGAAGAAGGCTTCCAAGAAGGCTGAGGAAAAGGCTGAAGAGAAGGCCTCCGAGGAGTAATCCTCCTTCCCATCTTTTCAAAAGGGCCGCTGGCATTCGCCGGCGGCTTTTTTGTTTAGGTCACTCGGAAACTAAAGAAGTTTGGCGAGTTGCCGTCCGGCCTGGATGAACTTCAGGGGATTGAGCGCTTCGCCATTGCGGCGCACTTCGTAGTGAAGATGTGGCCCGGTTGAGCGTCCGCTGTTGCCGGCACGGGCTATGGGTGCCGCGGTAACGACGCTGTCGCCGACGTCCACCAGGATCTCGTGGAGATGGGCATAACGGGTGGTGAGGCCACCACCGTGATCCACTTCGACCATGCGCCCATAGCCGCCGTACCAACCAGCCTTGATCACACGGCCCGCGCTGGTGGCGCGGATGAGGTCGCCCTTGCGGGCGCGGAAGTCTAGACCCGCGTGGTACGCCACCTGGTGCCTGAATGGATCTTTGCGGCTGCCGAAGCGGCTGGTGATCTTTGCGCCCGGCAAAGGATTGATGATCGGGATCCGCTGAACAAGCAGTTTGACTTCGTCAAGGCGATCAAGGGCTTCGTCCAGTTCCCGCAACCTGTCGTTGAAGCCTGCCGTTTCCGTAAATTCGACGAAGGGCCCGCCTTCGCTCAAAGTGTTCTTCCTGGTCACACCCGCAAGTTCAAGAACGTCCTCGATCGTCTCGGTCGTCAGATACACCTGATTGGTCAGGGTCTCGATCTGCGCCAGCTGACGGTTCTCGACCTCGAGTAACGAATGCTCGAGTGATGGATCCTTACCCGCATCGGGCATCTCTGGTTGATCCGGCGGTCCCAACCGGAGCTCTTGTGTGTCTGATTGGAGCGGCCACGGGATGTCCAGTCTGGAACTGGGTGCGTAAGCCGAGGCGCTGACCGGTTGCGACCGCGCGTCAGACGTCCGGATCTGGAGCCGGTCGGGCCGTGGCGTCGGCGTGGGTGGGCTCGGCTTTGCTGCTGCGGGCGGCTCAACCCGCCCTGATCTACCGAGGAGCGGCTCCAGCCGATCCTGGCGCTGCGCCAGAAGCTCCTGCTTTTCGATCAGCTCGGTTACCTTGCGATGGACATCCCGCTGTTCCATAGCCGCCTCAGTGCCGATCTCGGTGATCTGGGCGCGAAGCGAGGCAATCCGGTCTTCGAACGCATAGATGCTTGGCGCAGCGGCGGTGGTGAGAAGGCCGTCCCGCAGGGCCAGGTAGGTGGCGGAGCCGATGTGAGCCACGGTACCCACCGCCAGCACCACGGCCAGGCTGTAAGCTGCCAGTGGCCGCAGTCTGATGTGCCGAACCTTCTCACCCCTTGCGAGGATGATCAGCAGGGGAGGGTTTGTCCTCCTGGCACTGTGGTCGCGGGCATCGCTCACGGCTAAAAACCATCGTTCGGTCAATTAGCTGATTAAAAGCGATTATGGTTAACAATTGCTGTTCAGGCGGGCTGGACCAGCTTCTTCAAGGACTCCAGCACGGCGTCTACATGGCCGGGGATTTTTACCTTGACCCAGGCTTCTGCGATCACACCTTCGGCATCGATCAAGAACGTGCTGCGCTCGACACCCATGTATTTGCGGCCGTACATGCTCTTTTCGACCCAGAGACCATAGGCCTGGATAACCTCCTTCTCGGTGTCGGACAGAAGATCGATCGTCAGCTCATGCTTGCACTTGAACTTGTCGTGCTTCTTCACAGAATCCGGTGATACGCCGAGGATCGTCGCACCAAGCGCCTCGAAGTCGGGCTTCCTTGTGGAGAAGTCGACGGCCTCCACCGTGCAGCCGGATGTATCGTCCTTTGGATAGAAATAGAGGACGACCGGCTTGCCACGCAGGCTTGAAAGGCGGACGCTCCCACCACCGTCCCGCGGCAGTTCGAAATCCGGAGCGAGGGCGCCTTTCTCTGGTACTGCCATTTTCTTACCTCTCTTTCTTGAAATAGGCCTGTGCGGCTCCCGGACAGGCAAGACATTTGCTTTGTTTCTGTAGGATACTCATACCTATAATCAATGGGCGGATTCGTCCAACCACGTGGAAGAGGCATTGACGGTCGAGGAAGACGAAGAGAGCGCCACCGAACACCAGAAAGTTCGCTTTGGGCGTAAAGACCGTGCGTCTCTCGGACGTATGCCTTCGGCTGTTGGGTCACCCCCTGTAAGGTCCTGGCGCCGCCGCATCTGGCGCTCCTTGCTGGGCCTCGTATTCCTCCTGGTCTTCGTCACCACAGCAGCGCTCGTCGGCATCTATGTCGTGGGTATCGATGCGATCGGCAATGAGCGGTTGCGCCACCAGGCGGCACTTGTGCTGACCCGCATGGCGGGCGAACCCATCGACGTGGATCTCGGGCAGCTGAGCCTTGATCTAGGCACCACGAGCCTGTTTGCGCTGGAGGTCAAGAACGCTACCATCAACCGGGCGGCAGACGGCGCACCTTTGGCGCGTGCCGATGAACTCAGCTTCGGCATCCGGGCCATTCCGCTCTTCTGGGGAAAGCTGGAACTCAGCCAGGTGGCCATGGAGGATGCGGAACTGTCCGCCTCCGCGATCATGCCGTTCTTTCAGGGCAGCCAGCAGACCCGCACCATCGGCGCCAATGAGCTGAAGGCAGCGATTTTCGATGGTGTCCACAGCCTCTACGCCTCCGCAGGAAGCGCCGGGCTTACCCGTCTTTCGCTCAACAATGTTTCGCTGCTGAATGACCAGAGCGACCACCTGGTGCAGCTGAACAGTCTTGAACTGAGGATTTCCGGCGAGACCACGCTGCAGGCCGAGGGCGCGGTGACAATCGCGGGTTTCCCGATCCAGTTTGGTGCAGTCGCCGATCGGGACGCAGGCGAGGGTGCGATCAAAGGGTTGAACATCGATCTGTCGGTCGATGGAACGCAGAGAAGCGGTAGCGGGATTGGTGCTCTCCGGCAGCTGGGCAGCATCAGGGCTTCGCTCCAGGGAAACGAGACCGATCCCAAGGGCTCCTGGCTCCATCTGCAGACCCAGCTTAGTGATCTGAGAGTTGCGCTTCAAAAGGATGAGGTGGAAATCGAAGAGGCCGACGTGCAGGTAGGCATGCGTGGCACTGAAAAAGCCTTTTCGGTCAGCAACTCCTCAATCGCCGTAGGCAGCAGCCGTATCAATCTAGAGGGCGAGGTGTTGCCGGATGCGGAGAACGACGGCGCCTACAGCTTCAATCTCCTCCTGCCGCAGTCGCTTGTCGCACCCGTCGACACAGCCGAGCAGCCCCTCCAGTTCATGGCCCGCACAAGTGGCAGCGTCGATCTTGCCAAGATGGAGATCGTGGCTGACCGGATTGATCTGCGCACGCCAAACGGCGGCGCATCAGCCTGGGCTGCCGTGACCTTCAGCCCTGGGCAGGCACCGGGCATTTCGTTTGAACTGGATGTCGAGCAGATCCCGACGGCTGAAGCCAAGCAGTTATGGCCGTGGTTCTCGGCGCCAGGCGCACGCCGCTGGGTGATGGACAATCTGTTCGGCGGTACTGTCAGCGATAGTTCCCTGCGACTAATGATTCCGCCCGGGCGACTGGGGAACGGCGTGCCGTTGACCGGCAATGAGGTGAGTGGCCAGTTCACCGTCAAGGGGACACGCTTCGATCTGGTGGGCGACCTGCCGCCAGTCCGCGAAAGCGACGGATGGGTGGAATTCGAGGGTACCGACGTTTTCGTCGGGCTTACCAACGGCGTCGCGTATCTGCCGAGCGGACGGGTGGTGCGCACCGGCGGCGGGACCATGGAGCTGAAGGCAGCGCACTTGCGCCCGCGCATTGGCAAGCTTGCGATCGATGTGTCGGGCGAAGCGGCAGCGGTTGCGGAATTTGCCTCGCTCAAGCCGATCAGGGCTTCCTTCCTCGATCTGAAGCCGGATGATTTCTCCGGTCAGGTGTCAGGCCATATCGCGGCGGATGTGCCGTTGCACGAGGGCATTCCGGCCGAGACACTCAATTGGGATGTCGAGCTGGCCTACGACCAACTGGCACTTGCCCGACCCGTGGAAGGGCAGGAGATCAAGGCAGCGACGGGCACGATGTTGCTCAACAAGACACGGGCCCAGCTTTCCGGAGAAGCGGAACTGAACGGCGTATCCGCCAAGCTGGAGCTCCTGGAGCCGCTCGGGCAATCCAAGGCGGAACAACGCCAACGTCACATCGAGCTCGAAGTCACCGACGCCCAGCGCGAACGCCTGTTCCCGGGCCTGGGGACGCTCGTCTCAGGCCCGATGCAGGTCAAGTACGAACAGGGAAGCACGAAGGAACGTCGGATTTCCGTGGATCTCGGAAAGTCGCAGCTGAGCGTTCCCTGGATCGGATGGCAGAAAGGCTCCGGCATTCCGGCCAAGGCTTCGTTCATCCTTACCGAGAAGGATGGTCAGACAGAGCTCGCCGATTTCAAGCTGCAGGGCGAGAGTTTTGGCCTTGCCGGCAACATCGTGCTCGCCAAAGGTCGGCTGCAGCAGGCGAAGTTCAATCAGGTCCGGTTTAACCGGGATGACGAGCTTTCCGCCACCATCAAGTCCAAGGGTTCAGGCTACGACGTAACGGTCACCGGCAATTCCTTCGATGCGCGGTCGGTCATCAAGCTTGTCACCGGCAAGGAAGTTAAGACCACCCAGGGCGGAGAGAGCGATCCTATCACCGTCAACGCGACGCTCAACACCCTGATCGGTTTCCACGGAGTGAAGCTGGAGAAATTGGAGGTCGAGTATTCGGCAGGCAACGGGCCAGACAAACTCACTATCCGTGGTGCGACGCCTGTCTATGGTTCCGTCGCCTTCGACCGCTGGACGGACGATGGACAACGCAAACTGCGGCTGACGTCGGAGAATGCCGGCGAGGTGCTCCGGTTCCTCGATTTCTATCGCTACATGGAACGTGGAAAACTCGCGCTCACGCTCTCCGGGCCCAATGACAATGCACTGCGTGGCCGTATCACCATCGATGATTTCTGGGTCGTCAATGAGCCTCGTCTTGGATCGCTGGTTGCCGCAAGCTCGAAATCGGGCAAGACCGACAAGGTTGACGTAACGCGGGCCCAATTTGGTTCGGCATTCGCGGATCTCGGCAAGGGCGATCAGCGGATCGATATCGCCAACGGTATCATCCGTGGGCCGTCGCTCGGCTTTGCCTTCCAGGGAACACTGTTCGACAAGCAGAACAATACGAACATGACCGGCACCTTCATGCCGGCCTATGGTTTGAACCGCATTTTCGGCGAGATCCCGATCATCGGGCAGATCCTTGGCAACGGCCGCGACCGTGGGCTGATCGGCATTACATTCAAGGTCGTGGGGCCGTTCGATCAGCCCCGCCTCGAGCTGAACCCGATCTCGGCCATCGCGCCCGGCATCTTCCGCCAGATCTTCGAGTATAACTAAGGGTAGGTGCTCAACGCTCGCGCTTCAGACTTAAGATGATGCGTGCTGGATATGCAAAAGTGGCAAACGCACGGCTGAAGGAGCGTAGAAGGATCGTCTTCAGGTCGGCTCGCGGTTCATTCGCGAATAGCTTTTGCCAATGTTCGTTGGAAAACATAATGGCTTCCCCGGATCACTGCCCCCTCAAGCGCTTGAACAGTACCGTCTTTGGTCGATGCTGAAAAGGCGGGTGTTCAGACATAAAAAAGCGCCAGTGACCGGGCCACTGGCGCTTCTACTTTTCGGGTTGAGCCGAGGTGGTTACTCGGGCCGAACCAGAATGTGCTTCTTGCGGCCCAGAGAGAGCTTGATCACGCCATCGGCGGTAATGTCCTTGGAGCCTACGACGTACTTGTCGTCCTGGATCGCTGCATCGTTGATGCGTACCGCGCCACCCTGGACATGGCGGCGTGCTTCGCCGTTGGAAGCAGCAAGACCAGCGCGGACGAACATCGCCAGGAGGCCAACGCCAGCTTCCAGTTCAGCGGCCGGAACCGTGATCGTCGGCAGTGTCTCGGCGAGTGCGCCTTCCTCAAACGTCTTGCGGGCGGTCTCGGCAGCCTGGTCGGCGGCCTCGCGGCCGTGCAGCATGGCGGTCACTTCATTGGCGAGGATCTTCTTGGCCTCGTTCACTTCCGCGCCCTGAAGGGATTCGAGACGGGCGATCTCGTCCATCGGGAGCGTGGTGAAGAGTTTCAGGAAGCGGCCAACGTCGGCATCCTCGGTGTTGCGCCAGTACTGCCAGAAGTCATAGGGGCTCAGAAGCTCGGGGCTCAGCCATACCGCACCGGCAGCCGTCTTGCCCATCTTCTGGCCGGAGGCTGTGGTGAGCAGCGGCGAGGTCAGCGCATAAAGCTGCGGCTTGCCAAGACGATGGCCGAGATCGATACCGTTGACGATGTTGCCCCACTGGTCGGAGCCACCCATCTGCAGACGGCAGTTGTAGAGGTCGGAGAGGACCGTGAAGTCGTAGGCCTGCAGGATCATGTAGTTGAATTCGAGGAAGGACAGCGACTGCTCGCGGTCGAGGCGCAGCTTCACCGAATCGAACGAGAGCATGCGGTTGACCGAGAAGTGCCTGCCTACGTCGCGCAGGAACTCGATGTAGTTGATCTTCAGCAGCCAGTCGGCGTTGTTCGCCATGATGGCGTCGTTCGGGCCGTCACCAAAGCGGAGGTAACGGGAGAACGACTTCTTCATGTTGTCGAGGTTGGAGTTGATGATCTCAGGCGTCATCAGCTTTCGGGCCTCGTCCTTGAAGGACGGGTCACCGATCATGCCCGTGCCGCCGCCCATCAGCGCGATCGGGCGATGGCCCGTCTGCTGGAGCCAGTGCAGCATCATGATCTGGGTCAGGTGACCGACGTGCAGGCTGCTGGCTGTCGGGTCATAGCCGATATAGGCGGTGACGATCTCCTTGCTGAAAAGGTCGTCCAGTCCCCGGTCGTCGGAGGTCTGGTGGATAAAGCCGCGCTCGGACAAAATGCGCAGGAAATCTGATTTAAATTCGGGCATTTTCTGCAAATCCCGTTCAACAAGGATGTAAGGGTGAGTGCGGCCTTTACCACCGAACAAGCGTTGCGGACAAGCACAAGCAGCGCAGCGGGAAGGCGATTTTCGCCGCAGTGCGGAAGGAGACTTGAATGACCAAGGTGACAGCTCTCGGGCTGATGAGCGGCACGTCCATGGATGGGATCGACCTTGCCGTGATCCGTACCGACGGAGAAGGTGTGGTCGAGCGCGGGCCTTCCATGGCCGTTTCCCATGATGCATCCTTCCGCAAGCGGCTTGAGGAAGCGCTGCAGGTTGCAAAGCAGATCAAGGTTCGCAACGAGCGTCCAGGTCCGCTGGCGGAGATCGAGCAGGAGCTGACCACACTCCACGCTGATGCAGTGAAGCGCTTTCTCGACCAGCATGGTGATGGATGGCGACCGGACATTGTCGGATTTCACGGTCAGACGGTGCTCCACCGGCCGCATGAGGCTCTGACGGTGCAGATCGGTGATGGTGAAGCGCTGGCGCGGAGCATCGGCATCCGCGTCGCCTACGACATGCGTGCGGAAGACATGCGACACGGCGGGCAGGGAGCTCCACTCGTGCCGGTCTACCACGTGGCGCTGGCTGCCTCGCTGCCTGATGGCGAGAAGCGGTTGCCGCTCTGCTTCGTCAATATCGGCGGGATTTCCAACATCACCTTCATCCCGGAGCAGGGTGATCCGATCGCCTTCGACAGCGGCCCCGGCAATGCGCTCATCGATCAATGGGTGTTTCAGAAGGCCGGTGTGCCGTTCGACGAGGATGGTAAGATCGCGAGCGGGGGCCAGGTTGTCCGCAGTGTGGTGGACGCATATCTGGCGAATCCATTCTTTGAAAAACCTGGGCCAAAGTCACTCGACCGCCATGATTTTGATCTTCAGCCGGTGAAGGATCTTGGGCTGGAGGATGGTGCCCGCACCCTGGCTGCGGTTACGGCGGAGGCGATCATTCGCGCGCAAGAACACCTGCCGGAGACGCCGAAGCTCTGGATCGTCTGCGGCGGTGGCCAGAAGAATCGATTCATAATCAAGCACCTGAGCGAACTTGCTGAATCAAATCATGCACTTGTTAAACCAGCGGATGAGCTGGGGCTTGATGGTGATTCCATGGAAGCGGAGGCCTGGGCCTACCTCGCAGTACGCGCTTCCAAAGGTCTGCCGCTCACCTTCCCGACGACGACTGGATGTCGGGAGCCGGTGAGTGGTGGCGTGATCGCGGAACCCGCCTGAATCAAAAAGCCCGGTCGCAAGAACCGGGCTTCATGACGTCGGATAGGGTGAGAATTAGCGCAGACGCTTCGGGCGCGCTTCCGCCAGTTCACCACGCAGACGGGCGTCGAGATACTCGGCGCACTCCTCGATCAGCGTCTCGTGCATGTTCGAATAGAAGTGGTTGGCGCCAGGCAGCGTCTTCTGCGTGATCGTGATACCCTTCTGGGTGTGCAGCTTGTCGACAAGACCCTGTACGTCCTGCGGCGGCGCCACGCGGTCGTCGCTGCCGTGGATGATCAGGCCGGACGAGGGGCAGGGCGCCAGGAACGAGAAGTCGTAGAGGTTCGGCTGCGGCGAGATCGACATGAAGCCTTCGATCTCCGGACGGCGCATCAGAAGCTGCATGCCGATCCAGGCGCCGAAGGAGTAGCCGGCGACCCAGCAGTTCTTCGAGTCGGGGTGCAGCGACTGGATCCAGTCGAGTGCTGCTGCGGCATCGGACAGTTCGCCTGCGCCATGGTCAAAGGCGCCCTGGCTGCGGCCGATACCGCGGAAGTTGAACCTCAGGGTTGTGAAGCCACGCGACTGAAACAGGTAGAAAAGATCGTAGACGATCTTGTTGTTCATCGTGCCGCCGAACTGGGGGTGCGGATGCAGGATGATGGCGATCGGGGCGTTCTTTTCCGTGGACGGCTGATAGCGGCCTTCCAGACGACCGGCGGGACCATTAAAAATGACCTCGGGCATAGTGACTCCAGCTTGGGCGAAACCTCCCTGCGTGCGATGGCAGGGCTTGACGTGACGCCAGTGCCTCCAATAGAAGCTTGTTTAGAATTGTTCAAAAGTGGTGCAACTTTTATTGCACCCCGGTAAGACGCGTAAATAGGACGTCTTGCCTTCAAAATTCAAGGAAATTAAGCGCCGTGACGACGAGCTGCGGCGCCAGGCCATGGAAAGCATGACGAGACGGCGCATCTATCTCGATTATAACGCTACTGCGCCGCTGCTTCCCGCAGCGCGGCAGGCGATGCTTGATGCGCTCGATGCCGCCAATCCCTCGTCCGTGCATGCCGAAGGCCGCGCCTCCCGGCAGATCATCGATCAGGCGCGCCGCAACGTGGCTGCTCTCTTTGACGCCAAGCCGGAGCATGTCGTGTTCACCTCCGGCGCGACGGAAGCGGCGAACATGCTGCTGACGCCGAACTGGCAGATGGGACGTTCGCCGGTGCGCTATTCACGCGCCTATGTTTCGGCGGCCGATCACCCCTGTGTGCTCTCGGGCGGCCAGTTTGCTTCCGATGCGGTTCAGCAGATTGCGGTTCGTCCAGACGGTGTGCTCGATCTCGACGCGTTGCGTGCAGCACTTGCCGCTCATGATGCTTCGGCGGGCCTGCCGCTGGTGATGCTCCACAATGCGAACAATGAGACCGGCGTGCTACAGCCCGTGGAAGACATTGCCTCCATCGTGCGTGCCGCTGGGGGCCTGATCATCTATGATGCCGTACAGGCGGCTGGGAGAATTCCGCTGGATATTTCAGCCGGTTACGCGGATTTCTTCATCGTCTCCTCGCACAAGATCGGCGGGCCAAAGGGCGCCGGCGCCATCATTGGCGCTTCCGATCTCTTGATGCCCAGGCCGCTTATCAAGGGTGGCGGGCAGGAGAAGAGCCACCGCGCTGGCACGGAAAACATTCCGGGTATCGCAGGTTTCGGCGCGGCTGCCCGCGAGGCGTTGGCGCAGCTCGACGGGATCGAGGCCATCAAAAACAAGCGCGTACGAATCGAAGCGTTGATCCATCAGCACGCTCCCGGCGCGACGATCTATGGCGAGGGAGCCGGGCGGCTTCCAAACACGGTCTTCTTCTCGATGCCGGGCGTGAAGGCGGAGACGGCACAGATCGCTTTTGATCTTGCCGGCGTGGCGCTCTCGGCTGGGTCTGCGTGCTCATCCGGCAAGGTGGGTCCGAGCCATGTGCTCAAGGCCATGGGCCATGCCGATCAGGCAGGGGCCCTGCGCATATCGATTGGCAGCGGCACGACGGACAATGATATCGAGTTCTTCGGTACCGCCCTGGAAAAATTCGTCTCGGGACGCAGGCGCGCTAGCGCCGCCTGAGGGACAATATTCCGACGATCACAGACTGGTGAAAAATTGGAGTAAAAGACACATATTTTCGGTTTTGCGGGATGAATTTAGCGTCCGGAATGACTAGATAGGCTTCATCCCGCCAGAGTTTGCAAGTTTCCGGACCTTGAATCCGGCCTATGGAGAACGTTAATGGCTGCAGTACAAGAAACCATTGATACAGTCCGCACGCTTGATGTGGACCAGTACAAGTACGGTTTCGAAACTCTCATCGAGAGCGACAAGGCCCCGAAGGGGCTCAATGAAGATATCATTCGCTTCATTTCGGCCAAGAAGGACGAGCCCGAGTGGATGCTCGAATGGCGTCTCGGTGCCTATCGTCGCTGGCTGACGATGGAAGAGCCGACCTGGGCGCGCGTCGAATATCCGAAGATCGACTTCCAGGATCTGCACTATTTTGCAGCACCGAAGGGCATCACCGGACCGACGTCGCTTGACGAGGTGGATCCGGAACTCCTGAAGACCTATGAGAAGCTTGGCATTCCGCTCCGTGAGCAGGAAATCCTTGCTGGCGTGCAGAAGCCTGCAAGCGACGAGCCGAGCGACAACGTCTATGCATCTGGCCGCGTGGCCGTTGATGCCGTCTTCGACTCCGTTTCCGTCGTCACGACCTTCAGGGAAGAGCTTGCCAAGGCGGGCGTGATCTTCTGCTCGATCTCCGAGGCGATCCGCGAGTATCCGGAACTGGTGCAGAAGTACCTCGGCTCCGTGGTTCCTGTCTCGGACAACTACTATGCGACGTTGAACTCCGCCGTGTTCACGGACGGCTCGTTCGTGTTCGTGCCGAAGGGCGTTCGCTGCCCGATGGAGCTGTCCACCTATTTCCGTATCAACGAGAAGAACACGGGCCAGTTCGAGCGCACGCTGATCATCGCGGAAGAGGGTGCCTACGTCTCCTACCTGGAAGGCTGCACGGCGCCCCAGCGCGACGAAAACCAGCTGCATGCTGCCGTTGTCGAGCTGATCGCGCTCGATGATGCCGAGATCAAGTACTCGACGGTGCAGAACTGGTACCCGGGCGACGCTGAAGGCAAGGGCGGTATCTACAACTTCGTCACCAAGCGTGGCGACTGCCGTGGCAAGAACTCCAAGATCTCCTGGACGCAGGTCGAAACCGGTTCGGCGATCACCTGGAAGTACCCGTCCTGCATCCTGCGCGGTGACAATTCGGTTGGCGAGTTCTACTCGATCGCCGTTTCCAACGGCTACCAGCAGATCGACTCCGGAACGAAGATGATCCACCTGGGCAAGAACACGTCCAGCCGCATCATCTCCAAGGGTATCTCTGCCGGCAATTCGAACAACACCTATCGCGGTCAGGTTTCGATCCATCGCAAGGCAGAGGGTGCGCGTAACTTCACCAACTGTGACTCGCTGCTGATCGGCGACCAGTGCGGTGCGCACACGGTTCCCTATATCGAGGCAAAGAACGCTTCGGCCAAGGTTGAGCACGAGGCGACCACCTCGAAGATCTCCGAGGACCAGAAGTTCTACGTCATGCAGCGCGGCATCCCGGAAGAGGAAGCGATCGCGCTGATCGTGAACGGCTTCGTCAAGGACGTCATCCAGGAACTGCCGATGGAGTTTGCCGTAGAGGCACAGAAACTCATCAGCATCTCGCTTGAAGGCTCGGTTGGCTAACAGCTGCCCCCACAGGAATTTTTAGGAAATTACACAATGCTAGAGATCAAGAACCTTCACGCTCGCATCGCCGAAGACGGCACTGAAATCCTGCGCGGCGTCAACCTGACCGTGAAGCCGGGCGAAGTCGTCGCCATCATGGGCCCGAACGGCTCGGGCAAGTCCACCCTTTCTTACGTGCTTTCCGGCCGTGACGACTACGAAGTCACCGAAGGCGACATCCTGCTCAACGGCGAGTCCATCCTGGAGATGGATCCGGCCGAGCGCGCTTCCGCAGGTGTCTTCCTCGCGTTCCAGTATCCGATGGAAATACCGGGCGTTGCTACGATGGAGTTCCTGAAGGTTGCCATGAACTCGCAGCGCAAGGCGCGCGGCGAGGAAGAGCTGAAGGTGCCGGAATTCATCAAGCGCGTGCGCACGGCTGCCGAAGAGCTCAGCATGGACATGAACATGCTGAAGCGTCCGCTCAACGTGGGCTTCTCCGGTGGTGAGAAGAAGCGTGCGGAAATCCTGCAGATGAAGCTGCTTGAGCCGAACCTCTGCGTTCTCGACGAAACGGATTCGGGCCTCGACATCGATGCGCTGCGTATCGTTGCTGAAGGCGTGAACGCCCTGCGTTCGCCTGATCGCGCTATCGTCGTGATCACCCACTACCAGCGCCTGCTCGACTACATCGTTCCGGACACCGTCCACGTCCTCTACAAGGGCCGTGTGGTGAAGTCCGGTGGCAAGGAGCTCGCTCAGGAGCTTGAGAAGACTGGTTATGCCGAAATCATCGGCGAAGCTGCCTAGGATTGGTGATGAATATTCAAACGCAGATAAAGCGAACGGCTGCCGAAGAGCTTCTGCTGGATGCCTTCGCCGCCCATGGTGAAGCACTGCCGGGTGATTCATCGGTCAAAGCCCAGCGCAAGGCTGCTGCCGAACTAATCGGCCGTGGCCTGCCGACGCGCCGCGTCGAGTCCTGGCACTACACGGACCTGCGCCGTCTCCTGTCGAACGTCGCGGCCTTCACACAGGGCCAGGGCGCTGCGGCTGAGGCTGCACTTCTCGACGGTTCGACGGTCCTCTCCGTCGTTGGCGGCAAGGCTTCGGCTTCAGCGAATGTTGATGGCCTGACTGTTGCTTCGCTGGTTAATGGTCTTGCTGACGGCAAGCTTGCCGAGCGGCTGACGCTGGCCGGCACGGATGACACCGTTGGTGCGATCAACTCGGCCTTTGTGGCCGATGGTTATGCCGTCGATATCGCCGCTGGCGCCGAGATCGCCCATCCCGTAGAGCTGCAGAACGTTCATGCGGGCGGCCAGGTCCACACCCGCTTCGTCGTGAACGCGGGCGAGGGCGCCAAGGCTGTCATCGTCGAGCGTCAGACCGGTACCGGCAGCGCATTGGTGTCGTCGGTTTCCGAACTGGACGTTGGCGAGGGTGCCGAGATCCTCTGGATCATTGTGCAGGATCAACCCGTCGAGGCGGATCATCTCGCACAGTTCAAGGCGCGGATTACAGCCAATGCCAAGCTGACGCTCTTCGTCATGAACTCCGGTGCGAAGCTTGCGCGCCAGGAAGTTCGTGTACGTATGGAAGGGGAACACTCCCAGTTCCATCTGCGTGGCGTCAATCTTCTGGCGGGCGATGCGCACTCCGATATCACCATGGTGCTCGACCATCTCGCTCCCGACACCTATTCGACCGAGACGATCCGCAACATCGTGACGGGGCGGGCGGATGGTGTGTTCCAGGGCATGATCCGCGTTGCGCAGAAGGCGCAGAAGACCGACGCGAAGATGGCTTGCAACACCCTGTTGCTGACGGACGAAGGCAGCTTCTCCACCAAGCCGGAGCTGGAAATCTTCGCGGATGACGTGGTCTGCGGCCACGGTGCGACGGTTACCGAGATCGAGAAGGCTCACCTCTTCTACCTGATGGCACGCGGTATCGAGGAAAAGTCGGCCCGCGGGCTGCTGGTGAAGGCGTTCCTGGCCGAGGTGATCGAGGAACTCGAGAACGAACAAGCCATCGAAGTGCTTGAGGACAAGCTCAACCGCTGGTTCGAAGCACACGCCTAACTGCAATACGGCTCTACCCGCACAACGCGGGTGGAGCCTCTTGAATTTCCCAGGGCGGAGACCGGATGGATCAGAAAGTGGAAAACACAGCCTATGACGTAGAGGCGGTCCGCCGCGACTTTCCCATTCTGTCCCGGCAGGTCTACGGGAAGCCGCTGGTCTACCTGGACAATGGCGCTTCGGCCCAGAAGCCGCAGGTCATGATCGATGCGGTAACCCACGCCTATACCCAGGAATATGCCAACGTTCATCGTGGCCTGCATTTCCTGTCGAACGCGGCGACCGACGCCTACGAGAAGGCTCGCGAAACCGTGCGCCGCTTCATCGGCGCGAAGTCGGTCAACGAGATCATCTTCACCAGGTCTGCGACCGAGGCCATTAACCTGGTTGCCTATGGCTACGCGATGCCCCGCATCGGCGAGGGTGACGAGATCGTGCTCTCCATCATGGAGCACCATTCCAACATCGTTCCCTGGCACTTCATCCGCGAGCGTCAGGGGGCGAAGCTGGTCTTCGCGCCGGTGCACGACGATGGCAGCTTTCACATCGAAGACCTGGAGAAGTGCCTCACCGAACGCACGAAGCTGATCGCCATCACCCACATGTCGAACATGCTGGGCACGGTGACGCCGATCAAGGACATCGTGAAGCTCGCGCATGAGCGCGGCATCAAGGTGCTGGTGGATGGCAGCCAGGCTGCGGTGCATCTGCCCGTCGACGTTCAGGACCTCGGCAGCGATTTCTACATCTGCACCGGCCACAAGCTTTACGGACCGTCGGGCATCGGTTTCCTCTACGGCAGGGAAGAGCTGCTGATGGAAACGCGGCCCTTCATGGGCGGCGGCGAGATGATCGAGACGGTGACGGAGGAAAACGTCACCTACAACGAACCGCCGCATCGCTTTGAGGCTGGTACGCCGCCCATCGTGCAGGCGATTGGGCTTGGCGCTTCACTCGAATACATCGAGCGGATCGGACGCGAGAAGATCGCGGCGCATGAGGCTGACCTCGTGAAATATGCTCATGAGCGGCTGTCTGAGATTAATACGCTCCGCATCTTCGGCAATGCGCCGGGCAAGGGCGCCATCGTCTCCTTCGAGCTCGAAGGCATCCATTCCCACGACGTTTCCATGGTGATCGACCGTGCTGGCGTGGCGGTTCGTGCGGGAACCCATTGCGCGCAGCCGTTGTTGAAGCGTTTTGGTGTGACGTCGACATGCCGTGCCTCATTCGGCATGTATAATACGCGGGCCGAGGTTGATGCCCTGGCCGAGGCGCTCTTTGAAGCGCGCAAGTTCTTTGGATAAGCCAATGACAGAGACGAACGACACAATCGGCGAAACGGAAGCGAAGCCCGCCGCCACCGCGATTCCGCCGGAAGAGCTGGATCGGCTGACGGATGACATCATCGCCGCTCTGAAGACCGTCTATGACCCGGAAATTCCGGCCGACATCTATGAGCTGGGTCTGGTCTACCGCATCGACATCGAGGATGACCGCACCGTCAAGATCGACATGACGCTGACCGCGCCGGGCTGCCCGGTAGCCGGCGAGATGCCCGGTTGGGTGCAGAACGCCGTCAGCGCCGTCGAAGGCGTTGCGGACGTTCAGGTGCAGATGGTGTTCGATCCGCCGTGGACACCCGATCGCATGTCGGAAGAGGCGCAGGTGGCCGTTGGCTGGTACTAGCCAGGGTATTTGCCCTTGCAAATCAGTCCCACGCCGACCATGTTGATTGAGAATTGAACCTTTCCGCGAGCCTTAACCTCGCTGTGAACGGAGACTTAGATGGGTCGATTTCAGGTAATCACGATTACGGACGCCGCAGCTGACCGCGTGCGCCAGATCATGAAGACGCGCGAGAATGCCAAGGGCATTCGCCTTGGCATCAAGAAGGGCGGCTGCGCGGGCATGGAATATACGGTTGATGTCGTGACCGACCCGGATCCCAAGGATGATCACGTGGAGCGCGACGGTGCGCATGTCTACGTGGCGCCGGAAGCCGCGCTGTTCCTGTTCGGAACTGAAATGGACTTCGAGGTCACGCGCATCCGCTCGGGTTTCACCTTCCACAATCCGAACCAGAGCTCGGCCTGCGGCTGTGGTGAATCAGTGGAGCTGCAGCCTGCCGATCTCAAGGCGCTGGCAGAGGCTCGCGCTACCGCCGGATAGATTCTGCTGATCATGATCACATGGCTAAACCCGCCCTTGAGGCGGGTTTTTTTTGTGGACCGTGCGGGTGTTCGGAGCAGGAATCAAAAACCCCTGGCGGGCCAGGGGTTCAGAACTTGGTTCGGTCTCAGACCTTGCCAACAATCTTCATGAAGTCGGGGATGTCATCGCCGAAGCCGACCACAGCGGGCATATCGTCGTCGCGATCACGGTAGCGCGAACGGCGATCCTCATTGCCCGAGCGGATGTTGTCACGACGGTCCTTGCGCTCCGCAGGACGCGGGGCAGGGGCGGAACGGTGGCTCTCGACCGGCTGCGTAGCTTCAGCGGCCACAGGAGCTTCCGGCTGGGCTTCTGCCTTCGGAGGCCGTGCCTCGCGCTCGCGCTTCGGCTTGCGGTCCCTGTCGTTGCGCTTGGAGCCAGCCTTGCCACGGCTTGGCTTCTCCTCGTGCTCGTCCTCGGGACCAAGCGTCGAAAGATCGCCGTCGTACCAATCGACGTCCTCGCCGATCAGCTTCTCGATCGATTGCAGATACTTCTTGTCGCTCTTGGTGACGAGCGTGAAGGCCTTGCCGCTTCGTCCGGCACGGCCGGTACGGCCGATGCGGTGGACGTAGTCATCCGCATGGATCGGAATGTCGAAGTTGAAGACGTGGCTCACGTCCGGAATATCCAGACCCCGTGCGGCGACATCCGAGGCAACGAGCAGGCGAAGCTTGCCCTTGCGGAAGTTCTCCAGCATCGTCGTGCGTGAGCGCTGATCCATGTCGCCATGTAGCGCGCCGGCATCGAATTCGTGGCGCACCAGGGAGCGGAAAAGTGTAGCCACTTCCGTCTTGCGATTGCAGAAGATGATCGCGTTCTTCAGTTCGTCGCCTTCCGCGCGGATCAGCTGGCGCAGACGATCGCGCTTGTCCCAGGGCTTGGAGCCGGACTTTACAAGCTTCTGCGTGATGCTTGCGTTGGTCGTCGCGGGCTTTGCCACTTCGATGCGGACCGGAGCCTGCAGGAACTGCTCGGTAAGCTTGGTGATCTCCGGCGGCATGGTCGCCGAGAAGAACAGCGTCTGGCGCGTGAACGGGATCAGCTTGCAGATGCGCTCGATGTCGGGGATGAAGCCCATGTCGAGCATGCGGTCTGCTTCGTCGATGACGAGGATCTCAACGCCGGTGAGCAGCAGCTTGCCGCGCTCGAAATGGTCGAGAAGGCGACCCGGCGTAGCGATCAGCACGTCTGCACCGCGCTCGAGCTTCTTCAGCTGTTCGTCAAAGGAAACGCCGCCGATCAACAAGGAAATGTTGAGCCGATGGTTCTTGCCGTATTTGACGAAGTTTTCTTCAACCTGGGCGGCGAGTTCGCGCGTCGGCTCAAGGATCAGTGTGCGCGGCATGCGCGCCCGGGCGCGGCCCTTCTCAAGGCGGGTGATCATGGGCAGCACGAAGGCCGCCGTCTTGCCCGTTCCCGTCTGGGCGATACCCAGAACGTCCTTACCCTCCAGCGCATGCGGAATAGCGCCCGCCTGGATCGGTGTGGGTTGAGTGTAACCGGCGTCGATGACAGCGGAAAGGACCTTAGGCGAAAGGCCCAGTTCTTCGAAGGTCGTAACCTGCTGCGTGATTTCCTGAACGTCTGTATCTGACACGGAGTGGCGTCTTTGCTCTCTCTCTGCAGTGCTGCGCAACAATAACGCGGTCAAAGGGGCGCTGCGTCTCCACCCCGTGCCTGCGAGGTAAGACTTAGTGTTGCAGATGTCAACACTGAGTTGCAATTACCCGCCTATACTATCACTTCTGCTGCCGAACAAGAATGTCTAGCGTGGCAGATGCGTCACGAAAGCATTGTGGTGGGCTAATACCGGAACTGCTCGGCGACGATGCGTTCTTCCCAGGGATGGCTGGCATCGAAAAGCAGGGTGGCGGTGTGGTCGACAGAGGCATGCACGCGCACCGAGAGGACGGACTTTACTTCCCGATTGTCGGCAACCGCGTTGACTGGACGCTTGGCGGGCTCAAGGATGGTGAACTCGACCGACGAGCGGTTCGGGATGAGCGCACCGCGCCAGCGACGGGGGCGGAAGGGGCTTACCGGTGTCAGCGCCAGCAAGGGCGCGTCGAGCGGCAGGATCGGCCCGTGGGCTGACAGGTTATAGGCGGTGGAGCCGGCCGGCGTCGCCACCATGATACCGTCGCAGATCAGTTCATCCACGCGCGGCTTGCCATCGATGGTGATCCGGATCTTCGCCGCCTGGAAGGACTGACGGAAGAGTGAAACCTCGTTGATGGCCAGTGCTGTGACGACATTGCCATGCTCGTCCTCGGCAATCATCTCGAGCGGCTTGATCGTCTCGGGAATGGACTCGGCGATACGCCGGGGGAGATCTTCCTCATGGTACTCGTTCATGAGAAAGCCGATGGTGCCGCGGTTCATGCCGTAGAGCATCTTGCCGGAGCCCATGGTTTCGCGCAGCGTCTGCAGCATGAAACCATCGCCGCCCAGGACGACGATCACGTCGGCATCCGCAGGAGATCGGTTGCCGTACAAATCCGACAGACGCTCCTGGGCCTTCTGAGCGTCTTCCGTATCGGCTGACACGAATGCGAGCGAGGAGAATGTCTGCGTGTTCATACGATACCAGGGGGTTCATGCAATTCCGTTATCTCAACGGTTAGCATGCACGCGCCCTGGGGCCTAGCAATTTCATGTAATTGCTCGGGAAACTGCCATCCCGAAATACGCATTCCGAGATGGTGAAGTTGGCGGACGCGTGCTTATCTGTTGCGGCCGCCTAGATGACGCAAGATCAATTGTCGGCGTCGTTGTCGACCAGACCCTGATCAATGCAATCCTGCAGGGTGATGGACGAGATATCGAAGGCTGCCTCGCCCTGGCTGCTGTTGTCAGCGTTTGAGTTACCGGCGCCGTTGCTGGCGGCGGCATTGGAATCTGCGGAAGCTGCAGCGCCGCTGCCGGCAGCTGCGCCTGCTGCATCGCCGCTGCCAGCTCCTGCACTAGCGGAAGTGTTCCCGCTGGCGGTGCTGCCGTCGTTGCCAGGCTGGTTGGTCTGCCTTTCGGGCTGCGTGGTCTCCGGCTCGTTGCTGCCGGTCGTGCCCTGCTGCGCCTGAAGCTCCGAGCAGCGGTCCTTGACCGCGCTAAGCTGGCTCTCCGGGATTGAACTGGCGCCTCCGCTGTTGTCTTGCGCGAAGGCCGAAAAGGCCGAAGCAGTGAACACCATCAGCGGAAGGATCATTTTTGCGGATTTCATCATGTGACACCTCTCTTTGGGTGCCTAACCCGCCGATCGCGCTGGTGTTCCAGCTCTTTTCCCAAAGAGCAGCAACTTCGTAGAAGAGGCCGGAGAATTCGGAATGAAGTATAATGATGAAGAAGTTAAACGACCAGGGGGGGTGAGACTAAGGCTAGACAGTACAGGAAGCCTTAGTCTCCTGCTCCAGCTAGTTCTGGATGTTCAGTCGTCTTGATGAACTTGTGGAAGGGTTCTGTTTCAGGTGCTTCCAAGGCATGAGAACGAACGCGTAACTTCCTGTTCTGAATATGATGCGTTCCCGTGTTCTGACAGAAAACACAGGTTTCAGCTTCAGCCGTCCCACGAACGGCAGATATATAGACATATGAAGACCCCAAAGCCATTTTCGGCAGAGCGAATCCGCCGTTGGTTCCCACCCGGCGAGGCGTATAGGACAACTTTTACGCGTAAACAAGGGCGTATCTTATCGGAGGGTGGCAGTGGCTTGCCTGAGCGATGTCGACCCTGTGGGGAGGGCGGCAGGACACTGCCGCCCAAATATTTAGCACATTTTTTGCTTGGAAATCCCCCAGCATTTCGCGTTCTTCTGGGATGACCGAGCCTCAATTACCCATACGGGGCCTCTCCCTCAGGGGTTGCAGAGCTTCAGGGCGACGGCAGCGGCTTTTCGCGACCGGGAACGCCAACCCGCGTCTCTCTCCAGACGATGATGAAGTTGGAGATGACGACGATTGAACCGCCAATCCAGATGGGCAGGGTGGGCCAGTCGTTCCAGATGAACCAGCCGAAGGTCGTGGTCCAGATTATGCTGCTGTAGTTGAAGACTGTGATGATATTTGCCGGTGCGTTCTTGAAGGCGATCGACAGGGCCATCTGCATGAATACGCCGCAGAGGCCAATGCCGACGATGAGCGGCAGTTCATTCCAGCTTGGGGCGGTGAATACGAAGGGCAGGGGAATTGCGGTCAGTACGGCGCCGATGCCCAGGAAGTAGAAGGTCACTGTTTCGGGACGCTCTGTCCTGCCGAGCTTGCGAAGCAGGATCTGAAGGACTGCCTGGATCATGGCCGCGCCCAGTGCGAGGGACACGCCGACCGAATTTACCACGCCAGTCGGGCGCAGCATGATGAGCACGCCCAGGAAACCCAGGGCAATGGCAGACCAGCGGAAGGGGCCAACTCTTTCGCCGAGCACGAAGAAGCCGAGCGCGGGGATGAGGAGCGACGAGGTGAACAGGAATGCGGAGGTGTCCGCCATCGGCATCGCGGCGTAAGCTGCGAAGGTGAAGATCAGCGAAACTGATCCCAGAATGGAACGCAGGAAGATGTCCCTGCGATTTCCCCGGATCTTCAGGATGTCCCGCTTGCCCATGGCAAAGACCATGAACAGGAACGGCAGGAAGCCTATTAGATTGCGGTAGAAGCCGATTTCAATGACGTGATGATGCTCCGACAGAAGCTTGGCCAGTACGTTCATGGCCGCCATCGAGAGATAGGCGAGAAGGGCTGCTGCCATGCCAACGATATAGTTATCGGCATGGATAGGCGCTGACGCTTGCGGCGATACCGCCGGTTGGGCCTGCTCGTTCGTCGCGTCAGTCACAGAGTATCGCCTCGCACGCAGGGAGGGTCTGCGAAGAGACGCCGCCACAAGATTTCGGAGCACCATAGGGGACGAGCAAGCCGCACGGCAAGCTGCCTTACGAAGACCCCAAAAGGTTGTCGATGCAAGAACCGGACCAGAGGCAACACGCTAAAGCGGCTGACCTGATCCGCCCACGATGATGCAGCGGAAATCGTTGACATTGGTGAGCGTTGGGCCGGTGACGACCTGATCGCCGAGCCGCTCGAAAAACGTATGCCCGTCGTTGTTTTCCAGGAAAGCGCGCGGATCGATGCCGATTTCCTGTGCACGGGTGAGCGTATCCGGGGCAATCACGGCACCTGCCACTTCTTCCGCGCCGTCCACGCCATCGGTATCCCCGGCAATCGCATAGGTCTCTTCCAGCCCGTTCAGCTCCACGGCGAGCGCAAGCAGGAACTCGACGTTGCGTCCGCCCCGCCCATTGCCGCGCACCGTCACGGTTGTCTCGCCGCCGGAAATCAGGGCGCAGGGCGGAGCTGCGGTTTCGCCGGTTGCCTTCGTCCGTCGGGCGATTTCGGCCAGTTCGCGCGCAAGGTCACGGGACTCACCCTCCAGCGCATCGCCGAGGATGACCGGCGTGATGCCGTGCTCCTCCGCGACCCGCGCGGCTGCTTCCAGTGATGCCTGCGGGCGGGCGATGATCGTGTGCGCATTGTCCGCGTTAGACGGAGCGCGACCAGAGCTTTCCTTCGCTGCCTGCAGATGGCGGATCACTGACACTGGTTCGGTGATGCCGTACCGTTCGAGGATCTCAAGTGCCTTTGCTGGCGTGGAAGTGTCCGGAATCGTCGGCCCCGAGGCGATGGCGGACGGGTCGTCGCCCGGCACGTCGGAAATCAGCAGCGTCACCACGCGCGCCGGATAGGCAGCTTCAGCCAGCTTGCCGCCCTTGATTGCCGACAGCTGCTTGCGCACAATGTTCATTTCGCTGATTGCAGCACCAGAGCGGAGCAGGGCGCGTGTCACCGCCTGCTTGTCGTCAAGCGTCAGGCCTTCAGCCGGAACGGAGAGCAGGGAAGAACCGCCGCCGGAAATGAGGGCGATCACAAGGTCGTCTTCGGTGAGGCCGGACACCAGCTCCAGCATCCTCTTGCCGGCAGTAACAGAGCGCTCGTCAGGTACGGGATGCGAGGCGGACAAGACCTCGATCCGGTTGCAGGCAACCTCGTGGCCATCGCGGGTGACGATGCAGCCTGAGAGCTCATGCGGCCAGTTTTCCTCCAGTGCCCTCGCCATCGCTGCGGAAGCCTTGCCACCGCCGACGACAATGGTTCTGCCCTTCGGCTTCGAAGGCAGATGCTGGGGCAGCACCAGCGCGGGCTGGGCGGCCGCTATCGCCGCGTTGAACATTTCGCGCAGGACGGTGCGATAGAACCCGGCGTCAGGCTTGCTATTGGACGACATTGCGCGGCGTTCCCTTGTGGAAAAGTTCGATGTTCTCGATGAGCTGGTCAGCGAGGACCTGGATGGCCTCGCGGCTCGACCAGGCGATATGCGGCGTCAGGATGAAGTTCGGACGATCCATGAGCCGCGTGAACGGATGGTCCGCCGGAAGCGGTTCCTTCGTCACCACGTCGAATCCGGCGCCGGATATCTGTCCTCTCTCAAGCGCATCGCAGAGCGCGTTTTCATCTACCAGGCCACCGCGCGCGGTGTTGATGAGCAGAGGCCGGCGCTCCATCAGCGCGAATTCCTCGGCCGCGATCATGTTGCGCGTTGCTGGCTTCAGCGGGCAGTGGAGCGTTATCACGTCGCTCTGGCGCAGCACTTCCTCGAAGGGCGTATAGAGCGAACCCATGCCGGTGCGGCCCTTGTGCGCGGAAAAGAGGACGCGCATGCCGAAGGCTTCGCCGAGCTTCGCCACCGCCCGCCCGAGCGTGCCGTCGCCGATGACGCCGAGCGTGGCGCCCGCCAGATTGAAAACCGGATAGTCGAAATAGCAGAACTGGCCGGACTTCTGCCATTCCCCGCGCGCCACCGACTGGTGATAGGGAAGGATGCTCCGGCGCAGCGCCAGGATGAGCGCGAACGTATGCTCAGGCAGCGTGTTCCCCGCGTAGTTGCGGATGTTTGATACGGTGATCCCGCGCTCGGTGCAGGCTGCAAGGTCGACGTTGTCATAGCCGGTGGCGGCGACCGCGATCAACTTCAGCCGTTTCGCCTGACCGATGGCGTCGCCCCTTACCGGAACCTTGTTGGTGATGACGATGTCCGCATCGGCGATCCGCGCGGCCACCTGATCAGGCGCCGTCCTCCCGTAAAGGGTCAGATCATGCGGGAAGCTCAATCCCTTGAGGCAGGTCTCGGGCGGAAGCGTCTCCCGATCAAGGAAGACAATCTGCTGAGGTCTGTCTGCTTCCGCCATGATACTCGTCCGCTGTGCAAGTGGTGGCACAATGCAGGCGGATTCTTGAGCTGCGTCAAGGGCAAGTCACCTAAACTAATATAGGCGGTCTCCGAAGCCACGATCTGCCCTCAAAATTGCACACGGCTTACCAATTCGGTCGGCTCGCAAAGTAGTTAGAACTCGAGACCGGTCGTTTTCAACTACATGTTCAGAGGGCCTGATTGCTAACCGCGATATTTCTCGTGGCCTTCAGGGAAAATAAGGAAGCCTCGCGCATCAGTGTACGGTGCAATGGAAACCTGAGTGTCCGCTGCAATACGAAAGATCCGGTCAAAATCGTCCCAACCCAGGTTCAACCTTTGCTCTATGTTGTAGCGCCCGATTTTACCGACAATTTTACGAAACGGCTTTTCCTCTCTTTCTTCTCTGGCGTAATCGCTTTCTTTGGCAGGGACGGGATAGCGCCCTCCCCAATACAGCACGTGTTTTGCGAAGATAAGCCGACCCTGATCTTCACTCTTGAGTTTTGGCAATTTGGCGGTGTGCCAGAGCTGAGGCAGATCGTGGGTTTGTGGCGGGCGATCATCTTTAAGCTCTATCGTGCCGTTCACGAGCCGTTGAGCGATGACGCCTTTGATAGCGAGTTCGAGCGCCAATGAACCCTCGCGGAGGAATGCAGCGAATAGTCTCTGATTAGTTTTGTTTCCCTCCCAAAGATAACGCGCTGCTGCCCGGGCGTCCCACGCACGATTGATAAAATGCAGCGGTGCTCGGGCCCGCAGCTGAAAAATACTTTCATGCAATTTTCACACCTCCGCTTCCCCACGTGAATGATGCTGGACGCGGTGGAAGCCGTCAATCCATGGTGCATCTATGTCGCGTGGAGTAGCCGAGTCTCTCATGAACCCCTTGGAACCAAGGGAATTCATTTACAATATGACGCCACATCGACCGCCCGCCAACGGCGGAAGTTGGATTTTAGTGCGATGCTTTACTGGGTGAACGACCCGAGAGATAGGTGACGTTTTGTACCGGACACATAGGTAACACTTCTCGCTTTTCGGGAGGTGTTGATGCCGTGGAAGGAGTGTTCGGTTATGGACGAGCGAGTTCGTTTTGTCGGCCG
>Ga0180221_1000082_pt1 | contig 165783 bp, 149 predicted proteins | sample eDN5th37CKraftMG_FD_151339 | JGI IMG/M metagenome (GOLD analysis project Ga0180221, IMG submission 151339) | Enriched Miracle-Growth compost microbial communities from Emeryville, California, USA - eDNA 5th pass 37_C Kraft MG (version 2) (version 2) ... | reverse complement strand
CAAATGCTTGCCGATGCTCGTCGTACCGCCGACACATGGAGCGACTTCCTTCATGCCTTCATCGACGACGAGGAACTCATCGCTCGCATCAAAGCGAAATCTCCGCGGTAGCAACCGGGGCGTTACGACCCCACTTCTCAGCGTCGTTTTTCGTATCGAAGCTCTTGGCATGCGGGCGAACTCATTTACAACGCACTGGGCCGCCTCCCACCGCCTTCTGAGCCGTCTGACGTTGCCATGATGAAGCACCTCCTGTTTATGTGCCTCATGATGCGTAGGACGCCCCCGGGATGGCGCCAAGGAGCTTTCCCGGTCCGGTGTGACCAGATTGCGCCGCGGCGCTAAATAGCGCTCTAGGGTGCCATCCTGAGTCGCTGTGGCGCCTTACAGGATCAAAGGGTTAGACCAGAGGATACGTGCCGGAGAGTGCTGCCTTAGATAGGCAGCATTTCTAAAACGCCTTTGCCCTGCGGGGATGTGGAACAACTACTGGAGTAGCCTCCGCTTCTGTGACTCATATTCGTCTGCGGTGATAGCGCCATCTTCCTTGAGCTTCGATAGGCGCTCGAGCATCTCGACAGCGTCCCGAGTTAGTGAATTATGTGTCCGCGCCACCGAGGAATGGATCTCTTTTGTGCTGTAGGCAAATGCATCCTGACGTCGGAAACCATGCATCTCCTCCGGGGAGTGAGTTGTGTCAGTCCCTGCCTTGCAATACCAAATGAGGACACCGATCGCTCCCACCGGGAACATATAAGATAAAATCTGATGCCAGCCGCTTCGGTTTAAGTCGTGAAGCCGACGGCATGATAGTGCTATGGACGGAAGTAAAATACCCAGCGAGAAGATGCCTGACAACACTGCGGCATCAGCACCAAATGCGGCAGAGTCAATAATGGAGAGAACAATGTTTATCAAGAAGACGGCCAATATTGCGAACCAGAACTCGGATCTCGTCGCTCTACCTGAAAAATTCACATAGTTACTAAAGAACCTTGCAAAAGCCTCGGTAAAGCTCGCAGCAGTAGAAGGCGGTCCAAATCTGTTAGGGCCAATGGGAGCCGGCCTCAGGATGAAAAGCAACGGCAGTCCAAGCCAGACGATAACGATTAGCCAATGCCAAATTGAAAAGGATCCCATTTACTTCCCCCTTAGATATGCCCCTGACTCTATAGCTCGTCGTTATACTTCCTTAAAGTGCATTCTGCGGCGTGCTGTTGCGTCATATTTTTATCCGCTCCCACATGTAAGAATGCTCTTAAAGACGCAAGCGGGGAGCCGATGGGTAAGCAGCACTAAATACGTGCCTGAAGGTTCTTGATTACGTCTGCGCCTAGTTGCCGGGTGTTCTTGGGCTGCGAGTTCGAGTTCAAGAGGTCCACGCCGACCTCGGCAGCGATCTCGCGCAGCAGCGGTTTAGCCATTGGCTGAACCACCTCATCCATCAAGACGGTAATGGTTCCGTTCTCGTATTGCCGGACAAGCAGGTTCTTGTAGTGCGCCTCACTGATCACAGAGAGACTTTCAACTGGTCGAACCTCCCGGGGTTTGGAGGCAATCCTGTAGCGGAGGACATTTGGATTGTCCCCATAGTCCTTCAGATACTGTTCTGCTGAACAGTCGAGCAAGGTTTCCACGGATAGCCCGGCCTCATCGTCCACATTTACTCGCAGCACCATGATCCGATCAACGAGTGAAAAGGTTGAGGGATTGAAGGAGACATGATTGCTGGACGTGATCGTTTTCACGGAGATGCGCTCGTTCTCGGCACTGATCACGTCATAGCCTCGTTGCTTCGACTCGAGGGCCATTTGGCCGCGCGTGATCATAGCCGCATACAGTTCGCCAATTCGGCCCGTCAGATGGTTCAGCTCAGCCGGGGCCACACCCCAACTCAGTTCCTTTTCAAACCAAGACAGAGCTTCTGCCAGCGACTGGATGATCTGCGTCTGTGTCAGCGCCAAGGGTCGTCTCCCCGTCTTCCGCAGCCGAGCGTCATTGAGAAACGTATCCCAGCAGCGCCTCGCGGGGAAGTGGCGGGGTTGTGCCGCGTCAGCGTGTGCCTGATCACACGGGCGTCACAAGTCCTTGCCCCGTAAGTCATTGTAATATTGGATAAATTTCTGGGAATCCGTGTTCGGAGGGCAGCACTCTATCCAGCTGAGCTACGGGTGCCTGTTCCAGCGCATCGCCGGAAGCCGAACTGCCGCCTTCATAGCCTAAGCCTCCCCATGCATCAATGGAGAATGTGCGTTTCTCCCAAGGCAGCGGTCACAGGTTCGAAGCCTGTCAGGTGCGCGCCGGGAATGTGCCGGGAGGGGCGGGGGTGTGGCTGCGATTTGCCGTTTCGGCTAGGTTAAACCTCAAAACGTCTAACGTCCTTGCCAATCTTTCGAAATGATATTCAGATGATCATCGGAGATTCGGAGGGGCAAATGGACGGTTTTTATGCCATCTACTATACTGGTGTAGCTGGCTTTGGTCACGCAGTTCTGGTGTTGAACAGTGGCGCCATCGCCGGAGCTGACGTAACGGGCAGCACCTATGATGGCCAGTATTCGGTGAATAATGGCGGTAGCGTTCATGCTGAAATTGTCTTAACGATTCCAGCTGGAACGACCCTTGTAACTGGACAAACGCTACCGAGCCCTTTCAGTCAGACAATCAAGGTAGATCTTTCTCCAGGATTTGCAAACGGCGAACCAGTGCCTATCCAAACTCCCCTTGGACCTGTGAACGGTATCTTCAAGAAGCTACGCGATCTGCCATGAATGAAGGAATCGATTGGTTCGCACTAGCTACAGCAGCGGCAGCGCTGGCGGGTCCTGTAGTTGCTGTTTGGATCACACGCATGTCGGACTCCCGTAAAGAAGTTCAAGCGCGCCGAATGGACATATTTCGAACACTGATGCGGACGCGCAAGATGCCTATTCACCAGGATCATGTTGGTGCGCTGAATTTGATCGAAGTTGAGTTTGCTGCGGATGACTCTGTAATCAAGGCCTGGAAGGAATATTTGCGCAACCTTAGTGACCGGCCCCCGGTGCAGGCCAATGAGTTAGTGCAAGCTGACTTTTTCAAGAGGCGCGAAACTTTGCTGACGAAGCTGATCTCAGAAATGGCCAAAGTCCTAAAGTTCAAAGTGGAACAGATGGACATTTTTGAAGGTAATTATATTCCCCAGGGTTGGCACGACGAAGACTGGGAACAGAAAATTGCAAGGAAGGGATTGATCGACGTCCTCAGTGGCAAACGACCTATTGTCATTCAGCCTTACTGTCCCTCGCAGGGTCAGGGCCCATACCCTCCAGCGCCGCGAGTGGACAACCCTTCGATCAACGCAGAAAGTAGCTAAGAAGATTATTTCACGCATGTTGTCACGGGAACCGGGCGGTCGCCCGCCCAAAAGATCTATGAAGCCTGTCGGGTGCGCGGGGATAGGCGTGCCGCGGCGTCTGTGTAACGCGCCAGATGCCAAGGAGCTCATGGCAGATGGGCAGCCGCCGCTGGGCGCCTCCAGTTCCATGTTCCAATCTTTCGGGCTCCCTCTGGTGCTGGTCGTGCAAAGGCTTTAGCGTCGGAGCTTCTCTTATCTTTCCATTGCCCAGAGACGATCATGACCGAGACTTCCCCATTCGCTCAATTCATTGCCCTTGTCGGCAAAGGCATCGTAGCCATTCGTCACTCTGGAGACGGTGCGCGAGCACCGGTCTACGGCACGGAGCCCCTCATTCCCGAGGCCAAGCCGCAGGGAAAAATCCCAACGTTGAAGATGCCGACAGCCAAGGGCTGGGAGGGCGAGCACAAGCCAACGGCGGCTGCAGGGCTAAAGGTGAATGCCTTCGCGCGTGGGCTGGCGCATCCACGCAATATGTATGTGCTGCCCAATGGAGATGTCCTTGTGGCTGAATCGATGGGGGAACGGGGAAGTCCGCGCACGTTCTTCGACCATGCCATGACGGCAACGATGCGGCGGGCCGGAGCTTCGGGGAACAGCCCTAATCGTGTGACGCTCCTGCGCGATGCAGATGGCGACGGGGTGGCCGAGGAACGTCACGCCTATATCGAGAATGTGCGCCAACCCTTCGGCATCGCGCTGGTCGGGGATACGCTATACGTCGGAGCCAGTGACGCGCTTCTGGCCTATCCCTACGAGCCGGGAGCAACCAGGATCACAAAGGCGCCCAGGAAACTGATGGATCTGAAGCCTGGCGGGCATTGGACGCGCAATCTCATCGCCAGCAAGGATGGCACCAAGCTTTACGTGGCGGTCGGGTCGCTGACCAATATTGCCGACCAGGGCATGGCCGTGGAAGAAAACCGCGCATGCATTCACGAATATGACCTCAGTTCGGGGCAGTCCCGCATTTTCGCCGGTGGCCTGCGTAATCCCGTGGGCATGGCCTGGGAGCCGGAGGACGGAAAACTCTGGACCGTCGTCAATGAGCGGGACGGACTGGGCGATGAGACACCACCTGACTATCTGACCTCGGTTGTTGATGGTGGTTTCTATGGCTGGCCCTATTGCTACTGGGATCGGGTGGTCGACGATCGGGTGCCGCAGGATTTCTCAAAAGTGGCCTCAGCGTTGCAGCCTGACTATGCGCTGGGTGGGCATACGGCCTCGCTTGGTCTTTGCTGGTTGCCTGAAGGCACGTTGCCCGGATTTCCAGCCGGCATGGCGATCGGCCAGCATGGGTCGTGGAACCGCTCCAAGCTCTCGGGTTACAAGCTGGTCTTCGTCGCCTTCGAGCAGGGTAAGCCCGTGGGTATGCCACGGGACATGCTCACTGATTTTCTGTCGCCGGACGAGAAGTATTCCTATGGCCGACCCGTCGGCGTGGCACTGGCTGCCGACGGCGCGGTGCTGTTGGCAGACGATGTGGGTGACATCATCTGGCGCGTTACCGGCGCCTGATTGCCCCAGTGGGATGTGGCAGAGGAAACTCTGCCGCTTCTCATTCAGGAGCCAGCTGGCGGTGTCCCGTCATCGGCTCTGCCTCCCATGCCCATACCCATGCCCATCCCCATACCGCCGCCACCGGCACCGCCTCCACCCGCGCCGCCCTGGCGGCCGCCACCGCCCTGCTGACCACCACCTCTGCCTCGTCCGCCAGAGCTGCCCGGTCGGGTCGGACCTTGCATGGGGATCTCGAGGTCAGCCGGAATGGGCGTGAGATCCAGGGCCTCGCGGATGAAATTGCGCAACGACACCACGAGCTCATGGGTATGGATATGATTGCCTGCCACGAGGTCCCGCGCGGCTTTCTCGGCCAGCCGGACCTGCTCGTCAGTTCCGAGCAGGATGATGTCGGAGAGCGCTGCTTCCACCGCGTCGCGCACCTGGCGAACGCGCTCGAACATCTCGTCGCTCATGGTACGCGGCGCGACCGCCTCCCCACCCTGCTCGGCCGCCAGCTTTTCCGCCGCCCGAATGTCGCGCAGATGGCGCGGGTCAACCGACAGTCTTCCGGTAAACGAGCCGCCCAGCACTTTATAGGCTGCTATCAAGGTCTTAAGACGTTCGTTGATCTGCCGGTTCTGCCGCTGCTGACGCTGCTGGATCGTGGTCATCATGACCAGGCGGATCCCGATGCCCACCAGTGCAAAAAGGGCGATGCCGACCAGGGTGGACAGGACACTCTCCCAGGAACTGAAATCGAAACCGCGCACATTGCCCTCCTGTGAATGGCTTTAGACTGCCACGTGAGGCAGGGCTGCGCAAAGCAAGATCGGGATCGTTCATCCTGCAATTCCGGGGATGGATCAGCTTCCCTCAGCAAAGCCGCGATGTGATGCGCACCAAGGCGGCCTCAGGTGCAGGAATTTGATCGCCGCATTGAACTTTCGCTACCATGTGTTCGTTTCCCTCAATATTAAACGGACGAGAGATGATGACGCTATTATCCGCGCATAAGGCGGGGAAAATTCTATGAGCGGCCTGCTTGCCCTCCTGGACGATGTCGCGGCGATCGCCAAGATTGCATCAGCTTCAATCGATGACATATCCGCAAATGCCGTCAAGGCAGGCAGCAAGACTCTCGGTGTTCTGATCGATGATGCCGCGGTTACACCCAACTACGTGGTCGGGATAACCGCTGCACGCGAGCTGCCGATGATCGGCAAGATCGCGTTGGGCAGTCTCAGGAACAAGGCGATCCTTATCCCTGTGTTGCTCGCGCTCGACTACTTCTTTCCGGTGGCAATTACCGTGCTTCTGATGATTGGCGGCGCCTATCTCTGTTTCGAAGGCGCGGAGAAGATCTGGCACAAGCTTCTGCCCGGAGGGGAGCATCACGAAGACAATCCGCATGCCGAGAAGGAGCCAACCTCCCTCGAAGAGGCGCGTGTTGCAGGGGCAATCAAGACAGATCTGATCCTGTCGGCCGAGATCATGACGCTCGCCCTTTCGATGATTGAATCCAGTTCCATCTGGACCGAGCTTGCCACGCTGATCCTGGTCGGCATCATGATCACGTTTCTGGTTTATGGCGTCGTCGGGATCATCGTGAAACTGGATGACATTGGCGTGCTCATGGCGCGCAAGGGGCGACTGCAGACAACACGGTTTCTTGGCCGACTGGTGGTTCGCGGGGTGCCGAAGCTTCTCCTCGCGCTGACCGTCATCGGGACCGCAGCAATGCTGTGGGTGGGTGGCAACATCTTCATACATGGCCTCCATGAACTCGGCGTGCACCAGCCATCGGAGTGGATCTCCGAGACCGCTTCACACATCGCGCAAAGCGTGTCGGCAAGTTTCGAGGCGGCACTCAACTGGTCTGCAGTGGCCTTTGCTGACGGCATATTCGGGTTTGTACTTGGGTCATTCATCATGGTTTGCATGACCAGGATTGCACAACCACTCTGGAATGCTGCCAGAGGCGAAACAGGAGCAAAAGCCTGAGCTTCCCATGCATCAGGTTATGGCGGAGATTGCATCGTGCTGTTAGAAGCCCGCGAGCAACATCTTGAGAAAGGGCCGCAAATGATCATCCAGCCAACCGCTTCTTTTAAAGAAAACCTGAGCCGGCTCCCGTCGATTGAAGATGTAGCCCGCATCGAGCTTATCGATGCTGACGGTACGGTTGTCGGTTCGATCGAGAACCAGCCCGGCAAGCAGGGCTCGCTGGCGATTTATCAGTATCTCCATCAGGTTTTTGGGACATTGGATGCCGAGGCAGCCGAGCACGGGCTTGCCGTCTTTGCTGAGCTTACGGAAGAAGCAAGGAACCATTCGGGATCGCATCCGAACATCGACCGCCTGCTTGAGATCGCCGGCGGTGCGGCGCCTCTCAGTATTCAAGTTATTGCTGTTTGATCACTTCGCTCAAGAAGTGAGTATTGTTGTCAATTTGCTACGATGTTCAGTAATCCTGTCGAGCTTCTGTTCGACAGGATTGCATTGACACTACCGTTCATGGATTAACTAGCTGCATGAGATGCAGCATGGCGGGGCGAATTGATCCAATCAGATTGGCCACTCGGATCGGGCCGGAAGCTGTGCGTCCATAGCCAACGGAGAGCATAGCCTGAAGGACCGGTCGGAATAATGTTCAGAAAACTGCGTGACAAGACACGGCCTCTGCGCCGTCGGCTTAAACTTGGCGTTGCCACGTATCGGGCCAGAAACAAGCGTAGCTCTCTGATTTGCCCCGTCATCGGTGTGACGGGCAGTTCAGGCAAGTCAACGACGACCAATCTGCTGCGGCATGTACTTGCCGGTCAGGGGAAGGTAGAGGCGCTCTGCATCGAAAATACCCTTACTCCTCTTGCGCGATTTATGGCTGCGCTGCCGCTCCGCAGCGATTTCGTCCTTGCCGAGCTGGGCGCTTCTCAGTCAGGTGACATCCTGTCGATGTCAACGCTCCTTCGACCTACTGTGGCTGTCATCACGAAGGTCGGGATTGAACACTATTCTTCCTTCCGCTCGAGAGAGGGCGTCGCCGAAGAAAAGGGCAGTCTGGTGTCCGTTCTTCCAGAGAACGGTCTCGCAATATTGAATGCCGATGATCCCTATGTGGCCGCAATGTCCGAGCGGACAAAGGCGCGCGCTGTCACGTTTGGGTGGTCAGAGGGCGCAGATTACCAGGTTCTGGAGACGCGGGACGGTTTCCCGAAGCAGCTGGAAGTCACCATCCGCTGCAAACAGGGTGTGTTTGAGGTTGCCACACCATTTCTTGACAGCACGTTCTGGCTTGCGACGGCTGCCGCCTTCGCCTGTGCCGTGGAGCTTGGGATGGAGCCCGCTCGTGTGGCAGAGCTCATCGGCAGCGCACAGCCCATATGGAACCGTCTGCAGACTTTGAAGATCCCGAAGGGGCCGATCTTCTTGCTGGACACGGTCAAGGCTCCGGCGGAAAGCATCGAAGGCGCATTGGCTGCATTGGGCAAGGCTTCCGCCAAGCGCAAAACCGTGATCCTTGGCACCATCTCGGACTATAAGGGTGACTCACGCAAGCCATACCGTGCGGCATACCGCTTGAGCCGGGAGCTGGCGGATCGCGTCATCTTTGTTGGCGATCATTCGCACAGATCAGGAGCAACGGAAGAAGATATAGAGCGGGGAATTTTCGCAAGTTTTGTGGAGCCACGGGCTGCGACGGAATATATCCGTCAGACCGCCCAACCAGACGAACTCATCCTGATCAAAGGGTCCGCGACACAGCACCTTGAACGCATTGCATTCGACTGGGGCCAGAACGTGCAATGCTGGGACCCCAGGTGCGGAAAGACCATCGATTGCCGGACATGCGGCCTTGTCGAATTTCCAAGGCATCTTCACAAGCGGAAGAGATGGTCTTCCCGCTGGACGGCCCGGTACAGGTCCTGGCTGGGAGGGACCCAATAGATCAGGCGTGCTCTCCTGCGGTGAATAGAAATGTCATGCCTGCAGCGCGAAATCATGTAGACATTGGCAAAGGGCTATCCAGTTGTGGGCGGACACTGTGAGATCGGGACAAGGAACACCGGGTGAGGTTTTTGCGGCGTTTCTAAAGCTCGGGGTGACCAGCTTCGGTGGTCCCATTGCGCATCTTGGCTACTATCGCGACGAGCTGGTTGTCCGGCGCAAGTGGTTGAGCGAAAGCGCTTATGGCGATCTCGTGGCGCTCTGCCAGTTTCTCCCCGGCCCGGCCTCCAGCCAGGTCGGTTTTGCATTGGGAATGATGCGCGCGGGCTGGCTTGGGGCGCTGGCGGCCTTCGTCGCCTTCACCCTGCCTTCAGCACTGCTGATGGTGATCTTCGCTCTGGTGGCCGTCAATCTTTCCGGACCTGTCGCCATGGGCGTCCTGCATGGTCTGAAGATCGTCGCCGTGGCCGTTGTTGCGCAGGCGGTCATGGGGATGGCAAAAAACCTCTGTCCGGACAAGGAGCGAGCCGCAATTGCGGTGAGTGCGGTCGCCGTGCTCGCCGTGCTGCCGACAGCCTTCGGCATGGTGGGCGCCATCATGCTTGGGGCAGTGTTGGGACTGTTGCTCGGTCGTGGAAGCGGTAATACGAGCGGCGGCGCCATCTTCAGTGTCGTTTCTCGCCCGATTGCCATAGCGGCTCTCGGTTGCTGGCTAGGGCTGCTGGTTGTTCTCCCATTGATTGCCGGTCAGAGTGCGGGTCTGTCCCTGTTCGATGGCTTCTACCGCGCTGGCTCGCTGGTCTTCGGCGGAGGGCATGTCGTGCTGCCGCTGCTGCAGGCCGAGACGGTGGAGCAGGGCTGGGTGACGGAACATCAGTTTCTGGCAGGTTATGGTGCGGCGCAGGCGCTTCCCGGCCCGCTCTTCACCTTCGCTGCCTATCTCGGCGCGGTCAAATCAGGCGAGCCGAACGGCATCTTTGGCGCAGTTCTGGCGCTCGCCGCGATCTTCGCCCCAGGCTACCTGGTTCTGGTCGGCACATTGCCTTTCTGGGATCGCTTCCGAACGATGGCGCGTGCGCAATCGCTCATGCAGGGAGCAAATGCCGCCGTCGTCGGCATTCTTGGCGCCGCCCTCTACTCCCCTGTGTTCACCGGCGGAATCCATGATCTGAAGGATCTGGCACTGGGACTTCTGTGCTTCGTCCTGCTTACGGCATGGATGAAGCCGCCGTGGATGGTGGTCATTGTTGCGGCTCTGGGCGGCATCCTGCTCGAGGTTGCTTAACCCGGACGACGCTCGACAGATCGAGGCGAGCCTTGCTAACGATGGCCAAGGAGAGCCTTCATGTGGATGATTCCCACCTACTTTTTGGCCGCGTTCGCGGAGATTAGCGGATGCTTCGCCTTCTGGGCGTGGCTGCGGCTGAACCATTCGCCGCTCTGGCTGCTGCCAGGCATGGCCTGCCTGGCGCTGTTCGCCTGGGCTCTCACGCGCATCGATGCCGACTTTGCCGGACGTGCCTACGCGGCTTACGGAGGTATCTACATCCTGTCCTCATTGATCTGGATGTGGGCCTTTGAAGGGTCGCGGCCGGATCGCTGGGACGTCGTCGGCGCCATGATCTGCGTTGTTGGAGCCATGGTGATCATCTATGGACCACGCGGTGCTCACTGAAGGGGAGGAAAAGATGGCTGGTCGTATCGCAGTGAAGATCCCGAAAGATCACATCGGAGGAAACTTCGAGTGGGAGGAAAAGCCCGGGTGTTGCGACCTGATGACTGCGGCCATCGAGACATCGAAGTTTGTCTTTGTGTCCAATGTCATGGTCGCGGGGCAGAATTCCTTCTACATGCAACCGGTCTGTGCAGACGGAGAACTGGCCGACGAAGGCGGGTTTCCGATCTACTACTGCCCTTGGTGCGGCCATCAGCTCGATGGCAAGAAGAAGCGCTGACCTGTCACTAGAACAGTTCAGACTTTCAGGGAAACCGATTCCCGCTTTTCCCGGAACCGCTCTAAGTGATCTTCGCCTTGACGAAGACATCGTAGCGCGTGGTCTTGCCGAGTATCTGATGCGATGGCTTGCGAATGCCCTGCATCGGTTCGGCTCGCAATGGCCACTTCAGCACCACGCGGTTTTCGGCGGTCTCCATCGCCACTTGCATCAGCTTTTCGGCGTCGGGATCGGTGCCGACGATCTCACGAACCTGGCGCATCTGCTTCTTGACCAGCGCGGTTGATCCCCGTGGCGGATGCATGGGATCGACGTATACCACATGCGGCTTCAGCTCGGGCAGAAGCTCGCAGGAGTCACCGTGAAGCAGCGTCATGCGCGCGACGGTTTCGGCGAAGAGCCCGCCTTCGGCTGCTGCGCGCGTCAGACCGTCCGCCAGAAGGTCGTGCATCTGCTTCGAGCGCTCGATCAAGGTGACCTTTGCGCCCAGCGAGGCCAGCAGGAACGCGTCGCGTCCGAGGCCGGCTGTCGCATCGACGATGTTGAGCGCCATGCCCGGTTTCAGCCCAACGGCTCTCGCCAGGGAATGACCCTGACCCTCGCTGCGGCGGACCCGATAGCCGAAGGCGCCATTGACGAAATCAACGATCAGGTCGTTTTCTAGCGTCATCTCGTTCTCAAAAAGGGCAGGGGACGATGAACTTTGCAGCTCGCCCGTCCGGATAGCGGAAGCTCAGTTCCTCGGCGTGGAGCAAAAGGCGGTCGGCGGCATGCAGTGCCGGTCCCTCCGCATAGAACTCGTCGCCTAGGATAACATGCCCGATCGCCTTCATATGCACGCGCAACTGGTGGGTGCGTCCTGTCAGCGGAAAGAGGCGCAGCCGCGTGGTGTTTTCACCATATTCGAGCACGTGCCAGCGCGTTTGCGCCGGCTTGCCATGTCCATGATCGACGCGGTGGCGGGGCTTGTTGTCGGGATCGATGGCCAGAGGAAGGTCGATCAACCCTTCGCCATCAGACACCTTTCCCCAGACAACTGCGACATAGGATTTCTCGGTGGTCCGCGCCTCGAACTGAGCCGCGATCTTTGCATGAGCCTTGCGGTTCAGCGACATGAGAACCAAACCGGACGTATCCTTGTCCAGACGGTTGATCATCTGGGCCTGCGGAAATTGCTCTTGAACCCTGGTCGCCAGGCTGTCCCGCAGGGCAGGGTGACGACCGGGTACGGAGAGCAGCCCGCTGGGTTTGTCCAGCACCAGAAAATCCTCGTCACGATGGACAATCGAGACGTAAGGATCAAGCGGTGGATGGTAGACCGGAAACTCGGATAAGGCGTCGCTCATGTCGCTCCCCATACATCGTTTGCCTGGCGCGGGGAAGTGTCAGGGGTCTTACCGGAGCTTCCTGCTGGCGACACAAAAAGCGGCCGGACGTGGTCCAGCCGCTTTCGAGATCCCGTTTGGGAAAGGATTAGCTCAGCGCGTGCAGGGCCGCGCGTGAGGGCGTGGCGAAGACGCGGGAGCCCGGCTGGAAGAGGCCGGATTCGCCTGGGTTGGGTGAATCCACCAGCCATTCGCCGACGCCGTCCACTTCGATCAGGTATTCCGCAATGTTGCCAAGGAACATTGCGCGCTTGACGGTTGCGGGGAAGTCGCCACCCTGATCCGAGAGTGCAATGGCCTCTGGCCGCAGGACAACGGTCAGCTGGTCGCCGGCATTCGCCTGATTGACGTAGGGAACTGGTACGCCGGCGACGTCGATTGTCTGACCGTCGCGGACGGTGGCGTTCAGGAAGTTCGCCTTGCCGATGAACTCTGCAACGAAGCGGGTTGCCGGATGGGCATAGACTTCGCGCGGGGTGCCGATCTGCTCGATCACACCGCTGTTCATGACCACTATGCGGTCGGAGATGCTCATCGCCTCGATCTGGTCGTGTGTCACGTAGAGCGTCGTGATGCCAAGGCGCTGCTGCAGCTCACGGATCTCGACGCGCATCTGGTCGCGCAGCTTGGCGTCGAGGTTCGACAGCGGTTCGTCGAAGAGCAGGACGCGCGGTTCCATGATGATGGCGCGGGCAAGCGCCACGCGCTGCTGCTGGCCGCCCGACAGCTGGTTCGGCGAACGCGTTGCCATATGGGTCAGGCCGCTGATTGCAAGCACGCGATCGGCGCGCTTCTTGATCTCGTCGGCAGAAAGCTTCTTCAGGCGCAGGCCGAAGACGACGTTCTCGTAGACCGAGAGATGCGGGAAGATAGCGTAGGACTGGAACACCATCGCCGCGTCGCGGCGGTTCGGCGCGACCTCGTTCATGCGGCGGTCGCCGAACAGGATGTCGCCGGAGGTGGGTTCCTCGAAGCCCGCAACCATGCGCAGGAGGGTAGTCTTGCCGCAGCCCGAAGGACCAAGCAGGGTGACGAGTTCGCCAGGCTTGACCTCGAGATTGGCGCTGCGGACGGCGAAAACGCTCTGGCCGGGAGAGTCCGGGCTGTCGAAACGCTTGACGAGGTTACGGATGTGTACGGCTTCAGCCATTAGAATCTCACCATATTCATGTGCCGGGTCATGCGGACAACGATGGCGTTGATGATGATGATGGCGACCAGCACAAGCGCGATCACCACTACGGAATAAGCGGCAGCGACGCCAAGGCGGCCCGAGCCGACCTGGTTCAGGATCTGCACCGTCATCAGGTTCCAGTTCGCCGAGACGAGGAAGATCGCAGCGCTGATCGCCGTCATGGCACGCACGAACGCATAGACCAGAGCGGAGAAGAAGGCCGGAGCGATCAGCGGCAGCGTAACCTTGCGGAAGGTCGTCAACGCGCTGGCGCCAAGGTTCTGGGCGGCTTCTTCGATGGACGGATCGATCTGGCGCAGCACCGCGATGCCCGACTGGATGCCCACCGGAACGTAGCGGAAGACAAAGCAGAGGACGAGGATCGTCAGCGTGCCCGTGAGAATGAGCGGCTGCTGATTGAAGGCAAGCACGTAGCCGATGCCGACGACGGTTCCCGGAACGGCGAAGGAGAGGATCGAGCCGAACTCCAGAGCGCTCTTGCCCGGGAAGGTTCGCCGTACGACCAGAAACGCCACCAGCATGCCGAAGATACCGCTGATCGGGGTCGTGATGATGGCGATGAGCAGCGTGTCCTTCACCGTGTCAAAGCCAACGTTGAAGACATAGGCGAAGTGGTTCAGCGTCGGGGTGTAGTTGAAGCCCCAGACCTGGGTGAACGCACCGACGAAGATGACGCCATAGAACAGGATCACGATTGCCGAGAAGAGCAGCACAAGGCCGTAGAGGAACGACTTGACCGGTCCGCTCACGACCTTCGAGGTGGAGGCGGTCGGCTTGCCGGTGACGGTCACATACTGACGCTTGGCGATCCAGTAGCGCTGGATGGCGAAGGCCGTGATTGACGGCAGAAGCAGGATGACCGAGAGCATCGCGCCACGGGGCAGGTTGAAGGAGCCGGTGATCTCCAGATAGGCCTGCGGGGCGAGCATCGGGAAGGCAGCGCCAGCCAGAACCAGCGGATTGCCGAAGTCGGCCATGGATTCGATGAAGACGACCAGGAAGGCGCTGGCGACACCCGGCAGGGAAAGCGGGAAGGTTACTTTCCGGAAGACCTGCCAGCGGGAAGCGCCGATGTTGAGCGCTGCGTCCTCAAGCGTCGGGCTGATCGAGGCGAGAACGCCGCGCAGCGAAAGATAGGCGATGGGCGCAAAGGTGAAGATCTGCGACCAGACAACGCCATGGAAACCGTAGATGCTGAAGTCCATCAGGCCCAGCAGCTGGCGGGTGATAAGCCCGTTGTTTCCGAACAGGAAAACGATCGACACCGCCGAAACGAACGGCGGTGAGATGATCGGCACGATCATCAGATAGTGCAGCAGGCGCTTACCCGGCACGTCGAGCCGGGTCAGCACGAAGGCTGCAATATAGCCGATGATCACGCCGATAAAGCCGACCAGGGCTCCGACGGAAAGGCTGTTCCACAGCGCATTCCGATAGAGCCGCCGCTCACCGATGAGCGCGTAATTGGCCAATGTCCATTGGCTGCGGTCCTGAAGGCTGGCCAGGAAGACCATGGCCAGCGGATAGACGACGAAGATCAGGATCGCAGCGAAAATGACCACGACCAGCGCGAGCAGGATGGGGTCACGCGCTAAAACGCGGATCTGTGAGCGAGCGGTGGCAAACACGGGATACTACCGATGTTATTTACTGGCCTAGGACCTCATCAACCCAACGGTCAACAAGACGCTGGCGGTTGTCTGAAGCGAAAGAAGGATCGTAGGAAACGAGCTTGATGTCTTTAAGCGTAGGAATACCTTCGCCAGCGCTTACATCCGAACGGATCGGAAGGAAATAGGTCTTGGCTGCGGCAAGTTGCTCCTGACCTTCGGCGGAAGTCATCCAGTCGACAAGCTTCTTGGCGTCGTCGAGGTTGTTTGCGCCCTTGAGGATCGACATGGCGGCGACCTCATAGCCCACGCCTTCCGACGGGAACACGACCTTGACGGGGAAGCCTTCGTCCACAAGCTTCAGGAAGCCCGGAGAGAACTGGAGAGCGATCGGCGTTTCGCCAACACCCAATGCGCCGGACGGTGCGGTACCGCTCTGCGTGTAGGTCTGGATGTTCGGGTTCAGAGCCTTCATGTATTCAAAGGCTGCGTCCTCGCCCCAGAGCTGGGTGAGTGTGAGGATCACGGCATAGGCAGTGCCCGAAGACTGGGGCGACGGCATCTGGATGAGGCCCTTGTAGGCTTCATTCTTCAGGTCTTCCCAGGAGGCAGGCACCGGTGCGCCACGGCTTTCCAGCAGGTCCGTGCGGACGCCGAGAGCCAGCGGGTTGGTGTAGATCGCGTGCCAGTTGCCGTTGGCATCCTTGAATTCGTCGGTCAGGTCGCCAGCGTTTGCGGAGACGTAGGGCTCAACGAGACCGCGTTCAGCGGCAAGGATGTGGTTCTCGCTCGGTGCGCCGAACCACACGTCGGCCTGCGGGCGGTTGGCTTCCGCTTCGATACGCGACATGGCCGGGCCGGAAGACAGGAAGACCATGTCCACCTTGACCCCGGTGGATTCGGTGAAGGCCTTGAGGATAGCCGAGGCATTCTCTTCATCAACACTGGTATAAACGGTAAGCGCCTGTGCGGAGCCGACCATCATGAGCATGCCGGTCACGGCGGCAAGAAGTTTCGTTTTCATCGTTCCCTCCGAATACGCGGCATAAGTGCCGCATTTTTCGTGATCCATAAGCTATTCCAGCGGGATAGGCGCGGTCAACGAAATCACTCCCGAGGCAAGAAGACGAAGCTGAACGGTTATGGAGCCTCCGATTTCTCGGTAGATCTAGCGCTGCAGGGGTTTCAATGCCTTGAAAGCTGCGGTTTCGCGGCACTCATCTCCGTCCATGGCGCGCGAAATAGCTCGCTTGTTGACCGGGCCATGAGGGAGCGTGTTCTCAACAACAATTATGACGCATGTAGTTAGCGCGATATGCTTTCCAGAGCAGAGACGCGACCTAAGTGATGCAGAGACAAGGGCGGGTGCAGCCGCGTGTTCAAGGGAGAGAAGGATGGAGAGGGTCACCGGAAGCTGTCTGTGCGGTGCTGTTCGGCTCGAGGCCCAGGGGCAGCCCTATCGCGTCGGCGTCTGTCATTGCTTCGACTGCCGCAAGCATCATGGAGCGCTTTTTCATGCGTCTGCGATATTTTCTGCGGAGGCGGTGACGGTTCAAGGTGAGACGCGAGATTACGAGGGCAGGTATTTCTGCCCGCGCTGCGGGTCTTCAGTGTTCGGGCGATCGGACGACGAGGTGGAGGTCAATCTGGGTGCTCTCGATGAGATCGATCAGTTTGTACCGACCTACGAACTCTGGACCATCCGCCGCGAGTCATGGCTGCCGGAGTTTCCGCACATGAAGCGTTATGAACGTGATCGCACGGGCGAGAGCAGGTACGAAGGGGGCGTCTGACGCGCCACACTTGCCTGTCAGGCTGGAGAATCTTATATGAGAGTCGGGGTGGACGACCACTCCCCAACAATTCCCACGAATTGCATTTGGATGACCAATCCGGGACGACCCGGCTTCAAAAAGGAGGCCGAGGCGTGGCCTGGTTGATACTGTTTGTTGCTGGCTTGCTTGAGGTTATCTGGGCCTTTTCGATGAAAAAGTCGGAAGGGTTCTCGCTGCTTTGGCCGAGCGTGATCACGATTGTCGCCATGGCAGGCAGCGTCTGGCTGCTTGCCATCTCGATGAAGAGCATTCCGCTCGGAACTGCCTACACGATCTGGACCGGCATAGGCGCTGTCGGTGCGTTTCTCGTCGGCATCGCCGTGCTGGGCGAGGCCGCGTCGCCAATGCGCTGGCTTGCGGCCGCTCTGATCGTCTCCGGCCTCATTCTCATGAAGATGTCCAGCACGAGCTGAGTGAGTGGATTGACTTCGTACCGTTCATTGGCAATTGTACCGTCACATAACAGGGGTGCTCCTAGCGGGGCTGAGATGCGCGGGTACGCGCGAACTCTTCAGAGCTGATCCGGATAATGCCGGCGGAGCGAGGCAGTGATGACTTTTCGGCACAGTAGTGCACACGCGTCCAACACGGTTTGGACTTCCTCATCAAAGCAGACTGGGTGCAGCCGTTCCGCCTGATCCGTCGGGAGACTGACATCGCGTGTCGCGAGCTGGCCGCCAGGCGGCTCAATCCCGACACACGACCTCCATTCACTTTGCTGCAGGAAGTTTGTGTTGTTGCGTTCCAATGCCCTCGCCATTCTCGTCATGCTGGCACTGCTTCTTCTTTGGGAAGCCTATTGCCGGATGAGCGGGGTCACGCCGCTGGTCCTGCCGGCACCGAGCGACGTCTTACGAAGTCTCTATCTGAACGCGCATGAGATCTCCGGACATGCACTTGCCACCATCGGTGTAGCAGCGCTGGGGTTCAGCATGTCCGTCACCTTTGCTTTCCTGACCTCGATCGCGCTCCACTTCACGCCAACGCTGGAGCGGGCGTTCATCCCCGTCTTTGTGGTGAGCCAGACGATCCCGCTGGTGGCGCTCGCTCCACTGATGATCCTCTGGTTCGGCTTCGGTGTGCTGCCGAAGATGCTGCTGGTCATCCTCGTGACGTTCTTCCCGATCCTGCTCAGTCTGCTTTCCGGTTATCGACAGGCGCCGAGGGACTTCCTTGATCTCATGGCTTCCATGGGGGCAGGGCGGCTGCAGCGTTTTCGCCGGGTGACCCTGCCTTCGGCGAGGCCGGCGTTCTTCGCTGGGCTGCGGATCTCGGCCACCTACGCGATCGTCGCCACCATCTTCGCGGAATATGCGGGAGCCCGGTCGGGGATCGGCATCTACATCCTGCAGGCCAAGAACAATTTTCGCGCGGATCTCGTGCTGTCAGCTGTGGTCGTGTCAGCCGTGCTGACGCTGGCGCTGCTGGGTTTCCTGCGGCTCATCGAATGGTGGACTGATCCTGAAACGCGGAGGCGGCGTCATGCTCCGGCTTGAGGATCTCGAAGTCCGCGTGGCAGATACGCTGCTGCTCGGACCGATCTCGCTCGAATTGCGCGAGAACCAAGTCACCTGCCTCATCGGCCCGTCCGGCTGCGGCAAGACCTCGGTCATCAAGTGGATGGCGGGCATCCTGCCGCCCGAAATGAAGGCCAGTGGTACGCTGACGCTCGATGGCACGCCGGTTGAGAGGCACGACCGGTTTCTCTCCTATCAGCCGCAGAGCGATGCGCTGTTTCCGTGGCTCACCATTGGCGAGAACGTCTGCCTCGGGCTCGAAGTTGCGGGCATGTCGCGCGGGGAAGCCTGGGCGAAGGCCGCACCGCTATTCGAGCCATTCGGGCTCAAGGGCACGGAGCATCTTTTCCCGCGACAGCTTTCAGGCGGCATGCGCCAGCGGGCGGCGTTCCTGCGCACCATCGTGCAGGACAGCCGCTACATCCTGCTCGATGAACCTTTTTCGGCGCTCGATGCCGTCACGAAAATCCGCATGCAGGAATGGCTGGTGTCGCGGCTGGAGGCCGATCCCCGCGGCGTCCTGATGGTGACGCACGACCTGCATGAGGCAAGCAGGATTGCCGACAGGCTGCTCGTCATGAGCTCGCGCCCAGGCCGCATCATGGCCGACCTGCCCATCAACCTTCCACGCGGCCAGCGCAGCGAGACCGCACTGGCCGACCTGCGAGAACACTTGAAAACATTGCTACTGGAGGACGAAACATGATCCGGACCCTGTTGATGTCAGCCCTGCTGCTGGTGCCGTTGGCGGCCAGCGCGCAGGACAAGCCGGAAGAAGCGAAGGACCTGCAGAAGGTCAGCGTCGCGCTGGACTGGATGCTCAACACCAATCACGTGGGCATTATCGTTGCGCGGGATAAAGGCTTCTATGCCGAGAATGGTCTGGACGTGGAGGTGCTGCCCTATTCGGACACGAACTCGGCGGCGTTGCTGGCTTCCGGCTCGACTGAATTTGGGTATGTGGCAACGCTGGCCTACCTCAGCGCGCGGGCTTCTTCGCCTGATCTGACAGCGCTCTGGGTGACCATGCAGCACGAGACGGGACGGCTGGTCTATAATTCCGATAATGAAGCCATCAAGCGTCCGGCGGACCTCTCGGGCAAGACCTATGCCGGGTTCGGAAGCAATTGGGAAAAGGCGCTGATCAGCACAATGATCCGCACCGATGGTGGTGAGCCGGTATGGGATACCGTGACGCTGAACACCGGCGCTTACGAGGCGCTGGCGGTCGGCCGCGTTGACTTCACGCTTGAAGTGGCGACCTGGGAAGGTGTGAACGGCGAGCTTCTTGGGCGCAAGCAGAGCTGGTTCAACTATGCTGACTATGGCGTGCCGGACCAGCAGAACGGCTATATCGCCACGACGACGAAGATGCTGAACGAGCAGCCAGACACCGTCAAAGCTTTCGTGCAGGCGACACTCAAGGGCTATGAATTCGCCGCCGACAACCCGGCAGAGGCTGCCGAAATCATGCTCGCGGCCGGGGACTTCCCGAACCCCGAGCTGGTGCGCGGTTCGCTGAAGCTAATTTCCGAGGGCAAGTTCCTGCGCGACGGCGACACGCCGGTCGGCAAGATCGACCCGGCACGATTTGCGGGCATGGTGAAATTCCTAGCAGAGAACGAGGTACTCAAGGACAAGGACGGGAACGTTCTCAAGGATCCGGGCGACGTCAGTTCCTGGTACAACGAGGACTGGCGCAAGGAATGATCTTCAATCTGGTCGTTTTTGGCCATGGCAGTCATGAGGCTGCCTGGCGAAGCCCGGAGGCGCAGGCGACTGCGCCGCTGGACCTTAGCCACTGGACAGCGTGCGCGAAGCTTGCCGAGGCGGCGGGCTTCGACGGGCTGTTCCTGGGCGACATTCTTTGCCTGCAGGATCATCCGGAGGTCCACCCATCCGAGGCGCTCGATCCGCTGATGGTGCTTGCTGCGGTAGCAGGCGTAACCGAGCGGTTGACGCTCATCGGCACGGCGTCGGCGAGCTTCAACCATCCGTTTCATCTCGCCCGGCGAATTCTGAGCCTGCATCATCTCACCAGGGGACGTGCCGGCTGGAACATCGTTACCTCGTCCTATGCGCAGGAAGCGGCCAATTTCGGCTGGCCGAAGATGCCGGAGACGCCAGAACGATACGCTCATGCGGAAGATGTCGTCAACGCCGTCAAGGCGCTGTGGGACAGCTGGGATGGCGTGACGCGCGTCGCGGACAAGGAAAGCGGGCGGTGGCTGAACCAGGCGCCGCAGACGGTCAAGCGGGAAGGGCGGTTTGGTGCAATCAACGGTGCGCTGAACCTGTCGCCGGAGCCGTGGAGCCGACCGGTGCTGGCGCAGGCGGGGTCATCGCCGGAGGGGCTCGCCTTCGCCGCCCGTCATGCGGATCAGGTGTTCACCGTGCAATCGGATATCGGGCAGGCCAGGGCGTTCCGTGAGCGGTTGCATAAGCTGGCTGTTGAGGCTGGGCGAAATCCGCAGGACATCAAGGTGCTTCCGGGGCTGGTGCCGTTCATCGGTGAGACCAGGGAGGATGCGGAAGCGCAGCTGATGGCTCTCTCAGCCCACAATTTCATGGAGCATCTGGTCACCAAGCTTGAGCGCTTTACCGGGCTCGATCTGAGCGGCGCCGATCTTGACGCTCCGCTGAAGGCTTCAGCAAAGGACCTTCCGCGGAACAGTTTCAGCAATTCCCGCGCGAGGCTGCTTCTGGAGGTGGCGGAGCGAGAAGGGCTGACCCTGCGGCAGCTGGCCGTCCGCTTCGCCGCTGGGCGGGGTCATCTTCTGTTTGTCGGAACGGCCGAAGAGCTCGGCCGCGTGATGCGGGATTGGATCGAGGCCGGTGCCTGCGACGGCTTCAATGTCATGCCGCCGCAATTGCCAGTTGATCTCTCGTGCCTCAAGGAACAGTTCGAGGCGCTGCGAAAGTAGCGCCTACCGGTGACCCGGAAGGCGCGGCAGCAGGATCGTCAGCAGGCCGAGCAGCGGCATGTAAGAGCAGATGTCATAGACGAAGTCGATGCCTTGCCGGTCTGCGAAATAGCCGAGGCCAGCTGCAGCGATGCCGCCGAAGCCAAAGGCAAAGCCGAAGAACAGGCCGCCAATCATGCCGACGCGTCCCGGCACCAGTTCCTGCGCGAAGACCACGATGGCCGAAAAGGCCGAGGAGAAGATGAAGCCGATCACCACCACCAGGACCGCCGTCCAGAACAGGTTTGTGTAGGGCAACAGGAGCGCGAAGGGAATAACGCCAAGGACCGAGAACCAGATGACGACGCGCGCGCCGTAACGGTCGCCGATCGGACCGCCGAGGAAGACACCCGCAGCGGAAGCCGCGAGGAACAGGAACAGCAGAAGCTGCGCTTCCTGAACATCCACGCCGAACTTCTCGATCGTGTAGAAGGTGAAATAGCTGGAGATGCTCGCCAGATAAGCGTTCTTCGTCGCCGTCAGAAGTACCAGCACGAGGAGCGTCATCAGCACGGTGCTACGCGGCAGCGGCAGCGTGCGGTTCACCTGGCGGTGGGCCGGGTTGCTGCGCCGGTGACGGCTGTACCAGATGCCGACCCAGGTCAGCAGGCCGAAACCAGCAAGCGCCACGATCGAGAACCAGCCAAGGCTTTCCTGTCCGCGCGGAATGACAATGAAGGCAGCGAGCAGCGGGCCGATCGCCGATCCGGCATTGCCGCCCACCTGGAACACCGACTGAGCAAAACCATGGCGTCCGCCCGAGGCGACGCGGGCAACGCGCGAGGCTTCCGGATGGAAGATTGCCGAGCCCACGCCGATGAGGCCAGCGCCGAGGACCAGAACCGGAAAACTGTGCGCGAAAGCAAGCGTGATCAGGCCCACAAAGGTCGAGAGCATCGCCGATGGCAGCGAATAGGGCATGGGCCAACGGTCGGTGACAGTGCCGACCACCGGCTGCAGGAGTGACGCGGTCACCTGAAAGGCGAAGGTCAGAAGGCCGATCTGCACGAAATCGAGCGCATAGCTTTCCTTCAGCAGCGGATAGATGGAGGTCAGCAGCGACTGCATGATGTCGTTCAGCATGTGGCAGACGCTAGTCGCCGCAATGATTGAAACGACCGCCTGCTGCGGTCTGCTCACGCTGTCGGTGATCGTGGCCATGGGTTGCCTGTAGGTAGGGGATACTTTTGGGCTATCCCTTACACTGTTCTTTGTCGCCCTGCATCATAGTTTAGATGTATAATGACGGGGATCCTCGACCATATCTATCGGCCGCGCTCTGCAATGGCCGTGCCTGCGGCCCAGCCCGACGACCATGCCCACTGGAAATTGTAGCCGCCAAGCCAGCCGGTTACGTCCACCACCTCGCCAATGAAGAAGAGGCCTTTAACGGCCTTCGATTCCATGGTGCGGGAGTCGAGGCCATCCGTATCCACACCGCCGAGGGTTACTTCCGCTGTCCGGTACCCCTCAGAGCCGATAGGGTAGACCTCCCAGCCCTGCAGAATGGAGGCGATTTCGCCAAGCTTGCGATCGCTCGTTTCGCCCATGGCGCCCGTCCACTTGTGCAGCTCGGCCAGGTAGGATGCGAGGCGCTTCGGCAGGATTTCGCCGATTGCAGTGGCGATGCTCCGCTTGCCGTGGGTACGCTTCGACGCGCAGAGCGCTCCTGCGATATCGGTGCCCGGCAGGAAGGTGACGCGGATCGGTTGCGTCTCGCGCCAATAGGAAGAAATCTGCAGAATGGCGGGACCGGAGAGACCGCGATGGGTGAAGAGCAGCGCTTCCTCAAAGCTCGTCTTGCCACAGGAAATGCGCGCGGGTGCGGAGACGCCGGCGATCTCGCGGAAGCCCGCGAGCATGTCCTCGCCGAAGGTCAGCGGCACCAGCGCCGGTCGGGTCTCCGTGACGGCGACGCCAAACTGGCTCGCGAGCTGATAGCCTAGTCCCGACGCACCCATCTTGGGAATGGACTTGCCGCCCGTGGCGACAACCAGATTGCGGCACTGAATTCTTGCCGCGCCATCGCCTTCAAGCACGACAGAGAAGCCGCTGCCGTTCTGCTGGACCTCGGCCACACGGGTGTTGAGACGCAGCTCTGAGCCGTGGCGCGCCATTTCGTCCAGAAGCATCTGGATGATGTCCTTCGCGGAATTATCGCAAAAGAGCTGGCCCAGCGTCTTCTCGTGGTAGGAGATGCCGTATTTTTCGACCAGCGTGATGAAGTCGTGCTGGGTGTAGCGGCCGAGCGCGGACTTGGCGAAATGCGGGTTCTTCGACAGGAAGTTGCGCGCTGACGTTCCGATGTTGGTGAAGTTGCAGCGCCCGCCGCCGGAGATGCGGATCTTTTCTCCGGGGGACTTTGCGTGATCAACGATGAGAACGCGTCCGCCTCTGGCCGCTGCATGGCTGGCGCACATCATTCCGGCTGCGCCTGCGCCGAGGATCAGGGTGTCGAAGGTCTCGTTTAGCATGGAGAACGGCTACCGTTTCAGCTGCTCAGAACTGGCGTTGAAGGGAATAGCCAAAGCCATCCATCCACTTTCGTGCCGCTATAGGATAGTACGGGGTCGCAGACAACATGAGCGCGTCGGGCGCGGCGTTATGCCTGCAGAGCTGGCTCCGCGACCGGCAGTGTCAAGTGCGCTTCCAGCATGAGGTTCTTCAGGAAGTCGGAGATCGCCAGAGCCCAGGGCTCTGCCTTGTGCTCGATGCGAACCGCAACTTCGACCATTCGGGTATCCGTGTAGCCGATGATCTTCTGCATGACGAGTTCGCCACGCAGATACTCGTCCCGGATCGATCCCATGGAAACTATCGAGGTTCCGAGCCCCCGGCAGAGCAGGGAACGCCACACGGCGATGGATTCCACATGGCGTTCCGAGTCCAGTTTCAGGCCAGATGACCGAGCGGCCTGCTGGGCAACGCGCCAGGAGGCGCTGTTCTGGCCGTAGAAGACCAAAGGCGAGGCTAGCACTTCCTTCACGGTGATCGTAGGAGCACCACTTGAGATCTCCGGCGCGCAGACGAAATAGAACTCGTCCTCGAGCAGAGGCGTTACATGCACCTCGGAATGCCTGGGAAGGTTCCATCCAATCATGCAATCGAGTTCGCTGCGTTCCAGTCGCTGTTCCAGCTCGTGCGTCCAGCCTTCCACGAGTCTCAGGTTCGGGGTCCCCAGCCAGGTAGCGGCCCCTTCCAGCGCTTCAACCCCGATAAGGCGGGAAAAGGCCGGAGGTGCGCCAAGGCGGATCTCACGCACCGCAGGGTCTTTGCGGATAAATGTCTTCTCCATGGTCGCGACAAGATCAAGAATTTGTGATGCCAGCGGGAGAAGGTCTTTACCGACCGGTGTGGGGACGATTCCACGTGAGTGACGGGTCAAGAGCGGCGTACCCACCAGATCTTCAAGAAGGCGAATCTGCAGACTGATGGCCGTGGGCGTTACGTGCAACAGTTCCGCAGCACGGGTAATACTCCCCGCTCCGGTTACTGCCGTAAAATACTCCAGCTGCTTTATTGATATGCCCATACCCCATTAAGGGCATGGTTTTTGTTTGATGCAAGTTTTTCTTCAGGCTCCCTGTAGAATTTTAAGATGGACAGTAGTGTGTACGAGCCATAGCGTCCTGATGAAAGTTTCGAAGGTTCCTCCGCTCCCTACATCGAGGTGGAAATTAGATAACTTATTTTGGCACCTTATCTCGTTAAGTAAAAATACTTACTCCTAAAGGCTATCGGTACACGGGTTTCGCCTGTGTGTTTGCGTGCGACTGTATAGTCTAGCGGATGCTTTTCTTGAGGTGGCTGACGTTGGCGAAAGCCGACGGGATGGAAGTTGTCTGATTAATTGAGGCAGCGGTGGTGTCGGCTACGACCCAGGAGGGGGTCGGATTTCCAAGGAGGAGAGCATGAGAAAGAAAGACAAGGAAAGACGTCTCGAGGAGGAGGCCAAGAAGGCCTTGAGCCGCCGCGAGTTCTTCAAGGCGGGTGCTGCTGCAGGCGTTAGCGCAGCAGCATTGGGCGGATCGGTGGCCGTTGCCTCTGCAGACCATTCCGAAGAGGCGTGGGACTATGAGTATGACGTCGTGATCTGCGGTGGTGGCTGCGCAGGCATCACCGCTGCCATCCGCGCACGTGATTCCGGCGCGTCGGTGCTCGTCGTCGACCAGAACTACGATCTCGGCGGCCGTATGTTGCACTCGGGCTCGTTCCTGTCGCTTGGTGGTGGTGATCCCATCCAGAAGCGCGACATGGCTGGCGAGGCCGATGCGGAAGGCTTCATCACGGTTCCGCCGGTTGAGGATCCAGCCGAGCTCGATGACAGTGTCGAGTTGCTCTTCACCGACGTTACGGATTGGTCCGTTGTCGACGGCAAGGCACAGTCGCCCTACCGCTACAACGAGCGCGAGATGATGCGCGCATGGGCGGAAAACTGCCCGCCAACCCGCCAGTTTCTGATGGACAACTACGTCCGGTTTACCCGTGTCAGCGGCACACACGGCGGCGGCGGTCTGAGCCGTGCCCGCGCGCCGTACTGCTTCCTGATGCTCGGTGACAAGACCGACATCAAGGCTGGCACCATCACGCGCGAAGACGCAGGTGTCGCCGACTTTGAACGCACCAGCCCGTTTGCTCCGGTGCAGATGGAAGACGCAACGCAGTTTGTCGGGCCAGACGCCGTTCGCAACGGTGTGGCACTTGCTCGCCCGCTGGAGTTCTCGGCCCGTGAAAAGGGCGTGCACTTCATGCTGCACCGCGCCTTCATCGACCTCATCCGCGAGAAGCCGTTCGAGGGTCGCGTCACCGGTATAACTGCAGAGTACCGGCCGCGCGTGCATCCGAAATCCGGTGAACGTCTGGAAAGCTTCTGGCAGCTCGGCAATATCGATGAACGTCGTCCAAACCTCCGCATCCGTGCCCGCAAGGCCGTTATTCTTGCATCCGGCGGTCATGCGGGTAATCCGGAAGTCCGTAGCATGTTCTATCCGGCCATGCGCGACCCAGCGTTCCCGACCTCCGGTAGTGCCTTGCAGGGTCCCGGCGGCCAGGATGCGACTGCACTGAAGGCTGCGCTGAAGATCGGCGCCAACCTCGCTGGCATGCAGCAGAACCTGTCCTACCCGACCACCTACCATATCGCGACGACGCTGGGTACTCGCGACGCCTATACGAACATGATGCCGGGCCATCCGACGTTTGTGTTCCGCGGCTCCGCAGGCGTCAACGTCGGTAACGCCGGGTTCGAGGAGTTCATTGCTGTCAACCAGGTCGGCAAGCGCTTCTTCAACGAAGTGCGCCTGCCGAAGCGTCCGGCCGGCAACCGCTATCCGGGCGATGGCGCTGCTCCGGGACGCGGGCTGGAGCACAAGCCGCTCGACTGGCGCAACTGCTCGGCCGAGTGGATCCGCCAGAGCTACAACTACGATCACGGCCTTGATGCGGCTCTCGCAATGAACGAAGGCTCGCGCGCACCGAACTACTACTCGGGGCCGATCTGGGCGATCTTCGACGAGGACGCCATTGAGCGGACGGGCTGGGAGCTTCGTTTCCCCTACGTCAATGAAGAGAACGGCTATTTCTTCAAGGCGGAGTCAATCGAGGATCTGGCTGCAAAGATCTACGCGCGCCATCCTTATCAGCGCGTGCCGCTCGCTTATCTTGGCAAGACGATCGAGACGTGGAACGGCTATGTCGCGGCCGGTGCGGATCCGGAATTCGAGCGCGAGAAGGACGCGCCGATGTACGCGATCTCCAAGCCGCCGTTCTATGCGCTGTCTATCATGGTCATCTGGCACGACAGCTACGGTGGTCTGCGTTGTAACGGCCGTCAGCAGGTCATCGACATGGAGGGCAAGCCGATCCCGGGCCTCTATGCTGGTGGCGAAGCTGTCGGTGGCTTCAACAAGCATGGTCTGGGCAAGGGGCATGTTCAGGGCTTCATAGCCGGTACGCATGCCGCCCAGGAGGGCTAAGTGACTGGCCGGCCGGCAGGGCATCCTGCTGGCCGGTTTCATTTCGGCATATGAGTGAAGAAGACCATGGAAACTGAAGATCAAGAAGTTGAGGTCGGTCCGCATCTTGTCGTCACCGCGAGCCCGGAGCAGGTCGAACCATTCGGCGAGATCATCCTGACCGCCCGCCTTGAAACCCCCGAACCCATGGATGTGGAGGGGGAGGTTGTATTCTACGACGCTAGCGGCGCAGAAGCCGGCCGGGCAGCACTTGCAGGTCGCTACGCCCCTGAACCCCTGACGGCGAAGCTGGAGCGTATGGCTCCCTCAGAACCCGGGTCGCAGACCTGGACCGCGCGCCTTGAAAGCGATGATTGTGATTGCGAGGAAGCGGAGTTCACCGTCACCATCGCCCCGCACCCGATCAGCGTCACGGTCTGGGACATTCCCTCGGCGATCGAGCAGGGCATCACATTCCCGATGACCATCGGGCTCAAGTGCCCTTGCGGTTGTGAGGTAAAGGGATGGTCGTTCCGGCTGCTGAATGGCGAGGGTCAGGAAATCGCGGCCGGCACGGTAGGCGACGAGCCATGGCCCGGTACCACGTCGCTCTTCTATACCTGCATCGATCTCGATGCGCCTTCCGTGGAGGGTCACCACGAATGGGCTGTCGTGGCGCTTCCGTCGGAGGAAGCAGAGGTCCCGCATGCCGAGCGCAAGCTGGCGGTGCACCTGAACGTTACGCGGGCACCGGAAGTGACGCTTCGCATCGAGGCTTTCGACGCGGCAACCAACGCGCCCGTGCCGAAAGCCAAGGTCGTCGTGCATCCCTATCGCGGATGGACCAACGAAGAGGGCGTCGCCGAAGTGCGGCTGCCGAAGGGCGCTTATACGGTCTTCGTGTCCAGAGCTCCGTATTTTGCCTTCAAGAGCAATGGCGAGATTACCGAAGACATGACTCTGAGAGCGGAGATGTTCGAGGACCGGGAATACTCTGTGAGCGAGCTGTGGGCATAGCGATGCGGGAGCAAAGCTGCCCTACACCGACGGGGAAAAAGAACATGAAAACGATATTGAACGCGATGCTCGCGGCGGTAGGGATGATCTGCATCTCACAGGCACCGGCATCCGCACAGGGTGCCGACGCTTCGCTCATGGAGCAGGGCCAAAAGCTCTTCAACCATAACTGTGCGATCTGTCACGGAAATGATGGCCGGCCGAAGGCCAACGAATTTCCAAGTCTCGCCAGTTCGTCCAGCCTGGAGGATGTTGAGACGATTGTCACCAATATCCACCAGGGGGTGGCGATCATGCCTCCCTTCCCATGGTTCAGCGATGAGGAGGTTGCTGCGCTGGCGAGCTACGTGCGAAACTCGTTTGGAAATTCATATGGCCAGGTCAGCGCGAGCGATGTGGCAGGCATCCGGGGCAACCTGGAGCCGGGCGGTGCCGTGCGGTCGATCTGGGATGGCGTTTACACCGAAGAGCAGGCAAAGCAAGGGCAGACGGTCTACAACGGCGCCTGCGGGCTCTGCCATGGGCGCCGCCTCGACGGTGTTCCGGAAGACAGGGACATGCTGCCCGGACCACCGCTTGCCCGGGCCAAGTTCCTGCGCAACTGGGACGGCCGCTCACTCGGCGCGCTCTATTCCTACACGCGCTGGACCATGCCGAAGAGCAATCCCGGCTTTGCGAGCGAAGAAGACTATGCGGCCATGCTGGCTCATATGCTGAAACTCACCGGAGCTCCGGCCGGCGATACGCCACTGTCGACGGATCCACTGGAGACTGGCCTTATCCGCATAGGCCCGAAGCCGTGACGCGGAGTGTGGGGCTTGATGTGAGACAGGGTTCCGGTTCGCGTTGAGCCGGAACGCATTGAAGGGAGCGTTCAGCGGACGCTTCGGTCATGTGGGTCACAACTGCAGGGTGGAGGAGGTTGGTAACGCGATGACGATAGTTGGAGCCACCCATCCCGTGTCAGGAAGGCTAGATCATTTCAGTGTTTCACAGAAACGCTGTGATGATCTAAGCCATTGTCTTAACGCAATTACGGACGGAAAACCGGTTCCCACTTTTGCTGAAATTGCTCCAGTCCTGGCGGGACTCTTTCTCCCATTCCTGTTTGCAGCCCCTGCTTTCGCGCAGCAGGGAGCAGCGCCGGAAGGCGCCGCGGGGGAACTGCGCTGCATGGTGAACGGCTATGATGTCGTTCTCATCAACGACAGTGCGGAAAACCTTCCCGCTGGAACCGTCATTAGCTGGTCTGTGCCGCGGGTGCGCGTCGGCGCGGACTATACTCTCACGCGTCCTCTTCCACCTTCCCAGTCGCAATTCCTGGTGGCCGTGATGGGCTCGAATTATACAAGCCCACGCGTGCCGTGCGTGGTAGAAGCCCGCAAGCCGTAGCAGGTATCGGGTTTATCGTTTACTTGCGGTTCCGGACGAAAACCGGTGCGCACCTTCCCTGGAACCGCTCAGCTCCCGATGTGGCTCACGCCCTTCTTTGCAGCGAGCTTCACCTGCTTCTGGCGTTCGCGGTAGCGGGCGCGGTCTTCCGGCGTGCGCTCGTCATAGCAGGCGGCACAGGAAACACCTTCTTCGTAGTACTGGTGCAGCTTGTCCTCGGCGTGGATGGGACGGCGGCAGGCACGGCAGAGTTCGACGTCGCTTTCCGTGAGGCCATGGCCGACAGCGACGCGCTCGTCGAAGACAAAGCATTCGCCTTCCCAGAGGCTCTTTTCGCGGGGCATTTCCTCAAGATACTTCAGGATGCCGCCCTTAAGATGGAAGACGTCATCGAGGCCAAGGCCCTTCACGTAAGCAGTGGCCTTTTCGCAGCGGATGCCGCCGGTGCAGAACATCGCGATCTTCTTGCCCTCAAGCTTCTCGCGGTTCTCTTCCACCCACTTCGGAAATTCCCGGAAAGTCTTGGTGTTTGGGTTTTCGGCGCGCTGGAAGGTGCCGATCGCGACCTCATAGTCGTTCCGCGTGTCGATGACGATCGTCTCTTCGTCTGAGATCAGATCGTTCCACTCGGTTGGCGAGAGATAGGTACCCACCGTCTTCAGCGGATCGACATCCTCGACGCCCATGGTCACGATCTCCCGCTTCAGGCGGACCTTCATGCGATGGAAGGGCATGGCGCTGGCGTAGGAGTATTTCAGTTCCGGGTCTGCCAGCTCGGGGATTGATTCAATATAGCGGACCAGTTCGGCAATGGCCTGAGCGGAGCCCGCGACGGTACCGTTGATGCCTTCGGCGGCGAGGAGCAGCGTTCCCTTGATCCCATTGCTGGTGCAGAGATCGAACAGTGGCTGCTGCAATTCCTGGTACTGCGGCAGGCGGGCGAAGCGATAGAGCGCCGCGACAGTGAACGGCAGATTGCTGGTTTGCGCCTTACTTTGCATGCGTGGCCTCGAACGTCGAAAACCCCGGGTCGGTCACTCCGCAACTGCGGTGGAACGGCTCGCCTTCGACAGGCACCAGGGCTTCTGAATGGAACTCTTGAGTGGACCAAGCGGCGCGTGCGCGCCTGCTTTCCCATGTTGGTGATGCTCTAATCCCGTCAGCCCTCAAGATCAAGCTTGCGGAGAAAGCGCAATGCCGCAGGAAATTTCACGCTGCGGTGGAACATCAGGCAATGGCTGAGGTTTCCCCCTTAAGCCTTGCGCCGAGCCTGACTCCTCCCCGGCTTGGTCAAGAAAGCCGCTTCGGTGCCACGCCGAAGCGGCTTTTTGCAGGCTTGGTTTCTGCATTACCCATCAGGCGGTTGAAAGTCTTTGCAGGCAAAGGCGACATCCTTTGGTCTATGAATAGCCCATGAGCTGGCTTGCCGGTGCCCAGGTCTGGAGATTGACGGTTCCGGTAGAAAATGGTCAAAGCCACGGGAATCTTGTTTCGGGAGAGACGCATGACTGAACGCGTTGCGATCAACGGGCTGCAGGTAGCCAAGTCGCTTTATGATTTTGCAAATAATGAGGCCCTGCCCGGCACGGGTGTGGATGCCGAGACGTTCTGGCTGAAGCTTTCCGAGATCGTGCATGCGCTTGCTCCGAAGAACCGCGAGCTTCTGCAGGTTCGAGATGATCTGCAGGCGAAGATCGATGCGTGGCACAAGGAAAACGGCGCGCCGACTGATCTGGCCGCCTACGAGACCTTCCTGCGCGAGATCGGCTACCTTCGCGAAGAAGGTCCGGAATTCCAGGTCAGCACGACCGACGTGGACGCCGAGATCGCCGACGTCGCCGGACCGCAGCTCGTCGTGCCGGTCATGAACGCGCGCTATGCACTGAACGCTGCCAACGCCCGCTGGGGCTCGCTCTACGACGCGCTCTACGGCACGGATGCGATTCCCGAGGCTGACGGCGCGGAGAAGGGCGCGGGCTACAACCCGAAGCGTGGCACAAAGGTTATTGCCTGGGCGCGCAACTTCCTCGACCAGAGCGCACCGCTTGAAGGCGCAAGCTGGTCGGATATCTCCGGCCTTTCCGTCGAGGGTGGCAAGCTCGCCATCAAGACCGACAACGGCACTGTCGCGCTCAAGGATGCTGGCCAGTTTGCCGGATTTAACGGCGATGCCGCTGCTCCGACCGAAGTGTTCCTGAAGAAGAACAACCTGCACGTCCGTGTAGTCGTGAAGGCTGACCACCCGATCGGCCGCGATGACAAGGCGCACATCGCCGATGTGGTTGTTGAGTCCGCGATCACCACGATCATGGACTGCGAGGATTCCGTTGCCGCGGTTGACGCCGAGGACAAGGTTCTCGCCTATGGCAACTGGCTCGGCCTGATGAAGGGCGACCTGGTCGACACGTTCGAGAAGGGCGGCAAGACGGTCACCCGCAAGCTCTCGGACGACGTGACGTTCACGGCAGCTGACGGCTCTTCCGCGTCCCTAACCGGCCGCTCGCTGATGCTCATCCGCAACGTCGGTCACCTGATGACTAACCCGGCGATCCTCGATCGCGACGGCAACGAGGTTCCGGAAGGAATCATGGATGCGATGTTCACGGCGGCGATCGCGCTGCATGACATCGGTCCGAACGGCCGCCGCAAGAACAGCCGCGCCGGCTCCATGTATGTGGTGAAGCCGAAGATGCATGGCCCGGACGAGGTAGCGTTCGCCGTCGAGCTGTTCAGCCGCGTGGAAGACGCGCTCGGCATGAAGCCCAACACGATGAAGATGGGCATCATGGACGAGGAGCGCCGCACGACGGTCAACCTCAAGGAGTGCATCCGCGCAGCGCGTGAGCGCGTGGTGTTCATCAACACCGGCTTCCTCGACCGTACCGGCGACGAGATCCATACCTCGATGGAAGCTGGCCCGATGATCCGCAAGGGCGACATGAAGCAGGCTGCCTGGATCTCGGCTTACGAGAGCTGGAACGTCGATATCGGTCTCGAATGCGGCCTCTCCGGCCATGCGCAGATCGGCAAGGGCATGTGGGCCATGCCGGACCTGATGGCGGCAATGCTGGAGCAGAAGATCGGCCATCCGAAGGCCGGCGCGAACACTGCCTGGGTTCCTTCGCCCACGGCTGCAACGCTGCATTCGACGCACTACCACGCGGTCGACGTGAAGGCCGTGCAGGCCGAGATCAAGTCGCGTCCGCGCGCCAAGCTCGCCGACATTCTGTCGATCCCGGTTGCGACGCGTCCGAACTGGTCGCCGGAAGAGATCAAGGCTGAGCTCGACAACAATGCGCAGGGCATCCTGGGCTATGTCGTCCGCTGGATCGACCAGGGCGTTGGCTGCTCCAAGGTGCCGGACATCAACGACGTCGGCCTGATGGAAGACCGCGCGACGTTGCGCATCTCCTCGCAGCACATCGCCAACTGGCTGCACCACGGCGTGGTGACGGAAGACCAGGTGATGGAGACGATGAAGCGCATGGCCGCTGTCGTCGACCGGCAGAACGCGGGCGACCCGCTCTACCAGCCGATGGCGCCGAACTTCGATGCGTCGATTGCCTTCCAGGCCGCCTGCGATCTCGTGTTCAAGGGTCGGGAGCAGCCGAACGGCTACACCGAGCCGGTCCTGCATCGTCGCCGCCTCGAGAAAAAGGCGGAGGCAATGGCGTCCTGATGACGCCTTTGCCATCACTCTGTCGCAAGGCGGAGCAATAATCAGGTCATGATTCTCGTGATCGACACTTCGGCCGCGCTCTGCGCGGCCTGCGTTTTTGACCCCGACTCCGGCCAGGAACTCGGCAGGTCGGTGCTCGACCTTGGCAAGGGCCATGCCGAGCACATGATCGCCGTCATTGATGACGCGCTGGCAGAAGCCAAACTTGGCTATTCCAACCTCAGCAAGATCGCGGTTTCCGTCGGCCCGGGCTCCTTCACCGGTGTGCGCGTCGGTGTCGCGGCAGCGAGGGGGCTGGCGCTGGCGCTCAAGGTGCCAGCCGTTGGCGTTACGACTTCGGAGGCTCTTGGCGCGGAAACGCGGGCCGCATGGCCGGCTCGCAAGGTGCTGGTGGTCACCAAGGCTGGTGATCGCGCCGCGCTCGCCCTGTTTGATGAAGCTGGGAACACCATTGAAGCCCCGCGCCTGGCAACCTTCGATGAGGCCGCGGAGCTTGCCAGGGCGGTGAGCCCCGTTCTTGCCGGTGATATGGTTCCGGAAGTGTTAGCAAGGATTTTAGCGGGCTTCGATCTCGGGCCTCAGCGGGCGACAGCCGATATCCGCTATTTTGCGGAGATCGCTGCCAGACGATTGTCTGATGGCACAATGCCAAAACCGCTGTATCTTCGTCCTGCAGACGCCAAGCCGAACTTGAATTTCGCATTGCCTGTGAAGGGGGGGTGATGTCGTTCTCATTCACGCCGTTCTGGCGGCGTAACTACTTCGTCCGGACAGTTGAGCTGGAGGATTGCGAAGCGCTCGCCTCCCTCCATGAAGAGGGCTTTGTCCGGCCGTGGAGCAGCGGAGAGTTCGAGTCGCTTCTGCGGCAGGATACGGTTTTCGGCTATGCCGTGGTGGAAGAGGGCGTACCCTCCGGACCACTCTGCGGCTTCGTGCTTGCGCGTCATGCAGCGGGCGAGGCGGAGATCCTGACGATCGTCGTTCCCCGGAAACTGCGCGCGCGTGGCCTTGGGCATCAGCTCATGGATTCCGTGCTGCGGCACCTCCATGCAGAGCGCGTCGAAAGCCTGTTTCTGGAAGTGGACGAGACGAATGCCCCGGCGCTGGCCCTCTACCGGCGGCTCGGATTTGAGGAGGTCGGTTGCCGGCCCGCCTATTACAGCAATCCCGGATCTCCTCCCACGAACGCTCTGGTCATGCGGCGGGATCGTCAGGCTTAGAGAAACATATGCTCAGAACGATCCGCGTTGCCGGCAAGATTGCTCTGATCGCCAGTTACACGGCGCCGATGATGCTGGCCCAGAGCGTGGCGCTGCGCACGGGCTGGTGGAGCGATCGCAGGCTGCCGCAGCTGTGGCACCGAATGACGCTGAAGATCATGCGGATACGCGTCCGGGCAAACGGTTCGGCTGCACGCGGCCAGCCCGTGCTGCTCGCCTCCAATCACGTGTCATGGACGGACATCCTGGTGCTGGGATCCATCACGGGCGTACATTTCGTGGCGAAGTCGGAAGTGCGTAACTGGCCGGTGATGGGACAGTTCGCGCGGCTGCAGAGGTCCGTTTTCGTCGAGCGAGAGCGCAAGCGCGCTTCATCGGAACAGGCAAAGGAGATTGCGACGCGTCTTTCCGATGGCGATCCGATGGTGCTGTTTGCCGAAGGGACCACAGGTGACGGCAATCGGGTGCTTCCGTTCAAGAGCACGCTGTTTGGTGCGGCCAAGCTTGCGATGAACGAGACCGGCAAGTCCGTTCTGGTCCAGCCGGTTGCGATCGCCTACGTGGCGCGCAGAGGGCTGAAGCTCAACCGCAGCGAACGCACCGAAGTTGCCTGGATTGGAGACGCCGATTTCGTTCCGCATCTCCTCGAGATCCTCAAGCGCGGCCATATCGACGTCGAGGTTGTCTTCGGCGAGCCGATCGAGTTCTCGTCGGATGGTGATCGCAAGGAGATTGCCCGCCTTGCCGAACGACAGGTACGGGCGATGCTTTCCACGACGCTTCGCCGGGAAAAGTGAGGGGGTTGGGTCCTCCACCGCAATGCTCAGGCTAAAATTGCGTTGGTTTTGTCGCATCGCCTAAGCGTCAAACATTTCCATTCGGCTGCAAAATGCTTTAGTTAGGCCCCCATGGAACAGAATATCGCGCGCGACGAAAAATTGACCAACGTTGTTTCTCCGCTGCAGGACGCCCCTGCCCAGGCTGCCACGAAGAAGGTCTTCATGAAGACCTACGGCTGCCAGATGAATGTCTATGACTCACAGCGCATGACTGATGCACTGGCGTCGGACGGCTATGGTTTGACCGAGAATATGGAAGAGGCGGACCTTGTTCTGCTCAATACCTGCCATATCCGGGAGAAGGCCGCGGAGAAGGTCTATTCTGAGCTCGGCCGTATCCGCAAACTCAAGGAAGAGAAGGCGTCAGTCGGTCAGGAACTGCTGATCGGCGTCACCGGCTGCGTTGCGCAGGCGGAAGGTCGTGAGATCCTCCGGCGGGCGCCTTCGGTCGACCTCGTCGTCGGGCCACAGACCTATCACCGGCTGCCTTCCGTCGTGAAGCGGGCGAAGTCCGGCGAGAAGGTTGTCGAGACGGAATACGCGATCGAGGACAAGTTCGAGCACCTGCCGCAGCCCGCGAAAGCCATCGTGCGCAATCGCGGCGTGACCGCGTTCCTCACGGTTCAGGAAGGTTGCGACAAGTTCTGCACTTTCTGTGTGGTGCCCTATACGCGCGGTTCCGAGGTGTCGCGCCCGGTAAACCAGATCCTGACGGAAGCGCAGCGGCTGGCGGAATCCGGCGTGCGCGAGGTCACTCTGCTTGGCCAGAACGTGAATGCCTGGCACGGTGAGGGGCCGGACGGCAAGGAATGGGGCCTGGGTGAGCTTCTGTTCCGCTTGGCGGAAGTGCCGGGACTCTCCCGCCTTCGCTACACGACCAGCCATCCGCGCGATATGTCGGAGTCGCTGATCGCAGCACATCGCGACCTGCCGCAACTGATGCCTTACCTGCACCTGCCCGTGCAGTCCGGTTCCGACCGGATCCTGAAGACGATGAACCGCAAGCACACGGCAGCAGACTACCTGCGCCTGATCGATCGCATTCGGGGAGCGCGGCCTGATATTGCCATGTCCGGCGACTTCATCGTTGGTTTCCCCGGCGAGACCGACCAGGACTTCGAGGACACCATGCGCATCATCCGCGAGGTGAACTACGCGCAGGCCTTCTCGTTCAAGTATTCGCCGCGTCCCGGAACGCCGGGTGCCGGCATGAGCAATCACGTGGAAGAGCATGTGAAGGACGAGCGGCTGCAGCGTTTGCAGGCACTGCTCAACGAGCAGCAGGCGGCCTTCGCGCAGAGCCGCGCAGGTTTGGAAATGGACGTGCTGATCGAAAAGCCCGGCCGAGACGCAGGCCAGATCGTCGGCCGTTCGCCTTGGCTCCAGCCTGTGATCATGAATGCGGAACTTGGTGACATCGGGGACATTGTTAGAGTACGAATAAGCAAGGCGGGCTCGCACAGTCTCTTTGCGGACTCTGAGATCCCGGTAACCGCTTGAGGGAGGAGCTCGTTTGAGCAGCCGCACGGACTTGAGTAACATTGCTTCCGGCGCATCTGACATGACTCATGTCGTTCTGACCTTCGACAACAACAAGGATGCCGGCACTCTCTACGGCCCCTTTGATGAAAATCTGGCCAGGGTTGAGCAGAAGCTTGGAGTGAGCATTCACTCCAAGGGCAACCAGTTGTCGATCAAGGGCGAGCACACCGCTGCAGAGTTGGCGCGGAGGGCGCTCGACTATCTCTATGGGCTGGTGAAGGGCGGTACAGCGCTGACGGCTTCCGATGTCGATGGCGCAGTCCGGCTCGTGCAGGCTTCGGAGGATCAGCTCAGCCTCCCCACGCTTGAGACCAAGGGCAAGCTATCGGCTGCCCAGATCTCCACGCGCAAGCGCACGATCTACGCCCGTTCCGGCAATCAGGATGCCTATATCCGCGCGCTGGAGCGCTCGGAACTGGTGTTCGGCATCGGTCCGGCAGGTACAGGCAAGACCTTCCTCGCGGTCGCCTATGCGGCCATGCTGTTGGAGCGTGGCATGGTGGATCGCATCGTGCTTTCCCGCCCCGCGGTGGAAGCTGGCGAACGTCTCGGCTTCCTGCCGGGTGATATGCGTGAGAAGGTCGATCCCTATCTCCGCCCGCTCTATGATGCACTTTATGAAATGATGCCTGCCGACAAGGTAGAGCGCGCCCTTGCTGCCGACGTCATCGAGGTGGCGCCGCTCGCCTTCATGCGCGGACGGACGCTCGCCAATTCCGTCGTCATTCTGGACGAAGCGCAGAATACGACGCCGATGCAGATGAAGATGTTCCTCACGCGTCTCGGCGAGAACGGCCGCATGATCGTCACGGGCGATCCGAGCCAGATCGATCTTCCGCCGAACACCAAGTCCGGCCTGGTCGAGGCTTTGGGCATTCTGACCGATGTGCCAGGTATCGTTACCGTAAAGTTCAATGAAAAAGACGTGGTAAGACATCCTTTGGTTGCGGCAATCGTCGAGGCTTATGATAGGAAGGATCGCAACAGCGTCCGACCAACAGACAAAAATGCCTGAAGACAATACTGACGACACCAGCAAGTTGGACATAGAGATCTCTGTCGAAGGCGGCGATTGGGCCTCCGAGGATGAGCTTTACGCACTAGCGTCGCGCGCCATTCATGCTGCGATGTCCGAGGTGACGGACATCGAGGAGGGCCAGACGGTCAGCCTGTTGTTCACCGATGACGAGTCAATCCGGGATTTGAACGCGCGGTTTCGCGACAAGGACAAGCCTACGAATGTGCTTTCCTTCCCCGGTCCCGAAGGCAGCCAGATGCCCGGGATTCCGCCACATTTCGGGGATATTGCGCTTGCCTACGAGACGATCGCGCGCGAAGCGGAAGCCGAGGGCAAGAGCTTCGAACATCACCTTACCCATCTGATTGTGCATGGGTTTTTACACCTCGCGGGCTATGACCACATAGAGCCGGAAGAGGCCGAGGAGATGGAGGACCTCGAGAGAATAATCCTCCGGGGGCTTGCGATAAGTGATCCTTACGACTAACTTTGGCTGGTCAACCAACTGAAAGACAATGACAGAAAGTTCTTCCATTGCTGTTGCAACCGCGTCTGGCGGTGAAGCAACAACACCCTCCGACGGAGAGGGGCAGAGTCGACCGAGGCGCGTTTCCGACGACGACGTCCCACGACCGTCCTTGTTGCAGAAGATTGGCGAACTGCTCGGCTTGAAGCGCAGCCAGTCAGGATCTGATCTGGTCCGCAGCATCGCCAATGACATGCATGGCGAAGTGACGCCTGCCGAGCAGGCGATGTTCCAAAACATCCTTCACCTCCGGCAGGTTCGTGTCGAGGACGTGATGGTTCCGCGGGCCGAAATCGAGGCCGTGGAAATGTCCACGACCCTCGGCGAGCTGATCAACGTGTTCGAGCGTTGCGCCCATTCGCGCATGCCCGTCTATGTGGAGTCGCTCGATGACCCGCGCGGCATGGTGCACATCCAGGACGTACTGGCGCATATCAGCCGTGCCGCCCGTCCGGTCAGCAATGGCCAGGCGGATGCATCCGGCGAGCCGGTGCTTGAGCTTCATAACATCGACCTGAGCAAGACCATTGGCGAACTGGAGCTGATGCGTCCGTTGCTGTTCGTTCCGCCCTCCATGCTGGCGGCCGATCTCATGGCGCGGATGCAGGCAAGCCGCATCCAGATGGCGCTGGTGATCGACGAATACGGCGGCACGGACGGTCTCGTCTCGCTGGAAGATATTGTCGAGATGGTGGTCGGTGACATCGAAGACGAGCACGACGAGGAAGAGCCCCGCATCGAGCAGATCAGCGAAGGCGTCTTCGTGGTGGATGCGCGCGCCGAGATCGATGAGGTGGCTGCTGCCATCGGCGGCGACTTCCGCGGGGGCGAGCATTCCGAAGAGGTCGACACCATTGGCGGCATGATCTTCAACACGCTCGGCAGGGTTCCGACCCGCGGCGAGGTGGTTGCAGCGGTGCCCGGCTATGAATTCCACATCCTTGATGCCGACCCGCGGCGTGTGAAGCGCGTGCGCATCGTGCAGGGCCGTGCAGTCGATCGCCGCCGCCGTCTGCCCAAGGCAGCTAGCCACGCAGCCGGCATCAGCAGCGGCGACGGCGCATAGGGCCGTTGCGCTTTCAAGATATCTGCAATCAATGACTGGATCGTTTCAGTGTCTTCCGGGCACTGAAACGATCAAAGTTTCGGTTGTCCGCAAGCAGGGCCAACGCCCGTTCCCATTCTTCTAACCGCCTCGCTAGCGCTCATGTGCCCTGCTCCCTGAAGCTACATCAGCCTGGCTAATGCTAATGCTAAGTATTGCTGAAGATGAATATGGTTGCACAACTTTAGGTGCAGCAAAGTTAATCTAGATTAGTAAAGAGACTATGCGTCTTGTTGACGGTATGCTAGGATCCGACGCAACCTTGGAGAGCAATAGATCATGGTTCTTCTATTTGAGGTTACGCTAACGCGTTGAGAGACAAGACGTCGCGTAGCGATCTGACGACCGGTCGATAATATTTCATTGCAAAATGCGGTTTGCCTGCCATGGTTATCTTGAAATTGCCTTCGGGTCAGTTTCTTGTCATTGATTAACAGCATGCGCAATTTCTTGAGGACCTGCCCAGACACAGCCTGAGGACCATCGTTTGATCCAGAGCATCTCGCAAACGAAAGTCCTGACTGATTTTATGGTAAAGGATAAATGAAGAAGAAGAATCCAAATCCGATCGATGTCCATGTTGGAAGCAGAATTAGGCTTCGTAGAAACATGCTCGGCCTTAGTCAGGAACGTTTGGGCGAGAGCCTGGGAATCACATTCCAGCAGATCCAGAAGTATGAAAAGGGCACGAACCGCGTGGGCGCCAGCCGCCTGCAGGCCATAGCGTCGATCCTGAGCACGCCCGTTTCCTTCTTCTTTGAAGGCGCACCTGAAGAAGACGATGAGGGTGGCGTTGGCAAGCTCGCGGAAGATTCCACGCCCTACGTTGCCGATTTCCTGAGCAGTTCGGAAGGCATCCAGCTCAATCGTGCGTTTGTGAAGATCTCTGATCCCAAGATTCGCCGCAAAGTTCTGGAACTCGTGAAAGCCCTGGCTGCGGAGCCGTCAGTGACCGAATGATCGTCGAAAGGAGAATGTTTCTCCTCCCTTCGAGTGTTTGAACTGACTTTCTCTTGACCGGGTGAGGATGCTTTGGATAACAAATCCAGAGCTCAATATCGGCTGCGTTTTTTTCTCAGAGGGGTTAGCCCGTGGCACGCAGGAACTATCTTTTCACCAGTGAGTCTGTTTCCGAAGGTCATCCGGACAAGGTCTGTGACCGCATCTCGGATGAGATCGTGGATCTCGTCTATCGGGAAGCCAAGAAGGAGGGGATGGACCTCTGGAAGGTCCGGGTTGCCTGCGAGACGCTGGCGACCACCAACCGCGTCGTGATCGCGGGTGAAGTGCGTGTGCCCGACAGCCTCCTGAAGAAGGACAAGGACGGGAAAGTGGTCCAGGACAGCCAGGGCCACCCGGTCATCAACCCTTCGAAGTTCCGTGCCGCCGCACGCAAGGCCATTCGCTCTATCGGCTACGAGCAGGCCGGCTTCCACTGGAAGACCGCACGCATCGACGTGCTCCTGCATGGCCAGTCGCCGGACATCGGACAGGGCGTCGACAGTGCTGCCGACCGTCAGGGCGAAGAGGGTGCTGGCGATCAGGGCATCATGTTCGGCTACGCCTGCCGTGAGACTCCGGAGCTGATGCCTGCGCCGATCTACTACGCGCACCTGATCCTCCAGCTTCTGTCGGAAGCCCGCAAGAAGGGTGTTGGCGAGGTTGCCAAGCTGGGTCCGGACGCGAAGAGCCAGGTCACCGTTCGCTACATCGACGGCAAGCCGGTTGAGGCGACGGAAATCGTGCTTTCCACCCAGCATCTGGATGAGAGCTGGGACAGCGCCAAGGTCCGCGAAGTCGTGGAGCCGTTTATCCGCGAAGCTCTGTCGAGCGGCGGATTGCGGATCGCCGACAATTGCCGCTGGTACATCAATCCGACGGGCAAGTTCGTGATTGGCGGACCAGACGGTGACGCAGGCCTCACGGGCCGCAAGATCATCGTTGACACCTACGGCGGTGCTGCACCGCACGGTGGCGGCGCGTTCTCCGGCAAGGACACCACCAAGGTCGACCGTTCGGCAGCCTATGCCGCCCGATATATCGCCAAGAACGTGGTTGCCGCAGGGCTGGCGGATCGCTGCACGATCCAGCTTTCCTACGCGATCGGCGTGGCGCAGCCGCTGTCGATCTATGTCGATCTGCATGGCACCGGCACGGTTTCGGAAGAAGTTGTGGAGATGGCAATCCGTCAGGTGATGGACCTGTCGCCGACCGGCATCCGCCGTCAGCTCGATCTCAACAAGGCGATCTATGCCAAGACTGCCGCTTACGGACATTTCGGCCGTAAGCCTGGTCGGGATGGGTCGTTCTCGTGGGAGCGGCTCGATCTGGTGAAAGAGCTGAGACAGGCCACGGCCAAAGTAGCATAACACTCAAGAGTACATTTCTATGGGCGAAAGCCACCCTGAAAGGTCCACCGAGGCCTTTTTCGGCCGCCGTCGCGGTAAGCGACTGCGGCCTCTTCAACATGACGCACTGAATTCGGTTCTGCCGCAGCTCAAGATCGATCTTGAAAGCAGTCCGCCCGCGAACCTGGCTGAGCTTTTCTCCCAGCCGGTCAAAGAGACCTGGCTGGAGATCGGTTTCGGGGGTGGCGAGCACCTGGTTTCGCATCTTGAGCGCAAGCCCGAGACCGGGTTTATAGGCGTTGAGCCCTTCGTGAATGGAATGGCCAAGCTGACCAGCGCCCTGGAGGACCGGGTGCCGGCCAATCTGCGCCTCCATGATGACGACGCAACGCAGCTCCTGGATTGGCTACCTGAAGCCAGCCTGGATGGGATCGATCTGTTCTATCCGGACCCATGGACGAAGAAGCGCCACTGGAAGCGCCGGTTCGTCAATGAGACGAATCTCGATCGGTTCGCGCGCGTGTTGAAGCCCGGCGGTACATTCCGCTTTGCTTCGGATATCGATACGTATGTGAACTGGACGCTGCTCCACTGCAGAAATCATGACGCCTTCGACTGGAAGGCGGAATCGGTGGAGAGCTGGAGACGGCCGTATGAGTACTGGCCGGGAACGCGATACGAGGCCAAGGCCTTGCGTGAGGGCAGGACGCCTGCCTATCTGACGTTCATACGTCGGTAAATTCAGCAGGAAAATGGGAGGCAATCTCCCGCACAAGGGCCATATGGCCCTTGTGGGTGGAAATTGCCGCCTTAGAAGCGCTTGATTTCGCGGAAGCGCATCGGGTCGATGCCGAGCTGAGCCAGATCGCGGGCGCGCGGGCTGCGGTGTTCGCGAACGGCGTTCGAAACGGCGATGGCGCTTGCTACGGTGTCAAGGAAGTTGCTGATGGTTCTGCGCGTGCTCATGGATGTTCACTCCTCTTTGGTGCGCTGCACAATTCTCGTAGCCCTCATATAGGGGCGGTCAGGCGGAGTTAGGAGTCGGCTTTTGGCAACGCACCTATGCAATTGTGCAACGCACAAAATCGGTCCATAGGCGAGGGCGGGCTGGAAAAGCGCAGAGCAAGCTTGAAAGAACTGGTGGCTTCCGTTATATAGATCGCAAATTCTTGGTCGTTATGGCGAAGAGTGGGTCCGTCCGGTCCCGCTCTTTTTTGTTGGCCGAACGTGCAACGAGGTATCCAGCGGCATGCAGGATGATCGCATTATAAGCGAAACGGGTTCTGAAGCCCGAGTGGCGGCCATCGTCGCCCCAGTGATTGACGCAATTGGCTACAGGCTTGTCCGCGTTAAGTTGTTGAATCAGGACGGCATCACGCTGCAGATCATGGCCGAGCGGCCGGATGGCACGATGACCGTGGATGATTGCGAGCAGGTAAGCCTTGCGGTTTCGCCGGCGCTCGATGTCGATGATCCGATCGATAGCGCCTACCAGCTGGAGATTTCCTCGCCGGGGATCGATCGCCCGCTGGTGAGGCGCGAAGATTTTGCCAATGCCGTTGGTCAGCTTGCCCGTATCGAGACCGCCGTATCGGTTGCCGGACGCAAGCGCTTCCGCGGCACGATCGTCGCTGCCGATGAAGAAGGCATTCAGTTTGAACGCGACAAGGTTGACGAAGGGGACGAAGCAGTTGTTTCTATCCCCTACAATACGATGGCTGCCGCGAAGCTCATTCTCACGGACGCCCTCATCCAGCAGGCCCTGAAGAAGGACAAGCAGGATCGGCGCGATCGCAAGTCCGATGATGAGGACGGCGACGAAGCGGACGACGTGACGGAACACTAGGGAATTCGTGCAGTTGCTCGGGGAGATAGGTTTTCTCGGAGCTGCTCTAACACAAGCTTTTACGTGCAGGGCTGGCGGGCAGCCGGCCTACCCTTAAGGGAGAAATTGAAATGGCAATCAGCGCAAACAGACTGGAGCTTCTTCAAATCGCAGAAGCGGTCGCTCGCGAAAAGTCCATCGACAAGTCGATCGTGCTGCACGCGATGGCTGATGCGATCCAGAAGGCAGCGCGTTCGCGCTATGGCCAGGAGACGAACATCCGCGCCGACATCAACCCGCAGTCGGGCGAGATGAAGCTGCAGCGTCTGATGGAAGTCGTTGACGTCGTCGAAGAACCTGCCCGTCAGATCTCCCTTGATTATGCTCGTACCCGCAACCCGGATGCGCAGGTTGGCGACTTCATCGCCGAGCAGCTCCCGCCCATGGATTTCGGCCGCATCGCAGCCCAGTCTGCCAAGCAGGTCATCGTCCAGAAGGTGCGTGAAGCAGAGCGCGACCGCCAGTACGACGAGTTCAAGGATCGTATCGGCGAGATCGTCAACGGCACCGTCAAGCGCGTCGAGTACGGCAATGTGATCGTTGATCTCGGTCGCGGTGAAGGCATCATCCGCCGTGACGAGCTCATCCCCCGCGAGATCTTCAAGTATGGTGATCGCGTCCGCGCCTATGTCTACGACGTGCGCCGCGAGCAGCGTGGTCCGCAGATCTTCCTGTCGCGTACCCATCCGCAGTTCATGGCGAAGCTCTTCACCATGGAAGTGCCGGAAATCTACGACGGCATCATCGAGATCAAGTCGGTTGCCCGCGACCCCGGTTCGCGCGCCAAGATCGCCGTGATCAGCCATGACTCGTCGATCGACCCGGTCGGCGCCTGCGTCGGTATGCGCGGTAGCCGTGTTCAGGCCGTCGTCGCCGAGCTACAGGGCGAGAAGATCGACATCATCCCGTGGAACGAAAATCCGGCGAACTTCATCGTCAATGCGCTTCAACCTGCCGAAGTCTCGAAGGTTGTTCTCGATGAGGATGCCGAGCGTATTGAAGTTGTGGTCCCGGATGACCAACTATCACTGGCGATTGGCCGTCGCGGCCAGAACGTGCGCCTGGCTTCGCAGATCACCGGCTGGGACATTGACATCCTGACCGAGGAAGAAGAGTCGCAGCGTCGCCAGAAGGAATTCGTTGAGCGCTCGGCGCTGTTCATGGAATCCCTCGACGTGGACGAGATGGTGGGCCAGGTGCTGGCTTCCGAAGGCTTCAGCAGCATCGAAGAAGTTGCCTATGTCGAGCCGACGGAAATTGCCTCGATCGACGGCTTCGATGAGGACACCGCTACCGAGATCCAGACCCGCGCCCGTGAATACCTCGAGCGCCTGGAAGCCGAGCAGGACAAGCGCCGCATCGAGCTTGGCGTTGAAGACGAACTTCGCGAAATCCCCGGCATGACGACCGCCATGATGGTTGCCGTCGGTGAGGATGGCGTGAAGACCGTCGAGGATTTCGCCGGTTATGCTGCGGATGATCTCGTCGGCTGGAAGGAACGCAAGGAAGGTGAGACGAAGTTCACCCAGGGCGTTCTGTCCAACTTCGACATCTCCCGCGCCGAAGCCGAGCAGATGATCGTTTTCGCCCGCGTCAAGGCAGGCTGGATTTCCGAAGAGGAAGCAGCAGCCGAGGCAGAGGATGAATTGGAAGCCGATGTAGCCGAGGAGGATGCAGAAGCAGTTTCTGCATCTTCGGAAGGCTAGGGGAATGTTTAGGGCAGCTTTAGGTCTTGCGAAATCAGATGAACGATCGCACATGTATAGTGACGCGAGAGACGCGCAATCCGGACGAGATGATCCGGTTTGTGGCCGCGCCTGATGGTACGATCGTTCCCGATCTGAGGCACAAGCTGCCCGGGCGTGGCTGTTGGGTCGTTGCCGAGAAGCCCCTGGTTGAGAAAGCTGCGGCCCGTAACATTTTCGCGAAAGCGCTAAAGGCGCCTGTTGTGGTTCCCACGGATCTGGCCGACATGGTCGATTCTCTCATGGTAACCTCAACTTTGGGCACGCTTGGTCTTGCGCGAAAGGCCGGAGCCGTGGCATTGGGTGCTACAAAAGTGGAAGCTGCCGTGCGCAGCGGTAAAGCTATCGCTGTTGTTCATGCGATTGACGCATCGCCCGACGGAATCCGGAAAATTCTTGCCGCGAGGAACGCGGTGGCCCATGCCAGCGGACACGGGGTGCCGGCATTCAGACTCTTTTCTGAGAATGAAATGAGTTTGGCTTTAGGGGCAACAAATGTGATACATGCTGCTTTGTTCGGCCAGGGGGCCGGCGAGGCAGCGCTGAAACGCATGAGAATGCTTGCCGCATATCGGGGCGAAGTTTCCGATAAATTGGCGTCGGCCGCGGCGGGAGCCGCAGAGGATATGGAATGACTGATAGTAAAACCGGTGAAGACAAGACGCTCGGCGTCAATCCGAAGAAAACACTGACGCTCAAGCGCCCGGAGCAGGGAACTGTGCGGCAGAGTTTTTCGCATGGACGCACGAAGAACGTCGTCGTCGAAACCAAGAAGCGCAAATTTGCACGGCCAGACGGAAGTCCCGAGCCAACGGTGACGCCTGCGCCCGCGCCAAAGCCGCGCCCAGCTGCAGCAGCTCCGCAGCAGCAACAGTCCCAGCCGTCGCCACGCCGTGAGCAGCCGCGTCCACAGGGTCGCCCTGGTGGCATGGTTCTGAACGAGCTCTCGAAGAGCGAAATGGATGCGCGTCGCCGCGCTCTGCAGGACTCCAAGGTTCGCGAGGCTGAAGAGCAGCGCCGCAGGATTGCGCTTGAAGCACAGCGCAAGGCCGAAGAGGAAGAGCGCCGTCGTCGCGAGGCTGAAGAGTCCGCCCGCCGTCAGGCTGAGGAAGAAGCCCGTCTGAAGGCTGAGGCTGAGGCTCGCGCCAAGGCTGAAGCAGAAGCTGCGCGCCGCGCGGCCGCAGCTGCTTCCGCACCTGCACCGCAGGGCGAGCAGAGCCGCCCGGCAGCGCCTGCTGGTGAACGCCGCCCGTACCGTCAGGACGGTGGCCGTCCGCAGCGTGCCGATGGTCCGCGCCAGCCGCGTTCCGATGCTCCGCAGCGCCCGGCTCCGATCAACGTTCCTGGCCGTATGCCGCCGGAAGACTCCACGGGCCTCGCAAAGCCTGTTGGTCACAAGGCTGTTGTCGTCAAGAAGCCCGTCAAGGACGATGACGATGTCGGCGCAAAGCGCGGTCCGGCAAAGGTGGAAGCACCTGCCCGTCCTGTTAAGAAGGCTGAAGACGATCGTCGTCGTGGCAAGCTGACGCTCAACACCGCCCTGTCTTCTGACGAGGAAGGCCGCAGCCGCTCGCTCTCCGCGATGCGCCGCCGCCAGGAGAAGTTCAAGCGTTCGCAGCAGCAGGAACAGCGCGAGAAGATCGTGCGTGAAGTCGTGCTGCCCGAGACCATCACGGTTCAGGAGCTCGCCCAGCGTATGGCCGAGCGCGCAGTGGACGTCGTCAAGTACTTCATGAAGCAGGGCCAGATCATCAAGCCCGGTGACGTGATTGATGCCGATACTGCTGAGCTGGTTGCGGTCGAGTTCGGTCACACGGTCAAGCGTGTTGCTGAATCCGACGTCGAAGAGGGCATGTTCAACATCGAGGACAGCGAAGAGACGCTGGTTTCGCGCCCACCGGTCGTCACGATCATGGGTCACGTCGACCACGGCAAGACCTCGCTGCTCGACGCCCTGCGTCATGCAAACGTAGCCGCTGGCGAAGCCGGTGGTATCACCCAGCACATTGGTGCGTATCAGGTTGAACAGAACGGTCAGCTGATCACCTTCATCGATACCCCGGGTCACGCCGCCTTTACGGCAATGCGTGCACGCGGTGCCCAGGCAACCGACATCGCCATCCTGGTGGTCGCTGCCGATGACAGCGTGATGCCGCAGACGATCGAGTCCATCAACCACGCCAAGGCTGCTGGTGTGCCGATCATCGTTGCGATCAACAAGATCGACAAGCCGCAGGCTGATCCGCAGAAGGTTCGCACCGCTCTGCTCCAGCACGAGGTCTTCGTGGAATCCATGGGCGGTGACGTCCTGGACGTCGAGGTTTCGGCGATCAAGAAGATCAACCTGGACAAGCTGCTCGAAGCCATTCTGCTGCAGTCGGAAATCCTTGAACTCAAGGCCAATCCGAACCGTACCGCTGAAGGCGTCGTCATCGAGGCGAAGCTTGATCGTGGCCGGGGCCCTGTTGCCACCGTTCTGGTGCAGAAGGGTACGTTGCATCCTGGCGACATCATCGTCGCCGGCAGCGAGTGGGGCCGTGTCCGCGCACTGGTCGATGACCGTGGCGCACAGATCAAGGCTGCCGGTCCTTCGTTCCCGGTCGAAATTCTCGGCCTTCAGGGTACGCCGCAGGCCGGTGACAGGTTTGCCGTGGTGGATACCGAAGCCCGCGCTCGCGAGATTTCGGAATACCGTAGCCGCAAGGCACGCGAAAAGGCCGTTGCCCGCCAGGCTGGCCAGCGCGGCTCGCTCGAGCAGATGATGTCGCAGCTTCAGTCGAGCGGCCTCAAGGAGTTCCCGCTCATTATCAAGGGCGACGTGCAGGGTTCGATCGAAGCCATCGTGGCAGCGCTCGACAAGCTTGGCACCGACGAAGTTCGTGCTCGCATCGTCCATGTAGGAGCTGGTGCAATCACCGAAAGCGACGTGTCGCTGGCGGAGACGTCAGGCGGTGTGATCCTCGGCTTCAACGTTCGTGCCAACAAGCAGGCACGTGACTTCGCCGAGCGTCAGGGCATCGAGATCCGCTACTACAATATCATCTATGACCTCATCGATGATATCAAAGCGGCCATGTCGGGCCTCCTGTCGCCGGAGCGTCGCGAGACCTTCCTCGGTAATGCCGAGATCCTCGAGGTGTTCAACATCACCAAGGTCGGCAAAGTGGCAGGCTGCCGCGTTACCGAAGGCAAGGTGGAGCGTGGCGCCGGTGTTCGCCTTATCCGCGACAACGTCGTCATCCACGAAGGCAAGCTCAAGACGCTCAAGCGCTTCAAGGACGAAGTGTCCGAAGTCCAGATGGGTCAGGAATGCGGTATGGCCTTCGAGAATTACGAAGACATCCGCGCAGGCGACACCATCGAGGCGTTCCGCGTCGAGCACATTACCCGTACCCTTTAATGAGAAAGCCACCACCGCAGACGCGGTGGTGGTCTTCTTTCGGGTTCGCGATTGGCATTTTGCAGGGATCGCCCAGTCCAGGCTGGCGATCCACTGGCATTGAAATCAAGAAGAAACGCTATGTCCAACGGTCCTTCACAGCGCCAGCTTCGAGTCGGCGAACAGGCGCGTCATGCTCTTGCTCAGGTACTGCAGCGCGATGAACTGCAGGAACCAGCTCTGGACGGCGTAGTGGTATCCATCTCCGAAGTCCGCATGTCGCCCGATCTCAAGATCGCTACAGCCTACATATCGCCGATTGGCGGGGACAAGGACATCATTGTCGCTGCCTTGAACCGCCATGCACGCTTTCTGCGGGGCAGGGCTGCTGCGTATCTGAAGCAGCTCAAATACATGCCGGAATTCAGGTTCCGCATCGATACAAGCTTCGACAATTTTGCCAAGATCGATCGCTTGCTGCGATCGCCGGAAGTCACGCGTGACCTCCGTCATGTTGATGACGAGGGTACGGAGGAGTAGTTACTCCTGTCCATTTTGCCTTCCGGTGAGTTGCCTGGCCGCGTGATGAGCGCGGCGCGCTGCATTCATCCGGAAGGTTTTTGCATTACGAATGAAAGAGACCTTTGATGGCGCGAAGAGGAAACAAAAAAGGCAGGCCCGTTTCTGGATGGATCGTTCTCGATAAGCCCTATCGAATGGGTTCGACGGACGCTGTCGCCAAGATCAAGTGGCTCTTCGGCGCCCAGAAGGCTGGGCATGCCGGAACGCTGGACCCGCTGGCGTCGGGCCTGCTGCCGATCGCGCTTGGCGATGCAACCAAGACCGTGCCCTATGTCATGGATGGCGCCAAGGTCTACCGCTTCACGATCACCTGGGGTGAGGAGCGGACGACGGACGATCTGGAAGGTGCGGTGGTCAAGACCTCCGACAATCGCCCGACGCGCGAGCAGATCGAGGCAGTCCTGCCGAACTATACCGGCGTCATCATGCAGGTTCCGCCCACCTATTCAGCTATCAAGATCGCCGGCGAGCGCGCCTACGACCTCGCCCGTGAGGGTGCTGAGGTCGAGATTGCGGCGCGTGAAGTCGAGATCCTGCGTCTCGATATCGTCGAGATCCCGAATGCTGACAGCGTCGTGATGGAAGTGGAGTGCGGCAAGGGCACCTATGTCCGCTCGCTTGCACGTGACATAGGCCGGGATCTTGGCTGCTACGGCTATATCTCGGATCTGCGCCGGACGGAGGTTTATCCGTTCGCGGAAGCGAACCTCGTTCCGCTGGATACCCTGCTGGCTCTGGCGGAGGAGCATCCCGAGCCTGTTGACCGGTTCGCCGCGCTGGACCAGTTCCTGCTGGGTACTGAATCCGCGATGGAAGGCATTCCCGAAGTTGCGCTTCATGAAGATGCAGCCCAGCGCGTGCGCCTCGGAAATCCGGTGATCGTGCGTGGCCGGGATGCGCCGGTCGAGGCTCCGGAGGCCTGGGCCAGTGCACGCGGCCGCCTGCTTGCCATCGGTGTGATCGAGCAGGGCATGTTCAAACCCAAGCGGGTATTCGGCGCCTGATTGCATACGGTCCGGGAGTTGAGGTTTCGGCGGCTCGCCCCAATGGGGCGGGCCGTCTTTGCTTGGTGAGATCGGTTCTCAGTTGATGCCGGGTGTGGAACCCAAAGCGCAGGCAGGTGCAAGAATGTAACCCGCCTCCGTGCACTGGTTGAAGCATTTGGAAAAATCTGCATCGAAAATGCAGGCCGATGCAGCGCCGACCGAACAGAAGGTTGCAAGGGCTAAGACCGAAGAAATAAGAAACGTCCTCATATTAGTCTCCAATATATCATCAATAAAAGATGGTCATCCAAAGATGATCATCTTGATAACGCCTAATCCCTTTAAGACATTACGTAAAGTTAAGTTTTATTAACCTAATAGTAAACTGTAATGTCTGCTCCAAATGGACGTGCGCGGGGCCTGAGCCGACAAAGGAGGATCTTTTGTCGTTTAGCCGGCGTCGGTTGCAACGCTTTCGCCCTTCCTGCATTAATGGGGCTGGCCGGATACGAGAGCGAATGCAGAAGACACGGGCGGATGAACATGGCGGTAGTTCCCACGCAGGGAACGGTTTGGTCAGGCGCTTTCGCATTTGGTGGGGGCGTCCGAAGCCTATCGGTTTCTTCCTTGCGCTGCTGATTGCCGCGACTGTTCTTCCTGCGCTTGGAATTTCAGCGGTTTTGCTCAAACGAAACGACCTGGCGCAGCGCGAAATCACGACCACGCTGGCCGCCGGAATGGCGGCCTCGATCGCTGAAGCGGTCGATCGGGAACTCAATGGCGTCATCACGACGCTGCGAGTCATGGCAACGTCTCCTACTTTGGCCAATAATGATCTCGGGCCGTTCTACACCAGGGCCGTCGACGCCCTCGCGGGGACAGGCTCGTATCTTTTGATCATCGATCAAGGATTCAACCTCCTGATGAACACGCGTGTGCCGTTCGGCACGCCGCTCGGCAAGTCGGTCAATCCGGCTCTGGTGGAGACGGCACTCTCGTCCCGTGCAACGAACGTGTCGAACATCTTCTATGGAGCTATCCCCGACAGGTGGGTCTTCAACGTGCTCTATCCGGTTTTTCCGGAGAACCAGCCACCCCGCGTCCTGGCAATCTCGCAGAATGCGGATTCGATGGCTACGACGCTGTCGCAGCATCTTCTGCGCGGCGGCTGGCACGCGTCTTTGCTTGATCGTGAGAACAAGGTCATCGTTTCAACCTCAGCCGACGATACGGTCGGCGAACCGTTTTTCCTGAATGTCGGCAACAGCAGTTCCGCGGGTATGGTGCGCTACACCGAGGGCGGGGACGAGCTCTACCTGACGGTGATGGACGAATCCAACTTCAGTGGCTGGAAGGTCGTGGCCTGGGCGCCTGTCTCTGTCATCGAGTCACCTATGCGGCGGACGCTGTCGCTGCTCTTCGCGGGCAGTCTTATCGTCCTGGTGATCGGTGCGGGAACGGCGCTGATGGTGGGCAGGCAGATCACCCGCCCAATCCGCAGGTTGGCAGCAGACGCCCGCAGGCTTGGAGCCGGCGAACCGGTGTCCGGCGCCATCTATCCCATCACCGAGATGACAACCGTCTCTTCGGCCCTGGCTGAGGCCGCGAGAAACCGCAAGCAGGCGGAGAACGAGATCCGCCTTCTCATGCGTGAGGTGGCTCATCGCGCCAAGAACCAGCTGACCGTCGTTTCCTCCATGGCCAAGCAGACGGCGCGGCATGCCCGCTCGCTGCCGACATTCCTCGACTCGTTCCAGAAGCGCATCTACGGCCTTGCCCGCTCGACCGATCTGCTGATCGCCGGCGGTGCAGTGGGTGTGGAGCTGAAGGAGCTTATCACGGTCCAGGTGGAGCCATTCAGGCCGGACGATCCCAAACGGCTCGAGATCAATGGACCGGCCTTCCGGCTTGCCAACCAGGCGGCGCAGACGATTGGGCTTGCGATCCACGAACTTGCCACCAACGCCTCCAAGTATGGCGCGTTTTCCGCAAGCGGTGGCAAGCTCCACGTCTCATGGAAGATCGAAGGCGAAGCGCTTGTCTTCGTCTGGCAGGAGTTCGTCAGCCGCGCGCGGCGCAAGCCGGTCATCCGCAGCGGCTTCGGTACCGAGATCATCGACAGGATGCTGGGCGGTACGTTCGATGCCGAGATAGAACGCAACTTCCTGCCGAAGGGCCTGGAATGCATCTTCCGCATTCCCGTTGCGCGCATCGCCGCCGAGAGCGTCCATGTGGTCCAGGCGGCCGCGGAATAGGACTACTCTCGCCGTTTTGGCGGTTTTCGCTAGCATTGAAGGCCACAATGCCCTATATGCGCGATGTGCTGCCGTGCGTGGTGCACGGCCCACGACCCTGGCTGAACGACATCTCGGCTATGGGCGCCTCAATCCTCCCGTAAGTTAGAAAGGATATACGATGTCGATTACTGCCGAGCGCAAACAGGAACTCATGCAAGCATTTGCAACTGCTAAGGGCGACACTGGTTCGCCTGAGGTGCAGGTTGCCATCCTGTCGGAGCGCATCAAGAACCTGACCGAGCACTTCAAGGATCACAAGAAGGACAACCACTCCCGCCGTGGTCTTCTGAAGCTCGTTTCGCAGCGCCGTAGCCTCCTCGACTACCTGAAGGGTAAGGACGAGGGACGTTACCAGACGCTGATCGAAAAGCTCGGACTGCGTCGCTAATCTAAAGGCGGGTCCTTCAGCATGGAAGGACCCGCCTTTGGCATAAGCTTCGCGCCTGATGCGCGAAGTTTTGAGACGGATGGGTCATGGGGCAGGATTGCAGGACGCTTGATTACAAGCTTCCCGTTGTCTTGCCCGTGGCTGGTCCCACGAATGGAAAGGGCTCTGCACCGATGCAGGGCCAACACGTAAGGACAAGACATGTTCAAGGAACATAAAGTCGAGATCGAATGGGCTGGGCGTCCGCTCATCCTCGAAACGGGCAAGATCGCCCGCCAGGCAGACGGCGCCGTTCTGGCCACCTACGGTGAGACCGTCGTTCTCGCCACCGTCGTTTCGGCGAAGGAGCCGAAGCCGGGCCAGGATTTCTTCCCGCTCACCGTCAACTACCAGGAAAAGTCGTTCGCTGCGGGCAAGATCCCCGGCGGCTACTTCAAGCGTGAAGGCCGTCCGAGCGAAAACGAGACGCTCGTTTCCCGCCTGATCGACCGCCCGATCCGCCCGCTCTTCGTGGAAGGCTACAAGAACGACACGCAGGTTGTTGTGACCGTTCTGCAGCACGACCTCGAGAACAATCCTGACATCGTTTCGATGGTTGCCACCTCGGCAGCTCTGACGCTGTCCGGCGTTCCATTCATGGGCCCGGTCGGCGCGGCACGCGTTGGCTACATCAATGGCGAGTACGTTCTGAACCCGCATCTCGACGAGATGGCCGAGACGAAGCTCGACCTCGTTGTCGCCGGTACGTCTGACGCCGTTCTGATGGTTGAATCCGAAGCTCAGCAGCTTTCGGAAGAAGTCATGCTGGGTGCCGTTACGTTCGGCCATCGTGGCTTCCAGCCGGTCATCGATGCGATCATCAAGCTCGCTGAAGTTGCCGCCAAGGAACCGCGCGACTTCCTGCCGGAAGACCTGAGCGCGCTTGAAGCCGAGATGCTGAAGATCGCCGAGAGCGACCTGCGCGAGGCTTACAAGATCATCGACAAGCAGGCTCGCTATGCCGCCGTCGACGCTGCCAAGGCCAAGGTCAAGGCTGCCTTCACGCCTGCTGAAGGCGAAGAAGCTGCATGGTCCGCCGAGCAGGTTGCGACCGTGTTCAAGGCCCTGCAGGCCAAGATCGTTCGCTGGAATATTCTCGACACCGGCAGCCGCATCGACGGCCGCGACCTGAAGACGGTTCGCAAGATCGTTTCGCAGGCTGGCGTCCTTCCACGCACGCACGGTTCGGCGCTGTTCACCCGTGGTGAGACGCAGGCGCTGGTTGTTGCGACGCTGGGTACCGGTGAAGACGAGCAGTACATCGATACGCTCACCGGCACCTACAAAGAATCCTTCATGCTGCACTACAACTTCCCGCCCTACTCGGTCGGTGAGACGGGTCGCATGGGTTCGCCGGGTCGCCGCGAAATCGGCCACGGCAAGCTGGCATGGAGAGCGCTCCATCCGCTGCTGCCGGCTCCGGATCAGTTCCCCTACACCATCCGCGTTGTTTCCGAGATCACCGAGTCCAACGGCTCGTCCTCGATGGCAACGGTCTGCGGCACCTCGCTCGCACTGATGGATGCAGGCGTTCCGCTGGCAAAGCCGGTGGCCGGTATCGCCATGGGCCTGATCAAGGAAGGCGAGCGCTTCGCCGTGCTGAGCGACATCCTTGGCGACGAGGATCACCTCGGCGACATGGACTTCAAGGTCGCTGGTACCGATGAAGGCATCACCTCGCTGCAGATGGACATCAAGATCACCGGCATCACCGAGGAGATCATGAAGATCGCCCTCGACCAGGCCAAGGACGGTCGTCTGCACATTCTCGGCGAAATGGGTGCAGCCCTGTCGCAGAGCCGCTCAGAGCTCGGCCAGTTCGCGCCGCGCATCGAAGTGATGCAGATCCCGACCGACAAGATCCGTGAAGTTATCGGCACGGGCGGCAAGGTGATCCGCGAGATCGTCGAAAAGACGGGCGCCAAGATCAACATCGAGGATGACGGCACGATCAAGATCGCTTCGTCGAACGGCAAGGAGATCGAGGCCGCCAAGAAGTGGATCCACTCCATCGTGGCAGAGCCGGAAGTTGGCGAAATCTACGAAGGCACGGTCGTGAAGACCGCTGACTTCGGCGCATTCGTGAATTTCTTCGGTCCGCGTGACGGTCTGGTTCACATCTCGCAGCTGGCCCAGGACCGCGTCCAGAAGACCACGGACGTCGTCAAGGAAGGCGACAAGGTTTTCGTGAAGCTCATGGGATTCGACGAGCGCGGCAAGGTTCGCCTTTCCATGAAGGTTGTCGACCAGACAACCGGCAAGGAAATTGCTCGCGAGAAGAAGGAAGACGAGGGCCAGGCGGCCCAGGGCTAAGCCCTTCTTCTTTTCAGATACGAAAGGGCGCGGCAACTCCGCGCCCTTTTGCTTTTCATGATGGCGGCGCGTAGAAGATGCGGCATCCGCCATCGATTGCCAGCGCACTGTACGGGACCACCCCATGAATGAAGCCCTGCCCACCCTGCTGTTTCCCTTCGAACGCGGCATCCTAGATGTGCCGGGCAAGGGGGAGCGCGTGCTCGTCCTCGGAGCCTCTGCAGGCTTTCGCATGCCGGATGGAGCGGCCGCAGATGTGACAGCCGTTCAGGATTTCCGCCCGGATTATCTGGCGCTTGAGAAGGCCGGCTTTCATGCCGTTGCTGAGGCTGAAGGCGAGGGCTATGATCTGGCTCTCATCCTGCTTGGACGGCACCGCCGCGAGAACGAACTCCGCTTCGCAGAGGCACTGACGCGGGTGAAGCCCGGCGGCCTGATCGTCGCGGCCGGCACCAAGAAGGACGGTGCCCCAAGCGTCGCCAAACGGATGGGTGAGATGGTGCCCATCGTTGAGCAGATGTCCAAGCACCACGGCATCGTATTCTGGTCTGTGCGCCCCGAGGCGCTTGATGCCGCCACCATTGCTCCGCTGTTCCCGGAAGCGGTGATGACGCCGGAAGGGTTCGAGACGGCAGTCGGCGGGTTCTCGGAAGGCAGGATCGACGAAGGTTCGCAGCTTCTGCTCAGGAGCTTGCCAGAGAAGCTCACCGCTTCGACGGGTCGTATTGCCGATTTCTGCGCCGGCTGGGGTTATCTCTCTGTTGAGGTGGCTCGGAAGTATCAGATGGGCGCGCTCGATCTCTACGAGGCCCACAGGCGCTCCCTTGAGGCAGCCAAGCGCAACTTCGAGAAGCTCGCACCGGATGCACCCGCAGGTTTCCATTGGCATGATCTGGTGAGTGAGAGGGTCGCCGGTCGCTATGACGCGATCATCATGAACCCACCGTTCCACCAGTCGCGCTCGGCCGAACCCGACCTTGGCAAGGCCATGATCAAGGCTGCATCCGCAGCAATGAAGCCGGGCGGCCGCCTGTACCTCGTGGCAAACAGGGGGCTACCGTATGAAGCCGTGCTGAAGGAGCATTTCTCCGCCAGCGGCGAAGTTGCCCGCGGCGGTACGTTCAAGGTGCTGTGGGGACGTCGATAAGTAGAGCGACAACCGCTTTTGCAATCTTCACGTGTGTAGGGTTGTGGGTGTATAAGTAAGCTGTTGGGGGCAGAAGCAGCAGCGCCTAGAACACTTCAGTGTTTCACGGAAACTCTGAAGTGATCTAGGCAATTGTTTCAACGCAATTCCGGACGGAAAACCGGATCCCACTTTTTCTGGAATTGCTCTAGGCCAGCAGGTGCAACCAAGGAAGATGGGCTTCCCTGGCTGCGGCAACAGCCTTGCTCTCTACTAAGGAGGTATCGCCATGTGGTTTTGGCCACTGACGATAGGCTTCAGGCTTAGAAAAACACGGACGTGTTGGTCTCTTGAGATCCGTGTTGGACTGATACTCTAGCCAAAGGGGGCCAGGTTGGCGCCTGGTCCCACCTCCTTAATATAGCTCGGCCGTACCTGCGTATCAAGCTGAACGGTTGTTCGCCCCCGCAAACGAAAAAAGCCGCCTCGAGGGCGGCTTTTTGCGCATCATTTAAGATGGACTTACTTGGCGCTCGCTGCAGCTTCGGCTTCGGCCTTTTCCTGCGCCTCGCCGGTCGACTTCAGCTCTTCCAGAGCCGGCATCGAGACGATGTTGTAGCCGGAATCCACGTAGTGGATCTCGCCGGTGACACCGCTCGCCAGGTCCGACAGCAGGTAGAGTGCTGATCCACCAACGTCATCAATGGTGATGTTGCGGCGAAGCGGCGAGTTGCGCTGCTGGTAGGAGAACATGTGGCGCGCGTCAGCGATGCCTGCACCAGCCAGCGTACGGACCGGGCCAGCGGAGATCGCGTTGACGCGGATGCCCTTCGGGCCAAAGTCATTGGCGAGGTAGCGAACGCTCGCTTCCAGGCCTGCCTTGGCAACGCCCATGACGTTGTAGTTCGGCATGACGCGCACAGAGCCCGCGTAGGTGAGGGTGAGCAGGTTGCCGCCGTTCGGCATCAGCTCCACCGCCTTGCGGCTCACTTCCGTGAACGAGTAGCAGGAGATCACCATCGTGCGGATGAAGTTCTCGCGCGTGGTGTTGGCGTAGAGGCCCTTCAGCTCGTTTCGGTCGGAGAACCCGATAGCGTGAACGAGGAAGTCGATCGTGCCCCATTCGTCTTTCAGCGTTGAGAACACCGCGTCGATAGAGGCGCTGTCTTCCACATCGCAGGGGAGGAGAAGCTTGGAGCCGAGCTGGTCGGCCAGAGGCTTCACGCGGCGGCCAAAAGCTTCACCCTGGTAGGTGAAGGCCAGTTCCGCGCCATGGGCGGCAAGCTTCTTCGCGATGCCCCAGGCAATGGAGTGGTCGTTTGCCACGCCCATCACCAAACCCCGCTTGCCCTTCATTATTGGTTCCATGCAAGGTTCCCCTTAGCCGTTGTAGCGTTGGAAGACCAACGTCGCGTTCGTGCCGCCAAAACCGAAGGAGTTGGAGAGAACGGTGTCGATCTTGGCATTGTCGATACGCTTGCGAACGATGGGCACGCCGTCGAACTCAGGGTCGAGCTCGGTGATGTGGGCGCTTTCCGCGATGAACCGCTCCTGCATCTGCAGGATCGAGTAGATCGATTCCTGAACGCCAGCCGCACCCAGCGAATGGCCGGTAAGCGACTTGGTCGATGCCGTCGGCGGGATGTTGTCGCCGAAGACTTCACGCAGCGCGCTGATCTCGGCGCTGTCGCCGACAGGCGTCGAGGTGCCGTGCGTGTTGATGTAGTCGATCGGAGCGTCCACCGTAGCGATGGCCTGACGCATGCAGCGGATAGCGCCTTCGCCGGACGGGGCGACCATGTCGTAGCCGTCGGACGTTGCACCATAGCCAACGACCTCAGCGTAGATCTTGGCGCCGCGGGCCTTGGCATGCTCCAGTTCCTCAAGAACCAGAACGCCCGCACCGCCTGCGATAGCAAAGCCGTCGCGTGAGACGTCATAGGCACGCGAAGCCGTAGCAGGCGTGTCATTGTACTTGGAGGTCATCGCGCCCATGGCGTCGAAGAGGTCGGACATGGTCCAGTCCAGATCTTCGTGACCGCCGGCAAAGATGATGTCCTGCTTGCCCCACTGGATCAGCTCAAATGCATTGCCGATGCAGTGCGACGAGGTCGCGCAGGCCGAGGAGATCGAGTAGTTGACGCCGTGGATCTTGAACCAGGTCGCGAGCGTGGCGGATGCCGTCGACGACATCGCCTTCGGCACGGCGAACGGTCCGATGCGCTTCGGGCTGTTGTTCTTGCGAACGACGTCGGCAGCTTCCACGATGGCGCGGGTGGAAGGACCGCCCGAACCCATCACGATGCCGGTGCGCTCGTTGGTGATCTCGCTTTCGGTCAGGCCTGCGTCGGCAATGGCCTGGTCCATGGCGACATGGTTCCAGGCAGCGCCCTTCGACAGGAACCGCATCGCGCGGCGGTCTACCAGTTCACTCGGGTCGAGAGTGGGCTTTCCCCATACCTGGCAGCGGAATCCGTGTTCAGCAAAATCTTCCGAAAAACTGATGCCGGACTTTGCTTCACGCAGGGATTCGATAACTTCCTGGGCATTATTCCCAATGGAAGAAACAATGCCGAGGCCCGTGACTACGACGCGTCTCATATAGCTTCTCCTTGGGCACCCAGGGAGTCAGGTGCCCTCGCGTGGTTGATCGTGTAAGCGGCGTCTATCAAGCTTCCTGCTTGAAAAGGCCTACCCGCAGGTCACTGGCCTTGTATATGGTCTCGCCATCGGCCTTCAACCATCCATCCGCCATTCCAAGGACCAGACGGCCGCGCATGACGCGCTTGAAGTCGATCCCGTATTCGACCTTCTTGGTCGCAGGCGTCACCATGCCACTGAACTTCACTTCGCCCGTGGAAATCGCACGGCCCTTGCCGGGCTCGCCGAGCCAGCCGAGGAAGAAGCCGGTCAGCTGCCACATGGCGTCCAGGCCCAGGCAGCCGGGCATGACAGGATCGCCAATGAAGTGGCACGGGAAGAACCAAAGGTCAGGCTTAATATCGAATTCGGCGCGGATGTAGCCTTTGCCGTATTCGCCACCAGTCTCGCTCACGTCAGTAATTCTGTCGAACATCAACATCGGCGGCGCTGGAAGCTGGGCGTTGCCTTGGCCAAAAAGTTCGCCTCGAGCACAAGCCAAAAGCTCTTCGTAACTATAGCTGGATTTCTGTTGCGCCATCATGCCCTTCTCACTTCACACCCGATGCTTTCAGGGGGTATGTTTTCCACCTCCCTATCACAGCTTGTTTCCGGTAGGAAACCGTACAAGCACAAATTCGGCAAGAAAGCGCCAGCAGTATCAACATTCTGGGCGCTATTGATCGGACCCTCCCCCACAGATATATATCTCTGTAGGTCGAAAGGTGCATTCCGTGCCTCTGACGATCCTAACCAAAGGGAACCGTTTCCTTGAGCGATGTGACTGAGCGCGACATTTCCAATCTTGAAGCCCGGGTTCGCGAGGCTGGCCTTCGGCCAACCCGGCAACGCCTAGCTTTGGCGAGCCTGCTGTTCGCGCACGGCGACCGGCATGTCTCGGCTGAGGATCTGCATGAGGAAGCGCTCCAGGCTGGTGTGCAGGTTTCGCTCGCAACGGTCTACAACACCCTGCACCAGTTCACCGAGGCTGGCATGCTGCGGATCCTCCCGGTTGAGGGGTCGAAGACCTATTTCGACACCAATACGTCCGAGCACCATCACTTCTTCTATGAAGGCGAGGAACGTCTGGTCGACATTCCCGACGGAAATATGGCCGTGACTAACCTGCCTGAGCCGCCTGAAGGCATGGAAATCGCTCACGTCGACATCCTGGTGCGCCTGCGGCCGAAGCGTAAGCACTAGGCTTCGCGCGCGGCGCAAGGCGCAGCCGCTCAGGCTTCCGTCGTTTCCTTAGGCCGGCGAATTTCCGGCAGCGCCTCCATTACGATCGGCTTCAGCTTGAACAAGCCGGACTCAGCCAGTTCGAAGAAGCGCTTGCGCATGCGCGGTTCCCAGAAATTGTTGATGTGATCCGCCACTCCATGGGCCGCCGCCTGGGGAGACTGGCTTTCAAAGAAGGTCGCGATCTGGTTTGCCATGTAGACGAGACGTTCGTCCGTCGTCTGGCCCTCGTCATGCGACATGGTCGGACACTCCTATGCGTTCGTCATGGGTGAAAACATCATACTCGTCTCCGCGCACGAGCGCGACCAGCGTGATGCCCGCAGCCTCAGCCGTGCGGACTGCCAAGGCGGTCGGCGCTGAAACTGCGATAATGATGGGTGCGCCGATGGCAGCCGATTTCTGTACCATCTCAACTGACACACGGCTGGTTATGACGACGGCACATTCCCGGGCATCGATCTTCATGCGCGATAGTGCACCGGCCAGCTTGTCCAGCGCATTGTGCCTGCCGACGTCTTCGCGGGCGGCGAGGATGCCTTCGCCAGGCCTGTAGATGCCTGCCGCGTGCACAGCTCCGGTAGCCCGGTGAAGCACCTGCTTTTCAGACAGCAGACGGACGGATTCAACAATCTGGTCGTGGGTCAGGCGGAACCCGCTCGCGACACTCGGTACGTCGCGCATGGCCTCCTCAATGGACTCGATGCCACAGAGGCCACAGCCCACGGGGCCTGCGAGCCTGCGTCGCCGTGCCTCAAAGCGATGGTTGGCCGTATCCTTGAGCCGGATCTGGACGTCGAAACCGACTTCCAGATCCTGAACATCGATACTCTCGATCTCGTCCGGTGAGGCGATAATCCCCTCGGTCAGGCTGAAGCCGAGGGCGAAGTCTTCCAGATCTGCAGGCGTCGCCATCATGACGGCATGTGTCGTGCCGCCGTAGGAGAGGGCGACGGCGGTTTCCTCCGGCAGTGTGCGCGGCTCTTGCCGCACGCCATCGCGGCGTTGGGCAAGACGCGGAAACGAGGCGAGCGGCGAGGTCACGGCTTCAGCGTCACTCAGCCGGTTCTGCATGCACGATCCGGCGGCTGCGCTTGGCCTGATCGTTATAGTCGCGCTGCCACTCGGTCGGCCCATTGGACGGTGATACCTGGACGGCGGTCACCTTGTATTCCGGGCAGTTCGTGGCCCAGTCGGAATATTCGGTGGTCACCACATTCGCCTGCGTGTCCGGATGGTGGAAGGTCGTATAGACCACGCCCGGCGCCACGCGATCGGTAATCCTGGCGCGCAGGCTTGTCTCGCCCGAGCGGCTCGCGAGCTTCACGTAGTCGCCATCGCGAATGCCGCGATCCTCCGCGTCGTTCGGGTGGATTTCCAGCCGGTCTTCCTCATGCCAGGTCATGTTGGCCGTGCGTCGCGTCTGCGCGCCGACGTTGTACTGCGAGAGGATACGGCCAGTGGTGAGCAGCAGCGGGAAGCGTGGTCCGACCTTCTCGTCCGTGGGCACATAGGCGGTGCGGATGAAGCGGCCCTTGCCGCGCACGAAACCGTCCATATGCATGACCGGCGTGCCGAGCGGAGCCTTCTCGTTGCACGGCCACTGGACAGAGCCGACACGGTCGAGCAGATCGAAGGAGACGCCGGCGAAGGTCGGCGTGGTCTTGGCAATTTCGTCCATGATCTCGGACGGGTGCTGGTAGTTCCAGTCGAGGCCCAAGGCCTGCGCCATCTTCTGCGTGACTTCCCAGTCCGCGTATTTGTTCTTCGGCTCCATCACCTTGCGGACGCGGTTGATGCGCCGTTCGGCATTGGTGAAGGTGCCGTCCTTCTCGAGGAAGGTGGAGCCCGGCAGGAAGACGTGGGCGTAGTTGGCCGTCTCGTTGAGGAACAGGTCGTGGACGACGACGCATTCCATGGCGGCAAGGCCAGCGGCCACGTGCTTCGTGTTCGGGTCGGACTGAAGGATGTCCTCGCCCTGGACGTAGAGGCCCTTGAACGAACCATCGACAGCGGCATCCAGCATGTTGGGGATGCGCAGGCCCGGCTCGTTGTCGAGCTTCACGCCCCAGAGGCTCTCGTAGACGGCGCGGGTGGCGTCGTCGGCGATGTGGCGGTAGCCCGGCAGTTCGTGTGGGAACGAGCCCATGTCGCAGGAGCCCTGCACGTTGTTCTGGCCGCGCAGCGGGTTCACGCCGACGCCCGGGCGCCCGATGTTGCCGGTTGCCATGGCGAGGTTGGCAATAGCCATGACGGCCGTGGAGCCCTGGCTGTGTTCGGTGACGCCGAGGCCGTAGTAGATCGCGGCATTGCCGCCGGTGGCATAGAGGCGGGCGGCGGCGCGAACCTGCTCGGCCGGAACGCCGGTGTATTTCTCAACGGCCTCGGGGCTGTGTTCAGGCTGGAGCACGAACTCGGCCCAGTCCTGGAAGGCATCCCAGTCGCAGCGTTCGCGGACGAACTGCTCATCGACCAGACCTTCCTCGACGATGACATGGGCAAGTGCGGTCAGCATCGCGACGTTGGTCCCGGGGCGGAGCGGAAGGTGGTAGTCGGCCTGAACGTGCGGCGTGCGGACCAGATCGATGCGGCGCGGGTCGATCACGATCAGCCGTGCGCCTTCGCGCAGCCGCTTCTTCATGCGGGAGCCGAAGACCGGGTGCGCGTCGGTAGGGTTCGCGCCGATGACCAGGACCACGTCGGTATGCTCGACTGAGTCGAAGTCCTGCGTACCGGCCGAGGTGCCGTAGGTCATGCGCAGACCGTAGCCGGTGGGCGAATGGCAGACGCGGGCGCAGGTGTCGACGTTGTTGTTGCCAAAGCCCTGACGGACCAGCTTCTGGACCAGATAGGTCTCCTCGTTGGTGCAGCGCGACGAGGTGATGCCGCCGACGGAGCCTTTCCCGTACTGGTACTGCAGGCGGCGGAATTCCTTGGCAATATAGGCGAACGCCTCATCCCAAGACACTTCCTGCCACGGATCAGTGATCTTCTCGCGGATCATCGGGTTAAGGATGCGGTCCTTGTGGGTCGCATAGCCCCAGGCAAAGCGGCCTTTCACACAGGAGTGGCCGCGATTGGCCTGACCTTCCTTGTAGGGCACCATGCGGACGACTTCCTCGCCGCGCATTTCCGCCTTGAAGGTACAGCCGACGCCGCAATAGGCGCAGGTGGTGACCGCCGACCACTCGGGCATACCCTTCTCGATGACGGTCTTTTCGCGCAGCGCGCCCGTCGGGCAGGCCTGCACGCAGGCTCCGCAGGAGACGCATTCGGACTCAAGGAACGGATCGTCCATGCTGGCGGCGATGCGGCTTTCAAAGCCGCGACCTTCCACCGTCAGAGCAAAGGTGCCCTGCACTTCGCCGCAGGCGCGGACGCAGAGCGAGCAGACGATGCACTTGGCCGGATCGTAAGCGAAATATGGGTTCGAAAGGTCCTGCTCGCGGAAATGCGGGTTCGTGTCGCCGTGAAGCAGCGGGGCGACATGGTTCTCCCCATTCGGGCCATAGCGGTTTTCGGTGAGGCCCACCTTTGCCGCCATCTCGACCATGTCGCAATCGCCCTCGGCGCAGGCCGGGCAATCTGCAGGATGGTCGGACATGTAGAGTTCCATCACGCCGCGGCGGATGGAGCCCAGGCGGTCCGTCTGAGTGGCGACCTTGATACCCTCGGCCACGGGCGTGGTGCAGGAGGCAGGAGTGCCGTTGCGGCCTTCGATCTCGATCAGGCAGAGACGGCAGGAGCCGTAGGCCTTCATCATGTCATTGGCGCAAAGCTTCGGCACTTCGATGCCGGCTTCGCGGGCCGCGCGCATGATGGACGTGCCTTCCGGAACCGTTACTACCTTGCCGTCGATGGTCAGCGTGACCATACGGTCGGACTTGGAGGCAGGGGTGCCGTAGTCGATTTCATTTACCATGCACATGGCGCTTCTCCTTTTCCGCCGCTCACTCAGCCGCTTGGCGCAGGGGCGCAGGGCGGAAATCTTCCGGGAAGTGGGTTATCGCGCTCATCACCGGATATGGGGTGAAACCACCCAAAGCGCAAAGAGATCCAAATTTCATCGTGTTGCAGAGGTCGGTCACGATCTCGAGCTGGCGCTCGGGCTCGACGCCGTCTGCAAGACGATCCAGCACCTCGACACCGCGCGTGGAACCGATGCGGCAGGGGGTACACTTGCCGCAGGACTCGACGGCGCAGAACTCCATGGCGAAACGCGCCTGCTTCAGCATGTCGACCGAGTCATCGAAAACGACGATGCCGGCGTGGCCGATCAGGCCATCCTTGGCAGCGAAGGCTTCGTAGTCGAAGGGCGTGTCGAAGAGCGATGGCGGGAAATAGGCGCCCAGCGGTCCGCCCACCTGCACCGCGCGAACCGGACGGCCCGTGGCCGTGCCGCCGCCGATGTCCTCCACGATTTCGCCGAGCGTCAGGCCAAAGGCCGCCTCGAACAGGCCACCATGTTTCACGTTGCCGGCTATCTGGATCGGGATCGTGCCGCGTGAGCGGCCCATTCCGAAGTCCTTGTAGAATGTTGCGCCGCGATCCATGATGATCGGCACAGACGCAAGCGAAATCACGTTGTTGATGACGGTCGGGCGGCCAAGGAAGCCCTCATGCGCTGGCAGCGGCGGCTTGGCGCGCACCATGCCACGCTTGCCCTCCAGGCTGTCGAGCAGCGCGGTTTCCTCGCCGCAGACATAGGCGCCGGCGCCCATGCGCACCTGCAGCTCAAAGGCGTGGCCTGAGCCGAGGACGCTAGGCCCGAGGACGCCTGCATTGCGCGCCACCTCGATAGCCTGATTGAGCACCGTCTCTGCGTAGGGATATTCGGAGCGCAGATAGATGTAGCCACGGGTCGCGCCAACAGCGATGGCTGCGATGATCATGCCTTCGATCAGGACGAAGGGGTCGCCTTCCATGATCATGCGGTCGGCGAAAGTACCGGAATCGCCTTCGTCGGCGTTGCAGATGATGTATTTCTGCGGGCCCCTGGCGTCGAGCACGGTCTTCCACTTGATGCCGGTCGGGAAGCCCGCGCCGCCCCGTCCGCGCAGGCCGGACTCCGTCACCTGCTCGACGATCTGCTCCGGTGTCAATGCGAGGGCGTTGCGCAGGCCGCGTAGACCTCCATGCGCCTCATAATCCTCCAGCGATACCGGGTTGGTGATGCCACAGCGGGCGAAGGTGAGGCGGGTCTGGCGCGCCAGGAAAGGAAGGTCCTCCGGTCGGCCAAGGAGGAGGGGATGTGGGGAGGAGCCGCCGGAGGTAAGGTTATGATCAAACAGCGAGGAGACGTCAGACGGCTTGACCGGGCCATAGGCAACGCGGCCGTTTTCGGTTTCCACCTCGACCATTGGTTCGAGCCAATAAAGGCCACGGGAGCCGTTGCGGACGATCGTTGCTTCGATGCCGCGCACTTCAAGCTCGCATTCAATTGCTCGCGCGACCTGGTTGGCGCCAAGGGCAATGGCGCCGGAATCGCGCGGGATGTAGATCTTCACAGCCATCAGGAGCGAACCTCCGCCGCAATCTCGGCAGCCTTGGCTTCATCGAGACGGCCTATCACTTCGCCATCCAGCATCGCCGAGGGCGCGCAGGCGCAGAGGCCAAGGCAGTAGACGGGCTCAAGCGTCACGGAACCATCAATCGACGTTTCGCCGAAGCGCACGCCCAGAAGTTGCTGCAGCCTTTCGGCAACCGCATCGCCACCCATCGACTGGCAGGCCTCGGCGCGGCAAAGCTTCAGCACGTGGCGGCCAGTGGGTTCTGCCCGATAGTCGTGGTAGAAGGACACGACGCCGTAGACGTCAGCGCGTGACAGGTTCAGCGCATCTGCAATGGTCGGGATGACCTCACGGGGAACGTAGCCGAATTCACGCAGAATGCCGTTCAGGATCGGCAGAAGCGGACCTTCCTCCTGCTTCCATCGGTCGATGATCGGCATAATCGACGTGATCAAATCGGTACTGGCTGGTTGCATGCCCAGCGCCTCCCTTAGCTAAAGCTGCCCAAGGGTATGAGATACCGGATCCCAGTTCCGATCAATATAGCATATCCGTCGCTTGATAGGAAATTTCTATCAAGCTTTGCCGTAGCGTTCGGCGACCAGCCGCGCCTCGTAAAGAAGTGCGGAAACCATGGGCGTATGTGGCTCGCGCTCGGCAGCGACAACGCCGACGAGATGGCTCACATCCGGCTCAGTGATCGGGATGGCGCGGACGGGCTCCGAGAAGCCCAGCACTTCGGCAAGATTGAGCGGCATGATGGATGCCCACTTGCCCGAGCGGATGTGCGAAAAGAGGAGGATCATCGAGTTGGACTCGAGCGTCGGCTGGACGCGACCGCCTGCTTCCTCAAGGTGCTTGTTGATGATGCGCCGGTTCTGCATATCAGGCGTCAGCAGGCAGAGCGGCAGTTCGGCCACCTCTGCCCAGGTGACGTGATCGCGGTCGGAGTAGCGGCTGCCGGCGGCGGTGATGAGCTGGTAGCGCTCTGAATAAAGCGGCACCGCGACGACACGGCCCAAGGGTTCGTTCTCGATGTAGGTGATGCCGATGTCGATGTCGTAGTTCTCGAGATGTGAGAGTACCTGCAGCGAGGTGCAGGAGATGACCGAAAAGGTGACGTTCGGATGCTTCTCACGGAACGGCGTGGTGATGGAGGGCACCATGGCGAGTGCAGTGGGGATCGCGGCAATACGCACGTGGCCGGAAAGACCCTGGCGGGCGGCGCGCATTTCTTCCTTCAGGGTGCGGGAGTCGCCCACGATGCGGCGGGCCCATTCCAGCACGCGTTGCCCTTCCGGTGTCAGTCCCTGAAAGCGGGAGCCGCGCTTCACCAGCATCACGCCAAGCTGATCTTCAAGCTGCTTGATTGCCGCCGAAAGCGTTGGCTGAGTTACGCCAAGCTCGACAGCGGCGCGACCGAAATGCTGCTCGCGGGCAAGAACCAGAAAATATTCCAGCTTGTCGATCATTGGCGGATCTTCGTACCACTCCCTAGATTAAGACTAGCCCTAGAGCATTTTGCAGCCGGCGTGAAGGAAAGCGGCAAGCTGTCGCTTGGTTCTGCGATCGGTCTGATCTATGACGGGGCAGAGTTTTCCGTGCACCGGCTGATGTCCCAGGGACTTCCCCCATTCCCGAGCCGATGCTTCAGCAGTTTGAAGGCAGACAACATGACCGTCACGCGTGAAGCCGTCATCGACAAACTTTCCACCATCAAGGGACCGGACTTCAAGGACGATATCGTTTCGCTCGGGATGGTCTCGGAGATCTTCATCGCTGACGGCAAGGTTTTCTTCTCGATCACGGTACCGGCAGAACGCGCCAGGGAACTTGAGCCATTGCGCGAAGCCGCTGAACGGGCTGTGAAGAGCCTGCCCGGCGTCCAGAATGCAGTGGTGGCGCTGACCGCCGAACGCCAGGGCGGCATGGGTCAGGCTCCAGCGCAGACGCAGCGCCCAGCGCCGCGACCCTCCGCGGCGCCAGCCAGCGCGCCGCATGGGGCCGGGGCTGTTGCTGCGAAAGCTGACATTCCGGGTGTCGCCAAGATCATCGCGGTGGCCAGCGGCAAGGGCGGCGTCGGCAAGTCGACGACGGCGGTCAACCTCGCGTTGGCGCTGAAGGCGCTGGGACAGCGCGTGGGTATCCTGGATGCTGATATCTACGGACCATCGATGCCGCGCCTGCTGGGCGTCAAGGGCAAGCCTGCCTCTAAGGACGGACGCACGATTGTTCCGATGGAAGCCTATGGCGTGAAGGTCATGTCCATGGGCTTCATGGTGGACGAAGACACGGCCATGGTGTGGCGCGGACCGATGGTCATGTCGGCGCTCCGGCAGATGCTGCGCGATGTGGAGTGGGCGCCGATTGATATTCTCGTGGTCGACATGCCGCCCGGAACGGGTGACGCGCAGCTCACCATGGCGCAGCAGGTGCCGCTCGCAGGTGCGGTGATCGTCTCGACGCCGCAGGATCTCGCGCTGATCGATGCCCGCAAGGGGATCAACATGTTCCGCAAGGTCGAGGTGCCGCTTCTCGGCGTTGTCGAGAACATGAGCTATTTCATCGCGCCGGACACCGGCAAGCGTTACGACATCTTCGGGCACGGTGGCGCCAAGGCTGAAGCGGAACGCATTGGCGTGCCGTTCCTCGGCGGTGTTCCGCTGACGATGGATGTACGCGAAACGTCCGACGCCGGTACCCCTGTGGTGGCGGTCGATCCGGAAGGCGCGCAGGCGAAGGTGTACCTATCGATTGCGGAAAAGGTGCTCGCGGAACTCAACGAACGCGAAGGCGCTGGAGCAGGACCGAAGATCGTATTTGAGTAGCGCTCATTCTCCCCTCGTGGTTCGACTAGCTCACCATGAGGGGAGAATTGGTTTCCGTGAGTGCCTTAGGCGGTGGCTTCTTCCGAGGCGGAAGCGCCGCTCACGTGGGCGTTGAAGTCCGCGAAGAACTGCGACGCAAGCTTCTTGGACGTCGATTCAATCAGGCGGCCACCGAGCTGGGCAATCTTGCCACCAACATCCGCCTTGGCAGTGTAGGTGAGGATCGTCGTGTCCGGCCCATCCTCCTTGAGGGACACATCTGCGCCGCCCTTGGCAAAGCCAGCGATACCACCCTTGCCCTCGCCGGAGATCGTGTAGGAATAAGGCGGGTTGAGGTTCTGGAGCTCGACGAAACCTGCGAACTTCGCCTTGATCGGCCCGATCTTCAGCGTCACCGTCGCTTCAAGTTCGGTGTCGGACTTCTTCTCCAGGGTCTCGCAGCCGGGGATGCACTCCTTCAGAACATCCGGATCGTTCAAGGCGCGCCAGACAACATCGACCGGCGCCGTGATCCGCTCCTCACCTTCAATAACCATTGCCATATGCGAAGACCTCCTAATGCTAATCTCACCTGCAAGCTAATGCATGACGGCAAGTTTGGGAATGTTTCTAATCATGGCATTGGGATGATGAAATTTCAGCGGCCATCTGGACACGGAATGAAGAAGAACCACATTTGTGTGCCTGGAGAGCTCAAAGGACCACATCGGGCTTGTTCCAAGCCAATTTCCGTTTATCTCCGCGCCATTGCGAACCTAAGAGAGAACAATGATTGCATATTCTGATGCGCTGGAAGCGCTGCGTGAACACCATCGTCAGAACGGGCAGTTCGATCTCAGGGAAGCATTCAAGGCAGATCCCGAGCGATTCGCGACGTTCTCTGCCTCGCTGGACGATCTGACGCTTGATTTCTCCAAGACTGCAGTGAGCGAAGAGACGCTTCAGCTGCTTGGCGATCTGGCTGACGCCGCAGGCGTGAGCGAGCGGCGCGATGCGATGTTCGCCGGTGACCCGATCAACGGCACCGAGAAGCGGGCAGTTCTGCATACGGCCCTGCGCAATTCCTCCGGGCCGGTTATCCATGCCGGACATGACGTGATGCCCGACGTTGAGGCGGTGCTTGCCGCGATGGGCGCGTTCGCGGAGAAGATCCGCTCCGGGGAGCTTACGGGCGCCACCGGCAAGCGGTTCACCGATGTGGTCAACATCGGCATCGGCGGCTCTGATCTCGGCCCCTGCATGGCCACACTTGCGCTCGCCCCCTATCACGACGGCCCCGCCTGCCACTACGTGTCCAACGTAGACGCCGCGCATATAGCCGACACGTTGCGCAAGCTTGATCCTGAGACGACGCTCTTCATCGTCGCGTCCAAGACCTTCACCACGATCGAGACAATGACCAACGCCGAGACTGCGCGGCAATGGATCATCGGCAAGCTGGGTGAGGCGGCTGTAGGCGCCCATTTTGCGGCCGTCTCGACCGCGCTCGACAAGGTCGCAGCCTTCGGAATCGATGCGGACCGCGTCTTCGGGTTCTGGGATTGGGTTGGCGGACGCTACTCCATGTGGTCGGCCATTGGTCTGCCGATCATGATTGCCGTCGGGCCGGAAAACTTCCGCCTCATGCTGGACGGTGCCGCTGACATGGACCAGCATTTCAGGGAAGCGCCGCTCCGCCAGAACCTGCCGATTCTGCTCGGCCTCGTCGGCTTCTGGCACCGCGCGATCTGCGCCTATCCATCGCGCGCCGTGATCCCCTACGATCAGCGGCTGGCGAGGTTGCCGGCCTATCTCCAGCAGCTCGACATGGAGTCGAACGGTAAGCGGGTGAAGCTGGATGGTTCTCCAGTGGTGACGCCTACGGGCCCGATCGTCTGGGGTGAGCCCGGCACCAACGGCCAACACGCGTTCTTCCAGCTCCTGCATCAGGGCACGGACGTGATCCCCGTCGAGTTCATCGTCGCTGCGCAGGGGCATGAGCCCGAGCTTAAGCAGCACCACGACCTGCTCGTCGCCAATTGCCTGGCGCAGTCGGAAGCGCTGATGAAAGGCCGCACGCTGGAAGAGGCGAAGGCTCAGCTATTGTCGAAGGGGATGGACGCCGCCGAGGTAGAAAAGCTTGCGCCGCACCGCGTCTTCCCCGGCAATCGTCCTTCGATAACGATCCTCTATCGAATGCTCGACCCTTACGCACTGGGTCGTCTGATCGCGCTTTACGAGCACCGTGTTTTCGTCGAGGCGGCGCTCTTCGGCATCAACGCGTTCGACCAGTGGGGCGTGGAGCTCGGCAAGGAACTGGCAACCGAGCTGCTGCCCGTTGTCGAGGGCACGAAGGATTCGTCCGGTCGTGACGCTTCAACGGCTGGGCTCGTCAGCCGGGTTCATTCTCTGCGGAGTAAGTAAGCGTGCGAGGGCGGGCGGAGGATCACTCCGCCCAACTTTCCAGGCGCTATTTCAGCTCGCGGCGGAGGAATTTGCCGACATTGCTTTTCGGCAATGCGTCCCGGAATTCCACGTGCCTCGGGCGCTTGTAGCCAGTGAGCTTGTCCTTGCAGAATTCCATGATGTCCTGCTCCGTCAGCTTCGGGTCCTTGCGCACCACGAAAACCTTCGGCACCTCGCCGGAGTGTGGGTCCGATACACCGATGACGGCGGCTTCCAATACGCCCGGATGGGAGGCCACGACCTCCTCGACCTCGTTCGGGTAGACGTTGAAGCCGGAGACGTTGATCATATCCTTCTTGCGATCGACGATGCGGATGAAGCCGCGTTCGTCCATCTCAGCCATGTCACCCGTCCTGAAGAAGCCATCGCGTGTAAAGCATTGGGCGGTTTCTTCGGGCTGTTGCCAATAGCCCGGCATCACCTGCGGACCACGAACGCAGAGCTCCCCGATCGTGTTGAGTTCGACGGGCGAACCGTCCTCATCGCAGATGAGCACTTCCGTTGACGGGATCGGAATGCCGATCGTTCCGGAAAAGGTCTGGTCGCAGAACAGGTTTGCGGCAATTACAGGCGATGTTTCTGACAGGCCGTAACCCTCATGGATCGTGCCGCCGGTCGCTTCCTTCCAGCGCAGCGCAACGGAAGACTGCACGGCCATGCCGCCGCCGAGCGTCAGATGCAGGTGCTGGAAGTTGAGCTTCCGGAAGTCAGGGTTGTTCAGCATCGCATTGAAGAGGGTGTTCAGCCCAACGATGATGTTGAATCCGTAGCGGCTCATCTCCTTGATCATGGCGGGGATGTCGCGCGGATTGGCGATCAGAAGGTTGGTGCCGCCGATCTCCATGCCCATCAGCGCATTCACGGTGAGCGCGTAGATGTGATAGAGCGGCAGGGCGCAGACGAGGATCGGATTTTCCGGCTGCGGGCGCCCGATATAGGCCGTTCTCAGCCATTGCTCGTTCTGCATCGTGTTCGCCAGAACGTTGCGGTGGAGCAGGATCGCGCCCTTCGCCATGCCCGTGGTGCCGCCGGTGTATTGGAGGAAGGCGATGTCATCGAGACCGATGGACGGCGGCGTGAGTTGGAGCTTCGCTCCTTCACGCATTGCGCGTGGGAAGGGGATGCAGCCATCGATACGCCAGTTTGGCACCATGCGCTTGACATGGCGAACAACCAGGTTGACGGCATGACCCTTGAGGCCGAGCATGTCGCCCATGGCGGTGACGATGACGTGCTTTACTGCGGTCTGGGGCAGGGCCTTCTGAAGCGTGCCTGCAAAATTCTCCAGCACGATGATGGCCTCGGCGCCCGAGTCCTTCAGCTGGCGGGCGAGTTCCGGCGCGGTGTAAAGCGGGTTGACATTGACGACCACCAGGCCGGCTCGCAGCACAGCCATCAGCGCTACCGGATATTGCAGAAGGTTCGGCATCATCAGCGCGACGCGTGTGCCCTTCTTCAGGCCGAGTGACAGGAAGAAAGCGGCAAGGTCGCGGGATTTCGCCTCAAGCTCTGCAAAGGTGAGGCCCTTGCCCATGGAAAGAAAGGCCGTGCGATCCGAATAGCGTTCGCATGCCTCCAGCATCAGGTCAACGAGCGAGACATGCGTGAAGGGTCCGATTTCGTGCGGAATGCCTTCGGGGTAGCTCGAAAGCCAGGGTTTCGGGTTATGCTCCACCGCAACCGGTTTCTTGCGGGGGGATTTCGGCTTGCTGACGATCTCCACCTCCTGGACCACCCTGCCAGCCTTGGACCGGGTCACTGCTGTCTTCTTCTGCGAAGACATGCCGGCGTCTCCGTCCAGCTCAGTGCCCTTGGTGTCGTCCGCCGTCTTCGTCCGCCCGGATCCTTTCGAGCCGGCTGAGTTATCGTTGCTGGTGGATCGCGCCAAATTTCTCTCCCCGACTGATGTACAGGCCCCCGCCTGGAATCACTTGTTCGTTACTGACCGTACCCCGCATGTTCTTTCATGAATGCTAATTCCTCCTCGGTGCTCGACCGCCCCAGCACTGCGTTACGGTGCGGAAACCGTCCAAAACGCCGGATGATGTCACGATGTTCGATGGCGTAGCGCAGAGGTTCGTCCAAACCGAGTGCTTCGCAGAGCATAACCGAGCGATCCTGATCCGCCGAAACCTCGGAATGCTCGAATGGCAGGTAGAGAAAGAGGCGTTCGTTGGGCGACAGGTTCGCGTCGAGTCGGTTGTCTACAGCGTCCGCAGCGATCCGCAATGCCAGATTGTCAGTGGCAAATGCACGCGCTGTGCCACGGAATATGTTGCGTGGGAACTGGTCGAGTGCGACGACAGCAGCAAGCGCTGTTCTTGGTTCGGCGCTTAACTCGGCGGGCGGCGTCGTGCTCAGCTTGCTGATCAGGGAGCCGAAGCGCTCGCGTATCTGCTCGTCGAGTTCCTTCGTGGAGAAGAACCATTGCTTCTCGTCCAGCTCCTCGAACCAGAACTTCAGGACGTCATCGACCCACTTGTTTTCCATAGCTCTCACGCTTTCTCCCAAGTGCCCGTCAGATCGTCAGTTTGACGCGCCAACGCGGTTGCGTCCAGTGCCGTTCAATTTGAGTAACGCTATTGTCTCATAAGCGTTCGATCTGTCTTGCCTACCTACAATGATGTCTGATTATATACCGCTATACAAATCGGTTAAGTCCGTACGTTACGGGCATAGGGAGAGCAAAATGAAACTTAAATCGGCTTTTGCAGCCGCCTTGCTGGCGGCGACAATGATGAGCGGAGCAGCCGCCGCCAAAACTTTTGTTTATTGTTCCGAAGGTTCTCCCGAGGGCTTCGATCCCGGCCTCTACACCGCCGGCACCACCTTCGACGCAGCCGCCCACACCGTCTATAACCGGCTGCTCGAGTTCAAGCCTGGCACGACCGAAACCATTCCGGGTCTCGCTGAGGACTATCAGATCTCCGAGGACGGCCTTGAATATACGTTCAAGCTGCGTCCAGGTGTGAAGTTCCACACCACGGAGTATTTCACGCCGACGCGTGACCTCAACGCCGACGACGTAGTCTACTCGTTCGAGCGCCAGTGGAAGAGCGACAACCCGTGGAACAAGTATGTTGCGGGCGCCAACTGGGAATATTTCAACGGCATGGGTCTGCCGGACCTGCTCGAGTCTGTCGAGAAGGTCGATGATCTCACCGTTCGCATCAAGCTGAAGCGTCCGGAAGCGCCGTTCCTGGCAAGCCTCGCGATGCCTTTCGCTTCGATCATGTCGAAGGAATATCTGGACAAGCTCGAAGCTGACGGCCAGATGAACCTGCTGAACCAGCAGCCCGTCGGTACCGGTCCGTTCCAGTTCGTGGCCTACCAGCAGGATGCCGTCATCCGCTACAAGGCAAACGAGAACTACCACAACGGCAAGCAGAAGATCGACGATCTCGTCTTCGCGATCACCCCGGATGCATCCGTTCGCTACCAGAAGCTGAAGGCCGGCGAATGCCACCTGATGCCTTACCCGAACTCGGCTGACGTCGAGGAAATTAAGGCGGACCCCAATCTGAAGGTCCAGGAGCAGGAAGGCCTGAACGTGGCTTACCTCGCCTACAACACCAAGGTTGCTCCGTTCGATGACGTGCGCGTCCGCAAGGCGCTGAACCACGCGATCAACAAGGAAGCGATCGTCGAGGCCGTGTTCCAGGGTCAGGCAACGCCTGCCAAGAACCCGATCCCGCCGACAATGTGGTCCTACAACGACGCGATCGAAGACGATGCCTACGATCTCGACCAGGCCAAGAAGCTGCTCGAGGAAGCCGGCGTCGGCAACTTCGACATGAAGATCTGGGCGATGCCGGTCAGCCGTCCGTACATGCTGAACGCACGTCGCGCGGCGGAAATCATGCAGGCTGACTTCCAGAAGATCGGCGTGAACGTTGAGATCGTAAGCTACGAGTGGGCCGAGTACCTCGAGCGCTCCAAGGCTGAAGACCGTGACGGCGCTGTGATGCTGGGCTGGACCGGTGACAATGGTGACCCGGACAACTTCCTGCACACCCTGCTGGGCTGTGAGGCCGTGGGCGGCAACAACCGCGCTCAGTGGTGCAACGAAGAGTTCAACAGCCTCGTGATGAAGGCCAAGGAAGCCAGCGAAGTTGACGAGCGTACGCGCCTCTACGAGGAAGCTCAGGTCGTCTTCAAGCGTGAAGCTCCGTGGGCCACGATCGACCACTCGCTGTCCGTCGTTCCGATGCGCAAGAACGTTGAAGGCTTCGTACAGAGCCCGCTCGGTGACTTCGCATTCGAAGGCGTAGATCTGGTCGAATAGGAAACGTCGGCCATATAACTGGAGCGCGCTCTCTTCAGGGCGCGCTCCGATTTCAATTATGCGAGGCTCTTCTCGCGTACAAAGGAGAGCAACCGCGCTATGCTCCAGTTCCTGTTCAGGCGCCTTGCGGTTCTTATCCCGACGTTCGTCGGTGTCTCTATCATTGCCTTCGCCTTTATCCGTCTGCTGCCCGGTGATCCCGTGCAGATGATGGCTGGTGAGCGCGTAATCTCCCCGGAACGTCATGCTGAACTCAGCCAGCAGTTGGGGTTCGATCGGCCCATCGTTGTGCAGTATCTCGATTACCTCGGTGGTATCGTCACGGGCGACTTCGGCAATTCGATCGTCACCAAGCGGCCGGTGCTGAGTGAATTTTTGGCCCTCTTCCCTGCGACGCTGGAACTGTCCATCTGCGCCATTCTGCTTGCCGTCATCATCGGCGTGCCACTCGGCATCATCGCCGCAGTCAAGCGAGGATCCTGGTTCGACCAGGGCGTCATGGGCGTTGCGCTTGTGGGCTACTCCATGCCCATCTTCTGGTGGGGCCTGCTGCTCATCATCTTTTTCTCGGGCGTCTTGCAGCTGACACCGGTCTCCGGCCGGATCTCGCTCATGTATTTCTTCCCGCCCGTGACAGGCTTCATGCTGATCGACAGCCTTCTCTCGGGCCAGTCCGGCGCTTTCAAGTCGGCCCTGTCGCATCTCATCCTGCCCACCGTCGTGCTCGCCACGATCCCTCTTGCGGTGATCGCGCGTCAGACGCGCTCGGCGATGCTTGAGGTGCTGAGCGAGGACTATGTGCGCACCGCGCGGGCCAAGGGCCTGCCGCCGCGCCGCGTCATCGGCCTGCATGCGCTGCGCAACGCGCTGATCCCGGTGGTGACCACCATCGGCCTGCAGATCGGTGTGCTGATGGCTGGCGCGATCCTCACGGAAACCATCTTCTCGTGGCCGGGCATCGGCAAGTGGATGGTCGACAGCGTGTTCCGGCGGGACTACACCGTCGTGCAGGGAGGACTGCTGCTCATTGCCATCATCATCATGGTCGTGAACCTGCTCGTCGACGTTCTGTACGGGCTGATCAATCCACGAATCCGGTACTAGGCGGCAGGTTGGCAAATGGCTGTTAACACACCCAAAACTGTAGCAGAGCCCGTGGTGCTCGAGGGCGAGCACAGCGCCTCTGCGATCCGCTGGGCCATGCTGGCTGAGTTCTGGTACTATTTTCGCCAGAACCGAGGCGCCGTCGTTGGCGCGGCGGTCTTCACAATCATCCTGCTCGTCGCGATCTTCGCGCCGTTGATTGCGCCGCATGATCCCATAACACAGGTGCGTGGCGCATTCCTGAAGCCGCCGGTCTGGCAGGCAGGCGGCAGCTGGGAATACATTCTGGGCACCGACCCGGTCGGACGCGATATCCTGTCCCGCCTTATCTATGGCGCACGCTTCTCGCTGTTCGTAGGTCTCGTCGTCGTCACCATTTCGGTGTCGGTCGGCGTTGTGGTCGGTCTCATCGCCGGCTATTTCCGCGGACCGCTCGACACGTTCATCATGCGTCTGATGGACATCATCCTGGCCTTCCCGTCGCTGCTCTTGGCGCTCGTGCTGGTAGCGATCCTGGGGCCGGGGCTGCTCAATGCGATGATCGCAATCGCCCTCGTCCTTCAGCCGCATTTCGTGCGTCTCACCCGCGCCGCTGTGATGGCGGAGAAGAACAAGGACTATGTCATGGCCGCGAAGGTGGCCGGCGCAAGCCGGATGCGCCTGATGTTCAGGACCATCCTGCCCAACTGCACCGCGCCGCTCATCGTCCAGGGGACGCTGTCGTTCTCCAACGCCATCCTGGACGCGGCGGCACTCGGCTTCCTCGGCATGGGCGCACAGCCGCCGACGCCCGAATGGGGCACCATGCTTGCCGAAGCGCGTGAGTTCGTCATGCGCGCCTGGTGGGTGGTGACGTTCCCGGGTCTGGCGATCCTGATCACCGTTCTCGCCATCAACCTGATGGGTGACGGCCTGCGCGACGCGCTTGATCCCAAGCTGAAGAGGTCTTGATCATGGCTCTGCTCGAAATCAAGAACCTCTGCCTCACCTTCGATACGGTCGGCGGCAAGCTCAAGGCCGTCGACGGCATCTCGCTCCACGTCGATCGTGGCGAGGTGCTGGCAATTGTAGGCGAGTCCGGTTCCGGCAAGTCCGTCTCGATGCTGGCGGTCATGGGGCTTCTGCCCTGGACCGCAACGATTACCGCCGACTACATCCGCTTCGATGGCAAGGATATCCTGAACCTGAGCCCGTCGGACCGGCGCAAGATCATCGGCAAGGACATCGGGATGATCTTCCAGGAGCCGATGGCAAGCCTCAATCCGTGTTTTACGGTGGGTTTCCAGATCGAGGAGACGCTGCGTCAGCACACCGACCTCGACCGGGCGGCACGCCGCAGACGGGCCGTCGAGCTTTTCCGCATGGTTGGCATCCCCAATACGGAGGACAGGCTCAGCTCCTACCCGCACCAGATGTCGGGCGGACAGTGCCAGCGCGTCATGATCGCCATGGCGCTCGCCTGCAATCCGAAGCTGCTGATCGCCGACGAGCCGACCACGGCGCTCGACGTGACGATCCAGAAGCAGATCCTTGAGCTCCTGGTCAATCTCCAGATCGAAACCGGAATGGCGATGATCCTCATCACCCATGACATGGGTGTGGTGGCGGAAACGGCCGACCGGGTGGCGGTGCAGTACAAGGGGCGGCGGGTTGAGGAATCCGATGTGCTCAGCCTCTTTGAATCGCCCAAGCACCCCTATACCAGGGCGCTCTTGTCGGCTCTGCCGGAGAACGCTACGGGCGACCGGCTGCCCAGCGTCTCCGACTATTTCCTTGAGGAAGAAGCCGTTACTGGAGGCGCCGCATGAGCGAGATCGTTCTTGAGACGCGCAACCTTGTGCGTGACTACACGACCGCCGGCGGCATGTTCCGCCAGGCCAAGACCGTGCGCGCGGTCAAGGGCATCAGCCTCAAGGTGGAGAAGGGCAAGACGCTTGCCATCGTCGGCGAAAGCGGCTGCGGCAAGTCCACGCTCGCACGCATGATCACCATGATTGATCCGCCGACGGCGGGCGATCTGATCATCGACGGGCAGAAGGTGGATACGGCCAAGGGCGTTTCGCCGGAGCTGCGCCGCAAGGTGCAGATCGTGTTCCAGAACCCCTATGGTTCGCTCAACCCTCGCCAGAAGATCGGCGATGTGTTGATGGAGCCGCTTATCATCAACTCTGACCTGCCGGCGTCTGAGCGGCGTCACCGGGCCATGGAGATGCTGAAGAAGGTCGGCCTCGCGCCGGAGCACTTCAACCGCTATCCGCACATGTTTTCCGGCGGCCAGCGTCAGCGCATCGCGATTGCCCGCGCGCTGATGCTCAATCCGCGGCTGCTGGTGCTGGACGAGCCGGTCTCGGCGCTTGACCTTTCAGTGCAGGCGCAGGTGCTGAACCTGCTCGCCGACCTGCAGGACGAGTTCGGGCTCACCTACGTCTTCATCAGCCATGACCTTTCGGTGGTGCGCTACATCGCCGACGAAGTGATGGTCATGTATTTCGGTGAGGCGGTGGAATACGGCACGCGTGACGATGTGTTCTCCAACCCTCAGCACGAGTACACGAAAACTCTGTTTGCAGCCACGCCGCGTACGGATGTGGAAAGCATCCGGGCGCGCCTGGCGCGAAAGACTGCCGCAGCGTAGACGGTTCAGGCGAGATACACGACATATTGAACGACATATTGAGAAGGGCGGTCCTCAGTGGCCGCCTTTTTCTTTGGATGTTTCGCGACTGAATGCGTCTGGTCGCTTGCGCACAGCAGATAGAGCCTGTCGGCGGACCTCCGAGTGGCTGAGAATTTCCTGAATCGCGTATCTGCCGTAATAAATGGCCATCGTTCCCGGATTTAGATCCATGTTATTGCGATTTTCTTAATAGTAGAAGGTAAAATAGACTTACTAAACGTTATTGCGCTATATCGCCGCAAACGAACGGCGATAATTATCGAACTATTCTTGCAATATTATAAAATAGTAAGATCTGTTTACTTATATTAACTGACGAGGCTTTTGAATGTTTCATCTTCCATATGATGCTTGCGAGATAGAGTACGGCACCCAGTCTGAGTGCCTTCACGGAGGGACGGCTGGAGAGATCATCAGCTTCATCGCTGACTTCGCCTGCCAATTCATGGCATTCCTGGCCTAGTCTGGCTGAGCTGAACGGTCGGGCTTCCTTACGGGAGCCCGGCTGCTCCAAACATGCACGGAAGTACGCGCTCTTCAGGTCTGCTGATCAAAATTGTTCGGGAAGAGAAATGGTGCCGCTTAGGTGACTCGAACACCTGACCCCATCATTACGAATGATGTGCTCTACCAACTGAGCTAAAGCGGCCCGAGGCGAAGATGGCATCCCCGCCGGAGATGGGTGGCTGATACAGACATTGAGCACCAATTTCAAGCCCGTCTAACAGCTTGAATTCACATTTTCTGTGCATGGGCGAGCAGGCGGCGGAAAACCCGTATTTGCCGCAGGTGCCCTCTTCCAGATAGTGGCGAATGTCAGCACTGCGAGAGTGGCAGGCCGGTGAAAGCTCAGTGAGCATGGCAAGATCGGCAGGCATGAGTCGGCGCGGGAAAAGATGTCGCGTCGAGCCTCTTACAAGGAAGTGGACTCTTGCACCGGGTGAGGTAATCTCAAACTCTAAAAAGCCGAGCCAGCATTCCACGCAAGCAATGTAGGAGGAGATACATGGCTGAAATAACAATGGTCGTGAATGGCCGAAAAGTGACGCAGACGGTGGAGGACCGGACGCTGCTCGTTCACTTTCTCCGCGAACATGTGGGCCTGACCGGCACGCATGTGGGCTGCGATACGTCTCAATGCGGAGCCTGCGTGGTGCATGTGGACGGCAAGGCCGTCAAATCCTGCACGATGCTGGCGGCGCAGGCTTCGGGAACCGAAGTCGTGACCATCGAGGGGCTTGCCAAGGGCGACCAGCTGCATCCCGTCCAGGCGGCATTCAAGGAGCACCATGGCCTGCAATGCGGTTTTTGCACGCCCGGCATGATCATGGCGGCCGTCGACATGATCAATCGTCATCCGGAAGGGCTGGACGAGAAGACCGTGCGGGCCGAGCTCGAGGGCAATATCTGCCGCTGCACCGGCTATCACAACATCGTCAAAGCCATACTCGCCGCTTCGGAAGCCGTGAGCGCCAACAGGGTGGTTGCCGCCTAAAGCTTGCCAGCAATGAGAGGATCAGGCTCAGGCTTAAGCTGCAAACGGCATAGGGGAGTTGCCGTTCTGCCTGCCAGTCTCCGGGCCTTCGACGCTTCATCCGGGAGGAGAAGATAATGGGAATTGAAGGGATTGGTGCGCGCGTCGCGCGCAAAGAAGACAAGCGATTCATCACTGGCCGGGGCCGCTATGTCGAGGACATGGTCGTACCGGGGATGAAGTACGGGGTGTTCGTCCGCAGCCCCCATGCACATGCGAAAATCAGGAGCATCGACCTTTCGGCCGCGCAGGAGATGCCCGGCGTCATCGGCATCTATACCGGACCGGAGCTCAAGGCAGATGGCATTGGCAACCTCATCTGCGGCTGGATGATCCACTCCAAAGACGGCAGCCCGATGAACATGGGCCAGTGGTCGCCGCTTGCCACCGACACGGTGCGCTATGTGGGCGATGCCGTCGCCATCGTCGTCGCTGAGACTCGCGGTCAGGCGCGCGATGCCGCCGATGCCGTGGTGGTGGAATACGAAGAGCTGCCGGCGGTCACCAATGTGGTCGAGGCGCTGAAAGATGGTGCCCCGCAGCTTCATCCGGAGGCGAAGGGCAATCTGATCTTCGACTGGGAGATCGGCGATTCGTCGGCGACGGATGAGGCGCTCTCCCAGGCCGTGCACATCACGAAGATGCACATCGTCAACAACCGGCTGGTGCCGAATGCGATGGAGCCGCGCGCGGCGCTTGGCGTCTATGACATGGCGGAGGACCACTATACGCTCTGGACCACCAGCCAAAACCCCCATGTGGCCCGGCTGGTCATCAGCGCCTTCTACAACGTGGCGCCGGAAAACAAGCTGCGCGTGATTGCGCCGGATGTCGGAGGCGGATTCGGCTCGAAGATCTTCATCTATCCGGAAGAAGTCGTGTGCCTGTGGGCCTCGCGGAAGTCCGGCGTTCCGGTGAAGTGGACGGCGGACCGAACGGAAGCGTTCCTCTGTGACGCGCATGGCCGCGATCACGTGACGGAAGTGCAGATGGGCTTTGACGCCGATAACCGAATGGTGGGGCTCAAGGTCGATACGATCGCAAATTTCGGCGCGTATATGTCGCTCTTCTCCTCCAGCGTGCCGACCTATCTCTACGCAACGCTGCTGTCCGGCCAATATGCGATCCCGGCGATCCACTGCAACGTGCGTGCAGTCTACACCAACACGGCACCCGTCGATGCCTATCGCGGGGCTGGGCGACCGGAGGCAACCTATCTGCTTGAGCGCACTGTCGAGACGGCGGCGCGCGAGCTTGGCGTTTCGCCAGCGGAGCTCAGGCGCAAGAACTTTGTTCGCACCTTCCCCTACCAGACGCCTGTGATCATGAACTACGACACGGGTGACTATGAGGCTTCGCTCAATGCGGCCATGCAGGCGGCGCAGTGGGATACGTTCCCGCAAAGGCGCGACGAGGCACGGGCACGCGGCAAGCTTCGGGGCATCGGCATGAGCTGCTACATCGAAGCATGCGGCATTGCGCCTTCGCAGGCGGTGGGAAGCCTCGGCGCCGGCGTCGGTCTTTGGGAATCGGCTGAGGTGCGGGTGAATGCGGTCGGCACGATCGAAGTGCTGACGGGCTCGCATAGCCATGGCCAGGGTCACGAAACAACCTTCGCGCAGCTTGTGGCCGGACGTCTCGGCATTCCCATCGAGCAGGTTTCGATCGTCCACGGCGACACCGACAAGGTGCAGATGGGCATGGGCACCTATGGTTCGCGTTCGGGTGCTGTCGGCATGTCGGCGCTGCTGAAGGCGATGGAAAAGGTCGAGGCCAAGGCCAAGAAGATTGCGGCGCATCAGCTTGAAGCCGACGAGAACGACATCGTCATTGAAAACGGTGAAGTGAAGGTGGCTGGTACCGACCGCACACTTCCCTGGGCGCAGGTGGCGCTGGCTGCCTATACGGCGCACAACCTGCCGGCGGGCATGGAGCCCGGCCTCAAGGAGACGGCGTTCTACGATCCGCAGAACTTCACCTTCCCGGCGGGCTGCTACATCGCCGAGGTGGAAATCGATCCGGATACGGGCAAGACCGAAGTGGTGCAGTTCGTGGCGGCGGACGACTTTGGCGTCATCATCAATCCGATGATCGTCGAGGGTCAGGTGCACGGCGGCATTGCGCAGGGTATCGGGCAGGCGCTGCTGGAAGGCTGTCACTACGATGCCACGTCAGGGCAGCTCATCACCGCGTCCTTCATGGACTACACAATGCCGCGCGCGGACGATCTGCCGTCGTTCCAGATCTCGCACCAGACGACGCCCTGCACGACCAATCCGCTGGGCATCAAGGGTTGCGGCGAGGCTGGCGCGATCGGTTCCCCGCCCGCGATCATCAACGCCATCACCGACGCGATCGGCAACAACAACCTGACCATGCCGGCAACGCCGAATGTGGTCTGGAAGCTGCTGCACGCGTCAGTTTAAAACAAGCTGCATTCGAGGAGAACGAACCTCATGTACCAGACAACGTATCACAGGGCTTCGTCGATCGATGAGGCAGTCAGGCTATTGAGCGAGGCCGAGGATGCCAAGTTGGTGGCGGGCGGGCAGACGCTCATTCCCACCATGAAGCAGCGGCTGGCCGCACCGTCGGATCTGATCGACCTGCGCCATATTCCGGAGCTGAAGGGCATCACCGTCTCGGGAAACAGCGTGCGCATTGGGGCGGGAACACCCCATGCACAGGTGGCCGATAGCCAGGAGATCAGGGCCGTTTGTCCTGCTTTCTGCGAGCTGGCCGGCGTGATCGGCGATCCGCATGTGCGCCACATGGGCACGATCGGGGGCTCAATCGCCAACAATGATCCGGCAGCAGATTATCCCGCAGCCATGCTCGGCCTGAAGGGCACGATCCACACCAGCAAGCGGGACGTTTCGGCCGATGATTTCTTCGTCGGTCTCTTCGAGACGGCGCTGGAGGCGGATGAGATCATCACGGCGGTGTCATTTACCGCACCCCAGAAGGCTGGCTACGCAAAGTTTCGCAACCCGGCGTCGCGCTATGCCATGACCGGCGTATTCGTGGCGCAGCACGGCGATGGCGTGCGCGTGGCGGTGACAGGAGCAGGCGAAAACGGTGTGTTCCGGGCGACAGAGCTTGAGGCGCGGCTTGCCGGCTCGTTCGACGAGGCGGCATTGCAGGGCGCGACCGTTCCATCGAGCGGGCTGATCTCGGACATTCACGCTTCCGCTGAATACCGCGCGAACCTGATCGTGGTGATGGCAAAGCGCGCCTTGGCTGCCGCGAACGGCTAGGCGCCTTACGTGGGCCACACGCCCTCGTGCTGAGCTGTCGAAGCACGAGGGTCCAGTTGCCGCTCATTTCCCCCTCGTGGTTCGACAAGGCTCACCATGAGGGGGGAGCCGCCTTTCCCATGAGTTCATCTCTTCACCTGAAGTGTCAGGAACGCGTTCATTTCAGCTTTGCGTTGCCGCGCAGAAATGATCTAAGTCATTGATTCCTGCAGGTCCGGACACAAAGCCTGGTCCTTTCTCTGGAACCTCTCCTAATTCGCCCGCTTTTCAGTGGGAAGGGGTGCATTGCCGTTGATCCAACTCATCCGGATGGTTAACGGTAAGTTGGTACGATGATGAGGTCTCATATCGGTGTCGGTGAAAGATAGAATACTGGCTGCGCTGGCGAAGGGTGACGCGCGGGATCGCGGTTTTCGCGAGTCCGTGTACCGTCAGGTATTTGCAGCGCTTGAGAAGTCGGTAAAGAACAATCCCGAACTGAGCGCCGACGATGTCTACCGTCGCCGCGAGCAGATCCTCGGCATCATCGAAGAGATCGAAAAGGAATTCGCTGCAGCCGAAGCGCAGGCGATGGCCGCCCCTTCGATGGATTTCGTACCCGAGCCATCCATTCCGGAGCCCTCGCTGAGCGGACCGGAGGCCGATTTTGTACCCTCCATTTCGCGCGAGGAACGGATCGCGCCGCAAGGTGGCAAGCGTGAACGTGCCCGTGCGCGCAAGGCCGAAGCGCTGCTGCGCGATGATGGACGTGATCCCAAGCAGAAGCGCAAGCGGTGGCTACCCTGGTGGGCGCGGCTCATCCTGTGGCTCGTGGTGCTCGCACTTCTGGCTTGGGGCGGCCTGTGGCTCTGGCGGCAGGGCGAGGAAGCTGTTCGCACCGGCGGCGCCAGCATCGAAGAGATCATTGGCAGCAACGGTGCTCCGCTTGTGGGCGGCAACGGGCCGCTGCTTCCAAGCCGCGAGGATGGCCAGTGGGTCGAAATCTTCAACCCGTCTGACACGTCCACTGTGCAGGCGGCAAACGGAGCCCAGGCAAGCTCGGATGAGCAGGGTGAGTTTATCTCCATCGGAGGCACCAGGGCGGTTACCTTCACCGTGGATCCAGGCACGCTCCAGCAGTTCGCTGGACGCACCGCCACATTCAGCGTGAGGGCAAGGGCGCCCGAGGGCGAGAGCCAGATCGCGGTCGCCTGCGATTTCGGCGGCATGGGCAAGTGCAATCGCCTGCGCTACGTGGTGGGTGCGACGGCGGCGGACTATTTGTTCGAGGTCGACTTGGCCAATGCGTCAGCCTCGGGTGGAACGATCTCGATCGTGCCGGATGTTGAGGGTAAGGGTCGGAACCTGGACATTTTCGGCATTGCGGTGACGACCGAATAGCTACTCGATCTGCGGTGCTTCGAAGGCCGTTTCCTGCAGCAGCTGTTCCAGTGTCTCAAGCCGGTCTGCTTCATTGGCCGGCTTGTCCCAGCGCAGCCGCGAGATGCGGGGAAAGCGCATCGCCACGCCGGACTTGTGCCGGGTGGAGCGGTTCAGCCCCTCAAACGCGATTTCCAGAACAAGGCCATGGTTACGATCAGCCCGGACCGAGCGGACAGGTCCGAAGCGTTCGATCGTGTTGTTGCGGACGTATTTGTCCAGCTCCCGCAGCTCCTGATCGGTGAAGCCGAAATAGGCCTTGCCCACGGGAACCAAGGCTGCGTCATCCTCAGGCCCCGACCAGACCCCGAAGGTGAAGTCTGAATAGAAGCTGGAACGCTTGCCGTGACCGCGCTGGGCATACATCAGCACCGCATCGATGGTGTGCGGGTCGCGCTTCCACTTGAACCATGGCCCTTTGGGACGCCCAACCATGTAGGCCGAGTCCTTCCGCTTCAGCATCACGCCTTCAATCACCGGATGAGGCGGAGTGCAGCGCATATCGTTCAGCTCGTCCCACGAATGGTAGGTGACGAGTGGCGAAAGGTCGAAGCGGTCGGGCTCGAGCGTCGCGACGAAGGCCTCAAGGCGCTTGCGCCGCTCGACCCATGGCAGAGGGCGCAGGTCCTCATTTCCGTCGATCAGCAGATCGTAGCAGCGCACGAACACTGGCGCATCGCGCAACATTGCCTTCGATACGGTCTTGCGATTGAGGCGCTGCTGCAGGTCCGAAAATGTGCCGGTCCGGGTGGGCGGATGGCCAACGAGCAGTTCGCCGTCGATCGCACCTTCGAAGTTCATGTGCTCCAGCAGGTCAGGGAAGGTGCCGGAAATATCGTCGCCGGTGCGGGAATAGAGGCGGCGCACGCCCTTCTCCGAGACGACCTGCACGCGGATGCCATCCCATTTCCATTCTGCGACGTAGTCGGCCGGATCAAGCGAGGCGAAGTCGTTTTCCGCAACGGCATTGGATAGCATCACCGGGCGGAAGGGGGCGAGGGCGGCGCTGGTGGGTTTGGGTGCACTTCCCTCAAGCCACTGGAAAAGGTCGGTGAACGGGGGCACGACCCCATGCCATAGCTCCTCGATTTCCTCGACCGGAACATTGCCGAAGTCGGCAAGCGCCTGCTTCGTCAGACGTGCGGAGACGCCGACGCGCAAGCCGCCCGTCGCCAGCTTAATCGCCGCATAACGACCGGAGGGCGTCAGCTCATCGAGCAGGTCCGACATGACACCGGCGGCATCGGAACGGCTCGCGGACGACAGACGCTGCACGATCTCGTCAAGGCTCGGCGTGGAATTGCGGCGGCTGCGGGATTCCGGCCAGACGAGGGAAACCGTTTCGGCGAGGTCACCGACATAGTCGTAGGAATAGGCGAAGAGCACGGGATCAAGGCGCTCGGTGGCGATGGTTCGCAGCATGGCGGGCTTGATCGCAGGGAAGTCCAGCCCGCCGGTAAGGCCTGCCAGGCCCCAGCCGCGGTCCGGGTCCGGCTGGCTCGCAAAGTAGTCTTTGAGCAGCCGCAGCTTGCCGTTGCGGGAGGGCGTCAGCACGAGCCGGTCAAGGAGTTCAGCGAAGCGTTCCACCTATTCAGCCTCGTCTTCGTAGCCCGCGAGATGAAGCGGCTTTGCGGTGATGCCGTTGATCTCGCACCAGCGCACCAGCGCTTCCTCGCGGCCGTGGGTGACCCAGACTTCCTCCGCACCTGTCTCTCGGATGGTCAGGAGCAGATCGTCCCAATCGGCGTGGTCGGAGATGATGAGCGGGAGCTCTACACCTCGCTGTTTGGCGCGCTGGCGGATGCGCATCCAGCCGGAGGCGAAGCTTGCCAACGGATCCGCAAAGCGGCGTGACCAGCGGTCATCCACCGCCGAAGGTGGCGCTATAACGAGAGCTCCGGCGGGTGGGGCGCTGTTGCTGGTGGCGGGCTCCAGAGGGCCAAGGTCGATACCCTGTTCGGTGTAGTAGTCGCATAGGCGGATCAGCGCGCCATGCAGGTAGATCGTGTCAGTGTAGCCAGCCTCGCGGGCAAGCGCGATCACGCGCTGCGCTTTGCCGAGCGCGTAGGCGCCGACGATGTGCGTGCGCTCCGGAAACTGCCGCATGGAGTCCAGCAGGCGATGGATCTCGGTCGAAGCGGCCGGGTGATTGAAAACCGGCAGCCCGAAGGTAGCTTCGGTGATGAACACGTCGCAGGGAATGACTTCGAAAGGAAGGCAAGTCGGGTCGCGCTCGCGCTTGTAGTCACCGGAGGCGACGACGCGTGCGCCATTCTTTTCGATGGCGATCTGCGCGGAGCCAAGGACATGGCCCGCAGGGTGGAAGGTAACCCTGACGCCGCCGATTGCCTGGGTTTTACCAAGGGGAGCTTCTTCCGTCGTTCCGGCGAAATTCTCGCCATAGCGGATCGCCATGATGTCGAGCGTCTCACGCGTGGCGAGCACAGCGCCATGACCGGATCGGGCATGGTCGGAGTGGCCGTGGGTGATGAGCGCGCGTTCAACCGGGCGAACGGGATCGATGTAGAAATCCCCTTCGGGACACCAGAGCCCTTCCGGGCGCAGACGCAGGAGCGAACGAGGATCTACCATGCACACAACATAGTGCAGAAATGCCTCAGCGGAAGATGGCCTTCGCCGGATGATTGAAATGAGGGCGATTAGGACTTGGCTATGGGGATGTTCTGCATTAGTTCTGGGTTATCTTGAGCACGACCCTGCCCATCACCGGCGACGAGGCCGACGCGCTGCTGCCCGAGCGATTTCGGGAGTGGTTTGCCGCGCGGGGTTGGACGCCGCGTTATCACCAGCTTGAACTTCTGAAGCGGACGGGCGAGGGACGATCCGTGCTGCTGATCGCGCCAACAGGTGCCGGCAAGACGCTGGCAGGCTTCCTGCCTTCGCTCGTGGATCTGGCGACGCGGGAAAGGCGGAGGCCCGGAGAGCCGATGCGAGGCATCCATACGCTCTACATCTCGCCGCTGAAGGCGCTGGCGGTGGACATCCAGCGCAACCTCAATACGCCGATTGAAGAGATGCGGCTCGATATCCGCGTGGAGACGCGGACAGGGGACACGCCCTCGCACAAGCGCCAACGGCAGAAGCAGGTGCCGCCCGACATTCTGCTCACCACGCCCGAACAGCTGGCGCTGCTGATCGCATCCGGCGACGCTGAGCGGTTCTTCGAGGACCTTCGCTACGTGGTGCTGGATGAGCTCCATTCGCTTGTGACCTCTAAGCGCGGGCAGCTGCTTTCGCTTGGTCTTGCGCGGTTGCGCAGGCTGGCAAAAGAGCCGATCTCGATCGGCCTGTCTGCGACGGTGGCCGAGCCCGACGAGCTGCGGCGCTGGCTGGTTGACCAAAGTGCTGAAAGCGCGCTGGCCGATCTGGTCACCGTGCCGGGCGGCGCGAAACCCAACATCTCCATTCTTGAGACGGAGGACCGGGTGCCTTGGGCGGGGCATTCGTCGCATTATGCAATCCCCGCGATCTATGAGGAGATCAAGAAGCACAAGACGACGATCATCTTCGTCAATACACGAAGCCAGGCGGAAGCGATCTTTCGCGAGCTGTGGCATGTGAACGAGGACGTTCTGCCCATTGCGCTCCATCATGGCTCGCTCGACGTGGGCCAGCGGCGGCGGGTCGAAAAGGCGATGGAGTCGAACAGCCTGCGGGCGATCGTGGCGACCTCAACGCTCGACTTAGGCATCGACTGGGGCGACGTGGATCTTGTGATCCACGTGGGAGCGCCGAAGGGTGCGAGCCGTCTGGCGCAACGCATCGGCCGCTCCAATCACCGGATGGACGAGCCGAGCGAGGCCATTCTTGTGCCCGCAAACCGCTTTGAGATCCTCGAATGCCGGGCAGCGCTTGAGGCGAATTATGTGGGTGCGCAGGACACGCCGCCGATGGGTGAAGGCGGGCTCGACGTGTTGGCGCAGCATGTGCTGGGACGAGCTTGCGCAAGTCCGTTCGATGAGGACGAGTTCTACGCGGAAGTGCGGAGTGCAGCACCCTATTCCAATCTCGACCGACACACGTTTTCGCGCGTTGTCGATTTCGTGGCGACAGGCGGTTATGCGCTCAGGACCTATGAGCGCTACGCCCGCATCCGGCGCATGAAGGACGGGCGGTGGCGGATTTCGCATCCGTCGGTCGCGCAGCAGTACCGGCTGAACCTTGGTACCATCGTCGAGGAGGCGATGCTGAACGTGCGGCTGATCCGCGACCGGCGCTCGTCAAGCTTCGCGCGGGGCGGGGTGTCGCTCGGCAAGGTGGAGGAGTATTTCCTGGAGCAGCTTGCGCCGGGCGATACGTTCTTCTTCTCTGGCCGCACGCTGCGCTTCGAAGGGATCCGCGAGAGCGAAGCGTATGTGACCAACGCGCCGGGCGACGCCATGGTGCCGTCCTACATGGGTGGCAAGTTTCCGCTTTCCACCTTCCTCGCGTCCGAAGTCCGGGCGATGCTCGCCAACCCTGACCGTTGGGACGCGCTGCCGGATCAGGTTGCGGACTGGCTGCGCCTGCAAAAGGACAAATCGGTCCTGCCGCACCGTGAGGATTTGTTGATCGAGACCTTTCCTCGCGGCGATCACTACTATCTGGTCGCCTATCCGTTCGAGGGCAGGCTTGCGCACCAGACCCTCGGCATGCTGCTCACACGACGGCTGGAGCGCATGGGAGCGAAGCCGCTCGGCTTCGTTGCGACGGACTACACGCTTGCGGTCTGGACGGTGCGCGACGTTGGCCAGATGATCCGGCGCGGGAAGCTCTCGCTCAACGAACTCTTTGACGAAGATATGCTGGGAGACGACCTTGAAAGCTGGCTTGCGGAAAGCTGGCTGATGAAGCGCACGTTCCGCACCTGCGCGATCATCTCGGGGCTGGTCGAAAGGCGGCATCCCGCCAAGGAGAAGACCGGGCGGCAGGTGACCGTCTCGGCCGATCTGATCTATGACGTGCTGCGGACGCACGAACCTGACCACATCCTGCTGCAGGCGACGTGGAAGGATGCGGCGACTGGCCTGCTGGACATCGGCCGTCTTTCTGAGATGCTCTCGCGCATCAAGGGCAGAATCAGGCATAAAGACCTTGAGCATATTTCACCGCTGGCCGTACCCATCATGCTGGAAATCGGCCGCGAGCACGTACCGGGTGCGACAGAGGACTATCTGCTGTCGGAAGCCGCAACCGATCTGATCCATGAAGCGCTGGGCGAATGAACCTTTACGCCAAGATCGAAGCACGACCCGCTCAACCGGTGATCAGGATCGCCGGAGAAGACGTTCTGTGCGACTCTTCGGGTGCATTGTTTCTTGCGGAAGAGTCGATCCTCATCGTCTCTGACCTGCATCTGGAAAAGGGTTCTTCCTATGCGAGGCGCGGAAGCTTCATTCCGCCTTATGAGACGGGCGTGACGCTCACACGGCTCGAGGCTGTGATCGCCCGCTATCGCCCGTCCGCAGTGATCAGCCTTGGCGACAGTTTCCATGACGATGGCGGCGCTGGCCGCATGCCGGACATCTACCGCGAAAGGCTGCTCGGCCTGATGAGCGGGCGGGATTGGTTCTGGGTCACCGGGAACCATGATCCATCGCCGCCGGAAGGCCTGCCGGGGCAAAGCGTGGAAGAACTGGCGCTTGGCAACCTCATCTTCCGGCACATGCCGGAAGGCGAAGAGGGCGAGATCGCAGGCCACCTGCATCCGGGTGCCCGGATCGTGCAGCGGGGACGATCGGTGCGCCGCGCCTGTTTCGCGACGGACGGTCTGCGCATGGTGATGCCCGCCTTCGGCTCCCTGACCGGAACGTTGAACGTGCTCGACCGCGCCTTTGCGGGGCTGTTCCATCGCGAGCGGCTCGTTGCCTATATGCTTGGCAAAGCTCAGGTCTATCCGATCGCGGGAAGTCTGCTTCGATCGTAGTCGCGGTTATCATTAGCTGACGCCCTCATGCTTCGACAAGCTCAGCATGAGGTGGGTGAGAGCCTCGCAGCTTTCATTAGCCCTTGCGGAAGATGATGCTGCCCAGCCAACCGGTGAGCATCGCCAGCAGCACGGCGAAGACGCCGTAGTTGAAGCCGTTCGTCTGTGCGTATTCGTAAAGGCGCTGCTCAAGACCTGCCTTGCGGATCGTGAGGTTGGTCGAGGTTTCCTTGATGAACACGCCGTTGCGGAACAGGAAAGCGCGGGCGCGGTGGGTGCCGACCGGCACATGCGGCGCGAGATAGAGTGTGGCGCGGAACAGGCTCTGCGAGAGGAACTGCACGCCGCCGATACGCTCGGCAAAAAGCGCGGCCGCATTCTTGCGATCCCGCAGCGCGGTGGAGAATTCCTTGAGCGTGGTATCGTCGATGTTTGGGCTCAGCGGCTGCAGGAACAGGTTGTTGGCGCGCAGCGCAAGGCGGCGGTAGCTGCTCGGGTCCGTGATGTCCTGCGGCTGACGGGTCATGGCAATGGAATAAGACGCGGGAACGTCCTTGAAGGCGACCGACTCCGTGTTGATCCACATACCGAGCACGCGGGTCTTCTTGCGTACGACCGTAGGGCGGGGAGGGCCTTCCAGAACCACCACAACGTCATAGCGACCCTGGCGCAAAACCTGCGTGTTGGGGTTTTCCAATGCGCCGAAGATCGTGAGATCGGCGCCGGAGAAGTCAGACGTTATGTAGATAGTGTCGGTGGAAAGGCCGATCTGGATACCCTCAGGCAGAGGCTCCTGCTGCGCCTGCGCGAAAGCCTTGCTGCCAAGGCAGAGGAACAGGAGGCAGGAGAGTATCCGCAGGAGCATCCTCAAACGCTCCCGATCACGATCGAATAGACGTCCGACGGCCGCACGAAGAGGTCGAAGGCAAGGCGCAGAGCGACGGCAAGAACCAGAAGCGCCAGCAGCGCGCGCAGCTGCTCGCCGCGAAGTTTCTGGCCGACGCGGGTTCCGTACTGGGCGCCTGCAACGCCACCCACCATCAGCAGGAAGGCGAGCGCAACGTCTACCGTGTGGTTGGTGGTCGAATGCACGATGGTCGTGTAGGCCGAGACGAAAATGATCTGGAACAGTGAGGTTCCAACGACCACGTTGGTCGGCACCTTCAGGAGGTAGATGAGGGCCGGAACCATGATGAAGCCGCCGCCGACACCCATGATGGATGAAAGCACGCCGATGCCTGCGCCGATGCCTAGGATCGGGATGACGCTGACGAAGAGTTTCGACGTGCGGAAGCGCATCTTGAGCGGCAGGCGGTGGATCCAGTTGTGGTGCCCGGTGGTCGAGGCGCTGGGCGGCTGGCCTGAGCGAGTGCGCCGGATTGCGCGCACGCTTTCCACCAGCATCAGGCCACCGACGGTGCCGAGGAAGATGACGTAGAGCAGCGAGATGATCAGGTCGAGCTGGCCGAGGCTGTTCAGGTAGGCGAATATGTAGATGCCAAGCGACGAGCCGACGATACCGCCGATGAGCAGCATGGTGCCGAGCTTCACGTCCAGCGTGCCACGCCGGAAATGGGCGAGCGCGCCGGAGAAGGACGAGGCGATGACCTGGTTTGCGCCAGTTGCAACGGCGATGCCAGGCGGGATGTTGTAGAAGATCAGGAGAGGGGTGATCAGGAATCCGCCGCCGACGCCGAACATGCCTGACAAAAAGCCGACCGCTCCCCCCATGGCGAGAAGAACCACCATGTTTACGGACATTTCCGCAATAGGGAGATAGATGCCCACCCGGTGACACCCGCAATTCGTAACAAGGTTATCGTGGACGTTACATCCACTGGTGCAGATCGACGGTCGCGTTCATGCGCCGACGCTACGGCGAAGTCAAACTACTACGTGTAATAGCTTGAAGAGTCGCTAACATCGACAGCAAAAATCACCAAATTGGGGCGCTGCGGGAAACGCCGGAAACAGCCTGAAAATCAGGCTGTTTCATTCTGCTCAAGCAGCTTCTTGACGAGGTCCTGATCGATCTCCCCGGAAGGCGTCAGGCCGTGCTTCGACTGGAACGCCTTGATGGCGTTTCGGGTCTTGGCTCCCATGATCCCGTCGGGCACACCGGCGTCATAGCCCATCCTGTTCAGGAGGTGCTGGATGTTGGTGAGGGCCTGCTTGTATTCCGGCGAAGCGCTCGAAATCTGCGGCTCATTCCACTCGACTGGCACGGCAACCGTGTTGGCCGCCGCATCGACGTTGCGGGCCTTCCAGAGCTTCGCCTTTCCTTCCGCGATCTTCAGCTGGTCCGGCTCCATGGCGCGGGCCAGATCGTCCCGTTTGGAAGCCGCGTCGGTGTCACCCTTGCGGGCGACGATGTCGAGCCACTTGTAGGCCTCGGTCATGTCCTTCTGCATGCCGAGACCCTTGGCGGCCAGGATCGCCAGGTTGAACTGGCTGTCCGTGACGTCGAAGTCCGCGGCTTCGGTGAACCAGCGTACGGCCGCCCGATGGTCGGCATCGTTGTCGGCACCCATGGCGTAGAGAACGCCGAGATTGTGCATGGCGGTGAGATTGCCCTGCATGGCCGCCGCCTTGTACCAGGTCTTGGCCTTCGTCAGATCGCGTTCAACGCCAATGCCCTTCTCGTACATGTTGCCGATGCGGTACTGGGCGAGCGCCAGGCCTTTGTCGGCAGCCCTTTCGTACCAGGTTGCAGCACTCTCGATGTTGCGGGGCATGCCGCGGCCTTCAGCCAAGCGATTTGCAATTTCGAAATAGGCGATTGCGTCGCCCTGAAGCGCAGCTTCGCGTAGGGCCTGCACCTGCAGTTCGGCCGGAAGATCGGCTTCCGTCGGAACGAAAGCGTCTGCTGCCTTCGCAGCTGCTGTTGCGGGCGCGGCTTCAATCTTCGTGTCGGGCGCAGCAAACGCATGCTGGGGAATGATGCGCTCCTCCGCGTTCGCCTTCCTGGAGGCCGAAGCAGGCTTGATCGAACCGGTCTGGATCGGATCAGGCTTCTTGGCGGCGGCAATCTGCTTGGTCACGGCCTTAGGTTCGGCCGGAGCATCCTTCGCAATGTCCATCAGCGGCGATGCAGGCCCCATCGACAGGGTCGACGCCCAGTGCATGCCGGCAGCGAGGAGGATAACGCCGCCGAGCGCCACCATCGCATGCTTCCTGTGCTTGCCAACAATGGTGCTGATGCTGCGGCGTCTCCGCGGCTCTCCCGTCTCGTCGTCGAACGCCTCCGGCTCGCCAGCCTCGGCGGTGGCGGCACGACGGGCGGCTGCAATGAAGTCGGCCTTGCCGGCATCAGGGCTTCTGACGCCGAAGGACGGCCGATCTGCTGTCACGCGGCGCAGGATCGTGTTGATGTCCGAGATGGGTTCCTTCTGCTCGTGCCGATCGTTCGCGAGGCCTGCGAGTGAGGGTTCGATGGCCGCCTGCTCTTCCTGCTGCGGCTTGCGGCGACGGCGGAAGGCTTCCGACAGCGAACGGAAGCGTGACTTCACAGTCTCCAGCGAACCGTCCGTGGCTGCTTTCTCACCGAACAGCGCGCCCGTCTCTTCGAACACAGGTTGCTGCGCGAAAACCGGCTCCGGCTCGCTGAAGGGCGGGAATGTGTTCGGGGTGTCCCCCTCGAGGCTCTTGCCTTCCGCTTCGAGCGTGCCAAGCCGCGATACGATCTTCACCAGCGTGTCGTGGATCGCCTCGAAAGTCTTGGAATTCCGCTCGGCGGTCTGTCGGGTCAGGACTTCGAGCTTCTGCAACTCGTCCTGCAGACGGGCGTCCATCGGCTCCGACCGCTGGGACACGGCAAACTTCTGCAAAGCCTCTTCGGCGGCCTGCCTTGCGGCATCGATAAGAGAGGCGCGGTTTTCTGTCATCGCCCGCTCGATCTGCTCCAGTCGCGGCGTCAGTCGTGCGAGGCCGGCCAGATCCTGGTGCGGCTGGGACAGGAGCGAAGAGAGGTGGCTTACCTGAGACTCGAGCTTGCGCAGAAGGCGCGGATCGCCGCCGTTGCTGGTGACCGCATAGAGCTTGTTCGCCATGTTCTCAAGGCGGGCTTCCAGAGCCTGGTAGGTACGCTCATCTCCCAGCGCCCGCACGTCGTCCATGCGGCGGGCAAGATCGGAGAAGCGGTCGTCGATCATCGCCATCAGCGTTGAATCGGAGGCGCTCGCGCTCGTGCTGCTCAGGCGGGTGACGACGTCTACGAGTTTCTGCTCAAGGTCGTGGAAGAGGCTGGTGCCATGCTGCAGCACATCCGCCTGATGGCGGGTGAAGGCATTGGACAGCGCACTGACTTGCGCCTCGATGCCGTGGAGCATCTGCTCCGTTTCCGGCGCCAGGGAGACGGACCCCATCCGCTCCGAAATCAGCTGTACGTAGTGGGCAAGCCGCTCGAGCGACTGGGCTGGTACTTCCACCTTCTGGGCAAGGTCATCGACGCGGGTGGAGAGCCCGATCAGGTGCTCGATGATTGTATCGGAGGTGGGGTCGTCGTTCAGTTCGTCCACCTGGCGGGCGAGCGAGCCGATGCGAGCCTCGATGCGCTCCAGGACAGCCGGGTTGATGCCGGAGGAGCGCGCAAGTGCTGCTGACGCTGCGATGGCGCGGGAGATCTCGTCGAGACGCTCGTCAATGGCGGTAACCAGATGCTGCTGGTCGCCCTGGCTGCGTAGCGCCAGCTGCTCCAGTGCATGGGCAAGCTGCTGCATACGCTCATCCAGCATGCGGACGGAGCGCAGGTCAGGGATATGATCGATGGTTGCCGCAACCTGATCGAGGCGGGCCTGCAGGGCATCAAAGTCGCTGGAGAGCGGCGCCTGAGCAGTCCTTACCTGCTCGGCATGTAGCAGCTCGTCGATCGCGGCCTTCAGCCGACCGAGCTCCATCTGCAGCAGGTGGGTATCTCGGTCGTCGCGTTCCGACAGTTCGGCGACGGAGCGGGCGATGCGGGCAAGCCCAGCTTCCAGTCCTTCCGTGCCTCGGGAGTGCGGGACAGCGGCGAGCAGGTCGGAGAGCTCGTGACGCAGGTGGGAGAACTCTTCCCGCATGCCGCTGTTGATGATGGTGTGCAGGTCGCTGCGCAGGTTGCCGAGCTCACGCGCAAGCGAGTTCACGGAACTCTGCGGCTCGTCCTGGCGGCGTGCAAAGAGCGGATCGCGCGATAGGCGTTCGAGCGGCGAAAGATGAGGATCCCTTGCTGCGGCACTGGCAGAAACGCGAACGGGGCCGTTGCTCTCGCTGGCCGCTTCATCCGCTAGTTTCTTGAGCCGTTGCGCTATCACGTCCTCACTGTCGCGGTTGTCGATAGCGCGGCCGAGATGCTGTTCAAGCCTGGAGAGTGTCTGGGTAATATCATCCAGTGCAGAGCTGGGCCTACGCTGCCGTCCATCATTCAGCCTGTCTACATAAGAAAGCCTGGTACTCATGGGATCGCCCGCCTATACGCGACCTTTATGGCCGCCGTTCTCCGACACCGGAGCAGTCGCGACTGGCTATCCGTCAACGCCTACACGCTCCAGGGAAGGCCCCGAAGGTCGAATCGACCATCCGCCTTCCAAGGCAAATCTTTCGTCAACTATGGTAAATATGCCGTTAACTCTGGGTACGCAGGAGTGCGAATTACTAACTATTCGCAAGCACGCGAGGCTGCGGGAGGCGGGAAAACGGGGCTTGTCGGTACCCTGATGCTGTCAGGTTTAGTTCCCCTGACTCACCTATCCGCACGTGGTAAGGATAGCATAGCGATGGTTAACGTCCATCGGCACTGCGCTAGTTTACGGTAACTGAACGTTCCGTCCTTCACAGTCAGAGGTTTCGATGATCATCCGGCAAGAAAAGCCTGCGGACCTGCCTGCGATCCATAGGATCGTCCGCGAGGCGTTCGCGGGAGCAGAGCACAGCAGCGGCAACGAGCAGCACATTGTCGACGCCTTGCGGGACGCGGGCGCTCTGACGCTGTCGCTGGTGGCGGAACGCGATGGTGAAATCGTCGGGCACGTTGCCTTTTCGCCAGTGACAATCGGGGGCAACGAGGGATGTTGGCTCGGCATGGGGCCGGTCGCTGTTGCGCCTGATGCTCAACGGCGGGGCGTAGGCGCTGCACTGATCGGGCAAGGGCTCGAGCGCATCCAGGCAGATGGCTGGGCTGGGTGTGTGGTGTTGGGCGACCCCGCCTATTACCAGCGGTTCGGGTTCCGCGTTTCCGAAGGCCTGGAATTTGAGGGCGTGCCGGCGGAATATTTCATGGCGATCGCGTTTGCCGGTGCGATCCCGGTTGGGAATGCGGTCTATCATCCCGCTTTTTACCAGTGAGCATGTCAGGCCACCGTCACGCGATGGCCTGACGTAGGCTAAGCTAGGCGCGAAGTTCGCCCGACAGAGCCTGCGCGATGAGTGTGCGGCTCTCCTCAATGCCATAAAGCGCCACGAAGGATCCGAAGCGGGGTCCGCGTTCCTGGCCGAGCAGGACTTCGTAGAGCATCTGGAAGAAGGAGACCGAAACACCCGGTCCACCGGATGGGCTCTTCTTCGCATGGTCCTGATAGCGTTCGATGCCGCGGGCGACGTCGAGCAGCGCGTTCTGGATCTCCTCGCCGTCCGCACCTGCCGACAGCTCGCCAAGCTTCGCGGAGACTGCTTCCAGCGCTGCACGCTCCACTTCGTCTGGCTCGCGGAATTTCTTCGCAGGCTTCACGAAGTCGTCGAAGTAGCGGATCGCGTATTCGGTGAGGCGGTCGAGCTCCGGATGCGTTTCAGCGGTGACGCCCGGCGCGTAGCGGGAGATGAAGCCCCACATCACGCTCTTCTCGCTTGCGTTGGAAGCGCTCGCCAGGTTCAGCAGAAGCGCGAACGGCACCGGCAGTTCCGTTGCCGGAGGATTGCCGTTGTGGAGGTGCCAGACCGGGTTGCCGAGCTTGTTGCTCCAGTCCTGCCGATTGTAGGCAGACAGGAACGTGTAATACTCGTCCACGGCGCGCGGGATCACGTCGAAGTAGAGCTTCTTCGCGGTCTTCGGCTTCTGGAACATGTAGAGCGACAGGCTCTCGGTCGGCGCATAGCGCAGCCATTCGTCGATCGTCAGGCCGTTGCCCTTTGACTTTGAAATCTTCTGGCCGTGCTCGTCGAGGAAGAGCTCGTAGTTGAAGCCCTCCGGCGGACGACCGCCGAGCACCTTGCAGATCTCGCCGCCGAGCTTCACGCTGTCGATCAGGTCCTTGCCGGCCATTTCGTAGTCGACGCCGAGAGCTGCCCAGCGCATAGCCCAGTCAGGCTTCCACTGCAGCTTGAGGTGGCCGCCGGTTACAGGCGTCTCGAAGGCTTCGCCCGTTTCCGGATCGCGCCAGACGACCGTGCCGGCGTCGAGCTTGCGCTCCTCGATCGGGACCTGCATCACGACGCCGGTCTTCGGGTGGATCGGCAGGAACGGCGAATAGGTCTTGGAACGCTCTTCGCGCAGCGACGGCAGCATGATCGCCATCACTTCGTCATAGCGCTCCAGAACCTTGAGCAGCGTCGCGTCGAACCGGCCCGAGCGGTAATATTCCGTCGAGGAGGCGAATTCGTAGTCGAAGCCGAACCGGTCGAGGAAGGCGCGCAGGCGGGCGTTGTTCGCAGCACCGAAGGACTGGCCGCTCAGGAACGGGTCCGGCACCTCGCTCAGGGGCTTGCCAAGGTGCTCGCGCAGCAGTTCCTGGTTAGGCACGTTGTCCGGCACCTTGCGCAGGCCGTCCATGTCGTCCGAGAAGCAGAGGAGCTTCGTCGCAACCTTGTTGTCGGTCAGCACGTGGAAGGCATGGCGCACCATGGACGTGCGGGCGACTTCACCGAACGTTCCGATGTGCGGCAGGCCGGACGGACCGTAGCCGGTTTCAAACAGCACCTTTTCAGGAAAGCCGGACTTTTCGTAGCGTTTGACGATCTTCCGGGCTTCTTCGAATGGCCATGCCTTGCTTTCCGCCGCTGCATTCAGGAGGTCGGGGGAAAAAGAGGATGCATTGCTTGACGATGTCATCGTGGCTTCCGGTAGATCTGATTGGCTTTGTGCCGCCAAAAATGGGGCTATCCGGGGCTTTCCCGGAACGTACGGCATGTACGCGGCCCCGTGCAAAGCGTCAATGGAAGGGGCTCTTTTTCTTACGCGGGGCGCTCTTTAGACATTGCAGGGCTTCAAAGAAACGCTGAATTATCTAAGTCATTGTTTTAGCGCAATTCCTGACGGAAAACCGGTTCCCACTTTTCCTGGAATTGCTCTAGGGGAGCTGCTCGTAAAAGTCGACCGGGAAGTAGCGCAGATAGAGTTCGGTGAAGACGCCGTCGGCCTCCAGTTGCTGCAGCGCGAAGTTGAGCGCGTCCTGCAGGAGCGGCTGGTTATCCCGCGTCGCGATTGTGAGCCCATGGCCGAAATATTCGGGCGCAAGATAAGGTCCACCGGCAAAGCTGCAGCATCCATCCGTCTCTTCGCCTGTCAGCGCAAAACTAAGCCGCAGGCCATCTCCAAAGATGGCGCGAACATCGCCGTTGCGGATGGCCGCAAACAGATCCTGCTCCGCCTCGAAGGGGGCGGCGGTCACGCCGTCAAAGAAATCCCGCAGCATTTCCTCGTGGGCGCTGCCGGCAAGAACGCCAACACGCTGGCCCTTGAGTGTGGCATAGAGCGGCTCAGCGAGGCGGGCATCCTGGCGGACAATGAAACGGGCAGGGAACTGGAAGTAGGGACGCGAAAAGTCGTAGGTCGCGCGGGTTTCCGCTGTGACTGCGATGCCCGCGAGGATGGCCTCACCTTCGCCGCGTTCCAGCGCTTCGCCCAGTTCCTCGAAGGGCATGGCCTGGATCTGGCAGCGGTTGTCGATGCTGAGCTTGCTACAGATGGCGCGCGCAAGATCAACATGGAAGCCGACGAGATTGCCCTGCGGGTCAAGCATGCTGAACGGAAAGAAGTCCGTCGTGGTGAGAAACCGCAGGCGCTGGATCGTGGTAAGATCCGGTGCTGACAGGCGCTGCCGCGTGTCCCAGAAATGCGGAACCCTGACCTGAGCAAAGGCGGGCGCCGACACCATGACTGCAACGAATGCGAGAGCCAAACGGGAACGCAGCATGAGACCCCTTTGAGCGAATCTGCCAAGATCGCAGCCTACAGTAATTGTTGTTTCCGGCAAGCAGGCGCATATGCAATTCCAGATTGCAAATGCGCTCCTAAAAAATCGCTTAACGAGAAATGTGAATTGACGGCACTGAGGTTCTTGGACCATAGTAAGCACAAGCTTGGTAGCTGGCGTCTGAATTTCAGACAAACTTACATCCTGATCGATGGTGTTCGGTTCTGTTTAACCAGAACAGAGCAAGCCTTGCATTCGTGCCTTCGCGCTAGTGATAGCTTTACAGTGCATAACGATTGCCAAATCACTGCTGCATGTGCCTGGCAAGACTGCTGCTGTCGGGCGCAAGTCTAGACCATCCGGCGCGTTCGCGCCCGATGAGGGTGGGGTGTTCTCATGATGCTGGTCGCTGGTGGAGGCCGCGCACAACTGCGCGTGCCGTCGAATGTTCGCGTCAACAAAAGTGTGCGGGTGATCCGGGTCATACCGGCACGTGCGTACGACCGGACTGCGTATGGGCGCTCCGTGGATGGATGGTCCGCAGATGAACATCCCGCTCATGAACGTCGTGCCGACGGTGTGGTGGTGTTGCCGGAGGGACGACGCGCGGGCGGGCACCGCCAAGAGGCTGACGGGCTAAAACACCAGCCGGGTGTTCGCAGTCGACCAATCAATTCTCATGACACAGGTCGGGCTGAGGCGCTGCCGGGAGGTGCGGCCGGTTGGCTTCAGTACGGTTGGCGAGCCTTGCGGCTCAAGCTCGGGTTAAGCCAAGCGGACTGGCGTAACATTACCCGGCGGGCAGAAAGCCTCGGCGTGCCGCTCCAGGCAGAGTTGATTGCGTCGAGAGCCGTTTCGGAGGAAGCGCTCGTTCGGGCGCTGGCAGAGCTCATGGAGGTGCAGACGGTCAGCAGCATAAGAGCTGAACGGCTGATGGTCACGGGCGAACAGTGCCTGCAGGCAATCGGTCGGAAAGCAGGGCTCCCGGTCGTCACAGGGATGGATGACAGCGGCAGATACGTGTTCCTGCTCGCGCCCCGCCACCTGGATCTCGATGCGTTCGCAAAGTATCTCGCAGACCATCCGGAGCAGCGTTCAAGGGTGTGCTTTGTTCAGAGTCATGCTCTCCGGCAAGCCTTTGAGCAACGAGGCAGAAAAGACGCGATCAGAAAAGCACTGGCCGGACTGAAGGAAGCCCTTCCGGTCTATTCAGCCAGCACGGTTCTGAGCGGACGGCAGGGCGTGCTGCTGGGGGCTGCACTGGCTGGTGGGATTGCCTGTGCCGCCAACTGGCCAGGCCATACGCTGATCGCCATACACATCATCGTCTCGCTCGTCTGCTTCTGCTGTGTGGTGTTCAAGCTGCTGACCGCCAGCAGTTCGGATGTGACGCCAGAGATCCCGCTGAATGGGTTCAAGGCTGACGAGATGCCTGTCTACACCGTCATGGTAGCGCTCTACCGGGAAGCCGATGTGGTGCCGCAGCTCATGACGTCGCTCAGCCGGCTGGTGTGGCCGAGAAGCAAGCTTGAGATCAAGCTCGTGTGCGAACGCGATGACCACGAGACGCTCGCCGCCATCCGGGCGCTGGAACTGCGGGACCACGTGCAGGTGATTGAAGTACCGGTCTCCCTGCCGCGCACGAAGCCGAAGGCGCTCTCCTATGCCCTGCCGCTTTCAACGGGCGAGCTGATAGCGGTGTTCGACGCCGAGGATCGCCCGAACCCGTATCAGCTGCTGGAGGCGTGGCGTGCCTTCCGCAAGGGAGATGATACCCTTGCCTGCGTGCAGGCGCCGCTCGTCATCACCAACGGGCGCGGAAGCTGGCTCGCACGCATGTTCGCCTTTGAATACTCCGCGCTTTTCGGGGTCGTGCTGCCATGGCTGGCGAAACGACAGCTTGTCCTGCCTCTTGGCGGGACCTCCAATCACTTTCGCCGCGCGGCGCTCGAGGATGTGGGCGCGTGGGATCCCTACAACGTCACGGAAGATGCCGATCTCGGGATCAGGCTCTACCGGATGGGCTACAATATCGGGACCATCTCTTCGCCCACCTGCGAGGATGCGCCAACCGAGCTCGCGATCTGGCTGCGGCAGAGAACACGCTGGTTCAAAGGCTGGATCCAGACGTGGCTCGTCCACATGCGGCACCCGGTGCGGCTTTTCAGGGACGTTGGCGCCCGGTCATTCTTCGTCATCCAGATCCTGGTTCCCTGCGCGCTGACGGCCGCTCTCAGCAATGTTCTGATGTTCATCGCTGTCTTGGGCGGGGCACTGTGGCTTGCCGTAACGGGGACGGTTCCGGAGATCTATGAGACCCTGCTGCTGCTTGACGTTGCCAATATCGCGCTTGGTTATGCAGGGTTCCTGGTGATCGGGTGGCGCAGTCTGCCTGTGAAAGATCGGGCACGGCTCTGGCGCTATGTCGTGATGACACCCTTCTATTGGCTGCTGCTTTCGATCGCCGCCTGGCGGGCGGTCTGGCAGCTCTACCGGTGCCCGCACTACTGGGAAAAGACTCCGCATGCTCCGAGGAAAAGGGCGGCAGGTGATGCGGCTAGCCAACAGTCTACGCGCGTTCCTCAGCCAGGCTTGTAAAAATCCTGTCACACGGGCCATGTTAGTGGCATGGGATACAGGGTTATTCAGGCACGGGATGCAGGACTGTTGATGACGGATGATGGGGGCCGAAAGCCTGTTCGCTATGCCGGAGCGGCGGGGGTTCGCCGAAATCTGCCCTTTATCCTTGCCGGCGGGCTTCTGCTCCTCGCGATGGAGTTATGGAGTGGGGGCTCGGGCGTGGTATCAGCCGCTGGAATTCTGGGTCTTCTGATCCTCAGTGCCCTGCAGCCGACCCGAAGTGGCGGGGCCAACGCAAAGGCGCTCTCTGAGACCCCGGAAGGCGGAAGGATTTCTGCAGCGGAACTCGCTGCGGCCATCAACGATCCCATCTATTTCCTCGATGAGGAAGGCACCGTGCTCTACTCGAACGGTGCGGCCCGCGATGCTTTCGGCCCTCTGGCCGAGGGATCCGCCATTCAGCTCAAGTTCCGCTCGCCCGAAATGCAGGTATTCCTGCGTGACGCTCTCAAGAGCAAGCAGACGGAAACTTCCGTCGACTATGTCGAGCGTATTCCCATGGAGCGGGTCTATCGGGTATCGGCGCGAGCGATAGGTGAGGGCGGCAGGCGTTTCGTCCTCCATTTTCGCGACCAGAGCGAGGCGCGACGGATCGACCGCATGCGCGCCGACTTCATCGCCAATGCAAGCCATGAACTTCGGACGCCGCTCGCCTCGATCTCAGGCTTCATCGAAACGCTGCGCGGGCCGGCGCGCGACGATCCGAAGGCGCAGGAACAGTTCCTCCAGATCATGCATGGCCAGACCCGGCGCATGGCGCGGCTGATCGACGATCTTTTGACGCTGTCACGGATCGAGGCGAAACCGGTCGGCAAACCCACCGAGCCGGTCGACCTTCGCCCGCTGGTGGCAGGCGTCTGCGATACGCTGCGCCAGGTCGCCGACGAGGCCGGGGTGAATATCGAGATCGAGTTCCCGGATGGTCCGTTCGAGGTTGCAGGCTTTCGCGACGAGCTGGTGCAGGTCTTCGAGAACCTGGTCTCCAATGCCTGCAAATACGGCCGGGACGGGAAACGGGTGGTCGTGCAGGCAAAGGTGGAAGCGGGTGGCGAGAAGAGCGTCACTGTTACGGACTTTGGCCCCGGCATCGCCGAAGAGCATCTGCCGCGGCTGACGGAACGCTTCTATCGCGCCGACAGCGGGACCGGTCCCAGCCAGCAGGGCACGGGATTGGGGCTTGCGATCGTCAAGCACATTCTGAACCGTCACGGCGCTCGCCTGATCATCCGCTCGCGGCCAGGTGAGGGATCGTCGTTCACAGTGCACTTCCCGGCTCCCGAATTCTGACCGGCTGCCAATATCGGCGGGTTGTGGTAATCAGGGCCTCACAGGGAAAAGCAACAGAATGTCCAGCCAGCACATCAGGCGGTCCCTAGACGAGGACCTCAGATACATCACGACGCAGATTGCGGCGATGGGCGGCCATGCCGAGCGCATGGTTGAACAGTCGGTGGAAGCGCTCACCACCGGGGATGAAGCTCTTGCGCGCAAGATCATCCAGAACGATGCGGTCCTCGATGGGCTCGAGCGGGAGATTGGCGAGAGGGCGGTTGAAATCCTGGCACGCCGTCAGCCGATGGCGGGCGACCTCAGGGAAATCGTCGGCGCGATCCGCATCTCGGGCGACCTTGAACGTATCGGTGACCTGGGCAAGAACATCGCCAAGCGCTCGATCATCATCGGCGAGGTGGCGCAGCTCAGGCGGCTGTTCGTGGGCTTTGCAGCGCTAAGCGATCTCGCGATGGAGCAGCTGAAGGCTGTTCTCGACGCCTATGCCGCACAGTCCGTCGACAGAATTGCCAGCGTGCGCGACCGCGATCGGGAAATTGACGCGAAGTACACCTCGCTCTTTCGTGAAATGCTCACCTGCATGATGGAAGATCCTGCCAACATCACGCCCTGCACACACCTGATCTTCTGTGCGAAGAATATCGAACGCGTCGGCGATCACGCGACGAATATTGCCGAGACCGTCTATCACATCATGACCGGTGAGCAGCTGCCCGCCGATCGCCCAAAGGAAGACCGCAGTCATGTGGTCGGCGCGGCGAGCGCGGGCAATGGTGCAGAAAAACCTGACCGCCGTTCCTAGACCAGTTCAGACTTTCACAGAAACTCTGAACTGCTCTATCTCTTTGTTTTCTCGCGGTTCCGGACGGAAAACCTGTTTCCACTTTTCCTGGAACCGCTCTGAGGTCAGTCGCGCGGACCACTGCTCGTCATGTGTCCAACAAAAAAGCGGCTCGCAGGCCGCTTCTTTGTTAAGGTAACCGGTTTCAGTTTACCTGGAATTGTTTTAGCGAACGCGACGGCGCTCCGCAGCAGGCTGGTAAGCGAGCTTGGAATGGAAGCCGCAGTAGGGGCCGCTCTCGCCGGAGTCGGCACCGCAGAAGCTGAAATCATCGGAAAGCGGGTCGCCATTCGGCCACTTGCAGGTGCGCTCGGACAGTTCCACCAGCTTCAGGTTGCGTGCAATCGGAACAACGTTGGAGGGAACCGCGCGGTAGTGATGGAAAACCGCCTCTTCTTCCTCAAACTGCACCTTGAGCGCCGTTGCACCCACGGTGGTCATCATCGGACGGGAAGGAGCAGCGGCTGCCGCGGGACGCGGCTTGTGGCGGGCTGCCGGAGCAGCCGCGGAAGGCGCCGGAGCAGCTGCAGGCGCCGGCTTCTTCGGGCGGGCCGGGGCGGCGTTCGTGCGTCCGCGGCTAGAAAGCTTCAGGCGGTGCACCTTGCCGATAACAGCGTTACGGCTCACCCCACCGAGTTGCGCAGCAATCTGACTTGCACTCAAGCCTTCCGCCCAAAGTTTTTTCAACGACTCCACGCGTTCGTCTGTCCAGCTCATGGGTTTGCGCTCCTTGCAAGCGCGGCAGAATCCTTCTACTTTTCCGCCCTGCCATCGCAGAGAGGACGTAAGAACGTCACGGATAGGATTAACTGCCGCACAAAAATTCAGTTGTTATGGCGGCAAGGTACATTATCGGTTGACTCCGTGACAAGAGTCCCAGAGTCGCGGCGAATCTGTTTTTGGGGTTTTCCCCAACTTGGGCGTCACAGTCCTGGAACCTGTGTCAGGCACCTTTACATCACATAACGGACTCTCGTTGACTTCGGGCCGGAAAACGCTGATAAAAGCGCCCTTGCCGCCCTTGGGCGGCATTTTAATTTCCGTCGCTCGGGTTGGTGCCGTTTGGCTTGCCGATCCTGCGGCTGTTCCGGAGTGAAAATTAATGTCTGGTTCGGCTCTTTTTAATACGTTCGCCCGCCTGCCGCTTTCGTTTGAGCGCGGTGAGGGATCCTGGTTGATCGCGGCGAACGGAGAGCGATATCTCGATTTTGCAGCGGGAATTGCCGTGAATTCCCTGGGCCACGGACATCCGCACCTGGTGGCCGCGCTGGTCGGACAGGCCGGCAAGCTCTGGCATGTCTCCAACCTCTATGAGATCCCCGGCCAGTCACGTTTGGGCGAGCGCCTCGTTGAAGCGACCTTCGCCGACAAGGTGTTCTTCGCCAATTCGGGCGCCGAGGCTCTGGAATGCGCCATCAAGACCGCGCGGCGCTATCATTTTGCCAAGGGCAACCCCAACCGCTACCGCATCATCACCTTCGAAGGTGCGTTCCATGGACGCACCCTGGCGACGCTCGCCGCAGGTGGGCAGAAAAAGTACCTGGAAGGGTTTGGTCCCGTCGTGGACGGCTTCGACCAGGTGCCGTTTGATGACATTGCTGCGGTCGAGCAGGTAATCGGGCCGGATACGGCCGCCATTCTGGTCGAGCCTGTACAGGGTGAGGGCGGCGTGCGCCGCCTGCCGCTCGTGACGCTCCGCCGCCTGCGTTCGCTCTGCGACGAGCACGGCCTGCTGCTCGTCTTCGATGAAGTCCAGACGGGCATCGGCCGCACCGGCAAGTTCCTCGCCCATGAGTGGGCTGGCGTCACGCCCGACATCGTCGCATTGGCCAAGGGCCTCGGCGGCGGCTTCCCGGTAGGCGCTTGTCTTGCCACGGAAGAGGCCGCCAGCGGCATGACGGCCGGCATGCACGGAACCACGTTTGGCGGCAACCCGCTTGCCATGGCCGTGGGCAATGCAGTGCTCGACATCGTCCTGGGTGAAGGGTTCATGGAATGCGTTGCCCGCAAGGGTCTGCTGCTCAAGCAGGGTCTGGCCGCGATCGCCGATGATTTCCCGGATGTCATTGAAGAAATTCGTGGCGAAGGGCTGATGCTCGGCCTACGCTGCAAGGCACCCAACAGCGTTGTCCAGAAGGCGTTCACGGAGGAAAAGCTTCTCTGCGCGCCTGCCGGCGACAATGTCCTGCGCCTTCTGCCGCCCCTGACCGTGACAGAAGACGATATCCAGGAGGCGCTCAACCGCATCCGGAAGGCCTCCGAGGCGGTATCAGCCGCCAATCAAGCGGCAGCAAGCTAGACAAAGGCAAACCATGACCACTCCGCGCCACTTCATCGATCTTTCAACATTGTCGGCTGCCGAACTCCACGGCATCCTCAATGATGCGAAGGAGCGAAAGGCGAAGCTGAAAGCTGGCGAAGCGACGGAAAAGCCGCTGGAAGGCAAGGTTCTCGCCATGATCTTCGAGAAGGCCTCCACCCGCACCCGCGTCTCGTTCGACGTGGGTATGCGGCAGCTGGGCGGCGAGACGATCATGCTCACCGGAACAGAAATGCAGCTTGGCCGGAGTGAAACGATTGCGGACACGGCGCGCGTCCTGTCGCGCTATGTCGACGCGATCATGATCCGCACCACCGATCACGCACGCCTGCTGGAGCTGGCGGAATACGCCACGGTGCCGGTGATCAACGCGCTGACCGACGACACGCACCCCTGCCAGATCATGGCCGACATCCTCACTTACGAGGAGCATCGCGGCAGCGTGAAAGGCAAGATCTTCGCCTGGACGGGTGACGGCAACAACGTGCTGCACTCGCTGCTGGAGGCTTCCGCCCGGTTCGAGTTCCGCGTCAATGTGGCCGTGCCTGCTGGAAGTGAGCCCAAGCAGCACTATGTAGACTGGGCGCGTGCGAACGGAGCTCAGGTTCTGGTGACCAACTCGGCCGAGGAAGCCGTCCGCGATGCCGACTGCATCGTGACGGATACCTGGGTATCCATGGGACAGGAGCATCGTGCGCGCGGTCACAATGTCTTCCTGCCGTATCAGGTCAACGAGAAACTGATGAGTTTTGCCAAGCCAGACGCGCTGTTCATGCACTGCCTGCCCGCACATCGCGGCGAGGAAGTCACGGACGAGGTGATCGACGGGCCGAACTCCGTTGTCTTCGATGAGGCAGAAAACCGTCTGCATGCGCAGAAGGCTATCCTCGCATGGTGTCTTGAATCGTGAATTGGCAACAACCCAAACTAGGTGAATTCGGCTTTGCTGGCGACGACCACGTCGTACCCTTCGACGTGGACCAGCTGGATGTGCGCGGTCGCGCCGTCCAGGTCGGCCAGATGCTCGACCAGATCCTCACGCGCCACAACTATCCCGATGCAGTTTCGCGGCTGCTTGCGGAAGTGATCGCGCTGACGGTGATGCTCGGCAGTTCGCTGAAATTCGACGGAAAGTTCATCACCCAGACCCGGTCCGACGGACCCGTAGACCTGCTTGTGGCAGACTTTGCGACGCCCGGTTCGGTGCGGGCCTATGCCCGCTACGACGAAGACCGCCTGAAGGCGGCGATCGAAGCAGGCGAGGACAGCCCCGAAGAGCTGCTTGGCAAGGGCGTTCTGGCGCTGACCATTGATCAGGGCGCGCATATGAAGCGCTACCAGGGCATTGTTCAGCTCGACGGTTCTTCGCTTGAGGATGTGGCGCGGACCTATTTCCGCCAGTCGGAGCAGATCCCGACCGAGGTTCGCCTTGGCGTCGCGCGCATGCAGGTGCCCGGCGAGAACGGTGTGGTTGAGAGTTGGCGGGCCGGCGGTTTGCTGTTGCAGTTCCTGCCCAGTTCCACGGAACGGATGCGGATGCGCGACCTTCCGGGCGGGGATGGCGATCCGGAGGATCACGGCGACGGTCATCCCGATGACGATGCCTGGCAGGAAGCGATTGCGCTTCTGAACACCGTACAGGACGACGAGCTCCTCGACCCTTCCGTCGGTACGGAACGGCTGCTCTATCGCCTGTTCCACGAGCATGGGGTCCGCGTCTATGACGGGGTCGACATCATCGATCAATGCTCGTGCTCGCATGAAAAGGTCAAGTCCATCCTGGAAGGGTTTTCAGCCGAGGAAATCCAGGAAAGCACAGAAGACGGTCAAATCCGCGTCAACTGCGAGTTCTGTTCGAAATTGTACCTCTTCGACCCCAAGGACTTTCCGCAGAAATAGAGTTCAACGCCCCTCGTGCTCGACAAGCATGAGGGGTTCGTTAATTCAGCACCGTGCGCTGGCCTGGCAGGTCTAGCGAGAAGGCTGGAATATCGACCTCGAACTGGTCGCCTGTCTCTGTTTCCATCGTATAACGGCCGACCATAATGCCCGAGGGTGTGCCTAACGGGCAGCCCGAGGTGTACTGGAAACTGTCGCCGGGCTCCAGCCGCGGCTGCTCTCCCACGACGCCATCGCCGGTCACCTCCTGGACGCGGCCAAGCTCGTCCGTGATGTGCCAGTAACGGGAGATGAGCGTGACGATATCGGGAGAATGGTTGATGATGGTGACCTGGTAGGCCCAGACGAAGTGGCTTTCTTCGGGGTCCGACTGCTCGGGGAGGAAAATCGGTTCGACCGATACCTCAATGCCGGCTGTGATTGCTCGATACATGGCACTCCCAAGAACCAGGACCGCTGCGCACCATCATAGCGGAAAAAACACGCAGACTGCTAGAGCGGTTCCATTAAAAGTGGGAGTGAAAGGATGGGCGTCTGAACCGCCCATCCGTTCGACGTTAGGCGCTGCCTTACGCAGCGTCGAGTGCGCGTTCCACGTCCTTCAGCAGATCGCCAGTGTCCTCGATGCCTGCGGAAATGCGCAGCGTTCCATCGGTGATGCCAGCTTCGGCGCGGCCCGCATCATCCAGGCTCTTGTGCGTGGTCGTGGCAGGATGCGTGATCAGGCTCTTGGCGTCGCCAAGGTTGTTGGAGATCTTGATGACCTGAAGCGCGTTCGAGAAGTTGAACGCAGCCTGCTTGCCACCCTTGAGTTCAACGCAGATCAGCGAGGAACCGCCGGTCATCTGACGGGCGATGAGGTCTGCCTGCGGATGGTCCTTGCGGCCCGGGTAGATCACACGGCCGACCTTCGGATGCTCCGCCAGAAGATCTGCGATCGCTCCGGCATTGTGCGTCTGCTGGCGGACGCGCAGCGGCAGGGTCTCGAGGCCCTTCAGCAGTGTCCACGCATTGAACGGCGAAAGGCTGGGGCCGGTATGACGGAAGTAGTCGTGCAGGTTGGCGTCGATCCATTCCTTGTCGGAAAGGACGATGCCGCCCAGGCAGCGGCCCTGGCCATCGATGTGCTTGGTTGCGGAGTAGACCACCACGTGCGCGCCGAGCTGCAGCGGCTTCTGGTAGAGCGGCGTCGCGAACACATTGTCGACGACCACACGTGCGCCGATGGACTCAGCCAGCTTGGAGATCGCACGGATGTCATAGACTTCCAGCGTCGGGTTGGTCGGGCACTCCATGAAGAAGAGTTTGGTGTTCGGGCGGACGGCCTTTTCCCACTCCGCCATGTCGCGGGCGTCGATCAGCGTCGTCTCGATGCCGTAGCGCGGCAGGAGCTGCTGGATGATCCAGTGACAGGAACCGAAGAGCGCGCGGGCGGAGACGACATGGTCGCCGGCCTTGAGCGAACAGAGGAGGGCGGCAGCAACCGCGGCCATGCCCGAGGCCATCGCGCGGCCTTCCTCGGCACCTTCCAGAGCGGCCATGCGCTTTTCGAACATGTCGACGGTCGGGTTGGCGTAGCGCGAGTAGACGAAACCTGGATCCTCACCCTTGAAGCGGGCTTCCGCAGCTTCTGCGCTGTCATAGACGAAACCCTGGGTCAGCCAGATGGACTCTGAGGTTTCCTGAAACTGCGAACGGATCGTGTGACCGTGGACCAGAAGGGTCTGCGGTTGCCAGTCTTTCTCTGATTGCTGTGTCATTGTCTCTGCCCAAAAGTAAAACTGCGGCCGCGAAAAACGCCGGTTCGAGCATCGACATCGAGCGCGGCCTTTTAGCGAGTTATTTTACGTGGCTGCAAGCCGACCGGCCAAATCACCACGGGATAAAGGGTCTTTAATCTCGTATTGTTGTTGCGTCAATCGTCAAGCACGGTAAAGCTCCTCGCTTAAAATCTTGGAGGCGAGACGTGGTGAAGACAGGCATTCTGCCTGATGCAGACATTGCAGCTCTGTTCAGCGAAGGTGCGCTCAAGAGTGCGCGCCCGCTGGATGACGACCAGATCCAGCCAGCGAGCCTCGACCTCCGCCTGGGCAATGTCGCCTATCGCGTCCGCGCAAGCTTCCTGCCGGGACCGCGCCATCTGGTGGCCGACAAGCTGGAGCGGCTGACGCTGCACGAGTTCAGCCTTGAAACGGGCGCGGTGCTCGAGACCGGCTGCGTCTACATCGTTCCGCTGATGGAAAGCGTGGAGCTGCCGAGGGATATTTCCGCCTCCGCCAACCCAAAGAGCTCGACCGGTCGCCTCGACATCTTCACCCGCGTCATGACCGACTGCGGCCAGGAGTTCGACAAGATCCCGGCCGGCTACAAGGGGCCGCTCTTTCTCGAAGTGAGCCCACGCACATTTCCGATCGTGGTGCGCGCGGGATCGCGCCTGTCGCAGGTCCGCTTCCGTCGCGGCAATACGGTCTTGAGCGAAGAAGATCTGGCGCAGCTCCATGACAGCGAGACGCTGGTTGCTTCCGAGACGCCAAACATCTCCGGCGGGGGCATTGCGCTTTCGATCGACCTCAATGGCGGGGAGGGCGGCCTCGTCGGCTACCGCGCCAAGCATCATTCGGGCGTCGTGGATGTCGACCGCAAGGCCGGTTATGACGTGCGCGACTTCTGGGAGCCGCTCTACGATTTCGGCAAGGGTGAGCTGGTGCTCGACCCTGACGAGTTCTACATCCTCGTCTCCCGCGAAGCGGTGCATGTGCCTCCCGGCTACGCTGCCGAAATGACGCCGTTCGACCCGCTGGTGGGCGAATTCCGTGTGCACTATGCGGGGTTCTTCGATCCGGGCTTTGGCCACTCAGCCGCTGGTGGGACGGGAAGCCGCGCGGTGCTCGAGGTGCGCAGCCACGAGGTGCCGTTCATCCTGGAACATGGCCAGATCGTCGGCCGCCTGATCTACGAGCGCATGAGCACGCTGCCCCAGAACCTCTACGGCAGCGGCCTCAAGTCCAACTACCAGGGCCAGGCGCTGAAGCTCTCCAAACACTTCCGCTGAGCGATCAGCTCTGCCGATAGCCGGCCGGGAATTCGTCGCTCCCATTCCTGATCAGGAGGTGCGGCGGAATTCCTTCCGGCCGCAGCTTTCCCTCCGGCAGCGGTGAGACATAGACCTGGTCTCCCTTGCGGCGGACGAAGTCCGCACGGGCGGCTTCCCGCAGCTCGGCGTTGGTCATGATGTCATAGCCTACGCCGGCCATAACGGTCGCGGAATAGATTGAAGCCTTGTCGCCAATGCTCATGCCGCCGCAGGCTGTCACGGGCCACGTGTGCAGGCCGACGCCTAGCGGCATGGTGGCAATGGCGAAAAGCCCAGTCGGTGCGTTATAGCTCACATCACCCACATCGGTGCCGCCGCCGGTGGTGATCTCCGGCAACATCGGCATGACTGTTGACATCAGCCCATCCTCCGGAAGTTTCATCTCCCGCTGGCAGGCCTTGGCAAATTCCTGCTCCTGGCCGCTCCATTCTATCGTCAACGCCGACATGTGGGCGTGCAGTAGCTTGACCAGCGTGTCATTGGGCAGGAGGTCGTGAAGGCCGAAGAAGTGGTCGATCTCGACCTCTGTCTGCGTCGACATGGCAGACCCGTTCGCCACATCGCGTACCCATTCGGTCACATCGTTGACCTCCGCGCGATCCTGATCGCGGATCATGATCAGCACCTCGGCCGCGTCGGGGATGACATTGGCCGCACCTCCGCCATCCGTATAGACGTAGTGCAAGCGTGTGGTGGTCTTGATGTGCTCCCGCATGAACTGGATCCCAGTACCAAAGAGCTCCGCGCCTTTTAGCGCACTGCGGCCCTCCCAAGGGTCGACGCCCGCGTGAGCCGTTCGGCCGGTATAGCGAATGCGCATGATATTCGCGGCTGCCGTTCGCAGCAGCCCTGTCGCGTTGAGGGGCGCAGGATGCCAGGCAAGGCAGGCGTCAAGATCATTGAACAGACCGTCGCGCGCCATATAGACCTTTGCACCTTCCGTTTCTTCGGCGGCGCAGCCGTAGACGCGGATCGTGCCGGGGATCTGCTCGTCCATCATCAACTTGCGGAGCGCGAAGGCCGCGCCGGTGCAGCCGGCACCCAGCATGTTGTGGCCGCAGCCGTGACCCACTTCAACGCCCGTGGGACCCGCTTCCTGCCGCGGCTCGGCAGAGTTTCCCAGTGCGGGAAGCGCGTCGTACTCTGGCAGGAAGCCAACCTTAGGCCCGTTCTCGCCCTGGCTCCATTCGGCGATGAAGGCTGTCGGGATGTTCGAGGTCCCCCTGCTGGTGATCTCGAAGCCCGCAGCTTCCAGTTCACGGATGTGGATCTCGGAGGAGACCTCCTCATGGAGCGACAGCTCCGGGTTCTCCCAGACTTGGCGAGAGATCCGCAGGATCACCTCGCCGAAACTCTCGACCGCTCCCTTCGCTTTCGCTGCAGATTCTGGATCCGGGCCAGCTTCGGCCGATTGCGCAAACCCTTTCGTGGGGTAGAGCGGCCACAAGGCGGCAGTGGCGAGCGAGCCCATCAACACGGTCCGGCGAGACGGATGCAGCGAAGCGAGATAATTCCGCATGGGACTGCCTTTCCCAGAGGAGGGTCCATTGCCTTGCAGATGCCTACGGCATGTTCTGATGAAGCAAGGAGAGGCGAAGTTACTACCGCATCTCATGCCTGCCGGAAGAAACAATCAAGTAAATATTGTTAAATATCGCAGTCAGATGGTGTCTGCTCTTGCGGGGATGACTGGAGCGGGTAGCGGGAATCGAACCCGCGCGTTCAGCTTGGGAAGCTGACAGGCTACCATTACATCATACCCGCGCCTGCTATTTCGTACCCAAATTCCCCTGCCTCCGTCAATCTGGAACCGCTTGCACGAGTGAAAATAGGTTCAACGGGTCACGGGGCATCCAAAGCAGATGGAGCTCGTACCCAGCTGCTGAATACAACATCAACCGTATAGCATAAACCAATTACGGTTCTCTGAGTTCAATAAAACTGGATAGTATTCGAACTGTCAGGCCATTGATATGATTGCTTAATTGCGTGGTATTTTGGCTGGTTAATATTCAACAGAATTATGCCTACAGGTTATTTACGGGGATTGACACCTGGTAGGATTATGCAGATCTTGCACCCAGCTCCGGTGATTTGAACAAGGGCTGATGGGTAACGATCGAAGTCAGCGCTGATGATGCGGCAGGTGCAGTTCCTGCGTTGCCGTCACCAAGTCAAATGCGACGCTGGAATGCCGTATCATCTGTAATTTGTTGGAATGAGTCACCTTCTTCCGTTGCGAAGGGGAGGGTTTTGCTCGCGACAAGGCGCTGCCGACCGCGGTGTCTTGTTGTTGAGATTGCAAGAAAACTGAACCTGGCGTCTGCGGCGTTCGGGCTGGAGCTTTGGGTCCTGGCATCGACTCCGCTCGCTCGCGCCCTGCCATACACAGAATAGGAAGTCTAAATGCACAGAACAGTGTGTGTAGTTGGCGCCCTGCTGATAGGAACCGCCTCGGTTTTGGCAAATGATTGGGGGAACCCAAGCCTCGAATGGTCAGGTCATCTCCGGTTCAGCGGTCCCAGTCAGGAGCAGGTAGATCTGAATCGCGCTGACATGATCAAACGCGAGCGAGGTGGCTACTACGGGCAGTGGCGCACGACGAGTGTCACCAACAACTACGGTGATACGTATATCGAGAACATGAATAGCTCGACTTCCATTGGCAGCCAGACCGTTACCGAAGTCAGCATTGTTGGCGACAACAACGACGTCAACCAGCAGTCCAGCAGTAACTCCAGCAATGTTGGAGACACAAGCTCCGGCATCTGGACGACCGGCGAGGGCGGCACGAGCTCGAACTATTTCAATAATTGATTTCGACCGCTGGTGGCGTCCTGGCGCTAGGCCGGGTGGCAAACAGCTTCGGAGGCTTTACTCAATGTACGTGACAAGACGATCGATCCCGTCTGCCGCAAGTCTGGTTGCTCTGCTGGCGACGAGCGCCTGCTCTGTTGCGCTGCGGGAGGAAAATATTCCGAATCCTCCGGGGCCTCCGATCGTCAGCAATCTCGTCACTCCTTTCGATGAAGCGTTGCAGTGTCTGGCGGAGACAACCCCGAAAGAAGTGCGCCGCAAGATGATTTTCGGTGTCGGTGAAATCGCGGACCTCACCGGCAAGGAGCAGGTGACCGACGGCGGCAGCGGCAAGTTCGTGAGCCAGGGGCTGGGTGATGTGCTGCAGAGCGCGCTGGTTCAGGCTGGCGCCCTGGTGGTGAACCGCCGCGACATGCGCGTTCTGGTGTTTGACCGAGATCGCGCCAAGCTTCCGCATGGCATCGTCCCGACGACAGATCACTTCACCGGTTCGATCAATCGCCTCGATTTCTTCCCAGGCGGTTCTGTTCAAGTTGGCGTCGATGGTATTGGCGGGGGTGTGCGTCAGTATCGTGTGATGGTGGGCATGAACATCGCGCTGACTGATACCCGCACGGGAGAAGTGCAGAAGGTGCAGGCTCTGGATAAACAGATCGTCGGTGACGAGATCAAGGCCGGGGTAGGCCGCTTCTTCGGCAGCTCGCTGGTCGAAGTGGGTATGAACGGAGGGTCGCGTGAGCCGCTCCAGTTCGTATCCGCACAAATGGTCAAGCTCGCCGGGTACAACACGCTGGCGGATGTCTGGAAAAACCACGGCTGCGACAAGCACCTCGAAGAGCTCTACAAGCCCCGAGACCTTGCACCGAAGCAGAAGCCGGCTGCCTGACGACACCTGGTGCGATCCAGCGCGTAACGAACGTCATGGTTGAACCGCAACAACTTCTGCTGCGGGACAGCCGTAATGCGTGAGTGATGCTGTCGAGAAAGCACTGTTCGCACGGGACGTGCGCCAGGTTGGCGTTGCTCGCAGCCGAGTAGGTTGGAAGTGCGTAGCGAGTTGGGATCAGCCAAAGCGGTTGCCGTCACCCAGCTCGATCAACAGTGAGCAAATCAAACCGAGGAATGGAGACAAACATGAAGAGACTCCTGATTGCTGCCCTTGCGGCATCCATGGTGACCGTATCGGGCGCTGCCTGGGCAATTGATGACATCGAAGTCGATGTTACGAACATCAATACCGACATCACCCGCGTCAACTATTTCGACAATTCGCTGGATGTGAACGGGAATGACCTGTCCAGCCACAACGTTGACAACTCCATCAATACCAGCACCCGTTCCAGCGTGCGTGACTCGCATAACACCACTGCGATCTCCTCGCTGACTGACATCGACTCCACGGCCACATACACGCGCAACACGTCTATCGATAATACGCGTACGACAAACGTGTCCCGCACCAATGTGCGTGACACCGACGGCTACAACACCATCAGCCAGATCACGGCCGACAGTAACGCGTACCATTATGGTAATACTGTTGCCGTCTACAGCTTTCGTCCGACAAACGCGCCGTCCACTTCCGATCAGAACAATTTCCGCGACCTGCACAAGATCTCCGTCAGCGCCGTTGGTGCAATGTCCGGCCCGAGCATCAGCGTAGGCCGTACAGTCAACAACGAACGCTAACTGCACAATACTGCAGCGGCTGGCCAAAATGCTGGCCGCTTCTTTTCAGGGTATTCAGGGGATGCAGGTATAACCCAGCGTATTCCCAACTTCGGTCTGGGTGGTGTATAAATGGCAGGCACAGGGGGGGTGGAGTGCGCTCACGGTCGCATCGCTGTTGCACTTGCCACATTCACACCATATGAGCAGATAACGCATCGTGCGCAGACCAGACAGGAGTGGATCGTGTCAGCATTGTCCAGATTTCTCGGAGACTCGCCGTGGCGGGTCGTCATCAAGCTGCTGCTGATCTCCCTCATCGTCGGCTACATCATGCATATGTTCGACTGGACGCCGTGGGACATCTACTACGGCATCCGCGACGCCGTGATGGATATCTGGCACGCAGGGTTTGACGCCCTTGGCCGCTTCGCCGGCTACATCCTGATTGGCGCCATGGTAGTGGTGCCGATCTTCCTCCTGGCGCGAGTACTGAGCTTCCGGCGCAACTAGCGGGAAGTCGCCGGGGCGCACGAGTAAGCTTCATGGATCAGTCAGCGGCTGGCGTGTCTCCGCGCGCATTCAAGGTCACGAACCGGGAAGTTCTCGGCATTGCGGTGCCGATGACGCTTGCCTACCTCACCACGCCTCTGATCGGTATCACCGACACGGCGGTGGTCGGTCAGCTGAATGATGCAGTACTGCTGGGCGGACTTGCCGTCGGCGCGATTACCTTCGACGTCGTTTTCGGCACCTTCAATTCGCTTCGATCCGGAACGACCGGCCTTGTAGCGCAGGCGCTTGGGCGCGGCGACCGCAAGGAAGAGGCTGCCGTGCTGCTTCGAGCACTGGCGCTGGCGCTTGTCATCGGTTTTGCGCTGGTTCTGCTGACGCCGGTCATCATTGCGACCGCGACATACCTCATCAATCCTGCACCCGATGTAGCTACGGCCATGGCCGTCTATGTCGGCATCCGGATGCTGGCCGCGCCGCTAACGCTCACCAACTACGCGGCGCTCGGCTATATCCTCGGACGCGGCGAGGGGAAGCTCGCGCTTGTTCTTCAGATAGTCATCAACGGCGTGAACATTGCGCTCTCCGTCATCCTGGGGCTGAAGCTCGGATGGGGGATCGAAGGTGTTGCCTGGGGAACCGTTGCAGGTGAGGCCGCAGGGCTGATCGTCGGCGGGAGCTTTCTGATCCGCAAGCTGCGGGCAGAGACCATCGAATGGTCGCGGGTGCTGGATCTCTCCGCGATGAAGGAGATGCTGGCGCTCAACCGCGATATCATGATCCGATCGTTCGCGCTGCTTGCCGCCTTCGCGCTGTTTACCAGGCAGGGGGCGCAGCTTGGGACCATAACGCTTGCCGCCAACGCGATCCTCATGAACTTCTTCCTGCTGGCGGGGTACTTTCTCGACGGCTTTGCCACCGCCGCCGAGCAGCTGGCGGGCAGGGCGGTCGGCGCTCGACACCAGGCCGCGTTCAAGCGGGCGGTTGCGCTTTCCTCCATCTGGGGATTTGTGCTCGCGTTCCTGCTTGCAGCAATCTTCCTGATCTTTGGCCGCACGTTCATCGAGCTTCTGACCAATGCGGAGGAAGTGCGGAAGGCGGCGATCGCCTTCCTCCCGTGGGCTGCCTTGACGGGGGTTTCCGGCGTTCTCGCCTTTCAGATGGACGGCGTCTACATCGGCGCTACATGGTCGCGTGACATGCGCAACATGATGCTCCTCTCACTCGCCGTCTATGCCGCCTCGATGTTCGCGCTGGACGGCACGCTGGGGAACGCAGCGCTCTGGCTGTCGCTCCACGTGTTTCTGATCGCGCGGGGCTTGAGCCTGCTCGCGCTGCTGCCGTCCAGAACAGCTCGCACGTTCCAATAGGCCGTTGGTTTAGTCCAGCGGACGGTTCGCCCAGTCGTCCAGCCGCGTATCGCGCAGATCCGTGACGGAGGAAGCGCCGAGCTCGACCAGCTTGCGGTCCAGATCACGCAGGATGCGGGCCGGGAGCTGAGGGCCGCCGTAGATCAGGCCCGTATAGATCTGGACCAGATCGGCACCGGCACGAACCTTTTCAAGCGCGGTTTCAGCGGAATCCACGCCACCCGCACCGATGATCGGAAGCTCCTGGCCCACGAGCTTGCGCATCTTTGCCAGAACGACCGTAGAGCGTTCGAAGAGCGGAGCGCCGGACATGCCGCCCGTCTCACTGGCGGCAGCGCTCTTCAGGCCGGCGCGCGAAAGCGTCGTGTTGGAGACGATGAGCCCATCGATCTTCTTGTCGAGCACTTCTTCGGCGATGTCCTGTAGCGACTGCTGATCGAGATCCGGGGCGATCTTCAGGAAGATCGGCGTCTCGGCGCCCTGACCCTGCGGAAGCGTGCTGCGGGCCTGGATCACGCGGGCGAGGAGTTCAGCGAGGCTTTCGCGCTCCTGCAGGGCGCGCAGGCCGACGGTGTTCGGCGACGAGATGTTGATGGTGAGGTAGGACGCAACCTTGGCGAAGCGGCGCACGCCCTGCTCGTAATCGGCGATGCGGTCTTCGCTGTCCTTGTTGGCCCCGACATTGATGCCGACGATGCCGCCGCGCGAAGCGCGTCCCGCTACACGGGCAAGCGCGGGGGCGTGGCCGTCATTGTTGAAGCCCATGCGGTTGATGACGGCGCGATCCTCGATCAGGCGGAAGATGCGCGGCTGCGGGTTGCCGGACTGGGCCTTCGGCGTCAGCGTTCCGCATTCGACGAAACCGAAGCCGAGCTTGAGCAGTCCATCCGGCACCTCGGCGTTCTTGTCATAGCCGGCAGCCATGCCGAGCGGGTTCGGGAAGTCGAGCCCGGCCAGCTTCACGGCAAGCCGTGATGACTTCGGTGCAGGCGGGCAGATCGGCATGCCCAGCTTCAGGGCGGCGATGGAGAGGCCATGCGCCTTTTCCGCGTCAAAGGAAAAGAGCAGCGGGCGACCGAGGATATCGTAGAAACTCATTCGGGAAGAACCGGAAACTGGTGTTGGCCGTCGGCGCCGAGAGGAAGCGGCTTGATCCACTGGACGGCGGAGCAGGGGAGCGGTGCATAGAGATGCGGGAAGAGCTGCCCGCCACGCGAGACTTCGTATTTCAGCTCAGGGCCGAGTACAGCCTCATCGACTGCGACGAGAACAAGGTCGTCCTGACCCTTGAAGTGCTTGGCGGCGGTCTCCCTGACCTGCTCTGCGGTGGAGAAGTGAATGAAACCATCGGCCAGGTCCACGGGGGCTCCGCGGAACGCGCCTTCCTGTTCGGCCACCTGCCACATGGAGGCGGGACAGATCTTGTAGATCAATTTTGCCATAGGGGGGCTATAATCCGATTGAGGAACGGGTGAAAGTGCCTTGCATCCAACAAATCGCTTTTGCGCAACCAAAATGAGCCGTAATCACTTCATAAGTTGCGGATGATTGAGCCGGGGAGATGAATGATGCTTAAGACGAGATTTGTGGCGATCGGTCTGGTACTGGCCGCAGGGGGCTTGAGCGGCATCGCCACGGCTCAGGATGCGCCGCGCTTCCAGATGGAGCGCTCCAATGGCGGTTTCATCGTCATGGATGCGCAGACCGGCAACACCTCCTTCTGCCGCGAGCAGGCGGGCAAGTTCGTCTGCGACACGACAGCCGATCAAAAGGCAGCCGACAATACCGTTGAAATGCTGCAGAAGAAGATCACCGAGCTTGAAGCGCGTATCGAGGCGTTGGAAAGCGGACGTGCTTCGGCCCACAACGATCTTCCTTCCGAGCAGGAATTCGAGCAGACGCTCAATTTCATGGAGCGATTCTTCAAGCGCTTCATTGGCATCGTGAAGGGGCTCGAGTCCGACGAGCCTGCGAATGAACGGGTTCCCTCGTCCGGTAGGGCTCCATCCGAGCAGCTGTGAGTCTGATCTCTTAGCCCGACAGTTCTGGGCGATACGGCGTCTCACGCCCGGAAACGCCGGCTCTACAGCCGCCTTGTTCGCCGACTACAGACTTGTTACAATATCTGGGTAACAGGTTATACTATCGCATGGGGCGCGGCAGCCCCGAGGCTTACGAGGGGACGTTTCATGGCATCCATTTTGGATGAATTCAAAGAGTTTATTGCGCGTGGCAATGTGATGGATCTCGCCGTCGGTGTGATCATCGGCGGCGCGTTCGGCACAATCGTCAGCTCGCTAACGGACGATATCATCATGCCGATCGTCGGTGCTATCTTCGGCGGTTTCGATTTCACCAACTACTTCATCCCGCTCTCGTCCAACGTGACGGCCGGCTCGCTTGCGGCGGCCCGCGAGCAGGGTGCGGTGCTGGCCTATGGCAGCTTCATCACCGTGGTGCTGAACTTCCTCATCCTGGCCTGGATCATCTTCCTGATGGTGAAGGGCGTGAACCGCCTGCGCCGCAAGAAGGCAGAAGCCCCGGCTGTCCCAGAGGCACCACCCGCAGACGTCCAGCTGCTGACCGAAATCCGCGACCTGCTTTCGCAGCGGCGCTAAGCCTGGCGCATCAGTCGCAATCGTTGCAGAGGCGAGGCTTACGAGGGCCTCGCCTTTTTGTTTTCTTGCAGTTCCGGGCAGAAAGCCGGTGGAACTGCTCTACTCCGCCGCGACGATCTCGAAGCGCTGCGGTGTGGCCTGTCGGCCGGAGTTCATGAGGTAGATCAGGCAGCTCGTGCGAAGCAGCGAGGCGAAGTTCGAGACCGTTCCGTTGATCTCCAGCGCTTCATCGTAAAGCGTCGAGAGGAACTTGGCGGTCGACAGCCCCTGGCGCTCGGCGATCTCGTCCAGCAGCACCCAGAATGCCGCTTCCAGCTGAATGCTGGTCGAATGTCCCCCGATCCGTACAGAGCGATTGATAGGGCGATATCTATCCGGGTTTTGCCCCGCGTAGATTTCACACATCTGCACCTCCCACGTTGTTCTTTTTCCTGACTATGCCCCTGCCTTCGGGCGGCGTCAAATGGTGGAAGTGCTTGCCAGGGGCACAGAGAAAATGTTCACATGATCATCATTATCTCCGGTGCGGTAATCGATTACTACCAGCACCGGTTTCGACCGATCTAGACTGCCCTCTCAAAGAAGGGAGAAGTCATCGTGGCAAAGATGATCCACAGCATGATCCGCGTTCTCGACGAGGCGCGTTCGGTCGATTTCTACGACAAGGTCTTCGGGCTTAAGGTGGCGGAGCGGCTGGAGTTCGACAGCTTCGTGCTCGTCTATCTCAGCAATGACGAAGATGGTTTCGAGCTTGAATTGACGATCAACAAGGGGCGGGAAGAGCCTTACCAGCTGGGTGACGGCTACGGCCATCTGGCCTTTTCGGTCGATGATCTGGATGCGGAGCGGGCGCGCATCACCGAGGCAGGATTCACGCCCAACCCCATATCCGAACTCAAGCACGAGAGCGGCCTCAGGGCGCGCTTCTTCTTCATAACAGATCCCGACGGCTATAAGATCGAGGTCCTGCAGAGGCAGGGTCGATACAGGTAATCCGCGCCGAGGAGGGCGCGGCCGCGTGATCATGGAGGCATTGATTTTACGCAGTTCTGGAGAGACCGGTTCCCGCTTTCCCTGGAATTGCTACAAAGGGAGGAAATCAAATGACAACGGTTTATCAGCAGCCGGGGCTGTCGCGCCGTGAGCTGCTCAAGCGAGGAGCAATCGGCGCTGCCCTCATCATTGCGGGGCGCGCCGTCATCAGCCCTGACCGGGCATGGGGCCTCGAGGCCACCAGCCTGAAGCCCGACACGGTGGCCACGCTAATCCGCATGGCCCGCGATACCTATCCCCACGACCGTCTGCCCGACCGCTTCTACGCCATCGCCATAAAGGGCCATGACACCAAGTCCGCTGAGGATGAAGCCTACAAGGCGCTGATCGAAGACGGTGTTGCCGATCTCGACAAGCGCGCGGGCTCGGTCGGCTATCGCGGGCTTGGCTGGGAGGAGGAACGGGTCGCCATCCTGCGCGACATCCAGGACAGCAAGTTCTTCCAGACCGTGCGCGGCGATCTTGTCGTGAGCCTCTACAACCAGAAGGAGGTCTGGCCGTTCTTCGGCTACGAGGGCGAGGCCTTCTCCAAGGGCGGCTACATCGAGCGCGGGTTTGACGACATCGAATGGCTGTGACGCGTTGACGGCGCCTTCAGGGGCGCTTTCCGGTCACGAGCGATACCATTTCCCGGGAGGAAATAATGGCAACCCAATACCAACAAGACGACGATAGCGTTGTCGTGATCATCGGCTCGGGCGCCGGTGGCGGCACGCTCGGCAACGAACTCGCCCAGAAGGGCATCGACGTCGTCATTCTCGAGGCAGGCAGCCGCATCGAATTCGAGGACTTTATCAACGACGAGTGGGACGCCTTCGCCCAGCTCTCGTGGCTGGATAATCGCACGACCGGCGGCGGCTGGCGGATCACCAAGGATTTCCCGAACCTGCCAGCCTGGATCGTGAAGGCGGTCGGCGGCACAACCATCCACTGGGCAGGCGCTTCACTGCGCTTCCATGAGCATGAGTTCAAGGCGCTCACGACCTATGGGAAGATCGACGGCGCGAACCTTCTCGACTGGCCGATTACGCTGGCCGACCTTGAGCCTTACTACGCCAAGGCTGAAGACAAGATGGGCGTGACGCGCACCAACGACATCGCGGGCCTGCCCGGCAACAACAACTTCAAGGTGTTCAAGGCTGGCGCCGACAAGCTCGGCTACAAGGAGTGCCACACGGGCCGAATGGCCATCAATTCGGCTGAGCGGGACGGGCGCAATGCCTGCCAGCAAACCGGCTTCTGCTTCCAGGGCTGCAAGTGGGGCGCCAAGTGGTCGACGCTCTACACGGAGATCCCGAAGGGTGAGGAAACCGGAAAACTGGAGGTGCGGCCGAACTCGCATGTGGTCAAGATCGAGCACGACGTATCCGGCAAGGTCACCGGCGTCGTCTATGCGGACAAGGACGGCAACCTGCATGAGCAGAAGGCGCGCGTCGTCTGCGTTGCAGGCAATTCGATCGAGAGCCCGCGGCTGCTGCTGAATTCTGCGTCCACCATGTTTCCCGATGGCCTGGCGAACTCATCCGGACAGGTTGGCAAGAACTACATGCGGCACACCACCGGTTCGGTTTACGGTGTGTTCGAGAAGCCTGTGCACATGTATCGCGGCACGACCATGGCTGGCATCATCACCGATGAAGCGCGGCATGACCCGTCGCGAGGCTTTGCCGGCGGCTATGAGCTCGAGACGCTGTCGCTCGGCTTGCCCTTCATGGCGGCGTTCCTTGACCCGGGCGGCTGGGGCAGAACGTTTGCTTCGGCGATGGACAGCTACGACCACATGGCCGGAATGTGGATCGTCGGCGAGGACATGCCGCAGGAGCAGAACGCCATCAAGCTGCACGCGGAACTTAAGGACCAATACGGCATGCCGATCCCGGACGTGTGGTTTACCGACCATGCGAACGACGAGGCGATGCGCAACCACGCCTACAAACAGGGCATGGCGCTCTATGAGGCCGTGGGTGCGACCCGTACGTTCCCGACGCCGCCTTATCCCTCAACGCATAACCTCGGCACCAACCGCATGAGCGAGAAGGCGGAAGATGGCGTGGTAAACAAATGGGGCCAGACGCACGACATCAAGAACCTGTTCGTGTCCGACGGCAGCCAGTTTACGACGGGTGCGGCGGTGAACCCGACGCTGACGATCGTGGCGCTCGCAATCCGCCAGGCCGATTACATCGCGCAGGAGATGGCGGCCGGGAATATCTAGGCTGTTCCGGAAGGCAGGTACCGCCTTTTCGGACCGGTTTCAAAGAGCTTGGCCGCTTCCCCGGGCGGCCAGGAGTCCGCGCTTGCTGACGGCCGTGGACCCACCACGTGCAGGCGGGACAGACAACGTCCGCATCCGTGCCCAAATCCCCCCCCCCGCCCCACAAGGCACGGATGCGGCGGTCCAAGCTTTTGTTCTACGCAATTCCGGATGAAAACCGGTTCACGCTTTGCCTGGAATGCCTCAAATGATCATGCAAAGAAAAAGCCGCAGGGCGGGGCCGCTGCGGCTTCTCTTGTTGCGCTCGATAGAAGAGTTTTAGCCACCAGACTTGGAAACGACCAGCGGGATGACGCGGGCCGACTGAGCTGCAGCCGGTTGCGTTTCGCCCTGGAACGAGAGGCCGAGGGCTTCCCAGGTCTCCAGCAGCGCGTCGCGCAGGGTCTCGATCAGCTCGTCCGTGTGGAACGGGGTCGGCGTGATGCGAAGGCGCTCGGTGCCGCGTGGAACCGTCGGGTAGTTGATCGGCTGGATGTAGATGTTGTGCTTCTCCAGCAGACGGTCGCTCGCCATCTTGCAGAGCTCCGGATCACCAACCAGAAGCGGAACGATGTGCGTTTCCGACGGCATGACGGGAAGGCCTGCAGCCGAAAGCACGTCCTTCGTGTGCTGCGCCTGGCGCTGGTGCGCTTCGCGCTCAGCGGTCGACGTCTTCAGGTGACGGATCGAGGCGGTGGCCGCAGCAGCGATTGAAGGCGGCAGAGCGGTCGTGAAGATGAAGCCCGGCGCGTAGGAGCGCACGGCATCGATCACGTCGGCGCTGCCGGTGATGTAGCCGCCGATCACGCCGAAGCCCTTGGCCAGCGTTCCTTCAATGACGTCGATGCGATGGGCAAGGCCGTCACGTTCCGTGATGCCGCCGCCGCGTGCGCCGTACATGCCAACCGCGTGGACTTCATCGATGTAGGTCATCGCGTTGTACTTGTCGGCCAAGTCGCAGATGCCCTCGATCGGAGCGATGTCGCCGTCCATCGAGTAAACGGATTCAAAGACGATCAGCTTCGCACGCTCGGGGCCGGCGGCCTGCAGCAAGCTCTCCAGATGCGCCAGGTCGTTGTGGCGGAAGATCTTCTTTTCCGCGCCGGACCGGCGAACGCCCTCAATCATGGAAGCGTGGTTGAGTTCGTCGGAGAGGATAAGGCAGTTCGGAAGAAGGCGGGCGATGGTGGAAATGGCAGCTTCATTCGAGACAAATCCCGACGTGAAGACAAGCCCGGCTTCCTTGCCATGGAGGTCGGCAAGCTCGGCTTCCAATTCCACGATGGGATGGTGCGTGCCCGAGATGTTACGGGTACCACCGGCACCAGAACCCATGCTGCCAGCTGCGTTCTGCATGGCGCCGATGACCGTCGGATGCTGACCCATGCCCAGATAGTCGTTAGAACACCAAACGGTGATCTCCCTGGGGCCGAAAGGGCCGCGCCAGAGAGCCCGCGGAAACGAACCGACAATCCGTTCCAGGTTGGCGAAAACGCGATACCGCTTCTCCGCATGCAATTGATCGATAGCCTCGGAGAAAAAGCGCCGATAATTCATTGATATCTTCCCGATTGCTCAGCAATCATAATTGTAGAAAACCACTGCGTCCACAGCTCATTGCTGGGCAAAATGACACGTTGGTTCCGGTTGTACCTTGAGGTCGATCAACCCCACGTACCTTTGTTATCCAGTGTAACCTTAGAATGGTTTTAAGCTTTTTCGTCAACTCCCGCCAGTAGCGCTGCGCCAATTATTCCCGTTTCATGGGCACAAAGGCTGGGCACAATCAGCCTGTCGTGGAAGCATCTCTAGTGCGGCTTCGCGCTGCCTGATCAAGCTTCTCCATAAGCGCTGGGGCACGCGAAAGTCTACCGCCGGCAGATACGATGATAGCCAGTCACATTGACGACCACCGCAAGCGGTGCGCTGGTAATATCAATAAACCAGTCGATCGTCTGTGCGGCTTTTTGATCACCTTTGAGTGATGCGACATTTATTCCTGGCGATCAGGGAACGTCGTTCGCGTGCTTTAGAGGCATGTCGTCGTGCGACGGCACGGTCTGGCGCTCTATCATGCGGTGAATGCGCGGCAGCTCCGGACCTTTGTGCAGCTTGCGCAGCTTCTCCGTGGTCTCCTGGTCAGCAATGGTGCGACGATGGTTGTGCCGGATATAGTCGACCCAGGTCGGGAAATGGTAGCTCTCGGTCCACAGTTCTGGATTTTCGAGGTCCCGCAGAAGTGCCCACTGCCGGGCGCCATCGCGGATACGAGCGCGGCGACGGTCCGCCATCACGGCAAGGAATGCATCGACGTTCTTCTGCTCCACGACGTAGTCGACCATGATCATGATCGGGCCGCTGCGCAGCTTCAGGTCTAGGAGCAGTTCCGGTTCGCGGAATTTCAGCGGATCGAGATCGAGCGCTACGAGGCCCGGAATGGGGAAACGCAGCCCGGCGATGGCGCCGACCAGAAGCGTGACTCCTGCCGCGATCAACGAAGCCGTGACGCCCCAATGCTCGGCCGCAACACCCCAGATCCAGCTGCCGAGCGTCATGCCGCCGAAGGTAGCCATCTGGTAGAGGGAGAGCGCGCGGCCCACCACCCAGCGGGGCGTGGACAGCTGTACGGTGACGTTGAAGAGCGACAGGGCCAGCACCCAGCAAGCGCCGGCAACCACAAGGAAAACGCAGGTGACGACGACGAAGGTGCTGAAGGCCAGGATCACCACGCTACCGGCAAAGCCCAGAAACGCGCCACGAACGATCGTCTCGCTCTTGAAGCGTTCACGTAGCCGCGTGTTCAGGAGTGCCGCGCTGATCGCGCCCACGCCGAAGCTTCCGAGCAGCAGGCCGTAGGTGAGGGCGCCGCCGAGCAGGATGTCGCGCGCGATGATGGGCATCAGCGCCATGACGGAGACCGCGCCAACGCCGAACATGCAGCCACGCGACAGAACCGTCATCAGGTTCGGCGACATCATCATGTAGCGCAGGCCCGCAGACATGGCGCTGCCGAACTGCTCGCGCGGGATGTTGGATGACGGCCGGCGGTGCTTCCAGCGGAACAGCGCGTAAATGAGCGGAATGTAGCTCATGGCGTTGAGCAGGAAGGCTACTGCCGCGCCGGACACGGCCACGATGACGCCGCCCAGCGCCGGGCCGATGCTGCGCATGATGTTGAATGACATCGCATTCAGCGACACCGCCTGGGGGATGTCTTCACGCGGCACGATATCGCCCATGGAGGCCTGCCAGGACGGGTTGTGCAGCGCCGTGCCGCAGCCGATCATGAAGGTGAAGGCAAGCAGCAGCCACGGCGTCATCTGGCCTGCAAAGGCAAGGTATGCGAGTGCCGCCGACACGACCATCATCAGCGCCTGCGCCACCAGCATGATGCGCCGGCGGTCAAGGTTGTCAGCCAGGGCGCCTGCTGCAAGCGAAAAGAGCATGATAGGCAGCGTGTTGGCTGCCTGCACGAAGGCGACCAGATCCTTCGAATCCGAGATCTGGGTCATCATCCAGCCGGCGCCGACAGTCTGGATCAACCCGCCAAGGTTGGATACCAGCGTCGCCCCCCACAAGGCCCGGAAATTGCCGTTGCGCAGGGGAGACATTATCGACGCTCTGGAACTCAAACCGGATCCTTCCTCAGTTCGGCTGACGGCACATAAGAATCTGTTGAATAAAGCTTATACGCAATCGCCTTGCGATTGGCAGAGCATTTTCTGCTGGATTGTTCTGTAACAGTCGGGCAACCGCGAGCGGTGCGCCGTTGCGAGGCCAGCAGCCCCTGCCTATGGAACGAAAACCGAGACGGCACGGGGATGAACCTTGAAGTCCGCAGGCGTTGACGTGACGATTTCGCCGTCGGTATTAACGGGCATCTCGCGCCGCGTCTCAATCTTGAATTCGACCCCTCTTGCGGTGCGCACCTCCTTGTAAGCGCCGTGGCGGCCGGAGCGGAAGGCGGGCAGCATGAAGGCAAGCTTCCAGAGGCTCTTCATCTCGAGGCTGTAGAGATCCAGGTGTCCGTCATCGATCGCAGCCGATTCCTGGATCACGTTGCCGCCGCCGTAGTGAACGCCGTTGCCGATGGCGATCTGATAGGTGCGTACGATCCGCGTGTGATCCGATTCGGTGATGCGGGCGCGGAAGCGGGAGGCTGACACCAGCACCTTGAAGGCGGCCACCGCGTAACTCAGCTTGCCGAATCGCCGCTTGAGGCCCGAATCCAGTTTTTGAGCAAGCTCGGAGCTTAGGCCTATGCTCGCGACATTGAAGAAGGCGTGGCCATTGACTGAGCCTACGTCGATGGCGCGCTGCTTTCCGCGAATGATCACGTCAGCGGCTTCGTCCAGTTCTGTGGGAATGGCGAGGGTGCGGGCCAGGTCGTTGGCAGTGCCCATCGGCAGGATACCCATCGGCAGGCCGCTCTCCATGACTGCAAAGGCCGCAGCAGAGACCGATCCATCGCCACCGCAGATGACGATCTGGTCGTGGGAGTTCCGCAGCCGCATGATGTCACGGGCGAGCTCCGGCAGGGCGTCAAAGGTTTCGGTGGTGATCTGCAGACCGCCACGCCCGAACTGTTCGATGATGGGTTCTAGTGATTCTCCACCCCGACGGGCGTTCGGATTAACGAGGAGAAGCGTTCGCCTGAGTCTGGTCATCAAGGATCCTTGCCGCAACATGGCAAGGTTACATAGGCGGCAAAGGAGTCTTGTCGAGAGAAGACCCTACTCTTCCGGGCGATTGCTCAAAGCGGTGGATGGGGAGGCGGGCAGCAAGTGAATGCTGCCCGCCAATAGGCGCAGAAGGCGGGAGGATGGGGGGGGGGATTGCCTTCCGCACCTTTCTCAGCTGTACCAATATGGTACAGAAATCCGCTGGGACATCGGGAACTCACGCATCATCCAGAGATGATTACCGATTTGAGTCTCCCGCTGAAACCTCCGATCATGAACGTGTAATGTTTATTAGTACGAGGTCAAGTGGATTGAGCGGGATCGCTGCTGATTCTCGCTTTGGCACAGGCGAATTGTCATGAGAGGTGTGTCCAAGCGACAATTGCCGTGCTGTGTTTGATAGGGAGCCGGCAATTCCCAGGTATCCACCGTTTCATGTGAAGAGATGAAAAAGTTCTTCGCAGGGTGGCTAGACAGGCGAAAATCTCATGCTATAACCCAGCCCAATTCAGGGGCGCGGCGCTGGTGACAGAGCTTCAAGCCTCGGATGCCCAGATAGCTCAGTTGGTAGAGCAGCGGATTGAAAATCCGCGTGTCGCTGGTTCGATTCCGGCTCTGGGCACCATCCCTTCTCTTCCTTAGATCGCTACATCAAGGCCTTTGGCCTCGGCTTGCTTGCGCAAGTGTCTCCGCAATGCATTTCGGGCCCTATCGCTTGCGCGACGGGCCCGTTGATTCGGCAAGACGGATTACCACTCTTCCGGAACTGCCTTAAAGCGCCAGCTCGAATACCCGGAACGGCGTCGTAATGATGATGCCTGCGGCGTTGCCGACGGTCTGGCCAATGCTGCCGGTAATCGAACTCAGCTGATTCGACAGCGTGCGGTCGTTCACTATCGTATCTTCACGAGTTAGCGTGACGCCCAGCAGCTTCACCAGCACCGGGTTCTCCGCAAACTTCGTGTGGTTGAGTGAGTCGGCGGCTGAAAGCGCTGTGACGTCGACAACCGTGACGCCATATTCCGCCAATTCCTCGGCGTTTAGGATTGCGCCGACGCGTTCGCGGCTGCCGGAGAGGAAGCTCGCAAACCCTAGCGCACGGTCGTTGCGCGAGGCGAGCACCACGAAGTTCGTTCTCGAAGATCCAAGCCGGCGCTTCTGCGTCTTGAATACGTCGGCGTCGATGTCCGGTGATGCGAGAATCACGTCGGCCAACCTGCCGTTCAGGTCCGCATCGTTCGACATTGCGAGCTGACGCAACGCTTCCATGGTGACAAGGCTGCCCATGGAATGGGCAATAAGGTCGATTCGCTCGGCACCTGCCTCGGCAACAAGCCGCAGCATATCCTCCAGCGCGTCGCGGCTCGCCATGGCGCTGTTCTGATCATAGAGATAATCGACGACGCGGCCGGCGGAGGGCCATGTGAACAGCACCACAGCGCCCGGATAGCCGGAATCATGCGCCACCTGCGTCATACGGTAGACGGCATCGTCAAAGGCAGTGTTGTAGCCGTGGACAAAGACCATGGCGCGACCACCGCGCTGGCGGATCTCCCGGGCAAGCTCGTCGCGATAGTCGTCACGGCTTCGGAAGATGCCGAGTCGTCTGGCGGTGAAGTAGCGGGCCGGATCTGCCACGACTGGATTGACCGCGCGTTCAATATTGCCAGCCTCATGCACCTTGGGCACGGTGACATCCACGAAGGCGAAGTAGGGATCGAGGGTTCGGTCGCCGGAGAAGACCAGGCCGTCCTGATCGGATTTGGCACGCGTTGTCGCAAGAAAGATTCGGTGTTCGCCTGCGATCTGAGCATCAGACGCTGGCGCGATCGTGCGGGCCATCAGCCGGTGATATTCGGGGCTGGTGCAACCGGCGAGGCCAAGCATCAACAACAATGCAGGGATAAGGAAGCTCGAAGAAACTCTGTTACGCATACATCTATCCGGCAGCAGACAGGTCAGGCGGCATGAGATTGCGCCGCCCGTCGATCAATCGGACCATGTCAAAGCAGATGCAGGTTGGAAAGCGCGCAGATTGCTACAGTGCATGAATTTTGCGTTCTCGTGTGAATGGTGACACAGGACGGAACGAGTTCCCGCCTTTCACGTTGTCATGCCGAAGAACCACACAGGAGTTGAAAATGCTGAAAGGTATCGCGCTTTGGGCAATGGGAGTGCCGATCTTTGTGATCATCCTTCTCTACATGTTCGTATTCTAACACACCGATATTTTGTGCCCCTGAATGGGTTTGCGCCTTCGGCGCGATGCTTGGCCAAGCATTACAATTTGCTAATGTTACCATTCACAAAAGGTTCACGTTCGCGGCTCTATCACTCACACATATTCAAACAGTGAGTTGAGCCAATGAAAACCATATCCCGCGTATTTGCAGCAGCGATTGCCGTAGCCATGGCCGCCCTTCCGGTGGCTCAGGCCAGTGCCCAGGGTTATCATCAGCCGCCGCACAGGGAAGCGCCGCGCAAGCCGGCTCCTCCTGCTCCGGCACGTCCGCAGGCGCACAAGCCAGCGCCGGCGCCTCATGCAAAGCCGATGCCGCCGAAGCCGCAGGCGCACAAGCCGATGCCGCCTAAGCGCAAGTGGGCTCGTGGACAGCGCTTCAATGACTGGAAGCGTTATTCGGAAGTGCGTGACTACAAGCGTCATGGCCTGAAGCGCCCGGCTCCGGGTCAGCGCTGGGTGCGGGTGGACAACGACTACCTGCTGGTGACGATCGCCAGCGGCATCATCGCGGGCATCATTGCCGGACGCTAGCTCGCGGTTGGTAGTGGCTGAATGATGAAAGGGCGCCTCAGGGTGCCCTTTTTGCTTCTCTTTTTCACAAGTGGACCAAGGTTCCCTGGCCCGCCGAGAGTCTTCCGGTTGACAAACGCCGCCCGCGGGCATCTATCACCTGCCAACCCCCAAGCTGGACACTGCATATGACCAATGTCGCCCTTACCGGCCTAGCCCGTGATCTTCTCATCCGTGCGGAGCAGGGAAATCCTGTTCGCGTCGGCGTTATCGGCTGTGGCGAGATGGGAACCGACCTGGTCACGCAGATCGCGAAGATGAAGGGCATCGAAATTGCCGCCGTGGCCGACCGCCGCTTCGTCAATGCCGAGGCCGCCGTGAAGATCGCCGGCCGTGATCCGGAGAGTGCAGGGCGCGCGACAACGACCGGCCAGATGGAGGATCTCATTCGTTCAGGCCGTACGGCCATCGTGGGCGATGCGATGCAGCTTATTGCCAGCGAGCAAATCGACGTGGTCGTGGATGCGACGGGCAGACCCACGGCAGGCGCTGAGCTCGGTCTTGCTACCATCAATGCCGGCAAGCACCTGGTCATGATGAATGTCGAGGCCGACGTTACCATCGGCGCCTATCTCAAGAGCCTCGCCGACAAGCAGGGCGTGGTCTACACGGTCGGTGCCGGCGACGAGCCTTCCTCCTGCATGGAGCTGATCGAGTTCGTGAGCGCCATGGGCCACGACGTGATCGCTGCCGGCAAGGGCAAGAACAATCCGCTCAATCATGATGCGACGCCGGACGACTATCGCGAGGAAGCAATCCGCCGCAACATGAACCCGCGCATGCTGGTGGAGTTCGTCGACGGCTCTAAGACCATGGTGGAGATGGCGGCGCTCGCCAATGCCACCGGTCTCGTCCCCGACAAACCCGGCATGCATGGTCCGGCAGCTTCGCTCGAAGATCTGCCACGTGTGCTCTGCCCAATTGAGGACGGCGGCATTCTCTCGCGCCGGGGCGTGGTCGATTATTCGATCGGCAAAGGCGTTGCGCCGGGTGTTTTCGTCATCGCTGACATGTCCCATCCGCGCCTCAACGAGCGCATGAGCGACCTGAAGCTCGGCGATGGGCCATACTTTACCTTCTACCGTCCGTATCACCTGACGAGCCTCGAAGTGCCGCTCTCCTGTGCGCGAGCCGTGATGTATCGCAAGGCGGATATGGTGCCGCTGCCGCGTCCGGTGGCGGAAGTCTGCGCGGTGGCGAAGCGCGATCTGAAGCCGGGTGAGAAGCTCGATGCGATCGGTGAATACACCTACCGCTCATGGACCATGAGCGTTGAGGATGCCCGCGCGTCCGATGCGATACCCTGTGGCCTGCTGGAAGGCGGTACGGTGCTCAAGGCTGTGAAGAGAGGCGAGCTGCTGACGAACGCCAACGTGCGTCCCATTCAGGATACCAAGCTTATGGAACTGCGCCGCCTGCAGGACCAGATGGTGTTTGGAAGCGTATAAACTTCCACTTTCAGCTCCCACACCCTCATGCTGAGCTTGTCGAAGCACGGGGGCCAGACTGCGCCTCATCTCACCCTCGTGGTTCGACAGGCTCACCATGAGGGATGAGATAAGGCAGCGCGCAGACGCTTACTTGCCCAACTCGATCGAACGACGACGCGCGGCGTCGACGGCTTCGTCAACGAGATTGCCGAGACGGTTCTCACCCATGAGAACGGCAAGCGCTGCTGCCGTGGTGCCGTTGGGGCTCGTTACCTGCTCACGCAGACGGCCGGGTTCCTCGCCGCTTTCCTTCGCCAGATTGGCCGCACCGTAGACCGTCTGCATGGCGAGCAGCCTCGCTGCCTTTTCCGACAGGCCAGCCTTCACGGCGGCAGCTTCCAGGCATTCGATGAAGTGGAAGACATAGGCCGGGCCGGAGCCGGAGACTGCCGTCACCGCGTCGATCTGGCCTTCATCGTCCAACACAACCACTTCGCCGCTGGCAGACAGCAGCGTGTTTACGAACGCGAGGATGTCTGCCGAGACGAGCTCGTTGGCGTAGATGCCCATCATGCCCTTGCCGATGGCGGCGGGAGTGTTGGGCATGCAACGGATGACCGGGGTGTCAGACCCCAGGATTTCGGAGAAGGTGCTGATCGCGATACCTGCAGCGATGCTGAGGAAGGCGGCCTTAGGCGCCAGAGGCTTGTAGGCCGGGAGCACGTCGCGCAGAACCTGCGGCTTGACGGCGATGATCACGAGATCCGCGCTTTCGCCTGCAATGCCATCCGGTGCGGCGCTGGTGCGCACACCCTGCTCGCCCGCGCGGTTACGCAGCGTTTCGTTTGGCTCGATCACCAGAACGTCGGCAGGCTGGACGGCACCGGAAGCGAGCCAGCCCTTGAGCATGTCGAAGCCCATGTTGCCGCAACCTACGAGAATAACTTTACCGGCCATCTGCGGCTTCCTTTCTCAGAACTTCGGCTGTTCGACGCCGGCGAAGCGGCAGGCTGCCGTAAGCGTGTTGGCCATCAGCATGGCAATGGTCATGGGACCGACGCCGCCCGGCACAGGCGTGATTGCGCCTGCAACTTCCTTGGCGGCGGGGGTATCCACGTCGCCCACGAGGCGGGTCTTGCCTTCGCCCTTTTCTGGAGCCGGGATACGGTTGATGCCAACGTCGATGACCGTGGCGCCGGGCTTGATCCAGTCGCCCTCGATCATCTGCGGACGGCCAACCGCGGCAACAACGATGTCAGCCTGGCGGACGACGTCAGCCAGATTGGCGGTGCGGCTGTGGGCAATGGTAATGGTGGCGTTGGCGGCGAGCAGCAGGTTCGCCATCGGCTTGCCGACGATATTGGAGCGGCCCACAACCACGGCGGAGAGGCCGGAGAGATCCTTGCCGCGAACGCGCTCCAGAAGGAGCATGGAGCCTGCGGGCGTGCAGGGCACGAAGGCCGTATCGAGCTCACCGGTGCCGAGCTTGCCGACATTGATGAAATGGAAGCCGTCGACATCCTTTTCAGGCGCGATCGACTGGATCACGGCGGCGGAGTCGATGTGGTCCGGCAGTGGGAGCTGAACCAGAATGCCGTGGATCGAAGGATCGTTGTTGAGGCTTTCAACCAGCGCCAACAGGTCGGCTTCGGTGGTTTCGCGCGGCAGTGTGTGCTGGACCGAATGGAAACCGCATTCCTTGGCCATGCGCGACTTGGAGGCGACATAGACCTGGCTTGCAGGGTCTTCGCCAACGAGAACCGTGGCCAGGCCCGGGACCACGCTGCCTGCAACAGAGGCCGTATGGGCTGTGACCTTCGCCACGATTTCGGCTGCTACAGCCTTGCCGTCGATTATCTCTGCCACGGTCATCTCCTTGTTCCTGAGGATCGTTGAATATTCACCGACCGCAGCAAATTCAAGCCATCAGTGCGCTCAGGCCTGTTCGAATATCGACGCGCCCTCGTCAGCGCGACCGGCGATCCGGCGGAAGGCGGCGAAGAGTTCGCGGCCCATGCCGTGCTGGCGGTGGGAGAGATCGACCGGTTCGACCGTGCGGCTTGCCAGTTCCTGCGCGTCGACCAGCAGCTCAAGCGTTCCAGCTTCCGCATCGACGCGGACCATGTCGCCATCGCGCACCTTGGCAATCACACCACCGTCGAGCGCTTCCGGCGTGACGTGGATCGCTGCAGGCACCTTGCCCGACGCGCCAGACATGCGGCCATCCGTGACCAGTGCCACGTGGTAGCCGCGGTCCTGCAGGACACCCAGGGCAGGGGTAAGCTTGTGCAGCTCAGGCATGCCGTTCGCCTTTGGGCCCTGGTAGCGCACGACCGCAACCACGTCGCGGTTCAGGAGGCCGTCCTTGAATGCCTGCTGCAGGGCTTCCTGCGTGTGGAACACCATGGCCGGCGCTTCGATAACCCGATGCTGCGGCTTCACGGCTGACGTCTTGATGATGGCGTGGCCGAGGTTCCCCTTCAGCATGCGCAGGCCGCCGGTTGGCTGGAAGGCCTTTTCGAAAGGTGCAAGCACCTTTTCGTCGCCGCTTTGCTCCGGAGTCGGCACGCGGGTGACGCTGCCATTCTCGCCGAGCTTTGCTTCGACGGCATAGTTGCGCAGACCCGGCCCCCAGACCGTCGAGACGTCCTCGTGTAGAAGCCCTGCGTCGAGAAGCTCGCGGATCAGGAAGCCCAGACCGCCTGCCGCATGGAAATGGTTCACGTCGGCAAGGCCGTTCGGGTAGACGCGGGCGAGTAGCGGAACGATGTCCGAAATCTCGGCGATATCCGACCAGGTCAGCTTGATGCCCGCCGCAGCGGCTATGGCGATCAGGTGGATCGTGTGGTTGGTCGAGCCGCCCGTCGCATTCAGACCGACAACAGCGTTGACGATCGAACGCTCGTCGATCATGCGGCCGACCGGGGTGAACTCGTTGCCCTGCGCGGTGATGGCGAGCGCGCGCTTGGCGGCTTCACGCGTCAGCGCGGTGCGCAGCGGCGTGTTCGGGTTGACGAAGCTAGCACCTGGCGTGTGCAGGCCCATGATCTCCATCATCATCTGATTGGAGTTGGCCGTGCCGTAGAAGGTGCAGGTGCCGGGGCTGTGATAGGACTTCGATTCAGCTTCCAGCAACGCGTCGCGACCGACCTTGCCCTCGGCGTAGAGCTGGCGGACCTTGGCCTTCTCGTCATTTGGCAAGCCCGTCGTCATCGGGCCAGCCGGGATGAAGACGGCGGGGAGGTGGCCGAAGTTGAGGGCTGCGATCAGCAGGCCCGGAACGATCTTGTCACAGATGCCGAGATAGACCGCGGCATCGAACATGTTGTGCGAGAGACCGACGGCTGCGGACAGCGCGATCACGTCACGGGAGAAAAGCGAGAGCTCCATGCCGGCCTGGCCCTGGGTCACGCCATCGCACATGGCCGGAACGCCTGACGCTACCTGCGCAACCGCACCCACTTCGCGCGCGGCCTCGCGGATCAGTTCCGGGAAGGTCTCATAGGGCTGGTGCGCCGAAAGCATGTCGTTATAGGCGGTGACGATGCCGAGGTTCGGCACTGCATTGCCGGAAAGCGCAGCCTTGTCGCCGGGAGCGCAGGCGGCAAATCCATGCGCCAGGTTTCCGCAAGCGAGTGCGGAACGGTGCGGGCCGGATGATGCAGCTTCGTCCAGCCGTTGCAGATAGGCTTCGCGCGTCGCGCGGGAGCGCTCGCGGATCCTGGATGTGATTGCTTCAAGCTCGCGTTTCACCGTCATGATACTCAACCCTTCGGAGCCCAGTAAACGTGCACGGGCACGCCTGCGCGCTCGATGACTGCCCGGATGGGCAGGTTTGACTTCTTGGCAAGCGCCTGTTCCAGAACGGCGCGCTTGTCGTCACCTTCGATGTGGAGGAAGATTGCCCGCGCAGCACAGAGCACGGGCATGGACAGTGTCAGCCGGGGCTCTTGAGCGGCCTCGGAGACCACCGGCTGGACGGGCGGACCGTCCAGCGTTGCGAGAAGCTCTCCGATGTTTTCCGCATCGGGAAAGAGTGAGGCCGTATGGCCGTCATTGCCCATGCCAAGCACCAGAACGTCGAGCGGCAGCGGGAGAGCTGCAATCGTCTTCGATGCCCGCTCTGCGGCTTCATCGATGTTGGAACCCGAATGGTAGAGGGGCACAAACTCGGCGTCGGATGCACGGTTCTTGAAAAAATGGCGCAGTGCGAGCCGTGCGTTGGACCGTTCAGAAGATGGCGGAACGAACCGCTCGTCCGCCAGGGTCACGGCAGTCCGCTCCCAATGGATAGGGGTTGAGGACAATTCTTCCAGAAACAGGCGCGGAGTGGTGCCGCCGGAGATGGCGAGCAGTGCCTTGTTCCGGGCAGACAAAGCCTTTGCCAGCTCGCCTGAGACCTTGTTCGCGAGGTCCCGCGCCAATGCCTGCGGCGAGGAGAATTCGTACCACTTGACCTTCATGCTACACGCTCTCGTGCCAGGTGCGGCCTTCCCGCTCGATCAGGGCGATCGATCCGGAGGGACCCCAGGTGCCTGCGGTATAGAGCTGAACCGGCTGCTTGTTGTCTTCCCAGGCGCCGACGATCGGGTCGATCCAGTGCCAGGCGGCCTCAACCTCGTCACGACGCATGAACAGCGTCTGGTTGCCCCGGATCACGTCCATCAGCAGGCGCTCGTATGCGTCGGGGTTACGGTCCGTGAAGGACTCGGCAAAGCTCATGTCGAGTGGCAGATGGCGCAGGCGCATGCCGCCCGGCCCTGGTTCCTTGATCATGATCCACTGCTTCACGCCCTCGTCGGGCTGCAGGCGGATGACCAATTGGTTGGCGAAAACCGGCCCCGCCTGATCGCCAAAGATCGAATGCGGGATCGGCTTGAACTCAATGACGATCTCCGACACGCGGGCCGCAAGACGCTTGCCTGTGCGCAGGTAGAAGGGCACGCCTGCCCAGCGCCAGTTGCCGATCTCGGCCTTGATCGCCACGAAGGTTTCCGTGTTGCTGCTGCCCGCGCCCAAATCGTCGAGATAGGCCTTCACCGGACCGTTAGCCGAAGCACCGGCGCGGTATTGCCCGCGGATGGTCGAGCGTTCCGCGTTGGCGCTGGTGATCGGCACCAGGGAGCGCAGGACCTTCAGCTTCTCGTCGCGCACGGCATCCGCCTCCATGGAGGAGGGGGGCTCCATGGCCACGAGGCAGAGAAGCTGCAGCATGTGGTTCTGGACCATGTCGCGCAGTGCACCGGCCTTGTCGTAGTAGTCGGCCCGGCCTTCGAGCCCGACGGACTCGGCTACGGTGATCTGGACGTGGTCGATATGGGCATGGTTCCAGAGCGGCTCGTACATGACGTTGGCGAAGCGCAGCGCCATCAGGTTCTGGACCGTTTCCTTGCCGAGGTAGTGGTCGATGCGGAAGATGTTGCGTTCTTCGAACACCCGGCCGATGACCTCGTTGACCTCCTTCGCGGTGCGAAGGCTGCGCCCGATCGGCTTTTCAACGATGATGCGCGAGGTGGGCGTGGCAAGCTGGTGCTTTTCGATCTGGCCGACAAAATCACCAAAGATGCTTGGCGCTACAGCCAGATAGAAGGCACGGACGTGATTTCTGTCGCCCAGATGTTCCTTAACCGCGGCAAATCCGTCGCCGGAGCGGGCGTCCACCGGGACATAGGAGAGGCGAGAGAGGAAACGCTCTAGCTCCGTGTCGCTCACCTCGGCCGCCGGCACGTGGGTGACGATCGCCTCGCGCGCGGTTTGGCGGAACTGTTCGTCCGTCAGGTCGGAGCGGGAGGCGCCGATGATCCGCGTCGGATCACTGAACTGGCCGGCGCGCTGGCGCTGGTAAAGCGCAGGTAGAAGCTTGCGCTGCGAGAGGTCCCCGGTCGCCCCGAAGACGACGAGATCGAATGGTTCAACCGGAATGATCTGGCTTGTCATGCACTCTGCCTTTCACGTTCTGGCTGCTTCTAGATTAATCGATTTAAAAATTCCAGACAGGATTGCAACTAAGTGCAGCCTAACATCGCAATTTAGAAGGAATAAGGCTGCCTAGATGAGGTCGCGGAGCGCGTACCAGTTCAACGCAAGCACCAGCAGAACTGACTGGAAGCGCTGACCGCCGGGGAAGGGCGGAATGGCAAGCTCTTCAAAGAGCTTCAGTTTTTCGCGTTTGCCCGCGAGCGCTTCGGCGTAAAGGCGGCCCACGTAGTTGGAAAGCATGACCCCGTGCCCGGAATATCCGCCAGCGGAAATGACATGGGGCAGGACTTCGCGCACGTAGGGCATGCGGGGCATCGTGATGCCGACATAACCGCCCCAGGCGTGGGTAATCTCCGTGTCCTTCAGCTGCGGATAGACTTCCGCGATCTGCCGGCGGATCTGGTTGCGGATGTCGCCGGGGCTCGCCTTCGAATAGATCTCTCGCCCACCGAAGAGAAGGCGACCATCGCTCGACTTGCGGAAATAGCGGACGACGAAGTGGGAGTCGTCGACGCTTTCGCCGCCGGGAAGTACTTTGCTGTCGGAGCCAAGCGGCGGCGTTGCGCCGATGAAGGAACCGATCGGCATCAGATGGCGGGCCGTCGTTTTCTCGAGCCCATCGATATAGGCGTTGGTCGCGATCAGGCAGTTTGCCGCGGTAATCGTGCCCTGGTCGGTCTCAACCTCCACCCGCCCGCCATTCGCGTTGATACGCAGCGCCTGCGTGCCCTCGAAGATATGCGCTCCCGCCCTTGCAGCCGCCTGACCGGTCCCCACCAGAAGTTTGATCGGGTTGATGTGACCGGTGCCGGTATCCTTGATGCCGCCATGATAGCGGCTCGACCCAAGATGCGCCGCCGTCTCGTCGCGATCCATATAGGTCAGGTGCGGATAGCCGAAGCGCTCCGCCATGATTTCTGCATGGTGCTTATAGTGGCGAGTGTATCGAGGCTTATGGGCAACGGAAAGCTGACCTGGCATGTAGTCAATGTCTATGCCGTGCTCTCCGGCGAAGGACAGGAGATGTGACTTCGCTTCCTCTGCCACGTCGAAGAGCGCCTTGGCGCGGGTGAAGCCCAACTGGCCCTCGAGGTCTTCGGCCCAGGAGCGCTGGCCAGTGCCAAGCTGGCCGCCGTTGCGGCCGGAAGCGCCGTCACCCAGCCGATGTGCTTCGATTAGCACAACGTCCACACCAGCCTTTGCCAGGTGATAGGCAGCCGAGACGCCCGTAAAGCCGCCGCCGATGATCACTACATCGGCACGGCGACTGCCGTCCAGCCTCGGATATTCAGGTCGTGCGTCGAGTGTCGCCTCGTACCACGAGATTCCGGGCGAAATCGGAGACTGGTAGCCCATGCGGAGGCTCACACCCTAAACGTTCAACAGAAGGTATTCGCGTTCCCAAGGGCTGATTACACGCATGAAGGTTTCAAACTCCATGCGCTTGATCGCCGCGAAGGTGGTGATGAAGCTGGTGCCCAGAATGTCGTGCAGGAGCTTGTCCTGTTCGAAGAGCGCAACAGCTTCGAGCAGCCCGCGCGGCAGCTCGATCAGATCCTCGTTCACGGACTTGCTGGAGGGCGCATCGGGTTCGATCTTTTCGAGGATGCCCGACAGACCGCAAGCCAGCGATCCGGCAAGCGCGAGGTAAGGGTTGGCGTCTGACGACGGGATGCGGTTTTCCACGCGACGGGCCTGGTGGTCCGATACAGGAACACGGAAAGCGGCGGTGCGGTTGTCGTAACCCCAGCGCGTGTTGACCGGCGCAGAGGCGCTCTGCGTCAGGCGGCGGTAGGAGTTCACGTAGGGCGCCAGCATCACCAGCGCATTTGGAATGTGCTTCTGCAGCCCGCCGATGAAGTGGCGGAACGTCTCGCTCTCACTGCCGTCGGCGTTGGTGAAGACGTTCTGGCCGGTCTTGATGTCCACCAGCGACTGGTGGATGTGCATCGCCGAGCCGGGCTGATCCTGAATGGGCTTCGCCATGAATGTTGCGTAGATGTCGTGCTTCAGCGCCGCCTCACGGATCGTGCGCTTGAACATGAACACCTGGTCGGCAAGCTCGATCGGATCACCATGGCGCAGGTTGATCTCCAGCTGGCCTGCACCTTCCTCGTGGATCAGGGTGTCAATCTCCAGACCCTGCGCTTCCGAGAAATGATAGATGTCATCGATCAGTTCGTCGAACTCGTTGACGCCGGCGATGGAATAGCCCTGGCCACCACCAATCGGGCGTCCCGAGCGGCCGACTGGCGGGGTCAGCGGGTAATCCGGGTCGGGGTTCTTGTGGACGAGGTAGAACTCGATCTCGGGCGCTACGATGGGCTTCATGCCCATCTCGGCATATTTGGCCATCACGCGCTTCAGCACGTTGCGGGGGCTGTATTCCACCACGCTGCCGTCCTGACGAGCGAGATCGCAGATCACCTGTGCGGTCGGATCGCTTTCCCACGGAACCACGGACAGTGTAGCCAGGTCCGGGACCAGCTTCAGATCGCCGTCGTCCTCGGGATAGACAAAACCATGGCCATCTTCCGGGTATTCACCGGAAATGGTTGTCATGAAGACAGCGGAGGGGAGGGCCAGCGACGTGTTGGAGATGAATTTCTTCGACGGCATCATCTTGCCGCGCGCGACACCCGCCTGATCAGGGGTGATGCACTCGATGTCTTCAATGGCACGCCATTCAAGCCATTCCGTGGCCTGTTTCCAATCCGTCACGCCTCGCAAGTTTTGCAGGAACGCTGCAGATGCGCGCGTACGGCTCGCTTTCCCACGTGGAGTTTTCGTATTGTTCAACATCAATCACCTAAAATGCTCAAACGAGATACTATACTAGCCCCGTTAAATGCAACGAACGAGCGCGTTGTTGCCGAGCATTGCGGGAAAATTACGTCAGAACACGAGCTCTCCGCACCCTTTCAGGTTCATCCGTCAGTGCGCCAGTCCCTGGTTCAGCAGCCGGGCCACCGATGCCTGTATCTTGTCCTGGGTGAGCGGCATCGAAATCATTGCGTCCAGTACCATCGCCGTTCGGACAGATCCATCGTAGGGCTGTCCGCCCTTCGTAATCCCCAAAATTCGCGGAAAACCGTCATTGCGCCTGTTGCGAAGCTCGATCAATGACGCAACTATATCGCCCAGCGTGGCGTGTTCTCGGGTCAGGTCCAGAACGACCAGCGCCAGCTCTTGAGTATTGAGCGTATCAAAGCTCTCCCAACCATCCACGCAGGTGGTTTGCCGGTAGATGCCTTCAATACTTTGGGCCAGGATGATCCGATTTATCGGTGAGGCTGAAATGACAACGACGGAACTGCCGGTTGCCCTACGCCTCGGATCGATCGCCTCCAGCAGTACATTCCCACTCGCCATCAATCCCCACCTGCAATCTTTAGTTGCATGTTTATATATAATTACAACGAAAGATTGCCTTCGTCAATGCGCGGCAAAGACCCATGTTTGTGCCACTGTAATGGCATGGGGGAAATCTTTTATTTCTCGCGAATTTCCTCCTTGTCTGTACAGTTGATCAACAATAGGTTCGGCCCAAATTCCGCGTTTGCGGATATGATGGATGAAGGGAGCTTGGTCCAATGAAGAGCCATCTTGTACTGCGGTCAGTACTCTCGGTAACAACAGCTCTCTTCGCGTTCGGAGCGATGGCGCAGGAGCGGGTTGTCAACGTTTACAACTGGTCCGACTATATCGACGAAAGCATCCTTGAAGACTTCACCAAGGAGACGGGGATCAAGGTCGTCTACGACGTTTACGATTCCAACGAGGTGCTGGAAACCAAGCTGCTCGCTGGCGGATCGGGCTACGATGTCGTGGCGCCCACGGCCGAATTCCTGGCGCGCCAGGTGCAGGCCGGCGTGTTCCAGAAGCTCGACAAGTCGAAGCTCCCGAACATCTCGAACATGTGGGACGTCATCGAAGACAAGACGGCGATGTACGATCCCGAGAATGCCTTTTCGATCAACTACATGTGGGGCACTACCGGAATCGGCTACAACAAGGCCAAGGTGAAGGCGGCACTGGGCATCGACACGGTGGATTCCTGGGACGTGCTGTTTGATCCGGAGAATGCAGCCAAGCTTGCCGACTGCGGCATCTACCTGCTCGACACGCCGACCGATGTGCTGCGCGCGGCGCTGAACTATGCGGGCCTGAACCCGGACAGCCGTGACCAGGCTGAACTGCAGAAGGGCGCTGACATTCTTCAGGCGATCCGTCCCTATGTGCGCAAGTTCCATTCGTCCGAATACATCAATGCACTCGCCAACGGCGATATCTGCGTGGCCCTCGGCTATTCCGGTGATATCTTCCAGGCGCGCGACCGCGCTTCCGAGGCAGGGCAGGGTGTCGAGATAGGCTACTCCATCCCGAAGGAAGGCGCGCAGATGTGGTTCGACCAGATGGCGATCCCGGCTGATGCGCCGCACGTTGAGGAAGCGCACGAGTTCCTGAACTACCTGATGCGCCCCGAGGTGATCGCCAAGGCGTCGAACTTCACCGTCTATGCGAACGGCAACTTCGCCTCGCAGGAATTCATCGACGACGATATCATCACCGACACCGCAGTCTATCCGGATGAAGCCACGCTGGCGAACCTGTTCGTAGCGCTGCCGTTCGATCCGCAGACGCAGCGCGTCGTGACGCGTCTGTGGACGCGCATCACCACCGGACAGTAAAACTAAGTTGGCCGGTCCTCGCCCAGGATCGGCCAGCCAACATCCTTGGGCGGGAGGCTGGTGAATGGCGTCTCTTGGCAGTATCCGGCGGGATTTCGCTCCCTGGGCAAACCCCGACGAAAAGCCGTTCATACGCTTCGAAAACGTCACAAAGAGTTTCGGCTCACAGACCACAGCCGTCGATGACCTGACGCTGTCGATCTACGAGCGCGAGTTCTTCGTCCTGCTCGGACCTTCCGGCTGCGGCAAGACCACGCTTCTGCGCATGCTGGGCGGGTTCGAGCAGCCCACCTCCGGTCGTGTTCTTCTCGATGGACAGGACCTCTCCGGCGTGCCGCCTTATCGGCGGCCGGTGAACATGATGTTCCAGTCCTACGCGCTCTTCCCGCATATGTCGGTCGAAAAGAACATCGCCTTCGGCCTCAAGCAGGAGGGGATGCCCAAGGCGCAGATTGGCGAGCGGGTTCAGCGCATGCTGAAGCTCGTAAAGCTGGAGAAGTATGCGTCGCGCAAGCCGCACCAGCTTTCCGGCGGACAGCGGCAGCGCGTGGCACTTGCGCGTGCGCTGGCGAAGCGGCCGAAGGTTCTGCTGCTCGACGAGCCGCTGGGCGCGCTCGACAAGAAGCTGCGGGAAGAAACGCAGTTCGAGCTGATGGATCTGCAGCAGGAGCTGGGCCTCACCTTCGTGATCGTGACGCACGATCAGGACGAAGCCATGACCATGGCCGACCGCATTGCCGTCATGGACGCCGGCAAGGTGCTGCAGGTGGCGACGCCAGCGGAGATCTATGAAGCGCCCAATTCCCGGTTCGTTGCGGAGTTCATCGGCAACATCAATATCTTCGACGGGCAGATCGTGGAGAAGACGGGAAGCGCTGCCCGGATCCGCGACAAAAGCGGGACAGAATTCCAGATCGCCCTAGGGTCAAACGCGCAGGCCGATGGCTCGGCGGGGCTCGCCGTCAGGCCCGAGAAGCTGCAGATCACTCGCGAGCGGCCGGCCGATGCCGTCAATGCCATCGACGGTGAGGTCTGGGACATCGCCTACATGGGCGATCTCACGCTCTATAACCTGAAGCTGGACGACGGGCGGATCATCAAGATCAGCACGATCAACAGCCGCCGGAGGGTGGAAGACGCGCTCACCTGGCATGACCGGGCGTGGGTGTCCTTTGCGCCGGATGCCGGCGTGCTGCTGACGCGTTAGGAGGGGCTGATGAGCCGGCCTTCACCATCTCTACTGAGCCGGGTCGTCATCTGGGTGCCCTATCTCTGGCTCCTTGCGCTGTTTCTCGCTCCCTTCTTCATCGTCTTCAAGATATCGCTGTCGCAGACCGCGATTGCGATGCCTCCCTATACGCCCACCTTCGGGCTGAGCGAGGGTTGGGAGGGGCTCAAGAACGCCTTCAACAGCCTGTCGTTCGACAACTACCTTTGGGTGTTCGGCGATCCGCTCTACGTCAAAGCCTATCTGTCGAGCCTGAAGTTCGCGGCCATATCGACGGTGCTCGCGCTGCTGATTGGTTATCCGCTCGCCTATGGCATGACGCGCGCGCCGGAAAATCTGCGCACCATCTTCCTCATGATGGTGATCCTGCCGTTCTGGACGAGCTTCCTGATCCGCATCTATGCGTGGGTGGCGATCCTGAAGCCGGAGGGGCTGCTGAACCAGTTCCTGCTGTCGCTCGGGATCATCAAGCAGCCGCTGATCATCCTGAACACCGACCTCGCGATCTATATCGGCATAGTCTACTCGTACCTGCCGTTCATGGTGCTGCCCCTCTATGCTGCGCTTGATAAGATGGACCATTCGCTGGTGGAAGCGGCGCAGGACCTTGGGTGCACCCCCATCAAGGCGTTCTGGAAAGTGACCTTCCCGCTCTCGCTTCCGGGCGTTCTTGCCGGGTCCATGCTTGTCTTCATCCCGGCAGTGGGCGAATTCGTGGTGCCGGATCTGCTTGGCGGTTCGAGCACGCTCATGATCGGCAAGACGCTGTGGGCCGAGTTCTTCGTTAATCGCGACTGGCCGGTCGCTTCGGCGGTGGCGATCCTGCTGCTGCTGATCCTCGTCCTGCCGATCGTCTATTTCCAGCGGGTTCAGGCAAAAGCCCGCGAGAGCGAGGTCTGACATGGCTGGAAGCTGGAGCCGGTTCAACATCATCTCGCTGACGCTGGGTTTTGCGTTCCTCTACATACCCATCGTGCTACTCGTCATCTATTCGTTCAACGAGTCCCGTCTCGTGACCGTCTGGGGCGGGTTTTCGTTCAAGTGGTACGGGGCGATGCTGAACAACAGCGCGCTGATGAGTGCCGCGTGGGTGACGGCCCGCGTCGCGCTGATCTCTGCGACGCTGGCGACCATTCTTGGAACGATGGCGGCCGTTGCGCTAACCCGCTACAGCCAGTTCCGTGGACGCCTGTTGTTCTCGGGAATGGCGGTGGCGCCGCTGGTCATGCCGGAGGTTATCACAGGACTGTCGCTGCTGCTGCTCTTCGTGGCGGTTGGCCTTGATCGCGGGTTCACGACGATCATGCTGGCGCACACCACTTTTGCCATGTGCTATGTCGCCGTTGTGGTGCAGTCGCGTCTGGTAACCTTCGACCGCTCGCTGGAAGAGGCTGCCATGGATCTTGGTGCTACGCCCGCGCGCGCCTTCTTCCAGGTGACGCTGCCAGTCATTGCGCCTGCGGTCATCGCCGGCTGGATGCTGGCCTTCACGCTGTCTCTCGATGATCTGGTGATCGCAAGCTTCACGTCGGGCCCGGGCGCCACGACGCTGCCAATGAAGATCTACAGTCAGGTTCGTCTTGGCGTGACGCCTGAGATCAACGCGATCAGCACCGTGCTGATCGGTATCGTGACGGTTGGCGTACTCGCCGCTTCCCTCTTCAACAAGCGCCGCGCGCTGCGCGAGCGCCAGGGTTAAGCGAAGCGATCAGGGCATCAGTCCTTCCGGTCCGAAGCGGAGGGGGGCGGTGACAAAGGGCGCGTCCCATGAGCCGCCGACGAAAAAGTGCAGCTCGTCGGAGCCTTCCTCGGACAGCACAGCGGAGAGCGCCAGAGCGCGGCCTGCGACCGGGACGAGGCCATGCAGCCTGAGATTATATTGCCCGGCGCTTGCCTTCGCTGTGCTGATCTCAGCCAGTCCGTTCTTCACCGTTGCCTTGATCTCGGCAGCATCCAGCGCGATGCTTCCGTCAGCGTCCGTATAGAGCGGAATGAAGGTGCTCTTGCCGGATTGGTCGATCAGCTTCTGAATATCGATTCCGGGCAGCTGACCAGGGCCGAACGTGGCGGATACCTCGCCATTTGCCGTTGAAAGCAGGTTTTCGATGGTAGATCCCTGGCCTTTCAGGAACACGGACAGGTTCGCCTTTCCCTGAGGGATGAGATTACGGCGCCCGAAAGGCTGCGCAAGCTGGCCAAGCTCGATCTCGGTTCCGTTCAGGCGAAGTTCCAGCTGATCCGGGTCGCCGGACTTGTCGGCGCGAACGCCCACCTGAAAGTTGCCGCCCAGTCCCATGGCGTCGGAGATATCGAAGGTCGAGAGCTCGCCCTTGGTCTTTGCGACGGCGGCAACCTTGCTTAGCGGAATGGAGCCGAAGGTGGCGGAAGCGGCGGAGAACCGCAGATCGAAGTCGAGGCCGCTGATGAAGGAATGATTGCCGTTCGTCCGGGCACTGCCCGTTTCCAGCGGGCCGAGCGCCTGTGCCAGGCCGCGCAGGTTGAGCGCGTCGAAGGCCAGCGTTCCGATAATGCTCGGCCTTTCGTCCTCAAAGCTCACTTCCAGAACACCGCGCCCGGAGCTCGCATCGACGGCAAGGCTTGGCGTTTCCAGCTTCATGCGGTTGGAGTCGCCGGAGAGCTGGGCGGTGAGAGCAAGGGGACCGATGCGACCGCCCGGCAGGCGCACGCCATAGGTCCATTCTGCAAGCCGGTTGACCGACGGAGCAGACATCTCGAGCGCGCCCTCCACGAGACCGATCTCGCCGAGACCGGCCGTGCCCTCGAAGGAGAAGCGGGCGGGAGCGGCTTCTACCGTGAGCGAGAGGGGAGCATTGCCACCAGCCACGAGCAACAACGGCTGGGCGGAGTTGGCGCGCACGGTGACGGCTTCACCGTGCCAGATGCCGCGGGCGGACAGGGTAGCCGCGCGGTTGAGCGCAGGCCAGTCAAGCTCGCCCGACAGGCTGCTTATGACATCCACCCACTGTCCCTCGACAGGCGACAGCACGCGGGCTTCGGTAAATTCGATTTCGCCAAGGCTGTAGGCGGGCAGGGAGCTCAGATCCGGAGCTTCCGGCGATGCAGTGACCGCTTCCTTGGCCAGCCGGACGGAGCGAGCAAGCCTTCCCCAGCTTTGGGGTGAGGGAAACTGTGCGACGGTGATGTCCTCACTCAGGCGCAGGATCGGGCGGAGCAGTCGTATGCGGGTGAAGACGACTTCGCCGCGCAGTGCAGCGAGGGCGGACAGATCCACCTCGATCTCCTCCGCCTCAAGGACGGGCTCGCTCGTGTCTGTCCAGCTCTGCAGGCGGACATCCTTCAGAACGGCGCGGAAGGTGGGCCATACGTGGACGTCTGGCGCATCATCGATGCTGACGCGATAACCGGTCCAGGCGGTCATCTGCTGGGCTATACGGTCACGTACAATCTGCGTCGACGCCACGAAGGGCAGCCCGATGAAAATGACAAAAATACCCAGCACGACAGCGATGGCTGCGGCCCATATCGTTTTTTTTGCAAGCCCCTGCGACATACATCTCCGATCCACAAGTGGTCCGGCCACTCTGCAATCGATTTCCTTATCCGACTAACCTACCAGTTCAAATCCTTGTGCCATAGCGGTGGCAACAAATCATCACCAGCGAATGACCTGGATCTACATATCACATGGGACCAATATAAGAAGAACTCACAGATCCGATTGCCACGGTTTCTTGAGCAATTTCGCAGGGATACTGGCAAGTTCTGTATCGGAGGCCCGCGTGGGAAAGGTTAATTTGTCATTAGGAAAATGTTAAATATGTGAAGCTTACGATGCATTTGGCGACACTGCTTCGTCCAAGTGCGCCAAGCCCCGTTTTAACAGTTCCTCCACGCTGAACGCCTTCACCCCCTACGAAGGCGTTCTTTTTTAGCAACGCTATCCCGGCTGAAGTCCCTGAGCCTACGTGTCGGCCAGAACCCGGGTTGGAGGAAAAGTGATTTCGACGAGCGTTCCTTCACCCGGCGTCGAGCTGATCGAGAAGAAGGCGCGGTTGGCTTCCACCATGGCACGGGTCAGCGGCAGGCCGAGGCCGGTGCCGTCGCCGCGCTTGCGCCGCAGCGCGTTGATCTGGCGGAAGGGTTTCAGTGCTTCCTCCAGCTCCGTCGGGTTCATGCCAATGCCAGTGTCGCGGATGCGCAGGACCACCGAACCTTCAGGCTGATAGGCGGTGGATACAATGATCTGCCCGCCGGCCGGTGTATAGCGCACCGCATTGGACAGCAGGTTGAGCGCGATCTGGCGGATGCTGCGAAGATCAGCCACCACATTGGGGATACGGGTGCCGAAGCTTGAGCGGATGATGACGCGTTCGCTGTTGGCCTGCGGCTGCATCATGGAGACGGCCTGCTCCAGCGCCTCGTTAAGCGAGATCGACTCGAAGTGCATCTCCTGCTGGCCGGCCTCGATCTTCGAGATGTCGAGCAGATCGTTGACGAGATCCAGGACATGGTTGCCGGACCGGTTGATGTCGCGCAGGTAGTCGCGGTAGCGGTCGTTGCCGATCGGACCGAATTTCTCGTCGATCATCAGCTCCGAGAAGCCGATGATGGCGTTCAGCGGCGTGCGGATCTCATGGCTGACGCGGGCGAGGAAGTCGCTTTTATGGGAAGAAGCCTGCTCAGCCTGCGAGCGAGCCTGATTGAGTTCGTCCTCTATGCGCTTCCAGTGCGAGATGTCCCGCAGCACCGCGCAATAACCCTGGTTCTCCGGCAGGCGGGCCAGCGTGATGAAGAGCGGGATGAAGCGCCCATGGGCCTCGCGGCCAATCACGTGACGGCCGTCGTTGAGGATGCTGTTGGCGCCACGCTCGCCCATCGCGACGACGTATTCCTGGACCGTGCGCTTGCTTTCGATGGCGAACAGCACGGAGAAATTCTTGCCGATCACGTTTTCCGCGTTGAACCCGAACAACGCTTCCGCAGGCGCATTGAGCGAGCGGATATCTCCCTCGTTGCTGATGATGATGACGCCGTCGGCAGCCGTGTCGACGATCGTCTGCATCTCGCGCAGACCAAGGCCGAAGGGCGATGTCTCGTGTTCGAAGGGTTCCCGGTACTGGGTGCGGATCACTGGCTTCAGCGCTAGCATCAGGGTCTTGCGACCGTGCCAGCGGACCGATTGCAGCCGTGTCTGTACGGGAACCGCGGTGCCTGTGGCGGTGCGCAGCGTCAGAGTGGTCTCGTCGTGAACGCGGAAATCCGGCGCGTCTTCGAACAATGCGCCAATGCCGCCAGCTGCCTCGAGGCTTGGCAGATCCGCATAGCCGGTGAGCTGCAGGAACTCCCTGTTGGCAAAGTGGAGTTCGTCGCCGGAATGGATCAGCAGCGGTACAGGCAGGTGCGCGACCAGATCATCCAGCTCCTGCGACGGGGCAGGCTCTGCCTTCAATGCCGTCGCTGCTGCGAGGGAGCGTGAGGCCTTTGCTGGCTTTTCGTGCTTCTTTGCCGGAACGAGGCTCAGCAGAGAGCGGGAACGGCGGGGTTGCGCGGCAGGCGCTTCCACCGGCTTTGGCTCGGGCGCCGGGGCAAACCAGGCGCCAGGCATCTCGACAGTCTTATCCGCCGGAGTGGTCTCTTCAGCCTCATTGCTGAATTGCGTTGCAGGCAAATCTCTCGCGTTGTCCGGCTCTGAAAAGGATTCCGGAGCGTTTTCCGGATGGTCCTCAACCGGGGGCAGAACGGCGTCCGGAATTACCGGGGTCAGCTCAGGCAGTTCGGTCGCCGCCTGCTCCCCGGCAATGTCTTCTGCAGCCAGTTCCTGATTGCGCGCAGCCAGCGCCTCGTTGGCGCGGCGAAGCCGTTCGCCAATCTCGCGGAATGCCAGACGCTCAGCCTGAGAAAGACCGTAGGTCTTCTCGATAGCCTGGGCGGCTTCCTTATCCGCAGCGCGTCGCGTGTGTTCCTGCGGGATCTCCAGGGCCGGACGCTCACCGGCGAATGGGTCCTTCGTCAATTCATCAATGATCGGCGTGGTGGTATAGGGCGTCTCGCGAGGGCCCTGATCAGGCGTAATCGCCCGCAGCACTTCCCCGATGCCTTCCGGATCCTCGACGGCTTCGTTCATGCGGATCATGCCGAAGCCACGGAACCCTTCGAACACCTTGCCGCGCCCGTAGACAGGCAGGCCAGCCAGATCGACAGGCACCTTGAGGCGGGTGCCTGCCAGCGGCCACATGACCGTGCGGCCCGACCAGGTGTCACGACGTTCCATCAGACGATAGATTGAACCGTCATTGTCGAGCCCGAAGGTGTTCGCAACTTCGCGGAAGGTGCGCCCGATGACGTCCGCAGCAGGCTCACCGACGGCTTCGCCAAATTCACTGGAGATGCTGGTGAAACGACCTTCCGCATCCGTGCGCCAGGAAAAGCGGACCGTCGGATTTTCCTGGGAAAAGCTCTTGGCAACAACAGAATTGTCCGGATGCACTGGAGTCTCACTGATTGGCGGCGCGACAGGCTCAAGCTCAGCATCGCGAGAGAGCGGCTCGGTGGATGCCTCGGGCTCAGCCACAACCGGCTGGTCGTCGACGATGACCAGCAGATGGAGCTCGGGGTCGTCCGTCAACCGGGCGATGCCCGCGGGAAGATTGCGGCCAGCTGACAGGCGGCCCTTGGCAAGCCGCGCCTCTCCCTGGCGAACATCTTCAAGCAGGCTGCTGATGGCTGAACTGTCTAACTTCAGGGAGGCGAAATTGGATGATGCCGCTTCGATGCTTCCCTTGGCGTCAACCAGTGCTGCGAATTGGCCTGGTCCGGCGATACCAGAGATGACGCGACGGGCGCGTTCAGCCGCCGCGAGCTCTTCCGCCGGTGCGGCTGCGAGCAGCAATGCTTCCTCGCCGCCGGGCAGCGTGAAGGCGCTTGCGTGGAAGAAAGCGAGGCCGGAACTCAGGCGCACTGCAACGGCACGATTCTTGCCGATGTGCGGGAAGTCGGGCAGGGCCTTCAGCTGACGTAGGGCGACACGCGAGAAACCCGGGTCCTGGTCGACTGCCTCCTCGACGCTTGCAAACCCGAACAGCTCGGCGCCTGCGCCATTGGCCCAGACAATGCGCGACAGATCGGCGGAGAGGATGACGAGCGCGTCTCCTGCCACAAAACGTTCCCGCACCCCATCGAGCACGACTATGTCGAGAAACGGATAAGCTCTCGCCATTCGGGTTCACCAGAGTTCGACAGGACCCATTTCCTGCCGGCTTTAACGAGTTGTTAATAAAGGGATGTGGCGGGCACGTCCACAAAACTAAAGAACCTGAGCCTTGTGATCCTTGACATTGGTTAACGGCACACCCAGATTTTGTGCACTGCAATATAATGTTGCAATGCACAATTCAGCGCGTTATAGTGCCTCTATCAAATGGCGTTAGATGTCGCGATGGTAACCAACGAAAGGTTCATACCATGAGCAAGATCAATGAAGGTAACGCAGCGGACCAGGTCAAGTTCGGTCCGGAAGAAGTACGCAGTGCTTTCGAGAAGTCCCTTGAGAACGCGCAGGCACTGAGCACCGATTTCGCACAGAAGTCGATCGCGATGATGCGCGAGGGCACAGAAGTCGGTCTCGGCCAGTTCAAGGCTCTGGCAAGCGCGAAGTCCGTATCCGAGCTCATGGAAGTGCAGAGCTCTTTCCTGCGCAAGCAGATCGATTTCGCCACCAGGCAGGCCAAGGAATTCCAGACCCTCTCCGAGAAGGCGATGAGCGAGTTCACGCAGCCGATGCGCGACGTGTTCTCCACGACGTTCAAATTCCACTAGGTGGCGGGCTCACTGCCCAATGGCGGTGAGATATTGCTTGGGATGGAGGCTGCGGTTCGTTCGAATCGCAGCCTCTTTTCATTTCGGAAGCTGATTCTCCTCACGAAGGCGTGCGAGCCGGATTTCAGCTGTTCCGACCCTCATGCATCGTGCAGCCGACACGGACATTCCAGGGTTTTTCCAACGGAAAGCAGCGACAATTTCGCTTCTGTGGTTTGAGGCTCTTGCAAATCAGAACGATTGCCCGTAAGGACGCGGGCAGAAGCCGTGCGGTTGTAGCTCAGTTGGTTAGAGCGCAGGATTGTGGCTCCTGAGGTCGGTGGTTCGAATCCACCCAACCGTACCACTCGCACCCTTCCCCATCTCCGAAATAGCCGTATCAAGACGCTGCCAACCGGTGGCCGAACTCACGCGAATCTTGGCCAGAATTCAATCAGATAGGGCGTTTTCAGAACAACGAGCCCTGACCGCCCTTGTCGTTTGCGGGGGGCACCTTGCGCGCTGGCGCAGGCTTCGGCGCAGCTGCCTGGCTGCCCGCAATTGCGGTCGTGCTGCCATCCGCAAACTGGAGGTTCAGCACCTGTCCGGCTGAGATCTCGGCAGCCCTCTTCAGCGGAAGATTATCCGCATCGCGGACGACGGCGAAACCTCGCTCCAGCACAGCCTGATAGGAAAGCGAATTGACCAAACGTACGTGGTGGTCGAGCTTGGCGCGATAGGTTCTGATCTGCAGCCCTGCCGCCCGATCGGCTCGGCCGGTGAGTGCGTCGAGACGATCTTTCGCAGAACGGAGACGGTCGACCAGCCCACGGGGCGTGATCCGCGCAGCATCGCGATCAAGGCGGGTCCGGCGATTGTGCAGCATGTTCTGGTAGACCAGCGGCAGGCGGCTGCCGCACTGGTTCAGGCTGCGACGCGATTCGCCCAGACGTAGCGTCAGCGTTGCCGGCGAAAGCCGGATGCTGTCCAGCCTCAGGCGCTTCTTGTGCATCAGCACATCCAGCGCACGGACATGGCGGCTCGCGCATTCGTCAAAGTGACGGCGCGGGATGGCGAAGAGCTGGTCGGGCGATGGCATTGCGCGGGCGGTCGAGCGCAACGTGTTCTGTTTGCGGTCGAATTCGCGCGAAATGGCTCGCTTCAGACGGGCGGAAAGCTGGGCAAGGCCTGCTTCCAGGTCGGCCCTCACCGGCGTCACCATTTCGGCGGCACCCGTAGGTGTCGGCGCGCGACGGTCGGCCGCCAGGTCTATCAACGTCCAGTCCGTTTCGTGGCCGACGGCGGAGATGACCGGAATCTTCGAATCCGCAACGGCGCGGACCACTGCTTCGTCGTTGAAGCCCCAAAGGTCCTCGAGGCTGCCGCCACCACGTGCGACGATGATCACGTCGGGGCGCGGAAGGGAAGGGTGATCACCGAAGCGGTTGAAACCAGCAACAGCATTCGAGACTTCCATGCCTGTCGTCTCGCCCTGGACGCGTACGGGCCAGACGAGGACGTGCAGCGGATAGCGATCGGTGATGCGGTGAATGATGTCGCGGATCACCGCGCCGGTGGGCGAGGTCACCACGCCGATGACGCGGGGCAGGAAGGGCAGGGGCTTCTTGCGCTGTTCGGCAAAGAGGCCTTCGGCCGCCAAACGGCGCTTGCGCTCTTCCAGAAGCGCCATCAGCGCTCCGGCGCCCGCAGGCTCGAGCTGGTCGATGACGATCTGATACTTGGACGAACCCGGGAAGGTGGTGAGCTTGCCGGTCGCGATGACCTCAAGCCCTTCCTGCGGCTGGAACTTCAGCCGCGGAAAAGTGCCTTTCCAGATCACTGCTTCGATGCGGGAGCGGTCATCCTTCAGGGAGAAATAGCAGTGGCCGGAGGTGTGGCGGCCGCGAAAGCCGGAGATCTCACCACGCACGCGGACATAGCCGAACGCGTCTTCCACCGTCCGCTTCAGGGCGAGCGAAAGCTCGCTCACCGAAAATTCGGCGGCGTTGGTTCGCGAATCGGTCACTCTCAGCTCGTCCATGTCGTGATTGAGCCTCAACGGAGAAGGAACGGTCAAGCAGCGGCGGAAATCAGCGGGGGACTACCATCCCGGAAGGATGTGGTCCGGCCGCATGCGCTTTGCCCGCCGCATGTGGCGCATGCCGTTGTTGAAGTCCACGTCCTCGCTCGTTTCAATAAGCGTTGCAGAGATGTTGTCGAGGCTTTCCGTTATATGGCGGGCGAAAGCATCCACGACATCCATCTGCGTCGCGGGCCTGCGCAGGATGCCGATGACGCAGTCGGGCAGCGGCGGGAACTCGTCAGCTTCTCCCAGCACGCGCATGCCCGGGCGCAGCGAACATTCCGGCATGATGGTGATCGCTCCGCCCGACAGCACGGCTGCCGCGATTGCTGTCGCGGAATAGCTCGTAAACATGACGCGATAGTCGCGGCCGATCTTGTCCAGCGCAGTGCAGCCATGCTGCCGCCAGGTGCAGGTGGGACGCCCAAACGCCATCGGAAGAACGGCGCGCCGGTGCGTCTCGTGATTCGCAGAACCAACCCAGAGAAGGGGTTCGCGCCGCACCATCTGCGCTGGCGCATGGTCGGTCACCAGCGCGACGTCGAGCAGTCCCTGCTGGATCTGCGTGATCAGGTTGACCGTCGGTTCGCAGATGATCGACATTTCTACCCGCGGATTGGAGCGCGAAAAGCGGGTCATGATCTCAGGCAGGAAACGATCGGCATAGTCGTCCGGCATGCCGATGCGGATGTGGCCTTCAAGGCTCTCCTCATCGAAGGCGGCAAGTGTCTCGCGGTTCAGCCGCAGCAACTCGCGCGCGTAGAGCAGAAGCTTTTCGCCGTCGGTGGTGAGGCGGTTGTTGCGCCCGTCCTTTTCGAACAGCGTCTTGCCCAGACGCTCTTCCAGCCGGCGCATCTGCATGGAGACGGCAGACTGGGTTCGGAACACCTCCTCCGCCGCACGGGTGAAGCTGCCAGTCTCCGTAATCGCTACGAAGGTGCGAAGCTGATCGAGATCGAGGGGCGTAACCATGGCTAGCCTGCATCACCAGTTTTGATGATTAAGATTAGAAACATTCGTTCGAATAATCAATTGGCCTGTGAGACAAGGCTTCCCGATCTTTCAGGAGGTGGTGTCATGCAGGTTCAACAGAATACCGCAAAGTTGCAACTCGGGGGCGGATCAGAAGGTCTGCTCACCCGGCTCGCGCGTGTAGTCCGTCATGTCCGCAAGATCATCGCGGGCCGTCTTGCATTGCGTCAGCTGGAAGAATTGGAAGACTGGCAGCTCAGGGATATCGGGGTGAGCCGGAGGGATATCCACTTTGTGGGTGACCGCTCATGGCTGGACGATCCATCACATCTGCTGAACGAGATCGCGCGTGAGCACGCCAAGCAGATTATCCGGAAGACTTCGTGAGAGAAGTCGCCAAGTCCCCCTTCGCAGTTCGACATGCTCACCATGAAGGGGGAGAGGCCTATTCCTCGTCCGCTTCCTCTTCAGGGCGGACGGGGATTGCATAGGAGCCGGAGAGCCAGCGGTTCAGGTCGACATCCTTGCAACGTCCCGAACAGAACGGGAAGAACTGCCGTTCCGAAGGCCTGCCGCATTCCGGGCAGGCGCGCTTCGGGCGCAGGGGGACGACCTTGTCATTCTTGCTGTCAATCATTCGTCATACACGATCTGGCGAAAGCCAGTTCTGATGCACCTTGTAGCCATCTGCAGTCAGCAGACCCAGGGTCTCGTAAAGCGGGAGCCCGACAACGTTGGTGTAGGATCCGGCGAGACGAACCACGAAACACCCTGCGAGCCCCTGAATGGCGTAGCCCCCGGCCTTGCCGCGCCATTCACCTGCTTCCAGATATAGGTTCAATTCTTCGCTGGACAAACGCTTGAAGCGCACACGGGTTTCAACGACCTTCTGGCGAACCTTGCCGGAAGGCGTGATCAGGCAGACGCCCGTGTAGACCCGGTGTGCGCGGCCTGACAGCAGTCGCAGGCAGTTCGCCGCATCCTCACGCGTTTCCGCCTTGGGCAGAATCCGCCGGCCCACCGACACGACCGTATCGGCACCCAGGATGAAGCTGGTTTCGGCCTCATTGTCCTTCTTCAGGCGCGCGAACGCCCGCTCCGCCTTGCCGTGGCTCAGGCGCTTGGCGAGCGAGCGGGGATGCTCCGCCCGCAGGGGCGTTTCATCAATGTCTGTGGGGATAAGGCGATCAGGCTCGATGCCAGCCTGCTGAAGAAGCTCAACGCGCCGCGGCGACCCGGAGGCCAGGACAAGGCGATAGGTGGCACTCATGATGATCCCGGCGCCGCGTCGGTTACTTGAAGCGATACGTGATGCGGCCCTTGCTCAGGTCGTACGGCGTCATCTCCACCAGAACCTTGTCACCCGTCAGAACGCGGATGCGGTTCTTGCGCATGCGGCCAGCCGTATGAGCAATGATCTCGTGATCGTTTTCGAGCTTGACCCGGAACATAGCGTTGGGCAGCAATTCAGTAACTACACCCGGAAATTCGAGGACTTCTTCCTTCGGCATCCCATACCTTCTTTTGTGTCAGAAAAATCAGGCACACCAACAGCCGCTGTGGTAACCCACGCGGCACCCTGGGACCCGAATTGGAGCGGAACCTAAACCATCCGCTTCCATTTGTGAACCGTGTTGTTGCAGTTCAAGCAATTCTGCGGATTTGGCGGCATCTTTTGACGCTCGTACACAGCCCGGAACGTCTGGTTAGCTGCCGCTGAACCGCCTTGCGATGTTATCCTTCAAATATTCGCGAAGTTCACGGTAGGCGGCGAGGATCTGGTCGCGAGTGCCTTCAACGACGGATGGATCGAAGGTGGGCCAATATTCCACCTCCACCGCGTGGGTCCTGGTCAGTTCCATTGCGCGGTGGTGGGCTTCCGGCGACAGCGTAATGATCAGGTCGAAATAGCTGTCTTCCAGCTCCTCGAAGCGCTGCGGCATGCGCTCGCCGAGCGACAGGTTCTCCTCGGCCAACACTTTGTCAACGAAGGGGTCACGCTCGCCGGGCTTCACACCGGCCGACGTTACGAAGGTGGTTGCGGGCAGGTTCTTGCGGGCGAGAAGCTCCGCCATCGGCGAGCGGATGGAGTTGCGCCCGCAAAGAAAGAGAATGGAGCGGGGAGGCGGGCGGCTTGCCGTCTCTTCCGTTTGGCTCATCACAGGATTGGCTGAACGGTCCGTTCCTGCCATTCACGAGCCTCGCCAATGCAGCACGCACACAAGCGTGAAAAGCCTGCGCGCCGTGTCGAAATCAAGTTCGATCTTTCCTTTGAGGCGGTCCTGCAACAGCTGGGAGCCTTCGTTGTGAAGGCCGCGCCGACCCATGTCGATCGCCTCGATCTGGCTCGGCGACGCCGAACGGATCGCCTGGTAATAGCTTTCGCAGATCATGAAATAGTCGCGCACGATCCGCTTGAAGGGTGAAAGCGACAGGATGTGCGTGACGACTTCCTCGTCACTCTCCCGCGCTATGCGCAGCACAAGGCGCTTCTCGACCAGCGAGATGCGCAGCTTGTACGGGCCGCCCGCCTCGTCACCCAGTGGACAGAAGCTGTTTTCCTCCACCAGGTCGAAGATGGCGACCGCCCGTTCGTGCTCGATGTCCGGCGGAGCCCGGCCGATGGTCTCGTCCAGCTCGACGTCTATCAGGCGCGCCTTGCCGGGGTCCGGTGCTCCCATGGCTCGCCTTACGCGTTCAACCGTATGGAAACGGACCGCGCATGTGCATCAAGCCCTTCCGCACGACCCAAAGCGATTGCCGCAGGGCCGATGGCGCGCAGCTGATCGGGACCGGCTTTCAGGAGCGACATGCGCTTCATGAAGTCGAGCACGCCGAGACCGGAGGAGAAGCGTGCCGAACGTGCCGTTGGCAGCACGTGGTTGGAGCCCGCCACATAGTCGCCCAAGGCTTCCGGCGTGTAGCGACCGATGAAGACGGCGCCGGCGTTGCGGATCTTCAAGACCAGCTTCTCGGCCACGTCCGTTGCCAGCTCCAGGTGCTCCGGCGCGATCCGGTCGATCAGGGCGGGGGCTTCCTCAAGGCCGTTCAGCAGGATGATGGCGCCGAAGTCGCGCCAGCTGGCGGAAGCGATCTCAGCCCTCGGCAGGGTCTCAAGCTGCTTCTGCACCGCTTCTTCCACAGCGTCCGCAAAGGCGGCGTCCGTGGTCATCAGGATCGATTGCGCGGCGCTGTCGTGCTCAGCCTGCGCAAGAAGATCGGCGGCGATCCAGGCCGGATCATTGTCCGGGTCGGCCACAACGAGAACCTCGGATGGTCCGGCGATCATGTCGATGCCCACCTTGCCAAAGACCTGGCGCTTTGCAGCGGCCACATAGGCATTGCCGGGACCGACGATCTTGTCCACGGCTGGAATCGTCTCGGTGCCATAGGCAAGAGCAGCAACAGCCTGCGCGCCACCGATGCGGAAGATGTCCGTCACGCCTGCAATGTCGGCCGCCACGAGAACCAGCGGGTTCAGCTCGCCGTCCGGCGTAGGCACGGTCATGACAATGCGCTTCACACCGGCGACACGCGCGGGCACGGCGTTCATCAGAACGGAGCTCGGATAGCTCGCCAGTCCGCCAGGTACATAGATGCCGACAGTGTGGATCGCGGTCCAGCGCCAGCCGAGTTCAACGCCGGCATCATCGCGATAGCGCAGGTCCGACGGCAGCTGGCGGGAGTGATGCGCCTCAATGCGCTCACGGGCGATCTTCAGCGCTTCCAGCGTCGGCTTGTCGACAGCCTCGTAGGCAGCGGCGATTTCTTCCGCCGAGATGCGCAGGCCGTTCACGGAAGGGTCGAAGCGATCAAAGCGGCGCGTGTAGTCGATGACGGCAGCGTCACCTTCCTCGCGGACGCGCGCGATCACTTCGGCGACAACAGCGCCAACCTCTTCGGAAACCTCACGCTTCGTGGCCAGCAGCTCGGTAAATAGCGCTTCGAAATTGCCGTCGGCCGTGGAGAGCCTGATGCTCATGAATTGTCCTTCCTAATCGTCGTGGCGCGGGAGCGACGAGGTTTCCCAGGCGGCACCCGTATCGGCAAGCCTGGCCTCAATGCATTCCACATCCAGTGAAAGCGCCGCATCGCCCGAAAATACAAGCTCGATTGTGCCCGACGGGGGCTCTCCCTTGATGAAATTCACCGTCAGCAGGGAAAGAATCTCACCCGGCTTACCCTTGTCGATACCGCGGGAGCGAACCGTCATTACGCGGCCGAAATGCAGGATACTTTGATGACGCTCGTACGTGGGCTTACGGAAAAGCCGCTTCTGCTGCCGCTCCCAGGCGAACCGGTTCATCGGGATGACGAACTGTTTCTGCCGGGGATGGAATACCAGATCACCTACCTTGATGACCGCATCCTGCACGTGGGCCGCTACAATCTTGAGATCGTCCTGATCAAATGCAACCAGCTTCAGAAAATCCATCAGCGACGCTCATCCTAACCGGTACAATCAAGCTCAACTGCAACCCCACCGCAACTCGACTGGGGCAACCTCGATGAGGCACCCCAACGGGTTCCCACGGAAGGGCCGTCACGTCAAGCGGAGATGCGTTCGATCTCGGCGCCGCAGTTCGACAGCTTCTCTTCCAGCCGCTCGAAGCCGCGGTCAAGGTGATAGACGCGGTTGACCGTCGTCTCGCCTTCGGCTGCCAGTCCGGCAATGACGAGCGAGACGGAGGCGCGCAGGTCCGTTGCCATAACGGGAGCGCCCTTCAAGCGTTCCACGCCCTCGACGATAGCCGTCTGGCCGTCGAGCTTGATGTTTGCGCCGAGGCGGGCCAGCTCCTGCACGTGCATGAAGCGATTCTCGAAGATGGTCTCGGTGATGCGCGACTTGCCCTTGGCCTTGGTCATCAGCGCCATGAACTGCGCCTGCAGGTCCGTGGGGAAGCCCGGGAACGGCTCCGTCGTTACATCAACAGCCTCGACGCCCGCACCATTGCGGCGGACACGGATGCCGGAATTCGTGGTGGTGATTTCCGTACCGGTGCGTGCCAGAACCTGCAGCGCATTCTCAAGCAGGTCAGCGCGTGCGCCTTCCAGCAGCACGTCGCCGCCGGTCATGGCGACAGCCATAGCATAGGTGCCGGTCTCGATTCGGTCCGGAATGATTCTGTGCCGGGCACCGGAGAGCGAGGCAACGCCGTCGATGACGATGGTTGACGTGCCCGCGCCCCTGATCTTCGCGCCCATGGCATTGAGGCAATCCGCGAGGTTTACCACTTCTGGTTCCTGGGCGGCGTTTTCCAGAATCGTCTGGCCGTGGGCGAGCGAAGCCGCCATCAGCATGACGTGAGTCGCGCCGACGGAAACCTTGGGGAAACGGTAGCGAGCACCGATCAAACCCTTTCGGGCTTTCGTGACGACATAGCCGTTCTCAATGTCGATCTCCGCGCCGAGCGCCATCAGACCATCGATGAAGAGATCGACCGGGCGCGTGCCGATGGCGCAGCCGCCGGGCAGCGAGACGCGGGCTTCGCCCATGCGGGCCAGCAGCGGACCGATGACCCAGAAGCTCGCCCGCATCTTAGAGACGAGTTCATAGGGCGCGACCGTGTCGACGATGCTGCGCGCGGTGAAATGGATCGTGCGCGAATAGCCCTTGTCCTGATTCTCCCGCCTTCCATTGACGGAATAATCGACACCATGGTTGCCGAGGATCCGGATCAGCTGTTCCACATCCGCCAGATGCGGCACGTTTTCCAGGGTCAACGTGTCGTCGGTCAGCAGCGACGCAATCATGAGCGGGAGGGCAGCATTCTTTGCTCCCGAAATCGGGATGATTCCGTTCAGGACATTGCCGCCGCGGATGCGAATTCGATCCATTCTTCAATCTCTTTCCAGCTGGCGCCGAGGGCGCGCAAGACGAACGTTCCTAGAGCATGCGACAGCTGCGTTCAACCCGTGCCGTAAACCATGCGCTGTTGGGCTGCACTTACGACTCACCCTGTTGCTTCGCTGCCGGGATTCCGTCGTCGCGCTCGTCGGGATTGCCCTCGCGGCGGGATCTCGCCTGGGCTTTCCGCCGTGCGAGATTTGCGCGCAGTTCTTCCGCCAGACGCTTCTGGCGATCATCGGAACCCTGCTTGTTCAACGGTTTGGAGCTCATGTCGTCAACCTCGATACCAGCTTGCAACATTTTCCCTTATAATTTCCTACAAGAGAGGTTGCACTCCGCTCATCGATATGGCAGAAGCCGCCCCGAAATCAACGTTCACTTGCTGCTTCGGCGCGGTGGGCAGCGATGGTCCGGATGCTGCGGTAGCTCAGTGGTAGAGCACACCCTTGGTAAGGGTGAGGTCGAGAGTTCAATCCTCTCTCGCAGCACCAGTTTCCCTCTGAGCTACGTGGTTAAGTGATGGTGGTTTAGATAGTGCGCTGCCGATCGCTGTCTGTGACTATGCGCGCGTGAGCGGTCATGGTGATGACTAGCGCTCGTCTTTTAGGATTATATGTTCACCTTAGGTTTACATGTGCGACAATCTCCGGGTAACTTAACATTACCGGAGACGAGCCCATGCACTCTTCAACTTTCGAGACCTTCCGCCATCGGTTTGTAACATCGCTTTGCGCACTTGCCCTTGCTGGCACTGGCGCTCTGGCTGCTACAGGTGCAATGGCACAGCAGAACTACGATCTCTTGAAGAACGATTCATATCGACTCAAATTCAATGAGAACACAGCAAATACAAATAATGAGCCTATGGATGAGATCCAGGTAAATTGGACGATGGGAACTTATCCGGGCTTTGCTGCTGAGGTAAAGTATTCGAGTTCCGTCAATATCCGGGATATTGCGAAAATCCGCGGTAGGGTCTTTATTCATCAAGAGGCCACACAGACCGGTGCCCACAGGGCATGGTTCGAGTTTCAGGCAGAGGCCAACGAAGTGAAAAGCGTTCGGACTCTCAATAATGAACTGACAAACTGCTCCAACTCAGTTGGCACCGTCTCTCAAGGATATTGCAAGGCACCGAAGTCCGGTTCTGATTTGCTGCTCGCGATTCCTAACGGTGAGAAATTCCGGCATTACGTAAAAACAATCGCCCCAAAGACGATTGAATTGGGTATAATCAATTTAACAAAGAATAAGACGTATGTTCTTGGATCGATTACCACGACTAACTCAACGGGGCCTGGTTCCGACTCGATGAGAACCCATATCACCTTTAATGGAAACAGGACGTGTGCAAACCTTCCTGTCGTGACATATTCTGTCCAAAAGGCCTACGCAAAGAAGGGTGGTAAAACCTTCGACTACATTGGCACGCCTGAAGGTTTAAATCCTAACACGACATGTTCGCCTAAAGTTGGCGGGGCCAATACCGGCAATATTACGGTCCAGATCCCCGGCTAAAAATGCGCTTCAGTGCCTGCCGCGCAAAGGGAGGTGCGCGGTAGCGGGTGTTTGACGGCGAGCGCGTCGATCGCGCTGTCAATCTTAACAATGTCGACAACGTGACTGTTAAGATCCCGGGATAAGGTGGATATACGCTGGGTGCTTAAAGGATCAGCAATCAGGGGAGGTGATTGGTACTTTCCAGAGTCTGTTGAAATGATCCACGAAACCTCAGTCGGATGGCCAATCTGTGAGCTCTTCAGGTTGGCCATTTGGGTTATGCGACTAAGTGTGGACTGCTGCAGGGTCCTCAACCACACTTGTGATGCCGTCACAGCAGTCCAGCCAAAATGGTCACACGAGCGCCGAGATGGTGCGGGATTGGACGGGCTTATTTGCCCGCCCGTTGTTCGCGTGTGTCATTCTTGGGAGGGGCAACATTTTCTTGATATAGGAATGAAGTTCGATGTTTCTCTCTCTTCCAAAGTCCACCCGCAGTCCGCGAGCGTGGTCACTTCGCGGTTTTGTCATTCTGGGTGTGACCACCTTGTTAACGGCTGGTGCTATGGCAGCTGACGGAGGCGGGCTCAAATTTCAGCCTCAGGGATCGCTTCCAACGAATTCAAGGAAGCGTCTTTCTACATGACCATGGTGAAGGGACCCGGCAACTCTGCGTTAGCCAAATGCGAACACACGTTCAACCTGAGAGGTGGCTCAAAGGGCACCACGGTAGTTGGTACGGGGTCGATCTCGCAGGAATTCAGAAGGGTCGTGGTTGGTGCTTCATACGCATCAGTGGCCGTAGTGGTGCCAGAGGGCGAAATAGTGAATTTTGTTCCTGGAGCAGCTAACACTACGTGCAACAAGTCTGTGACCATCTTTGGCGATTATGTTGTGTGCAATGTGAAGGACACTCATGATCTGCTTGTAAGGATGGGCAATCTGGTTCGGTACGAGCATTATATAAAGAATATTAGCGGGAGGATATATGAGCTTGGCGTTGCGAATGAAACAATTTCGAAAACGTATCCGATCGGTACTGTAACGTTCATGACGATTGCGGGTATCGGACCTTCGTCGCTGAGGCATCGTCTGAGCTATCTTAGTGCCAGGTCTTGTGCGCTAATACCATATGTGGAGTACAGAGTTCATCGGGCGACTGCCGTAGGCGTCAATGGTCTGCCCTACGCATTCAATACCCAGTTCGATCCGGATAATCCATGGGGTGATTGTGACTATCAGGTTGACACAAGTGACGGCGCGAACGTTCTCGTGAGGTACAAGATTCCGTGAAACGTCTAGCGTGGGAGCGGGGACCAGTCGGCTTTGCTCAGGGTTAAGTGCTTTCCATTGTTATCAGACGAGCTGCAGGATTGGGGCTCGCCCGGGCCAGCCGGAGCGAGTCCTCCTGCTTCCGACCCGCAACTCCGCCGTTCATAAGCGCCGGGAGCCGGGCAATAGTTTCTATGCAATTTCTACCCCCTGCCACCTGTTAGCCACGTTTGGACACGACTACTAGAGCGGTTTTCGCCCGCTTTGAATCGATGAGGGATTCCCTCGCCGGCTGATTTCTGATTCAGTATCCATGCTGGTGAAGGAGGCCGGCATGGATGGGTCACGCTCTCTCAATGGATTTGCGGGTTCGGCTTCTGGCTGCGATTGAAGGCGGGCTGAGTTGCCGGGCGGCGGCGGCGCGTTTCGGCGTGGCACCATCGACGGCGATCCGGTGGCATGCGCAGCAGC